>OMBD01000569.1_pt1 | contig 11873 bp, 19 predicted proteins | sample 1644811 | NCBI WGS metagenome assembly OMBD01 (sample SAMEA103958128, study PRJEB25191) | human gut metagenome | reverse complement strand
CTTAGAAGTAGATCTATTTAATTATGAAAATAAATTTTGCACAACTGGAAGTATATACAGATATTAAGAAAACTAACAAAGTCTGTATTGATGTTAGAGAACAAATAGGTGAAATGATATATGAAGTAGGTAGTGGTATTAAAGACCATGCTTTAGCATTCAAAATCTACAATTCAGATAATGAAGTAGAACTTACATCTGAAGAAGTAGAAGTACTGAATAAGTATGTAAGTCAATACTGCAAGCCTGCCTTTATCCAAGCTTTTCTCGAAGCAACTAAGGAAGTAGAAGAACTTAAAGACGACGAATCGAAATGATAGTAAAAGGAGTTAAAATAAGTGAACTCGAACTAAGAAACGAACTAACTGGAAAGGAGAATATCCCTTTCCAGGATTCGTTTTCTAATGGTAAACTAAATCTGGAAGGTGTAATAGATTACTTCCAGAAGGTTACCAATTAGAATATTAGTTTATAGAGTTTAGTAAATATTAAATAGTGTATACAGAGTGCCTCAGAATTAGAGTTCTATGCTTCTAATGTAGGTGATGTATACTTTAATACAGGAGACAAGAAGTTGTATATGTACCAAGAGGATGGAACATATACAATTAGTGATCCGTCTAAAACCCAGTTGTATGTATTTCTTACCCCTCTAGATAGTGAAAAGTCTGATGCTATATATAGATGGGATGAAAACAGCAAACAATTTATTGTGCCTTCGTATGTTGACGATGTAATAGAAGTATACGCTACGTATGATATATCTCCTATTGGTCAATTAAACAATATTAGACTGTATAAAGATGATAAACATACTTAGGCTGTAATAGGAGAAGTAGGTAAGATATATATAAATATTGAAGAGGGTCAGCCTGCGTATTCGTTTAGATGGTCTGGTTCAATATGGGTTTCTGTAAATGACGGTGGCCCATTAATCATAGGTGAGATTACTGGTACTGCTTACGATGGCGGTAAGGGTAAACACAATAAAGATATTATAGACAGCTTACCTGATACGGTACTGTCTAATGTAAGTAGTGCAGTTGAGAAAACAAGTACTACTAATAAGATAAATGTAAACAATAAGAAAAGAGGCAGTGATGAACTGTATGTGAATAATACAGATAGTTCTGTAGTACTCGACTCATCTACTAGTACTGAAGCAGGTCTTATGGCTGCTGCAGATAAGAAGTTGTTTGATTCAATGCCAAAGATGTGGCTAACTGAAAATACAACTATTACTACCGCAGCAGATAAAGTAACAGTAGTACAACCTATCTCTAGAGTAATAGATGGAGTTTATGTGGATTCTGGTAATCTATATAGAGACATCCCAGCCGCTACTACTACTACCGCAGGTATAATGACTGCTGCAGATAAAGTAAGACTAGATACTGGAGTTGCTGAAGATATATAGGCTGAAAGAGAAGCTAGAGAAGCTGCAGATAGACAATTACAAAGTAATATCGATGCAGAAGCATCTACTCGTTCACAGGCTGATACTGCATTAGGTAATCGCATTACAACAGAATCTAGTGACAGAGAGGCGGCAGATACTGCATTAGGTGGCAGAATAGATAAGGAGATTGCAGATAGAGGTGATGCTATAGATACAGTTACTGGTAAGATTAATACTGAGGTAGCTGATAGAAAAGCAGCTATAACTGCAGAAGAAACTGCTCGCACTCAAGCTGATGAAGCATTACGTACTGATTTAGATGCAGAGGTCATCCGCGCTAAGAATGCAGAGAATAACATAACTGCTAATTATCAATCGGCTGATTCTGCTATTAATACTCGTATTTCTACAGAGATAGCAGATAGGAAGCAAGCAGATACTGAATTACAATCGGCTATATCTGCAGAGACTACTAGAGCTACTGGTAAAGAGGCAGAGTTATCTACCGCTATTTCTACTGAGACTACTGAAAGACAGAGAGGTGATCAAGACAACAACACTAGAATTACTGAAGTAAGTAATCAATTGAATGGATTTATAGCTACCAAAGGTCAACCTAATGGCTTTGCATCATTAGATAGTAAAGGTCTTATTCCTTCATCACAGTTGCCTGCGTACGTAGATGATGTAATAGAAGTAGCTACATTTGATGAGTTACCTGAAGTGGGAGAAGCTGGTAAGATATATGTTACATTAGATACTAATCTTACTTATAGATGGTCAGGTACTAGATACATAGAGATATCTCAATCATTAGCATTAGGTGAAACATCTAGTACAGCTTATGCTGGTGATAAAGGTAAATATCTCAAAGATGTATCTGACAGTTTACCTTCAGATATAATAACAAATCTTAAATTTCTCTATTCTACCAATTATGTTAACATAATGGGTGACAAGAAGACTAAGGGTGAAGATGGCATATATGTTGATGCAAGTTAGGCAATAGTTAGTATTGGTGCTGCTTCATCTACGTTTGCTGGAGTTATGACAACAGATGACAAGATTAAACTAGATGGTTTAAAGACACAAGAAGGTATTACTTCTGATATCAATTCCGTTTAGAGTAATCTTACTACTCATATCACTAATAAGTAGAATCCACATTCAGTAACTAAGGCTCAAGTAGGATTAGGTAATGTTAATAATACTAGCGATGCTGATAAACCTGTTTCTACTGCAGTACAGGCTGAATTAGATAAGAAGACTAACTCTGCTATTACGGATATTGACTTTGCTGATAGTACTGCTGATGACGCTATAATGACTGTTGGTTTAGCTAATGGTATTATTACTAGTGAGAAGAATGTAACATTGCCGAAAGCTAGCTCAACGTCAGCTGGTATCATTACTAGTCAAGAAAGTATTAAACTTAATAAGATACTTACTAATGGTGATGGTACTAAATTCTTAGCAGATAATGGAACTTATATAACAGTAGAAACCGAAGTAAATACCGAAGCTGTAAAGACTACTAATGAGATACCTGTAGCTGGTGGCCCTTTAGCTAGTTTACTTAACAGTGCTGGTATTACTAGTATTAGTTCTGATACTAATCTGTAGGATTTATTTATGACATTGTTTACTAAGGAATTGTGGCCTGGTAGTCTTACATTTACAGAAGGTACATCTAAAGCTACTATTTCAGTTCCTTCATTTACATTGAGTTCTACTGGATTAGTAGAAGTAGGTGCTCCTATTACTATTAGTGATACTACATTATCTGCAGCTGTAGCATCTAGTACTCCTAGAAAGTATTCTGGATTTACTTATGGTTATAGTGCTGCCAATGATAACAGTAAAGACTCAGATAATAATACTATTACTATAAATGGTTCTAATGTAAATCTGTTAGAAGAAAATTATACTATGACTAGATTAGTAAATGGAGAATCAGAAAGTGCTACTCCTAATACAGATCATTCTGCTGTTACTTTAGAAAGTAAAGTATTTAATGCAATTGAAGGAAGTAATACAGTGAAGGTAGATATTACAGGCCCAAAAGCAACTGCTACATTTGCATCTATGCCTGTATATTATGCTTGTTCTAATCTTGGTAAGACTAGTGATGAACATAAGACTGTAGCTAAAGAGAATGCTACACTTAACAGTATTGTTCCTGGTAATACTAAGACTTTAACTGTTACAGGCGTATATCCTTACTTTACTAATAAGGATAATATTACTACATTTGCTAAATTGCCATTATCTACTAGTAAGTTATTGGATATTACTTATGTAGCTGAAACAGCAGATAATAAACATGCTTTCAAATTACCTTCTAAATTCACAGTAAGTTCTATAACTCTGTTAAATACATTAAATGATAAGTACGAAGATTATAGTATAGATCGTTTCACAGTGACTACAGAGAATATAGAAGTACAAGGAAGTCAAGTAGAATATAAAACATATACACGTAATGATGGTATTAATGGATCTTCATCATTTAAAATTACATTTGCATAATTATGAGAAATAAAGGAACATTTAATTTTAGTGGTAACTTAGAAGTAAAGAAAGATGCACCACTTGAAGCAGGTAGTATAGTTCCTACCTATGCGGATCTAACCAAAGCTGAGACTTGGACTGATGAAGAAGGTAGTGTATGGGTGTATAAAGGAAAGAATGTTACATGTGAGGATAGACCGGGTAAGCTGTATCAGCTTACCTCTACCGATTATACTAAAACAAGTAATTGGGTAGAGATTGGTGGTGGAGGTACTGGAGGCGGTATCGCAGAAGCTCCTGAAGATGGTAAGTTGTATGGCAGATAGAATGCAACTTGGTCTGAAATAAATGATTATATAATGATACCTGAGGGTATCATGTTTCTTGAGAATACTAGCACTTCAGATGAGATATTAGATGCATTTGGCGGATTAGATTAGTTTATAGGATTAACTAACGAAATCGCTTCTAATAATAAGCCATTGATTTTAGCCGCTAACTATGCTGGTACCTCTTAGTCTATAGTTTTCATATTTGCTATGTGTTCTACTAATTCAAGCTCACTTGATAGAACATTAAACCTGTATAGTTAGGCAGGTAGTGATCTTAACTCTATTCTAATAAGATATGAAAATGGACAAGCTAGTTTTACAAAAATTATAAAAGGTTTATAGACAGCTCCTGAAGTATACTATTTTAGCCCAACTATTCAATCTAACAAAGTTACACAAGATGATTACACCAAACTATAGCAAGCTATTACTGATGGAAAGATTATAACTGTTCCTGTAGGTATCGCCGATCTAACAACTACTGGGTCAAGAATACCTGTAGCCGCTTATGCTATAGATAATGAGATTAGTCTTAACTTTGTAATAGATCAAGATTCTGCTTATCCTCTATGGGTATATATACACATTAATGGCTCTACTAGAGATATAACTGTTACTAAGAGTGTAATTAAATAGGATGTTTATACTTTCATTCCTACTATTAGTGATGGAAAAGTTAAACAATCTGACTTTGATAATCTATTAGCTGCAATTAATGATCATAAGATAATAATGATCGATTACGGTTTAGGAGAATTGCAAAATACTGGTTATTACATTCCAGCAATAGCTTGGTATGATAGTAGTAATATTATTATTTCCTATAATATTGATATATTTAGGTATTTCATAGGTATATAGAGTGATTTACTTATTAGTGCTGATAGTACCAGAATTGCTGATGAAGATTAGGTATTATTAAAAAATAATACTGATGAATATACTCCGACTAATAAGTATAATCCTGCTACTAAAAAATACGTAGATGATTTGTCTTTTGGATCTACAATAGAAATATCAGATGCTTCACTCTTAACGACTAATGCAAATCTTTCAGATACTGTCGCATCGAATTGGATAATTAGTATATTTGGTAATGAATAGAATTTTAGAAATGTTGTCAGTGATATAATTAATAATCGCACTAGATATTGGTTTAAAGTTTCAGGAGCAAATGCTAATGTAATTGAAATAAGTTCAGTTAATGCGTATAAGTCATAGGATAGTACTATTTATGAACTTCATTTTATAATAACATATTATACTGCGGATACTCAAATTACGAAAAGAATAAGCATTATACAAACTAACAATTCTTATCATGTCAAAATAAATGATCTAATGCAGTCTAATAATCTCACTACTGCAACTAAAATATCTGCTACAGATTATGCAGCACTAGATCCTAAGGATGCTAGTACAATGTATGCAGTAACTAAATAAGTATAAGTATTATGAATGGTATTAATGTAGGTACATCTAAAGTAAGTACTGGGTATAAAGGAAGTCAAAATACTGATTATATTATATTAGGTTAGACTATAGTAAATACTAATAAGACATACCCTTGTGCTAAGGAAGGCTCTTTGTAGAAAGCTACTTTATAGGATTTGAAAGCATTACCTTATACAGACTCTAACTAGATGATTTGCAACATATATTTCTCATAGCATGTAAACTCATTTAAGTATAGATTTAAGTTTAATGCATTTGATTAGACGGTTGATTGTGATCTATATCAGAATGTGAATATTGGATATGGCTATATTAGAAATGAAGGAAATTATTGTATTGTAACTGGAATGACAAATCCTAAATATTTAAGTAGCCTTAGTAATGTTAATCCGGGTTCATCTGCTACTTATCAGTTTATATTTGACGGTGATATATATGAATATATAATACAATGGTAAAATTATGGGAGAAGCTAAATTAGGTTCACAGAACATAGGTAAAATATTCCTTGGTAGCTAGCAACTGGGGGGGGTTGACGTTCCCTAAAGATAGACTGGAAAACGTTATGGATAATAACAGTATTATACTTTATATTAACACTAATAATCATCCTGTAAATTTTATTTTGGATGACGTCCTTGAAGAAACTGTTGATGCTAATTCAGTATGGTTTATAAATACTAGTAGAAACCATTTTTTAAATATGGTAACTACAGAAAATGTTTATATACATATTTTCTCTGATACAGTGATACTTCCTATGACTTATATGATAGCGGGTAATCCTATTCCAGTAGATCTAGATAGTGATGATGGTGTTATGATAATTATCTCTGCACAATAATATAATTACAATTATACTTTTAAATAAAGATGAATCCGTACTTAGTTCATATGTCAGATAGAGAATTACTAGAGTAGATATATATGTTATTACTCTAGATTAATGTTAAAGTCAGTGAGATTGATAATGACTCTAAACAATTCGGTATGAACTTGGCTGCGGATTTATTAGGTAATATGATGGACGATTTATCTAATAATAATAGAAAACAACAAAAAGAATGAAACACTTTACAATTGAAGAGATGACCGAGTCTTCTACTGCAAAAGCAAAAGATATAGATAATACTCCTTCATAGGAGATCTTAGCTAAACTGTAGAAGCTAATAGAGGCTATTCTAGACCCTTTAAGGGAATGGTATGGTAAACCTATCAGAGTTAACTCAGGATATCGTTGTGAGGCCTTAAATGAAGCCGTAGGCAGTAAAGCTAATAACAGTTAGCACTTATATGGAGAAGCAGCTGATATTACTGCAGGCAGTAAAGAAGAGAATAAGAAGTTATTTGAGTATATTAAAGATAATCTTCCATTTGATCAGTTAATTAATGAATCTGATTTCTCTTGGATTCATGTATCATATAGAGAAGGGAGATTACGTAAACAAGTATTAGCTTTATAATTAAAAATTATGATAAGACAAGAAAATATTAATTTTGTAGCATCTAAGTATGCTCCTAATCCAACTGAAGTAGCATATTGGATTGATTTATCTGCAGATAGTTCAGGTAATGTCATAAAGAGTAACACTGATGGTATGTGGATACCTATTAACAATAGTGACAACGCTGATTAGACTGAATAGATTAATCAGATCAAGAGTAACCTTAATGCTGAGATTAGTAGAGCTACACAAGCTGAATAGAACTTAGCAACTACATTAGCTACTAAAGCAGATAGTGAGGCAGTATACACTAAACAAGAAACTACAGATATTGTAAATGCTGCTAAGGTAACTGTAAATAATACTCTTACTTCTGACTCTATAGTAGAGGCTCTATCTGCAGCTCAAGGTAAACAGTTAATGGATTTAATTAAGGCTTTGACTGATAGAGTAACAGCACTTGAAACACCTGAAGTTCCAACTGTATAAATTTAATTAATTATGACAACGTTAGTATAGAATGTAGATGCAGGTTTATTCGTAGGTAATTCTTTGATTTCTAGTCAAGAAGGTCCTCAAGGTCCTTAGGGAGAACGTGGTACTGATGGGGCAAGTGCTTCTATTACAGATGTAACAGCTACTATAGATTCTAATGTAGGTACTCCAGCAGTTACTGTAACTATGGGGGAGACTGCACAAGCTAGAACGTTTACTTTTAACTTTAAGAATCTTAAAGGAGTACAAGGTGCACAAGGAATTCAAGGGGCTAAAGGAGAAAAAGGTGATACTGGTGCTAAGGGAGATACTGGAAGTAAAGGTGATAAGGGTGATAGAGGTACAGATGGAGTATCTTGTACACATTCATGGAATGGTACTACTCTTACTGTTACATCTGCTTCAGGTACATCTTCTGCTAATTTAAAAGGAGATAAAGGAGACAAAGGAGATAAAGGAGATAAAGGAGCAACTGGATCTCAAGGCCCACAAGGACCAAAAGGAGACAAAGGAGATTAGGGGCCACAAGGACCTGCAGGATCTACTAGTTATAATGCTGATACAGTAGATGGCTTTCATATAGTATCTTGCACTTAGGCACAATATGATGCTTCATCCAAATCATCTAATACTCTTTATTTAATTATAGGATAATATGAATGGAATAAAACAAGGCACTAATAGTGTTAATAAAGCTTACTTAGGTACTAACCTCATAATGGGGGGGGGTAATGTGGTAAAGAAAGTAGGAGAAGGTTTCCCAGGATCCAACGGTATAGTAATAAATCTTACTAATGATACTATTATTATAGCGCTAACAGAAGATAGTACATATGAACATGAGATAACATTACTTCCTAATTCTACTTTTGCATTATGGGTAGATAGATCTAAAGGTTCATATTTTCTATGTGATATAAATCCTAATACTTCTGAACATAGTAACTACAACTTCTCATAGATATTCTTTTCATCATCTGGATCTACAAATTCTGGCACTTCTACAACAGAACAATCTTATTTATTTGAAATAGATAGCAGTTTTGAAGAAACCACAGTTGCTTATATAACTTCTGCTGCATAAAAAATAATCTTTGAAATACATTTAAATTAATAAAGCTATTGCTTAGAGGGGGGGGGTAAATAGCACACAAAGTACAAGCAATAAAATGGATACAGGTATATTTATAGGAGATAAAGTAATTACCACATCATGGGATAAGATATGGAATAAACCAACTACTCTAAGCGGCTATGGAATTACTGATGCGGTAACAATTGACACTGCTTAGGAGATATACGGAATTAAGACTTTTAAATCAACTACAACTATATCAACTGCATTAGATGTTAAGCTTATATTACAATCGCTAGATGCAGATAATTACTGCATGATAAAAGTGCAAGACTAGAATTCTTAGGATTTATCATACATAGGGTATTTGGGAAATAATTGGTATACCGATGGTAATCTCATACTAAATTCAGGCAATTACACAGGCGAACTGGATAACCGTTACGTCAACAAGGCAGGGGATACGATGACGGGAACATTGCTAATGTCAAATGATTCTGATATTTATGGTAGGTCTTCTGCTAATTCAGATGTAGCTTATATCATAGGTTATAGAGATGCAACTATTAGTGGTATTGTTATGCACGATATTAGTGCTGCTAACAACACTAAGGCCCTATACATACAGACTAACGGATATGACGCGCCCAGTGACACTGGAGGGTTAGCCATAACAAATGATTGTGTTACAGCATTCGGCACAGGTGATAATGGTTCTGTATTCAGAGTGCTAAATGAGGATAATGTAAATCTTGGAGCTTTGTTTAACGTCGCAAAAGATGGCACATTAACAAGACTTGGTAATAAGATATGGGATGCCGGCAACGACGGTTCAGGTTCAGGGCTGGATGCGGATTTGTTGGACGGGTATCATTACTATTCTTTTGAAAGCTATCATAAGGTGAGCATAGATACAACAGGACTTGATAACAATACGTGGTATCCTGTTACAATGGATATCAATAATTCTCTGCAAACAAGAATTAGAGTACAAGGAAATACGTATGCTCCCGGGTCATGGAATGGCAGAGAAGACAAACGTATGTCATTAATATTGGATTACACTGTTAATGGTTCTTTTTGGGGATGGACATCCGCCCGTAGAGTAATAAATGAGATACAAGATGGAGCAGGCGCTCAAGGTGCACATTGTATTGGAGGTTTAGGACAGTTAACTAATTCGTCTACCGAATATGTATATGTCAGAGGAGGTGCAGTATATGATTTCTATGTAGATCGCTTTACCAACCCTGTATTAAGGACGTCCACATATACTATTCAAAATCAATCCGTTTCTCCCCAAACATCTTATTCGGACGTAAACAGAACCAATGCCTTGCTTACGGACAATGTAGCGTCCGCCACCAAGTTGCAAACCCCTCGCTATATCTTCAGTAAGCCTTTTGACGGCACAAACAATGTAACTGGAGGAGCTAAGTTTAATAGTATCTGCATTGAGACTGATAACAACGGAAATGATAGTGGAAGAGATGGTGAGATAAATAATTATAACGATCAACTGTACTTACAGTGTGCTTCATCTAATAACTTAAGTTGCTGTGTGGGTGGCGGCAACGTTGGCATAGGCACTACAACGCCAGCTTACACACTTCATGTAGATGGAGTTATTTATGCAAAGGATGGTTTCAGGGAGACATCAGACATTCGTAAGAAGAAAGTATTAAACTCTCATACTGTGAGTCTAGATGATATGGCTTATGCTGATCTATTTGACTATACTCTTATAGATGATGAAAAAGAAATAGTAAGAGTAGGTACCAATGCTCATTACTGGCTTGATAAATTACCTTAGGTTGTTACTAAAGATAATGACGAATATCTATCTTTAAACTATGGAGTATTAGGAACTGTATGTGCTTTATCTGTATCTAAATATGTTAAGCAATTAGAAGACAGAGTTACTCTATTAGAGAATAAAATAGCCTCATTATAGTAAGTAAGAAGCGCTATTAGATGCCACTAGCAACTACTCAGCAATAGGAACATAATAATACCCTACACGTTATATAATTATAATCTCGAACAATTTTCAGAGTCCTTGCTGATTTTATCCCCTTTTCAAATCAACAAGGACTTTTTGGTTACACTTATCAGTTACTATCTATGAATTATTATCAGTTAGGAGAATACACAATGCCGATATTTAAGAACATGTTTAGCAGTGCAGAAAAGTTTCTTTCCGCTGCTATAGGTGGATTAATTTCACTATATTCACCAGTATATGTTCCTATAATGGCTCTAACAGGTGTCATAGTAGTTAACACTATATATGAGTGTAAGGTAAATAAGAAGTTCAAAGATGACGAATTTTTTGCTCGTTCTAAGAGATTAACGTCAAAGATATTCTACAAACTCAGAGATGCTATAGTAGCTATTTGTGGAGCATTTACTATTGAGAAGTTTATTGTAACTTCTATCGATTTACATGCTATCGAGTTTATAGCTGGTGCTATCGCTCTCGTTGAGTTCTTTTCTTTACTAGAACACTTAGGTAAGTTACATCCTAAATGGAAGATATGGAATATACTTAAGAGAGTAGTAAAGAAGAAAGGGGAACAGATTTTAGATGTCGAATTAGATGAAGAACTATCAGATGATACCAATAATAGTAAAGATAATTAATTGGTTCAGTAATAATATCAGAATAGTCGCAGTAGGTTTCGTTAGTTTACTTATTGCGACTATTTTGTTTTAGAACAATTAGTTAAGTAAGAAAAATAAGGAAATAGATAGAATAACTAACAATATAAAGGCTTACGAAAGTATAGCTACAGATAAAGAAGCACACAATAGAGTATTACAACTTACTATTAATGAACTTAATTATAGTAAGGATAGCCTGGTACAATATATAAACTAGGTTAAGAAAGAAAATAAAGTCAAAGACAAGAATCTAACTAGTGCAAGCGTAATCAATACTGAGATTAAAGATTCTGTAAAAACAGTAATCAAAAGGGAAGCTATAGACTTTGAAGAAGAACTAAAGCTTAATGAATTAACAACTATCATAGTTAGTAAGAAGGATTCAATCCTAGCAGCCAAAATTGACATAAAGAACTAGCAAACAATATTTGTAACAGAGAACAAAGAATATAAGAATACTTATAAGAACTGGCTAGTTAGATTCTTTCACTTTGACT
>OMBD01000501.1_pt1 | contig 13110 bp, 20 predicted proteins | sample 1644811 | NCBI WGS metagenome assembly OMBD01 (sample SAMEA103958128, study PRJEB25191) | human gut metagenome | reverse complement strand
ATATCTGTTGCTGCAAATATAGCCGCCGGTTTTCCATAAGAAGATTCATTATATAATTCATGCCATTCTCTCTCTGTATATATGAAAGAACAATTTAACGTTTTTGGCTCATTACTATTTGGAAATTTCTTTAGAAATGCAGTACAGGCAGATTCCATATTATCAGCTTTTATAATAATGTAAGTATTCTGATACGGAAGTCTTTTATTGCGTCCAAAAGTAAAATAATAGTTATTTAACATATTTCCATTTCCTCCGTATTAGAATGATCCAGTTGTTTATCCATATATTTACCGCAATATTTATCAAAAATGTTGCGGCTGATTTCATAAATACCCTCACTAGACGTAGACATAATTAAATCCTCATCTACTTCATCTGCCCACTCTTCTCTTAGAGCAGCTTTTAATTCATCCAAATCTGTATCCAATGTCACTTTTTGTTCTTTATAATAACTATCCTCATTTGCCATCAAATAATCATCTCTTGATGTAAAAATAGGATTCTTTTTTGTATATTGAATACCTGTGATTTTTAATATACTGGGTGTTTCCTCCACCCAGCGTTCCCATGCAGAGGTAAAAACATCTTCTTCCATATCTGTTAATTGATACATAATAGCACTCCTTTTTTATGTCGTAGATATTTCTTTTGTTATTGTTTTATGTCAAAAAAATCCAGAAAAATGGGTGATTTTGGGCAGAAAAATACCCCAAGATTGAAATATCTTGAGGCATCGTTTACTACTTCCATTCTGTCCAAAGTGCTGCTCCACCTTTTGGTAAAGTCCCATCCATTCCGGTTGAGATGCGTCTTTCGCTTTCTGCCAGGGCGTCCTTTTGTTTTTGTTCTTTTGCTTCCTGATCTGCTTGTTCTTTTGCTGCGGTTTTGGCAGCTCTCAAATCATTTAATGAAAGCTCACTAGCTCTTTTCACAATACTGTCTGCGTAATTGGAAATTTCACCTCTTTCATACATATCGTTTGCTGTTGATGTTTTCATATTATATCGCATTAGTATATAATAAATGTCATCATTTTCTGCTTTCAGGTCAGATAAATAATCCGCACAAACTAATAAGTTACTGTATGGATCATAAATATCGGTAACCCCAAGCGCTTCCATACGTTTTGCATGATATTTAATATTAATCTGTGTAATTCCCTTACAATCCCCATTTTCAGCTTTAATGTATAATCTGCTCTCATTTTCAGTCAATGCCTGTAAAATATAGGGATCAATGTTATACTTCTCTCCGATTTCTTCTGAATAAGTTTTTAAATCCTCCCATGCAACGAAATTTTCATTGGTTTCTGCAGCCATTACCGGGGTACTAAAAAGCATAGTTCCTAATAAAATGCCACATAATACTTTTTTCAATTTCAAACCTTTTTTCTCCTTTTTATACTCTTGATGCAAGATATAGGAGTAAGGTAGTGGTTCCAACAGTCATAAGGAAATTTGCAACACTTGCTCTGATAGTACCGACATACATTTTCCATTTTTTAGGAAAAATCCGAAAAGTACTTTTCTTATTAAATGCCCAGGTAAGTCCCGGAATCCCTTTATAAGTGCAAGCATCTAATAATAGATGTCCGAAAACACCAAAATATAGACCAATAAGATTAAAATTCTGTGGTAATGTAAAACCTAAAAGAATCATCCAAAAAATAGGATAATGTATCAGTCCTCTATGTCCAAACAGGTTGTTAATCAGTTTTGAGAGCAAAGTAGTAACAGGAGGTAACATTTTAGAAATGGTTGCCTCTCGACTATCAATATCCGGAAGTAAGCTGCCAAGAACAGATCCTCCTACGACAAAGAACATCGCTTCTCTTGTCTGTACCGCGCCGATGCTATACAAATAAGCTGTGAATGCTGCTCCAGTTACTAATCCAAATGTTAAATGCTGTCTACCCGTCATGTCAAAACTGAAATCTCACTTATGAAATTAAATTACGTAGTATTACGTTTTTTAAAACTGTGTGGATTCTTTCCTTTCTACATATATCTTGTGGATACATTTTGTATCTACTACTATATGTATAAAAAATCCGTAAAAACTTGCTTTTTTGAAATATTTTTGTAATATTTTTATTTCTTTTTGTAAATTTTTGGCAAAAAAATATACGTAAGAGAAATTCCTACGTATATTTACTCTATGGTAATCTGGTCTTCATGTTTCTTAACGTCACATTTGATAAGATAATCGTCCATTACTTTTTTAACTTGTTTCTTTTTTAAATGACCACAGATATAGATGTTTTGTTCATCAATGGGATAATGATCGATATTGGACATTTTTAAAGCTTCCAATGCTCTTTCATAATGCTTCTGCTTTTTAAAAGAAATTTCGATATGGTCCATAATGTAGTATCCTTTCATTTTTTATCTATTTATATATGTCAAAAAAATCCGCAAAAATACTGTATAATCGTAGACATCTTTTACATAATTTGATAAAATAATTAAGTCGGCGCTACGCTAAGTTTTGTTTCGTGGCTTGACATATTAAATATTTAAGGTAAAAAGATATGGAACAAAAAAGACCTACATTACTTGAAAAAATTATGACAATTCTTGGGGGCTTATTATTACTGGCAAGTGTCATGATGGGGATTCACAGTTGTGCAATACAAGAAGAATTAGAGGCATTATCCGGATATGAAGAATATTTACAGCAGCAAATAAGCGATAGACAATAATCTACCGCTCTATTTCTATCTGATTTTTCATTTGTTGGTCTATTTCGTTAATTTCCTGTTCTGTTTCCGAAATTAGTATTTCATATTTTCTCAGCATTTTTTCGTTTTTTATGGTGGCAGGCAGTCCACAGCCTTTATCTTCTATAATTTCCTTTTTTATTTTTATCATCGTAAGATAATCCACCAATAAATAACGTTTGTTTTTTAATTCATCTACCGTTAATCTATTATCTGCAGTATCCTTCCATATATTTTTGCTTTGTAAAAACATAATAGAGCCTCAGTTTTCATCTAATTGTAAGAAGTCATCTTCATGTGCAGTATCCGGTTCATAGGTTGCAATATTAGCAACTCCTTCTTTTACCAGAATAGCGTTTAACATTTTTGTAGAGATTTCTTCTAAGTCATCAGTATTTGTAGGAATTTCCAACCATACATAACGGAGTAATCTTCCATATTTATCTGTTTCGGAAATATCTTTTTCCAGATATACGGTAGTTGTATTTTTTAAGATTTCTTTGGTAAATGCACTTGCATCTTTTCCTGCCTGGGAGTTTTCTTTTCCGGTTTTCTCCAGATATTCTTCTGATGCAACAGATTCCGGGGTGTTGATACCGATAAGTCTTACTTTATATTCTTCGCCATCAATTTCTACTACAATGGTATCTCCATCTACTACTCTCATTAAGGTAGCTTTTTGAAATTCTGAAATGGATTCTTCTGTTTCTGCATAATCTTTTGCCCATTCAACAACTTCAGTTGTCATCTGGTCTAATTGATCAGCATCCGTAAAATCTGTGCTATCTACGATATCTGAGATTTCTTTTCCAAGTTCTACGCTGATTTCCTGCACCTGGTCCGGGACCTGGGGAAAATCTCTCGGTGTTGAAAATTGAAAACTACATGCTGTTAAGGTAAGGGAAGTTACTAAAGTTAAAAGAGAAATAACTGATTTTTTACGCATAAAATAAACTCCTTTTCTTTTGTTATTTATGTGTAAAAATTATGAAAAAATGGTCTATTTTCATTTGCTAATCTAAATTTATATCTATTTCATTTTCCTTTGTTGGATGTTACCGCCTTATTTTTTAAATCATTTGGATTGCTTTCACAAAATTTGACATCTTTTATATATTCATCTATTTCTGCTTCTGTCATCGTACTTATTTTCCGGATTTCTGCTTTTTGTTCCTCTGTATATTTGAATTCATCCGGAATGTCAAATGTATCCCAGGATTTTCCATTTCTTTCATCTTCTTGCTTTTTTAGCATAGCTACATGTGTTCCGTATAAGTCCCATATATCGTCCGGAATCTTAAAACTATAAGTTTCCACCAGTTTGACGACATCAATATGTTTGATATCCTTATCTTTTAAATATTCCTGAAATACAGGTTTATTTTTCTCAGGTTGGAAATCATAAATTTCTTTTAATTGTTCTTCTGTGAAATAGATAACATTATTCTCTTGCATTTTATACCTCTACTCTTTCCTCTAATAAATGATTAATATAGTCTCTGTTTATATCTAATTTCCATTTATGTTTAGATCTTTTCAGCCACTTTTTGTGGGCTTTTCTTTCCTTTTCTACAAATTTAGAATACCCGCAATGATTTACTTCCATAAAATGGTCTACTGCTCTTTCATAACAGTTTGTATGTGTCTGTTTTCCTAATGCTTTTGTATGCCCGATATGTATTGCAGCATGGCATTTTTTACATACTGGGATAATTTCTTTTAAACGCTGGATATATTCTTTTTCTCCGTTTTTCTTTTCTATAATATAATCCCAGACTTCATGGGCATCCATATCTCTTAAATCTAAATTTTCCGCTTCGCAAATAGAACAGGTACCATGTGCCTGATAGCGAATTAATCTGGATAACTGCTGCCAGTCTGTTGTAGTAAGTTCAGACCGCACATTTTTTTCATACATAGTTTTTGGTATCATTTGAATTTTTAATCTCATAAATATGCCTTTCTTTGAAAAATATATCTACTTACTTATGTCAAATTTTTTTTGAAATTTGATGAAAATAGGATTTTTTTATACATATATAAGTAAGATGATATTTACTTAAATGAAATAAAAATGGGATACATTAGATTTGGAGATATAGGAGATAATTTTATGAATAATGCAAAAATAGTTTTAGGTGTTTTATTGATTTTTTGTGGTTTCTTTATTATTGCTTACTGCATCGGGCAAAAAGAAAAGTTAAAGCAATGTGATACTGCCGTTGTCGCAAAAGTAATCAACTTAAATGCAATTCAGAGTAACTTCAAAGCATTAAAATCGGCAAGCGCAAAGATTAGTAAGACTCCCCAGGTAGAGGTTCCTGTTTATATGGCTGTTTTGGAATATCAATATAAGGACCATACTTATACCACAAAGCCTACGGAAATTAACACAGAGATAAAAATGGGGTCTGAAGTTCAGATATTGATCGATCAAAATGATCCGGAGCACTTTAAGATAAATGATAACGATATCCTTACTACCATGTCTTATGGATTGTTTTCTGTTGTGGGCGGACTTGTAATTCTTGTAATATCTATCATACGACTATTTTAAGATGGGAAATCTCCCATCTTTTTTCTTTTTTTTGACATATATAAATAAGTATGTGGTATGGTAGAGATACACCTCATACAAAAAAGAAAAAGGAGAAAAAATATGCAGAATTTTGAGCAAAGAGTTGCAGAACGTAGAGATATGGCTACGAATATGCAGGAGTTAAGAGAGGCTTATAACTGGCTTGCAGAAGAAACCTATGCAGTAGCAAACGCAAATATGCAATTAGAAGCAGCTGTTATTGAAAAATATGGTGCAAAAGCTTTAATTGAGTTACAAGAAAAGGAGATTCCACAAGAACGTATAAATGCTGATTATCGTATTCTTTCTATGACTGATCAAATGTTTGACTATGGTTATACAAAAGAGGATGTAAGACCTGTTGAATTCCAACATGCTATCAGTATGTTTCAGGTTGGATATGATATTTATTTGTTACATCAGGATAATACCAAAACAAAAGCAGAATCTATTGAGGAAATAAAAAACTTTAATGGTATCCTTGCTGTGGATCAGGCAGAAGTTGATAGACGTAAAATGGCATTAGAAAGCGCTATTTTAGGCAAATAAGCCACTTTGTATGAGGTGATGATATGAATTATCAAAAAATGTTAAATGCCCGTAAAATGCGTATTAAAGCCTTTGTAGAAACGGGTTTATATTCTTTAGAAGATATCGCAGCATTTTTTTATACACTGCCGGATTATGTAAGAATGGATATTGAAAAAATGGGATATTCTGTTGAACTACTACCCCATTCTGACAATCCGGACATTAAAAAAATGATACATGATAGAAACCAAATCTTTTGGAACGATTTAGTTGAAATGACAACCGATGAAGTTTTGGAAAAACATGGACTTCCAATTGTACCCTATGAATTTCCTGAAATAAGAGATAATTTCCCGTGCAGAGAATACAAAGCTTTGTGGGAAGGATTACGTTTTGAGAATTTGCCTACTTATTTAAATGAATCCAGATTTCAGGTAATTGCAACTCTTCGCAAATATGGATATAGTGATTTAGAATCCTATCGTGAAATTCGTAAGCTTGGGAAACAAGAACGTAGAGAAGCTATGATTAGTGAAGTTCTTGGATATATGGAAGAACATATCAAACCACCAAAAATTCAATCTATTCTGGGAATTACCTCTGGTGAATTTACCAGACTGAAGGAGCTTTTAATCGAATATGGCGCATTAGATACAAAGGGACATCTCATTAAACAAACAAGTATAATTGGAGAAGGTATTTGGCGTGGATTAAATCAAAGGCAGATTGCTTATTTTTTGGATATTTCAGATGATATTGTATTTCATATTTGTAAAGATAATCATTTTATTGAAAATGCAAAAAATGATTTAAATATGCAAAAAGATACACCATTTGGATTTAGGAAGAAAGAACTTAAAGAAAAAGTATATATCATGCACAAATATGAAGGTTGGACACAACAGGAAATTGCAGATCATTTTCGGCTTTCCAGGGCAACCATCAATTCCTATATCAAATATTATAAAGCGAATAATCCTATTGAATTTGATCAAACTTATTTGGTCAGATTACGGAATCAGCGAGAAGGTAAACGTGAAGTCGCGGAAAAATTAAAATCTGATATCTTATTATTGCATGACTGCGGATGTTCTATTTCGGAAATTGCAAAATGTGTAAATAGATCTGAAGGTATAGTATTTAGATATATGTATCAAATGTTATTGGATGAACAAATAGATTCGATGCAATCAGAACATTATTTAAAACCGTCCCATGCAGCAATCAATGAGCGTCGTGGTCAAGTATTGGATTTGAAATTAAATGGAGAACGAGCAAAAGATATTCAGGAAAAGGTAAAAGTAAGTGCTCAAACCGTATTAAGAGATAGAAAGGTTTTACAAGCTAGTTTACAAGCATATTATCCAAAAGCCTTAAAAGAGATTAAAAAAATCCGATCCGGAGAAGAATTAAAGGATTATGAAACATATGCAACTCCGTCTCCATCAAGACCTTATGCAACTGCTGTTTTGGGTATGCATTACGTAAAAAAACAAGAAATAGAGAAAGCACTAAAAGAATATGAAGATAAAATAGATATAGCCAGAGATGAATAATCCCTGGCTATATTTTTATCTTTCAAATGCATTAATCTCTTCTTGGATTTTTGAAATATCTTTTTCTAAAGATTCTATTTTTTTCATATATTGTTTTTGTTGTTTGCCGATTGGCCAATCTATAATGCCTTCCATATACTCTTCTGTTAATCGTTCCAGTGAATATTTCGTCTTTTCGCAGCTTTCTGTTTTTTCTGTAAGGCTTGTTTTAATTGTTCTAAATCTTTTTCTTTTTTAAACATCATTTTGTTTTCCTTCCCTTCAGATTGTGTTTTAATACAATTCTGGCAAATCTAAATTTTCGTTTTCTTCCTGTATTTTTAAATCATCTGTTACATCTAAGGCCTTTTCAGGTAATAATGCAGTTTTACCATCTTCTTTATCTGGAGTATTGAACATTTCTATTGTGGGTGCCAGTTCTCTTTTTAAATACTCTATGTGACGTTCTATATACTCATAAAATTCAGGAATATCACCCCTATATTTATACATACCATTATCAATTGGATATCTGGTTGGAGCACTAATCTTTTGCATAAAAGATACTACCATGAAATATTCCTGTTTTGTAAGATTTGGATATTCTTTTAGTATCTCTTTTTCTAAGGTATCGAATTGTTCTTTATAGACATCCAGTACCATTTTGATTTGATAAAAATGAAATACATAATCTCTTGGAATATCATAATCTTTTAATAATTTTGCCATATATTTTTCAGCGTATATTTTCCACCCATTTGGTTTTGAAAAAACATCTGCGATTTCCTTTAAGTAAGCAGCTAGTTCCGGATTTTCGTTTTCATAGCTTTGAGATAAGGCTTTGAAAAATGTCTCTGCATAATTTGTCTGATATATACGGATGGCTAAATCTTCTATATTTTGTAATAACTGTGAAAGTTCCGGTCTGTAATATATTTTTTTATCTTCTTTTTTCATAATCTCCTCCTAGCAAAAATGGGTCTCAATTATGAGACCCACTTGTGTTTTACTTAATATTCGTAGTCTTCCTCTTCTTCGTCCTCGTCATATTCCTCGTCATCATCCCGGTCCTCTTCGTCATCCTCATACTCGTCTTCATCTTCATAGAACCGTTCAGCGTCTTCATCGTACTCAGATTGATGTTCCAGATAATCATTTACTTTTTCTTCAATGACGCCAGCCATTAAATTGTAAATGTTGTCATACCAGGTATCAACGAAATTTGCAAACTGCAAGAAAGCTGCTTTTACATCCTCTGACTGATCTGCCCAGATCAAACGGTTATCTTCGTTCATATCAATGACAGATGTACAATAAGCATCATCCAGCTTTACTTTCTTTTTGCTTAAGTCTTTGTTTGCTAGTTCATCAAAGGTATATTGTTTTACTCCGATATTATCTTTGTTGGCAACAACTCTGGTGAAATATACCTGTGCTTCCAGGTTACGCATTGCCTCACTGGGGATACCCTTTACATCTTTGTTGTAACTGGAAATATAAACAGGTGCTGCACCGTTATTGGAATATAATTTGCCCTTTTTATCAGTTAAGCAATAGACTGCCTGATCTTCATAATCATATCCGGCTTCATCCAGTAAATCGTTAAATGCCTTATCCTTGTCTGTTACTCTGTGAATTCTGTATTTACTCATCTTTTTCTCCTTTTTTTAACCAAATGGTAATTCTTCTTCGTCCATATTGTCGGTATGGTCTATTGCATACTGCAAATCACTTTCGTTTGGATGTGTTTCGTCTATTTCTTCACACATTCCATAGGTTCCTAAATCGCCAACAATCATGTTATCTGGATACATTTTTCTTTTCATAACTAATCTCCACCCATTTTATATTCCCCCCTATTTTTTATATTGTTCCTTATTTTTATATGTCAAAATAATCCGCAAAAATAGTCCATTTTAACATACTTTATTTTTATTTTCATACATTTGCATCTATTGCTTTGGATAAGATAACAAATTCATCTCCACCAATTCGAATGGCATATGTATCTGGATAGTTAAATATTTGCCTCTATTAAGACGTAGATTACTCATAATCCTCGTAATCTTCATCGTCTAATTCAAATGCATGTGTATCCTTAAATACCTCAGTTAAAAAGTCTTCAATGGCTGCTTCTTCATCTTCGATAGGATTTCCATCCGCATCTTTCTTAAAGCAGTGCATGTATTCTGTTGGAATACTTACGGTAGAAAGGAAGTAATCCAGTTCATCCACATCATATTCCATCGCTTCGGAAGATAACATTGCTTTTAGCATTAGTAATTCGTCATCTACATCATCCATATAAGAATCTACATATCTTCCAGCATAATCTACGCCATATCCTGCATTATAAGCTGCGATTTCTTCCTCGTCCTCGTCATAAGCATCATAATCATAGTCATCATCATCAAAATTATGGTAATAACTGGTGCCCTTGCGATACAAGCTGGTAGGATAATCAGAATAAGCATATCCGCCATAAGAACTATATTGTTGTACCGGCATTTTCACCTGTGTTGCTTTTTCTGCCAGAGTTGATCTAACAGGTTTAAAGGCTTCTAACAACTGTTCGTGTGTATGTGTCAATTCATATACCAAAGATACTAAGGAAAATACATATCCTTCGAATACCGGCTGTTTTACTTTTACGCCTGTATTACTGTGCATATTCCCTGAGCAGGGTAAGCAGATAGACATTGCTTTGCAGTTAATATCACGATAAGCAAATGCTTCGTCATACATACCGGTACTTCTGCTATCATGTGCGCTATCAATCGTTGTCGGCATATTTTTATGATCTGCTGCCACAAAACAAAAGGTATTCGCATCTTGTGGCTCAATATCCATTGCTGCTTTTCCAATTTTATCTACAAACTGCAATTTCTCTTCTGCTCCGGTCAGATTTTCCAAACTATATAATTTATTCTGGTAAAATCCTTCATAGGTAACATCCAGTGCGATACAGATAGGTGTTTTCCCCATACTGCGAAGTAATTTTGCCGTCTGTTTTGCACCTGCGCATCTACCAGTTTCTTCATCTCCTGTAAATGCAAGTACAACGTTTTCAGGCAGATCATGTTCTTTCATCATGATAACCAAAGCAGCATTAGTACCCTGATTATCATAGGTTCCCGTATAAAAACCTGTTGTTTTATCTAATTTACTGCTACATTCTGTAATGGAACCCACTACATCTGTGTGTGAAGTAATCAAAATCACATCCTGTGGTAATTTCGATAAGGGTACTTTACTCCATAAGGAATAACATTCGTGTGTGTAGGTTTCCTGATAAGGGGAATCTGCTAATAATTCACGGATTTTATTTAACCTGTTTTCTTCTGTAAATTTGTGTTTATTAGAGCGATTTATTAGGGACAAGTTCTCCAATATTTTTGCATGTCCAAGTTCTTCTTCTGAAAACTCAAATACATCCTTTTCTACTTCGGTTTCATTTTTTTCTACATTATTCATTGTCAAAATTTTTCCTTTCTATATCAGGTCTGTAATAAGTAACAAAATATCCTGCAGCATCTACTGCTAAACAAGCCAAGTTTTTATCCGGCTGTTCTTTTATCAATTCATCTGCTGTACATCCGCAATCTAATAAAATTTTATGTTTATATACGATAATTTCCGGAACATATACTTTATCTTTTGTTGCATCTTCTCCGTATTTTTCAATATCTACCATTTTTTTATATTCTGTGGTAGGGATATGTCCACAAAGGATAAATGTGTTCTCTGTATTGCAATCTTTTGGTAAAGGATGTCCATTTTCTAATCCCGGGTCTTTTAGAATAGAAAGCTGATAATTCTTTTCTAAATTGATTGGATTCATGCAGACATCACACTGCCATTCCGAAATATTATCATTTTTTATTCTTTGAGGACTACCATGTACCAGATAAAAAATACGTTTCCCAATTTGTACATAATCCGTTAAATCACAGCGTAACAGATATCCAAAATAATAATTCCGTTCTTTTTCGGATAATTTTTCATAAATATATTTATGTAAAGCTGCGCCTTCAAAATCTTTATCCATTAACATTTCTAACCAGATTTTTTGCACCGCTTCTTCCTGTTTTGACATTTCATACATGATATGTACATATTCATGGTCACCTAAAATTAAATGATAATTTTCGTGCGCCATAATATCTGCCAAAATATCAATACATGCTTTTGGATTCTGGGAATTACCATCAAAAATATCTCCCAGAATATAAAGTTCATCATTATTCTTGATATTTAGCCTATCTATCATTTCAAAATATGCTTTTGACGCTCCATGTATATCTGTCATAAAATAGTTCATAATACCCTCTTATCTATCGTAGTCATAATCATCGACTTTGCTTTTTTCTTTTTCAATCTGTGCTCTAAACACAGCTAGTGTAGCTTTTGCATCAGTATCTGCTTTGTGTGCATTTTTGTCATAAGCTTTTAATTCTTCCGGACAATATGCAATGATAGCATCTCTTAATTTATGAGACCCTTTTGGATATTGGGTGCGGAATATTTTTAAAGTGTCATGAATAATTTTTCCGTCAAATTTTGTTCCACAACCTGCACTTATCATATCCATATCAAATTTTACATTATGTCCTACAATCACATCTGCTTCTTGGAATATTCGATTTACTTCATTTGCAATGTCCCTGGCAGAAGGAGAATACCGTACATCTTTTGGAGAGATATGATTTACTAACTGTGCTTGATACCAGGAGGCATGATATTGTGGTTTTACAAGAGAGGAATAGATTTCTTTTCCATTTCCGTCAAAGATAGTAACTTGTAATAATTCATCTTTATTTGGATCCACACCTGTAGTTTCTGTATCAAAACAGATAATTTTTTTCCCTTCATAATCTTCTGTCGGAATGGGTAGAACACTCTTTTTTGTTTGCTTATTTTGATGGATTCTCTTTCCTGCTAGGGGTGCACTTTTCTTTTTTCTAAGCTCAGCTCTCTCCTGTTTTTCTTTTTCCTTTTGTGACCAATAAGCATCATACTCTTCCTGTGTCATATCTATAACGTTTTCCGGAGCAACATATTGATAAGTGACAGGTTTTCCCGTATCATCCAATAAAATATCTCCAGTACTTGTGATACGATACATAGTCTCAATCTTATCCGGTGAGATTGGTTTCTTTTTCTCTTTTGCTAATTGATAAACAGATTTATCTGCTAAGGTACGTTTTCTGATCATTATGCTTCCCTTTCGTAAATATCATCATTTTCAATTTCCCGGATATAATAGTCTTCTACCATTTTCGCAATGGCTACGGTATCCAGTAAAGTTGCTTTATAGGACTCAAAATTTTGCATGAGTAATTTTTTAGGGTCGGAGTTATCATATTTTTCCAAATCTTCCAAATAAAAACGCGGTAGAAATCCATTTTCCTGTGCATTATGTAAAATAGTAATGCAATCCTCTTTGGATAAATGTGTAATCAACTGGTTTGCATTTGCAATAAGCAATGCTCTGATTTTTGCCAGTTGTGAAATATCCTTTTCGATAAATGCAAACTGTCTATTGTTTAAAAATTGCACATCCAGCCTAAAATCGTCCATTGCATTTAAGACTTCATTTACCAGTTTAAAAGGACTCTTTCCTGTAACATTTACATATTTCACCTTGGAATCGACACCGATAGCAACTAAATCCCAATTTGTAGAAATATATTTTCCCGGGATATAATCTATCCATGTCACTCTTGGATCAATTTTTCGAAGTA
>OMBD01000472.1_pt1 | contig 13623 bp, 13 predicted proteins | sample 1644811 | NCBI WGS metagenome assembly OMBD01 (sample SAMEA103958128, study PRJEB25191) | human gut metagenome | reverse complement strand
CTGCTGACAATACTTGGCTGGAGACGGCCCGGAAAGATAGGTAGCGCCAACACAACAGCCCCACGACATTTGTCGTGGGGCTGTTGCTTTTTGGGTTACTTTTGGGTCATATGGTAGTGAGTTTTTGCTGAACTTGATTGAACAAAAGCACCCGCAAGGGTGCTTTTTATGGCTGTAAGGGGGCTTTTTATGGCCGTTTTGACTTGCTGAAGTTCCAACCTTTCGGGCCTTTTGGCCAGTTGCTCATGTAGATAGAATAACACAATAATGGGATATATAGTAGAACAAAATAGGCGCCAATGAAAAAATAGGCGAAAAGAGTGATAGAATGAGTTGGGGGAAAGATGTAGGCTAAGACCAGCATAGCGATGATCGCAGCCCAATTGAGTGCCCGCAGCGCCTGGAATAGCCGCATATGCCGGGGGGCACCGCAGTATTTCATATGGCTGTAAGGCAGCAGTATGCGATACCACAGAGAGCGCGTTTTATCATATTGGCGTATTTCCCGGTGGCTCATTTTGAACTGATATGCGTCCTCGATTCCGGAGCGAAGTATTCCGCCACATTGCAGGGCAAAGAAAATGAAAACGATACACAGTTTATCTAAGGGCATGGGTGCCTCCTGTTCCTGGTCGGTTACAATTTCGCCCAGTTCCCCTCCGCCAGTGAGCCATACGCTACCGGGCAGGAGAGGGTATCCGCAAAGGGCTGCAGCGCTGCGACGGAATCCTCCAGCACATCCGCTTGGTTGATGAACAGTATGTCGAAGTTACCCTCCTTCGCCAGCACCCGGGCGGCAATGGCCGGGGTGATGACCGCATCCGGGGAGACCTCCGCCAATGATGCGTACAGCTCCGGGCGGTGGGCGGCGTCCTGTATGGGCTGTCCCAGCGCGGAGGCACCGAATACGCAGACGGTGCGGTTTCGTTCCGGTGGCAGTACTGGTTCCCAGGCGGCGTGGGCCTTGGCGGGCAGGCGCTTGGAGCCGTCGGCCTCCACCAGCACAAAGTCTGCGGCGTACTGCCAGCCGGGGAAGTTCGGGGCGGTCAGTTTGCCCTCCGGGTTATAGGACCCGGCGCAGACGATGGGACTGTGGGCAAAGCCCTCATACAGCTCCGCTGCGGTGGCGGCGAAGGGACACCAGTTCGGGCGCATGATGCGGGTGGTGGTGGACACCAGCACCGTGCCGCGGTGGGACAGTTCCTGTGCCAGCACGCGCAGCAGGGAGGTCTTGCCGCCGCTGCCGATCACCGCGGTCAGGCCGGGACGAATCCCCAGCAGTTCCCATAATTCCATGCCTGTCACCACCTTTCATACCCATTGTACCACAGAAATTTCCCGCCGTAAACCTCTTGACAAGGGTTGCTTGTGGCGTTAAACTGTGAAAAGTAAGAAAAGTTATACCAATCCAACCGAAAGGAATGAGGATATGAGCAGAGAGGATCGCTACTTTATGAGCAGCGTCAAGATCGGCCCTAAGGGACAGATCGTTATCCCCAAGGAGGCGCGGGATATGTTCGGCCTGCAGCCGGGAGATACGCTGGTGCTGATGGCGGACAAGAAAAAGGGCCTGGCACTGCAGACCGTGGATAAGCTGAACCCGCTGATGAAGACGGTATTTAACAGTCTGCCCAGCGGGGAAGAGGAGGCGGAGGACGAATGAACGTACTGGAGGTACAGGACCTGACCAAGCGCTACCCGGCATTCACGCTGAATGGGGTGTCCTTTGACGTGCCGCAGGGCGCGGTGATGGGGTTTATCGGCCGTAACGGCGCAGGCAAGAGCACCACGCTGAAGTCCATTCTGGGTATGGTACACCCGGACGCGGGTGCGGTCAGGGTATTCGGCATGGACTACGCGGAGAATGAGCGCGCTATCCGGCGTGAGCTGGGCGTGGTGCTGGGGGGGATCGATTTCTATCCCAAAAAGAAGATCAAGACCATCACAGACGTGACCCGCAGGTTTTATAACAACTGGGACGAGGAAAAATACCGCCACTATTTGGAGCTGTTCCATATTGATGAGAGCAAGCGGGTGGATCAGCTTTCCAGCGGCATGAAGGTCAAGTACATGATCGCCTTGGCGCTGAGCCACAATGCCCGGCTGCTGATACTGGACGAACCCACCAGCGGCCTTGACCCGGTGAGCCGCGACGAGCTGACGGAGCTGCTGCGCCGGGTGGTGGCGGATGGTACGCGCAGCGTGCTGTTTTCCACCCACATCACCTCCGATCTGGAGAAGTGTGCCACCCACATTGCCTTTATCAAGGACGGCGAGCTGCAATATACCGGTTCTCTGGACGATTTCCGCACCCACTACAAGGACGTGGGCGCTACGCTGGAGGATATCATCGTGCACGTGGAAAGGAGGCCGCTGGATGAAGACGCTATTATATAAGCAGCTGCGGCTGGTGTGCCATCCCATGACGCCGGTATTCTGCCTGTTCGGCTTCATGGTCATCATTCCAAACTACCCCTACACTGTCATCTTTTTCTATGTGATGCTGGGGCTGTTTTTCACCTTTCTGAATATGCGGGAGCAGAAGGACCTGTACTACACGGCGCTGCTGCCGGTGCCCAAGCGGGACGCGGTAAAGGCCGGCTGCCTGTTCACGGCGCTGATCGAGCTGCTGTCGCTGGCGGTGCTGGTGCCCTGCGCCCTGCTGGCGGTCCGCTTGCAGTCGGGGAAGGACAACCTGGTAGGGCTGGATCCCAATCTGGCGCTGTTTGCCGCCGGGTTCCTGCTGTATGCGGTGTTCAATGCCGTTTTTCTGCCGTCGTTTTACGCGAACGGCTACAAGGTGGGCGTGGCATTTGTCAAGGCGATCATTCCCACCACGCTGGCGATGATCGTGTTTGAGGCGCTGCCGCATTTTCCCGGCCTCATGTGGCTGGACGATATGGACGCAGCCACGCAGGTGCGTCTGCTGCCTGTTCTGATCGGGAGTATCCTGATCTACGTGGGATGCATGGCGCTTACGTTCCAGGCATCGGCAAGGGCCTATGAAAAAGTTGATCTGTGACAGCAACGACCGGCGTGAGCCGGTCGTTGCTTTATTAGATCATCCAGTAGGGAGGCTGAGGAGTTTGCCCCTCGGGTAGGGGAATGACCACGTCTGTCCGCACGTCGCCGTACAGCGTCTTGTGCTGCGCCATGATATTTTCCAACGGTTCGACAGTGCCACACAGCAGCGCCTGCCAGACCATGCCGCAGGTGGACATGATATAGGCGGGAGTGAACCCATTGCGAATATAAAACTGGATACGCCGCAGACGCAGTGCGTTTTCCGCGTCACTGCCTCCTGGCACAGGAAACTCCGCCTCCGCTACCAGAGGCCGTCCCTGCTGCTCCAGCCGCGAAAGCATATCACTGCCCAGCCCTTCATTACGACGAGCGCGTGTGGTTCCCAGATAGTCCAGCAGTACCAGTGGTATTGTCGCATTTTTCCACAGGGCGGCGTAACTCAGCAGCTCATCTTCGTCAAACAGTCCCCATACCTCGTAACGTCCTTCCTCCAGCAGACGGAGAATATCGGGCAGAGGCTTGCGTTCCTGCGGGACAAAAGCCTCGGATAGCTGGTCGTGATACCAGCGGGGGTATTCCTTTGCGGTTAACAGGCGAAAATTCATAGACGTTCCTCCTTCAACAGCCGCTGCATATCCTCCGGCAGGGGCGCGGTCACATCGATGACCGCGCCGGTGAGGGGATGCATCATCCGCAGGTGATAGCTGTGCAGCGCCGGGCGGGCGATCAGGGCCCGGTCCTCTGTGCCGTAGAGCCAGTCACCGGTCAGCGGGTGGCCGATGGCGGCCATGTGGACCCGCAGCTGATGCGTGCGTCCGGTGGTAGGCGTCAGGCGCAGCAGCGCACGGCCCTGAGAGGCCGCCAGCACCTCATAGTGGGTGTGGGCGGGTTGACCCAGGGGGTCGGCCTGCCGCTTCAGCAGCGAGCTCTCAGCACGTCCTATGGGCAGATCAATGTCGCCCTCTGCCGGGGAGGGGATGCCCTCGCACACGGCCCGGTACTCCCGCCGGAAATCGTCCGTGTGCAGCATGGCCATACATCGGGCATGGATGAAGCCGGTCTTTGCCACGGCCATAACGCCGGTAGTGCCGCGGTCCAGCCGGTTCACCGCGTGGAAGCTCTCACTATGCAGATAGTGTGCCGCGGCGCCGGCAATGGTGGCTGTTTCCTCTGTCAGCGCCGCCGGATGCACGGCAATGCCGGCGGGCTTGTTGATAAGCAGCAGGTCCTCATCCTCGTACAGGATATCCAGAGGGAAGTCCACCGGCCGGATGTGGGGGTGTTCTCCCGGCAGATCGGATACGTCCGCCGCCAGCACATCTCCGGGGCACGGCACGAAGCGTACGGTGACGGGCGCACCATTGACGGTGATGGCCTGCCGGAATTTCAACCGGCTGAGAAAGCTGCCGGAGATGCCCCACAGGTGCAGCAGCAGCTGTTTTACAGGCTGACCAGCCTCCGCTTCAATGACGGTATGGGTCAGAACACGCATAGACGGCACCTCCTCTTGCTCTTGAATGAAATTAGTATAGCAGAATTTATGGGAATATGGTATACTAACTTCACAAAACGTGAAAGCGAGGGCTTTTTATGGCATCCAAGGTATACTTCGCCGACTTGCGGGCCGACGTGCATGAAAATCTCCAGCAGAAGCTGACCCGCCTGATGAAGACCGCCGGTATGGGCGATATCGACTTTCGGGATAAGTTCGTGGCCATCAAGCTGCACTTCGGCGAGCCGGGAAACCTGGCGTTCCTGCGTCCCAACTGGGCGCGGACCGTGGCGGATTTTGTAAAGGAAAGGGGCGGTAAGCCGTTCCTCACCGACTGCAACACCCTGTACGTGGGCGGGCGCAAGAACGCCCTGGATCACATGGACAGCGCCATGCTCAACGGCTTCAACCCCATGACCACCGGCTGCCAGATCATCATCGGCGACGGGCTGAAGGGCAGCGATGAGGTAGAGGTTCCCGTGGTCGGCGGCGAGTATGTGAAGAACGCCAAGATCGGCCGCGCCATTATGGACGCCGATGTGTTTATCTCTCTGACTCATTTTAAGGGACATGAAGAGGCCGGCTTCGGCGGCTGCCTGAAAAATATCGGCATGGGCTGCGGCAGCCGCGCCGGTAAGATGGAACAGCACAATGCCGGCAAGCCCCATGTGGCACAGAAGCACTGTATCGGCTGCGGCCAGTGCCGGAAGATCTGCGCCCACGGCGCGCCCATCATCGAAAACGGCAAGGCCGTCATCGACCACGACAGATGCGTGGGCTGCGGCCGCTGCATTGCCGTCTGCCCCAAGAACGCGGTGCAGATCAACTGGGACGAGACCACCATTAACCTGAACCGGAAGATTGCCGAGTACACCAAGGCGGTGGTGGACGGCCGCCCCTGCTTCCACATTTCGCTGGTCATCGACGTGTCCCCCAACTGCGACTGCCGTCCCGAGAACGACATGGCCATCGTGCCCAACGTGGGCATGTTCGCCTCCTTCGACCCGGTGGCGCTGGACATGGCCTGCGTGGACGCGGTGAACGCCCAGACGCCCCTGCGCGGCTCCGCCGCCGATGACGCGCACGCCAAGGCCCATGTGCATGACCACTTTCAGCGCCTGCACCCGGACACCAACTGGCGCAGCTGTCTGGAGCACGGCGAGAAGATCGGCATCGGCACCCGGGAGTATGAGTTGATCAAGATATAAAAAGCGGAAAGCCACCCGTCAGGGTGGCTTTCCTTATGTATTTATTCCGCATCATCTGCGGACGTTTCCTCTGAGGCGTCCTCGTCCTCCGGGTCATCGATGTGGGCGAACCACTCCCGGTAGCGGTGCATATCCTTGGCGAACAGCTGCCCGTTGCTGGGCGGTGTGTAGGTGATGGCGTTGGCCCCGGCGGCAATGGTGGACAGGATCGTCTCCTCCGTGGGACCGCCGGTGGCGATAACGGGCAGCTCCGGATAGCGGGCCCGGATCTCCGCCACAATGGCGGGCGTCCTGTCCGCACCAGAGACGTTCACAAAATCGATGCCCGCCGCCAGCTTGCTCTCCAGGTCCACTTTTTCCGACACCACCGTATAGACCACCGGGATCTCCACGGTGGCCTTGATGGCCCGGATGGTATCGTCGTCAATGAACGTGTTGCACACCACGCCGAAGGCGCCCTGGTGCTCGGCAAAAGCGGCGATATGGGCCGAACGCTGGCCCTTGGTCAGACCGCCGCCTACGCCAACGAACACCGGCACATCGGACACGCCGATAATGGCCTGGGTAATGCCTGCCTGGGGCGTAAAGGGATATACGGCGATGACCGCATCGGCGTTGATATTCTTAATGATGGCCACGTCGGTGCTGAATACAAGCGACTTGATACGCCGGCCGAATACGCGGATGCCGCTGCATTTGCTGATACAGTGGGGCACGGTCAATGCGTGCTTACGCAGGGTGCCCTCGTAGGTGGGAACGTACTTCTTCACATTGCCTTCCTTTCCAGTGGGTCGATTTTTCCTTATTGAAAACATTATAGCAGAAAAAGCAACTCATGTAAATAAAAGCGGGCGCATTTTTAACAGTTCGTTAACATTGACTATCGCGGAGAAAAGTGCCGGATAACGACGCTCCGGGACGAAACAGCGGGCCATCCGTCGGATGGCCCGCTGCGCTTATACGTTTGCCAGATAGTCCCGGCACTTGTTGTTGGCTTCCCGGGCCACCAGTTCCTCATCCACAGTGACAAGATGCCCCTGCCGCACGGTGACGCGTCCCTGCACCACGGTGTAGTCCACCGGCCCCCGGACACCCACAGTACCCAGCACAGAGCCGGCGTCCTGATCACAGCCTACCAGCTCCAGCCGGCGGCTGTCGATCATGAACAGATCGGCGCACTTGCCCACGGACAGCTGCCCGATGTCGTCCCGGCCCAGCAGCCGCGCACTGCCCCGGGTGGCCATTTTGAGGATGTCATAGCCGGTGGGAGCCTGACGGCTGGCGTGCAGCCGGTGCAGCAAGAAGGCTACCCGCAGTTCCTCCAGCAGGCTTGAGCCGTCGTTGCTGGCGCTGCCGTCCACCGCCAGTCCTACCGGCACACCCAGGGCCAGCATTTCCGGGATGCGGGCCACGCCGCTGGCGAGCTTCATGTTGCTGATGGGGCAGTGCGCCACGCCGGTGCCTGTCCGGGCCAGCAGCCGCAGCTCCTCGTCGTTGAAGTGTATGCCGTGGGCAAACCACACATCGTCGCCCAGCCAGCCCAGCCGCGCCATGTATTCCAAAGGCCGGATGCCCTCGCGCTGCAGCATGAAGTTCTCCTCGTCCTTCGTTTCGCACAGGTGGGTGTGCAGCCGAACGTGGTACTGTCGGGCCAGGATAGCGCTCTGACGCAGCAGCTCCGCCGACACGGAGAAAGGAGAGCAGGGGGCCAGTGCCACACGGCACATGGCGCCGTAGCTGTCATCGTGGTATTTCTCGATACAGCGGACGCTGTCTGCCATGATCTCGTCTACCGTCTGCACCACGCTATCCGGCGGCAGGCCGCCGTCCTTGACGCTCAGGTCCATGCTGCCCCGGCTCATATACAGGCGGATGCCCAGCTCCCGGGCGGCGCTGAGCTGTGCGCCCAGCAGGTCGCCGCTGTGGGCGGGGAAGACGTAGTGGTGGTCGAAGCAGGTGGTGCAGCCGTGCTTCATCAGCTCGCCCATGCCGGTCAGGCTGGACAGCCGGATCACATCCTCATCCAGGTTTTTCCAGATCTCATACAGGGTCTTCAGCCAGTCAAACAGCTCCATGTTCTGCACCTGCGGCAGGTTGCGGGAGAACACCTGATAGAGATGGTGGTGGGTGTTGACCAGACCGGGGTAGCACAGCATATGGCTGCCGTCGATGACCTCGTCGGCGCTGATGTCCAGCGCCGTACCGATAGCCTTGATAAAGCCATCCTCACAGTAAAGGTCCGCGTTATGCAGTACGCGGTCTTCGTCGTCGCAGGTGACCAGCTGGTGAATGTTCTTAATGAGCAGGGTGGACACGGTAATTCCTCCTTATGGTGATAGATGGGTAGGAAAAAAGAGCAGGCCGCAAAGCGGCCTACTCTTTTCATTATCAGGTCAGCGTTCCTCGCGGAAGTAGGAGAGACCGAGGGACGCAGGGGGCTGATCCTCCCGCTTTTTACGCAGGGACACGATGATCAGCACGATCAGAGTGATGACGTAGGGCAGCATCTTGTACAGCTCCTTGACAGCCATCTGTGCGCCGGTGGGCAGATAGATGTTCAGAATGTACAGACCACCAAACAGGATGGAGGCCAGAATACTGACATTGGGACGCCAGATGGTGAAGATGACCAGCGCGATGGCCAGCCAGCCGCGGTCACCGAAGGCGTTGTTGGACCACACGCCGTTGGCGTAGTCCATGACGTAGTACAGTCCGCCCAGGCCCGCGATCATGGAGCCGATGCAGGTGGCCAGGTACTTGTACTTGGTGACGTTGATGCCGGCGGCGTCGGCGGTGGAGGCGCTCTCGCCCACGGCGCGCAGGTGCAGGCCGGGACGGGTGTGGTTCAGGAAGTAGGACGCGCCCAGGGCGATGATGATGGCCACATAGGCCAAAAAGCCGTAGGACAGGAACAGCTCTCCGAACCAGCCGGTGCTGTCGGCGCCGGGCAACGTGGTCTTGAAGTACAGACTGGTGTTGGCCAGGGCGATGGAGGGAACCTCGCTGTTGGTCAGCTTGATGAGGGAGCCACCGAAGAAGTTGCCCACGCCCACGCCGAAGGTGGTCATAGCCAGACCGGTGACGTTCTGGTTGGCGCGCAGGGTGACGGTCAGGAAGCAGTACAGCAGACCCATCAGCAGGGAGCCCAGCAGGGAGCACAGGATGGGGATCATGATGGCCAGAAAGCCGTTCAGCTGCCCGCCGGCGGCCTGCTCGTAGAAGAACGAGCCGATAACGCCGCTGATGCCGCCCACATACATGATGCCGGGAATACCCAGATTCAGGTTGCCGGACTTCTCCGTGAGGATCTCGCCGGTGCTGCCGAACAGCAGGGGGATACCCTGCATGACCGCGCGGGGGAAGAAGGATACAAAGTCGAAGCCCATCCGTTACGCCTCCTTTTTGCTGCTCTTGCGCAGAGTGACCTTGTAGGTGATGAAGAACTCGGTAGCAATGATGAAGAACAGAATGATACCGGTCAGAATATCCGCGAAGGACTGGTTCAGGCTGAAGGCGGTGGAGATCTCGCCGGCACCGCGATCCATGGTCACCAGCAGCAGGGAGGCGGCGATCATGATGAAGGGGTTGAACTTGGACATCCAGGACACCATGACGGCGGTAAAGCCGCGGCTGTCCACGATGGTGGTGGTCAGGGTGTGGCTGATGCCGGCGGTCAGGATATATCCCATCAGGCCGCAGATAGCGCCGGAGAGCACCATGGTGCGGATGATCACACGATCCACCTTGATGCCGGCGTAGCTGGCGGTGCGCTGGCTCTCGCCCACCACGGCGATCTCGTAGCCGTGCTTGCTGTAGGTAAGGTACACGTACATCATGCCGGTCAGCAGAGCCACCACCAGAATGGGGAGCAGCTGTGCCTGTCCGCCGATGCGGGGCAGCCAGCCGGCCTCGGAAGCCTGGTTGATAATGCCGATCTTACCGGCGCCCTTGGGCACCTCCCAGATAATGATAAAGTAGGAGGCCAGCTGCATGGAGATATAGTTCATCATCAGGGTGAACAGCGTCTCGTTGGTGTTCCATTTGGCCTTGAAGAAGGCGGGCAGGAAGCCCCATACGGCGCCGGCCAGCAGCGCAGCCGCCAGAGAGATGACGATCAGCAGGAAATTGGAGACCTTGCCGCCCAGCAGGATCATGCAGGTGGTGGTGGCCAGGCAGCCGATCAGGGTCTGCCCCTCGGCGCCGATGTTCCAGAAGCGCATCTTGAATGCGGGCGTTACCGCTAAGGAGATACCCAGCAAGACGGCAACATTCTGTCCGGTGACCCAGATTTTACGGGAGGTGCCGAAGGCACCCTTGAGGATCGTGCCATAGACGGCGATGGGATCCTGACCGGTCAGCAGGGTGGTGATCAGTCCGCAGAACACCAGTGCCAGCAGCAGGATACCGCCGCGTATCAGCAGTGCCTTGGGCAGAGGCAGCGCATCGCGCTTGGAAATATGAAAGAGCGAACCTTTTTTATTCATCTGCCTTGCCTCCTTCCACGCGGGTCATCAGCGCGCCCACTTCCAGCTTGTTGGTTTTGCGGCCGTCCACCACGCCGGAGACCTGACCGCCGCACAGCACCACGATGCGGTCGCACAGTTCCAGCAGCACGTCCAGGTCCTCGCCCACATACACGACGGCGACGCCCTTCATCTTCTGCTCGGTCAGCAGGTTGTAAATGGTGTAAGATGTATTGATGTCCAGGCCACGGACAGCATAGGCGGTCATCAGCACAGAGGGCTGCTGGGCGATCTCGCGGCCCACCAGCACCTTCTGCACGTTACCGCCGGACATACGGCGGACGGGGAAGTTGGTGCTGGGCGTGACGACCTCCAGCTCCTGCCAGATGCGCTGTGCCAGCGCCTCAGGATTTTTGCGGTCCAGGAAAATGCTGGCACCCTTGCGCCAGGAGCGGAGCATCATGTTGCCGGTCATGCCCATGGAGCCTACCAGACCCATGCCCAGACGATCCTCGGGGACAAAGCTCATGGCCACGCCGCTCTTGCGGATGTCCATGGGATCCATGCCCACCAGATTTTTCTCCTCGTTGGTCTCCGGGGAGATATAGGTCACGGTGCCGGAGGTGACGGGGTACAGACCGGCGATGGACTCCAGCAGTTCACGCTGGCCGGAACCGGCAATACCCGCTACGCCCAGCACCTCGCCGGCGTTAACAGTAAAGCTCACGTTGTCCAAACGCTTGACGCCCAGCTCGTCGAACACGGTCAGCCCCTCGATCTTCAGCCGGGGCTCCACATTCACGGGGGTGGGGCGGTTGATATTCAACGACACGCTGTGGCCCACCATCATATCGGTCAGGGACTGCTGGTCGGCGTCCTTGGTCAGCACGTCGCCTATGTATTCGCCCTTGCGGAGCACGGCCACCCGGTCGGATACGTCCAGCACCTCGTGGAGCTTGTGGGTGATGATGATGAGGGACTTGCCGTCGGCCTTCATGTTGCGCATGACGGCGAACAGCTTGTCCGTCTCCTGCGGGGTCAGCACGGCGGTGGGCTCGTCCAGGATCAGAATATCGGCACCGCGGTACAGCACCTTGACGATCTCCACGGTCTGCTTCTGGGAAACAGACATATCATAGATCTTCATGTCCGGGTCGATATCGAAGCCGTACTTATCACAGATGTCCTTGACCTTTTGACGTGCATTGTTCAGGTCAAGCTTGCCCTCCAGGCCGAGGATGATATTCTCGGTGGCGGTGAACAGATCGACCAGCTTGAAGTGCTGGTGGATCATGCCGATACCCAGATCGAAGGCATCCTTGGGAGATGCGATGGTCACAGGCTTGTCGTGGACGTAGATCTGCCCCTCGTCGGGGAAGTAGATGCCGGAGAGCATGTTCATCAGCGTGGTCTTGCCGCTGCCGTTCTCGCCCAGCAGGGACAGGATCTCGCCTTCGTACAGTTCAAGGTTTACATCTTTGTTTGCGATGACCTTGCTGCCGAACCGCTTGGTGATGTTCTCCATTCTGATCGCGCATTTCTTTTCCAAGGCTGTCATCCTTTCTTTCGGCGCAGATGGCTGCAACACCTCGAATACGCCGGGGATAAATTCCATACGACTTATTCTACCATACATGGTGAGCGTTGTAAATCAAAATCAGCAAAAAATTTGTCAGGTATATACAAAGAATGTGAGGTTACACAAGAAAGAGTCATTCTCTTTGTGTAAATCGTCAAAGCCGCGTGTAGGAGGGAAAAAGCACGAGGTGGGCTGCCTGTGCAGCCCACCTCGTTGTGGTGCAATATGCTATTCCTTACGGAATTTACATTACATCTTGGTATCCAGCAGGTTGATGCCATCGATCTGCAGATCGAAGTAAGGAGCAGAACGGAACTCGGACTCGGAGAAGTAACCGTCGTGCACGACCTCGGTGTCACCGGTATAGGCCTGATCGGTATCGACGTCAGCCATGTAGGAGGTGATGTGACCGGCCTCATCGAGCTTCAGGTAGTCGGCCTTGAAGGTGTTCACCTTGTCATCGACCTTGGTGGTGAAGGTGGAGCAATCGAACACGTGGAGCTCGCCCTTCTCCAGCTTCTCGGTAGCAGCGGCAATGGCCTCGGCAGTGCCTTCGGCGGCCACGGCGGTGTTCAGGTCGGACAGAACCACGGAGTTGGTGGCCAGAGTGCCGGTCCAGTCAGCGGGGATCTCGGTGCCGTCCATGACAGCCTTGATGCACATCTCATAGTAGGGAGCCCAGTTGATGCGGGAGGAGATGATGTAGGTGTTGGGGCAGGTACTCACGGTGGAGCCGTTGTAGGAAACGTTGGGCACACCGGCTTTCTCGCAGGCGGTAGGAGCACCCAGAGAGTCAGCGTGCTGGCTGATCAGCTTGCAGCCGCCCTGGATCAGCTTCACTGCGCCTTCCTTCTCCAGAGTCTCATCGTACCAGCTGCCGGTGAAGGTCACGTCCATGGTGACGGTGGGGCAGACGGACTTGGCACCCAGATAGAAGGAGGTGTAACCGGAAACCACTTCGGCGTAGGTGAAAGCACCCACATAGCCCATCTTGGCCTCTTCAGCCTTGATGTCGCCGGCCTCGATCATCGCGTTCAGCTTCATACCGGCAGCGATACCGGCCAGATAGCGGCCCTCATAGATGGAGGCGAAGGCGTTGTGGTAGTTGGCCAGATTCTCGGTGTGAGCGAGGGTACCGGTGCTGTGGCAGAACTGCACCTCGGGGTTCGCCTTGGCGACCTCGATCATGTAAGGCTCATGACCGAAGCTGTCGGCAAAGATGATGTTGCAGCCGGCATCCACCAGATCAGCGGCGACATCGGCGCACTGCTCGGTCTCACCCACGTTGGTCTTGATGAAGTAATCCTCATTCTCGACCAGACCCAGGTTGGCGCAGGCTTCCTTGGCGGCATCGATGAAGTTCTTGTCATAGGTGGAGTTTTCATCATGCAGGGTGATGAAGCCGACCTTGACCTTGGCAGCGGTAGCATCACCGTCGCCGTTACCCTGAGTGTCGTCCTTCTTCTCACCGCAGGCCACCAGGCTCAGAGCCATGACCAGGGCGAGGAGCATTGCAAGGAACTTTTTCATTCTTGTTTTCCTCCTTAAAATATGTGACGCACGCTTAAAAGTAAGGCAAATTTGGCGCGCGCCTGAACAACGGGCGTCTGGCCCGGTATTCACGCGACTCATAAGAACGTGAGTATTATACAGGATTTCACCGCCGATTTCAACAGAAAATGTGAATTACGGCAAAATTTATTTCTGACGCACAAAAAATCTTTGTAAATCTTGTGCAGTATGCGGCATTTGATAGAAATTTCCCGTTCCAAATATCCGTTCCATATGGCAGGGATAAGCGCGTTACTGATGAATACGGGTGCCGGTCTTGCCCTCGATACCGTCCTTGGCCTTTTC
>OMBD01000430.1_pt1 | contig 14751 bp, 10 predicted proteins | sample 1644811 | NCBI WGS metagenome assembly OMBD01 (sample SAMEA103958128, study PRJEB25191) | human gut metagenome | reverse complement strand
ATAGGGATAATAAATCAGAAGTTTATTTCAAAAACAGACTTTTTCTACAAGCTGATGCAAGATTACATCTTGCTTAACCATCTTCCCTTGTTACCTTATCAAGTGCGATAGAAGTAATAGTCTTCTTATCTCCGCTCTTTGTGATAACATATGTCATAGACTTACTGGAAACGTGCTCGGTCACAAGTCCGGGGATCGATACCGTAGGCGGATAATAGTCAACCGTCAACGTATATGTTTCTCCGACATTTTCCACCTTAGATACCTGAGGATAGTAGTTGGGCACACGGTTTGTATCGGCTACAATATAAACCTTCTTCTCGGAATTATACGTTGCCAGATCCTGAACGTGACCTACCGTCTGATGTGTAACCTCTATACTGTTGCCGAAGATATTTTTTGCCGCTGTTTCAACGTCAAATTCGGGGATATACATTACACCCGTGTCAGTCTCATAGTTTGAAGTATCGCCGGTGAGCAGTATTCTCGATACAGCCGCCTTGATTATGGTAGACTGTGTAAGCGTTGACGCGTCCTCAAAGCTGGGTGGGTCGGTCGCTACTATAGGATAGAGATAGAGCGCAAACTCTTCCTTGAGGTCGGTCTGATTTGCTATTCGGTTTATCGCACCGCTTGCCGCTATCACGGTGTTGACAACACCAACGACAGAAAACGCTATTATCAGCAGTCCTACAACAAAGAAAGCCGCTTTCTTTGCAACTCCCTTATGCTTGCGCTCCGGCACATCTACAACGATAACCTCGTCCTGTGCAATTTCGCTTACATCCTCGGAAAGCGCTTCCTCTATAGAACCTGCCAGTCCGTGCAGAACCTTGCTCTCGCTTTTTGCCTCTATACGGTTTTTATTCTTATTCCTCTTTTTTGCCATTTATAAGCGTTCCTCCTAGCCTCTTATCTGACCGTTGCCGTTGACAAGATATTTGAACGTTGTGAGCGCCTCAAGCCCCATAGGACCTCTTACATGGAGCTTCTGTGTGGAGATGCCGATCTCCGCGCCGAGTCCGAACTCAAATCCGTCCGTAAAGCGTGTGCTTGCGTTTACATATACAGCCGCCGCATCAATTTCACGCTGGAACTTTTCGGCATTTCTCAGATATTCGGTCACTATGCACTCGCTGTGACCTGTGCCGAAGCGGTTGATATGTGCTATAGCCTCGTCTATATCATCAACGATCTTTACCGCGATCTTAAGATCAAGGAACTCCCTGCGATAGTCCTCATCGTCTGCGATCTTTTCAAGCGTGATATACGCACTGCTTGCTTCATCACCGACAAACGCGACCTTGCCATTCCACTTTTCCGCAAGCTTCTTTAAAAAGCCCTCCGCTATATTCTTATGCACAATAACATTCTCAATAGCGTTGCATACCGACGGACGCTGTGTTTTAGCGTTGTCAACGATATCCACCGCCATATCGATATCCGCAAAGCGGTCAACATAAACGTGGCAGTTGCCCTCTCCGGTCTGTATTACAGGCACGGTAGCGTTCTTTATTACGGCGTTTATAAGTCCTCCGCCGCCTCTTGGGATAAGCACGTCAACATATTCGTTTGCTTTCATAAGCTCTGTCGCGGTATCTCTTGAGGTATCCTCTACAAGCTGTACGATATCAGGATTGACGCCGTGCTTTTCAGCCGCCGCTCTCATAATGCCAACAAGGCACTTGTTTGAATTTATTGCGTCGCTTCCTCCGCGCAATATTACCGTATTGCCCGCCTTAAGACACAGACAGCCCGCATCGACCGTGACATTGGGGCGTGACTCGAATATTATTCCGATAACGCCGAGCGGTACGGATTTCTTTATTACGGTAAGACCGTTCGGCAAAGTGTTGCCGCCGAGAATTTTTCCGACGGGATCAGGCAATGCCGCCACCTGTCTTACGCCCTCAGCCATACCGTCAATTCTTGCATCGGTAAGAGTAAGACGATCTACCATAGCCGCCGCCATATTATTTTCATGCGCCGCAGTTATATCAAGCTCGTTTGCCTTTTTGATCTCTTCTCTGCCGTTTTCAAGCATTGCGGCGATCGTGCCGAGTATATCGTTTTTAAGCGACTGCGACAGCATAGCAGACTGCTTAGCCGCCGATCTTGCTTTCATTCCGAGTTCGTCTATGTAGCTCATATTTTTCCTTTCAGTCCTCGTCTGCGGTGAATACAGTGCAGACAGCCTTATTCTCAAACAGATCGTAAAGTATTTCGGGACGCTGACCGTTTATTATTACAGTCGGTATGCCATGTTCCTTTGCAATAGTAGCCGCTTCAAGCTTTGTTACCATACCGCCGCTTGCGAACTCACTGCCCTTGTCCTTTGCCGAGCTTATCATCTCGCTTGTTATCTGTCTGACCTCGGGGATAAGCTTTGCGCCGGGGAGCTTGGGATTTTTATCGTACAGCCCGTCAACATCTGTGAGTATTATCAGCAGATCCGCATCACACAACGCCGCAACTATCGCCGACAATGTATCGTTCTCATCAAAGTCAAGCTCCTGTATCGATACCGTATCGTTTGCGTTGATTATCGGGACTATTCCCATATCAAGAAGTGTGCTGAACGTATTTATAACGTTCTCTTTTCTTGTCTTGTTGCTGATAACATCACGCGTAAGGAGCACCTGTGCCACCGTGTGGTTGTAATTTGCAAATTCACGGTCGTATATGTGCATAAGCTCGCACTGACCTATAGCGGCGCAAGCCTGCTTTTTAGGCATTTCCTTAGGCTTCGAATGAAGTCCTGCCTTCGCCGCACCTACGCCCTGTGCGCCCGATGTAACAAATATCACGTCCTTGCCGGAATTTTTCAGATCCGACATTACTTCAATAAGCTTTGACACACGTCTTATATTCAGATTGCCTGTGTTATGAGCAAGCGTGCTTGTGCCTACCTTTATAACTATTCTCTTTTTGGTTGAAAAATCCATCATATATTTCCTCTTGCTTAGTCGAGCAGAATACGCTCGTCACAATATTCACATTCGCATATATCGCCCTGTACCTTGAAGCTGTGGGGGAGATAATGCTCGGTCTTTGTGATGCACTTGGGGTTTGTGCATTCAACATCATTCTTTACCGTGCCGGTGAGCAGTTTAGGTGCGCCCAGTCTGCCCTCAAGCACGGATATTATAAGCGCCATACGCACGAACATTCCGTTCTTTGCCTGTGTGAAGTACTTAGCCCGCGGATCATCATCAACGTCCATTGCTATCTCGTCCACTCTGGGAAGCGGGTGCAGCACTATCATATCCTTCGGCGCTTTCTTCATCTTTTCGGTATCAAGGCGGAATACGTCCTTCTGCTTATTGTATTCTTCCTCGCTTGCAAAGCGCTCCTTCTGTATTCTCGTCATATACAGCATATCGAGCGATTCTTCGGCTATAGCTTCATCAAGCGAGTAGATCTCCTTATATGTACAGCCTCTTGCATTAAGCACGTCCTTTATATATGACGGCAGTGCAAGCTCCGGGGTCGATATCAGGATAAACTCGTTACCCTCATAGCGTGACAGCGCTTTAAGCTGTGAATGAACCGTTCTTCCGTAACGCAAATCACCGCAAAGACCTATCTTCAGGTGATCCAGTCTGCCCTTTTCATTTTTGAGTGTCAGCATATCCGTAAGCGTCTGCGTCGGATGCAGATGTCCGCCGTCACCGGCATTTATGACCGGACAATCGGCAGTTAAAGCCGCCGCCTTTGCACTGCCCTCATACGGATTTCTTATTACGAGTATATCCGCATAGCTGCTTACTATTTTTGTCGTATCCTTGATATTCTCACCTTTAGAAACAGAAGATGTTGACGGGTTGTCAAATCCTATTATCGTACCGCCGAGCCTCAGCATCGCAGTCTGAAAGCTCATCTGCGTTCTTGTAGACGGCTCATAAAACAGAGTTCCCATTATCCTTCCGCTGCATCTTGAACGGTAAAGTGCCGGATTCTTCTGAATTTGCCGGGCAAGCTCAACTATCATATTCCACTCATCGGGTGAATATGCGTCAAGATCAATAAGATTACTGAATGTTTCCATTGTTGTTACCTTCCTTGTTCTGCACGTCCTCTCCTTTTTGCAGGGGAGTTATATATCCTTCCTTTATACCCTCTGTACTTTCTTCGGGCATAAAGATAATCTTGACTGTTTTAAGGATAAGCAGGATATCCTTGGCAAGTGTATACTTTTCGATATACATAAGATCAAGCTTCAGCTTATCATAAGGGGTAGTATTGTACTTTCCGACTACCTGTGCATTACCTGTCAGCCCCGCCTTTACCTTAAGGCGGAATGCAAACTCGGGCATCTCCTTTTCATACTCACGGCTTATCTCAGGTCGCTCGGGACGCGGACCTACTACCGACATATCGCCCTTGAAGATATTGAACAGCTGCGGAAGCTCATCAAGTCTTACTTTTCTTATGAACTTACCTACCGGAGTCACTCGCTTGTCACCGTCACTTGCAAGTCTTGCAACGCCGTCACTTTCGGCATTTACGACCATACTTCTGAATTTAAGGAGCTTGAACTCCCTGCCGTCCTTTGTAAGTCTTACCTGCTTATACAGCACAGGTCCGCGGTCGCACAGCTTTATCGCTATTGCCGTTGCCAGCATAAACGGAGAGGCTATTATAATACCTATCGATGACAGAAGGATATCAAAGCAGCGCTTGAAGAACCTCTGTTCTATACCCAGTCCGTAATTTTTTGAGATAATAAGCGGTGTATCGAACAATTCCATATTATCGCCGCCTCTTACGATAATATCGCTTATCTTAGGTACAAGGTAAGTCCTTATCGATGTCTTGAAGCAGTATTTAAGTATGTCGTTTCTGATCTCGTTCGGAGTATCGCATATCACCACGCCGTCATAATTCGGTATCTCCGCAGTAATAGCCTCCAGCCCCTCGGAAACATTCATCATACGAGTGATATTGTACTTATCGCGACGACTGCTCATTTTTTCCACCAGCATTCTGGCAGGCTGTTCAAGTCCGTATATCATTATCACGTTCTTTGCGGGATACAACGCACGGAATATTTTTCCGCTGATAAACGCCCACAGAGCTATCACCACCGCCTGATACAGCGTACCGACAATAAGCGGGCACGGATCGAGCATAGAGCGCGATATAAGGCATATCTGGATATATGTTATAAAGTTTGTACAGAGCGTTGCGAGGATCTGCGACACTATGATATCGGTTGTCTTATGAGAGCCGATTTTAAGTCCCTTATATATTCTTGAGAATACATAAAGAATAGCAAAGTACAGTCCGAATAACAGCCAGTTTCCTTTTCTGAAGAAGCTGAAAGCCATCTCGCTGTTATAGTAATTCAGCCATATAATGCCGAAGGTGGAGGTTTCCCAGGTAAGTAGCACGAGCGCGTCCACTATCAACGCGGTACGTTTGTATTTTTCTTTATCCTTGTTCAATACGACACATCCTTAATTACTGCACACCTGTCAGTAGTTTATAATCGAATTTAGTATAGCACAATTTGTCGCAATAATCAAGACTTTAGCAGTGATATCACAAAATCCTCACCTTATACTATCGAAAAGCAATGCCGACCCGCTGTTGGGTTATTACAACACGATATGTCCCATAAGCTGTACGCCCCGTATTGCCGGACGGCAACACGGGGCGTACTTTGTATTGATATAATTTTAAACCTTTTCGCTTCTGAATCTTCCCACGACCTTAGCGTTCTTATCGATATTGACTTCAAAACGCAGAGTGCAGGGAGAGTAATGGGGATTTTCTCCTTCGCCTATAACCTCATAGAAGAACGCAAGCGCACCTCCGTCCTCCATACGTCTTACCGCACACTTGCAAAATCCCTCCGATATAGCCTGCTTTACATAAGGTATGTCGCGGTCATATGTGCAGAAATTATCCTCGGTAACAGGGATATTCACATCACCGTCCGAACAGCTGTTTTCCCTGAGCATTGTTTCAAGCGGAGATGCCTTTTTGCGGCTGAACTCTGCAAACGGAGCTTTCTTGGCTATTTCGCCCTTGCGCGCGGGTTTTCCGTTTATCCTCCAGCACGGACGCGTAACAACGACCGTTTCACCGATATGGAAGTCATTGTTCAGGTGCTCGCTCTGCGCCGAATAGAAATCCAGTGTATCCTTATCGATAACAACTTCCTTCGCCTTGTCACGGACTATCCCGACAAGCTCAAGCATAGAGATCAGTTCTCCCGCCTTTTCCATGCACTTTTCGTCCGTCCATATCTCGTAGTTGCGGAAATTATTTCTCCAGTATGTCTTTATCGGCAGATCACCGATCAGTGACTGTATTCTCATTTCCCAGTCAAACAGTATACCGCTCTTACTGCGTATCTTGTTTTCTTTTATAGCATTGAGCGGCTCAAGCAGCTGTGCAAATGATGCTATATTATCAGCAATATCCTGAGCTATGTATTTCTTCGTATCGGTTGTTTTTTTCTTCTCGTTCTCCTCTTCTATCTTCTCATCATTGTATTTATCGAAATCATCCTGACTTGCATCTGTATCAAACATTGAGAATACTTCGGCAGGATCAGAGAGCGTTTTTTTCTCATCAGGCTCATCGTCGATAAGCAAATCTCCGAACAGATCCTCAACGTCAGCGACATTTCCGCCGCTCTCTTCTTCTGTGGGCTCGACCGTCTTATACGCTTCATCGGGAAGATCAAAGAAATCCAGCGTTCTGGGCTTTTCCTCCGTGTTCTTATCCAACCCGATACCGGGAGCTTCCTCAAGCAGATCATCCGCCTCACCGTCAGACTCCTCGGTGCTGTTTTCAAAAACCGCCGTATTCACAACAGGCTCAGACACACTTACAGTTTTTTCGGGTACCAGATCGGCGAACAGATCAAGAGCTTTGGCGCTTACTTCTTCGGATATGTCTTCGGAAGGCTGTCCGATAATCCCGCTGAGCTCCTTTAACGCATCTTCAACAGACTCACCTGTGCGTATCGCCGCAGTTTCATCTGTATCTTCTGTCTGCTCCTCTATCTCCTCAAACGCCTTTACCCCCTCTTCGACAGGCTCGCTTGCAGGAACGCTCTCAGCCATTGCCTGCGCGAACTCTTCTTCAAGCGTTTCCGCCGCTTCTGCCTTTTCTTCTGCATTTTCCGGCTGTTCTTCGCTTGATTTTTCCTGTTCCTCTATCTCCTCAAACGCCTTTACCGCCTCTTCGACAGGCTCCGATGTAAAAGCCTCTGTGGCAAGTATCTCCTGAAACGGCTCACTGTTTTCTTCCCGCATAGTCATAACAGCCGCGATAGCGGCAGCCTGCAGCGCATCTTCGTCCGCCTTCAAGCCCGTACTGTCTGCGACCACTTCATCAGTGGCGGAAACGCCGTCATCTTCCGTTCTTTCGGTCACGGTGCATTCTGCCTTGTTTCCCGGTTCTTCAAGCTTGTTAAAATGATCAAATACACGTTCAAAGCTTACGCCTGTATTTTCACTTTCCTCCGCCTCGGTGAATATAAAATCGACAGGCGTTATCTCCTGCTCTTCGCCGTTATCACACCGTGACAATTCTTTGCACTCGCAAGAAGCGGTATTTATCCTGCTTTTGAGTATATCTGTCTGTTGCTCCTCGCTCACAGGCTCTCGTATTATTTCTTTGTGTGTTACATTTCCGTTACTTTTCCATATTGTAACACTTTTATGTTTTTTAAGCGATGTCTGCGTTTCGTCCAATCGTCTTTTTGCGTATACCGCCGCACCGACCGCCGCAGCCGCACCGACCGCCGCAACTATTGCTTTTCCCAGTTTCATATACCATCAACCTCCGGGCTTAAGCCCCAATATCATTCAACACTTTTCAGTGCCTCTACCATATCAACCTTCATGAGCCGCCTATGCATAAACAGCATTACCGTTAAAGCAAATATAATTGTAATGACAGCTGAAAGTGCAAAGCTCATAGGATGCACTTCCCTACCGAACATTACCATATCTATCTCAGCGGTTTTTACAACAAAGTCGACCAGAAATCTGCCGAGCACCATACCTGCAAGCGTACCTATCAGCGTAAGTATCACTGTTTCCCTGAACACATACATCGAAACTTCCTTATCATAGAAGCCCAGCACCTTGAGCGATGCTATTTCGCGGATACGCTCGTTTATATTTATATTGGTAAGGTTATACAGTACTATAAACGCCAATGCACCCGCGCTTACTATGAGTACCACTATTACAAAAAGCAACGATTTCAACATTGTTGCAAATGTCGCTTTAACTCCGGTCTTGAAGCTGACTCCCATAACGCCGTCAGTCTTCATCAGATCCGCCGCCAGCTTATCCCTGTCGTTTTCCGACATATCATCGCCCTGCTCCGAGTTGAAGAAATAGCAATTATAAGGGAGGTTCTCTACACCGCTGAGCTTCTTATAAAGATTTTCCGTTATATAAACATAATGATGCGCATAGTTTTCACATATCTCCGTTACCTTTGCGTTTACACGCTTGGTCTCCGACAGCGACAATGTGATCTCGTCACCTTTTTTTATTCCGCCGAGCAGTGTAGCAAGCTTTTCGTTGATTATAACGCCGTCATCGGTCACCGTGTAGTGCTCTCCTGTACGTCTGTCCTTGACAGTTACAAACTGCGTGATCGTATCATTATCCTTTGCACCGAATATATAAGCATCTGTGCTGTTTTTGCCGCTTGCTACGGTTATCTGCTTTTGATAGATCTTATCGCCCTTACAGCTGTATCCGGCAAGCTTATCGGCTATTTCTGCGATCTGTTCATCTGTCTGCTTATCGCCGTAAGCGACTATACCGGTATAGTTGCTTATCTCGCCGAATTGCTTTTCCACAATATCGTTCACGCTGTCATAAATTCCAAATCCTGTAAGCACGAGCGCTGTACAGCCCGCTATGCCGACTATCGTCATAAGCATTCTTCTCTTGTAACGGAAGATATTTCTCAAAGTGACCTTGTGGCTGAACGAAAGCCTGTTCCATACAAACCCCATGCGTTCAAGCAGTATCTTTTTTCCGCTTTTCGGAGCTTTCGGTCGCATAAGTGCCGCCGGGCAGTCGTGGAGTATACTGCTGCACGAAAAATATACAGTTACAGCCGTAAGAAGTACCGCCGCCGCTGTCGTGCCTGCAATAAGGACAAAATCATACGGCAGAAGAATGTCCGGTATAGCATACATCATTCCGTAAGCAGTGATGATGATAGCGGGAAAGATCTTCATACCGACAAGCATACCTATCACCGCACCGGCAATGGCGGCAGTCAGCGCATAGAACATATACTTGAATATTATAGCACCGTTTTTATAGCCCAGCGCCTTGAGCGTTCCGATCTGCGTGCGCTGTTCTTCGACCATTCTTGTCATAGTGGTAAGGCATACGAGCGCCGCTACCATAACAAAGAACAGCGGGAATACCATTGCGATATTACTTATTCTGTCTGCGTTCTGCCCGTATTCGCTGTATCCGGGGTCGTCCTCACGGGTAAAAAGATACCATTCCGGCTTTTCGATATCATCAAGCTTCTTTTTGTTATCATCTATCTCTTTCTGCGCATCCGCAAATTTTTTATCAGCCTCCGACTTTGCGTCACTGAGCTTTTTTACACCGTCGTTATATTCCTTAAGACCGTCTTCATATGAGGCATAATTCCTTTCGTACTCCGCTGCGCCGTCATTGTATTTTGCAAGCCCATCCTCATACTGCTTCCTGCCGTTGTCGTATTCGGCTTTTCCCTTTTCGTATTTCGCAAGCCCATCCTCGTATTGCTTTTTGCCCTCGTTATACTGCACAAGACCCTCTTCGTACTGCTTTTTACCGTCATTGTACCGGGCAAGTCCGCTCTCATACTGCGCCTTACCGTCATTATACCGTGCAAGTCCGCTTTCGTACTGAGCCTTTGCCGTGCTGTACTGCGTATAACCCGCGTCATACTCTGCCTTTGACTTTTCATATGCACTAAGTCCCGCATTATACTGGGCAAGTCCGCTCTCATACTGTGCTCTGCCCGCGTTTACCTGTTCCTGTGCGGCATCAAGCTGTGCAAGCTTTACAGCGGCTTCATCACTTGTCATCATACCGGCCGCGACCGCAGTGTTTATCTGCGCTCTTGAATTATCAATGTCCTTCTGACTGTCGCTAAGCTGTTTGTCTGTAGCGTCAAGCGTTGCCTTGCTCTCGTCGAGCTGAGCCTTGGCGCTGTCAAGCTGTGATTTAGCACGGTCGAGCTGTGACGAAGTACTGTCAAGCTGATTTTTTGCGCTGTCAAGCTGTGTTTTTGTATCGTCAAGCTGTTGTGCCGAGCTGTCGAGCTGAGATTTTGAGCTGTCTAACTGTGCTTTAGTGTCATCAAGAAGCTTCTTGCTGTCGTCAAGCTGTTTTTTGCTGTCGTCGAGCTGTTTTTTACTGTCCGCAAGTACAGGCTCATTTTCATCGAGTTGCTTTTTGGCATCATCAAGCTGCTTTTTACTGTCTGCAAGCTGTGCTTTGCCGTCAGCAAGCTGAACTTTCGCATCGTCAAGCTCCTTTTTGGCATCGCTGAGCTTCTTCTCGTTATCGTCTATTTCCTTGTACGCATCGGCTTTCTTTTTATCAAGCTCTTTCTGACCGTCATTGATCTTGCTCTGTGCCTCTTCGGTTATCTCGTCATATCTGCCCTGTTCCCGGCTGTCCGCTATCTGCTGAATGCGCTCACCGAGCTCATCGCGCGCATTTTCATATTCATCGCTGTAGCAGTTGTACTCCTTAAGCTTGTCGGAGGTTATCACAACCTGAGTGTAGACCTCGGTCTTGAAGCAGCTCTGCGGCACATAGCAAACCATAAAGACCGAACCGTTTCCAATGGTCGTGTTGCCGCGCTCGGCATCCGATATATACATAGGCGACTCAAACCTGCCGACTATTGTAAACTCCTTAACCGAAAGCGTTTCGTCAATATCGGTATTTTCATCTCCGCCGAGCGTCAGCTTATCACCGACCTTATAATTCTTTATCAGCTTGCCGTTGTCGATAAGGCATTCATTCTCAGCCTGCGGCAATCTGCCCTCGGTTATATTCAACGAACTGTATGGATTATTTTCCCCTATCGTGTCAACAGAATATACCCTTGCCACCTTTTTCTCACCCGAGTCGGTATTGACATAAGCGTCCGTGTAATATCCGGGATAAATATTCACATCGGGAAGCCCGTCCTCAAGCGCCTTTATATCGTTTTCATCAAAGCCGTATGTCGAAACCAGTCTGTAGTCAAGCAGTGACGTGCGGTCATAGTAATGATCGGAGGATATCTTCATGGCAGGCGCGCTGGCAAGCAGTCCCGCAAAAAAGCCCGTTCCTATCGCTATTATGCCGAATATGGAAAAAAATCTGCTTTTCGTCTTTCTCATCTCGACAAATGCATTTTTCAGCATTGCATTTTTCATATCCGTTCCCTTTCCCCGCTTACCACTCTATTTCTTCAACGGGTGTCGGATGCTCGTTTACGACTATCTCGCTGACCTTACTGCTCTTCATGTGTATAACTCTGTCAGCCATGGGGCATATCGCCGTATTATGTGTCACAAGTATTACAGTCATTTTGTCGCTGCGGCAGGTATCCTGCAAAAGCTTCAGTATCATCTTACCGGTATTGTAGTCAAGCGCACCTGTCGGCTCATCGCAAAGAAGCAGCTTCGGCTTTTTTGCCAGTGCCCTCGCAATTGCCACTCTTTGCTGTTCGCCGCCCGAAAGCTGTGCGGGAAAGTTATTTATCCTGTCGGTAAGTCCGACCTTTTCAAGTATCTCTACAGCAGGAATATAGTCCTGTACCGTCTGCGTTGACAGCTCTATATTCTCTTTTGCCGTCAGGTTCGGAATGAGGTTGTAGAACTGAAATATAAATCCTATATCGTATCTTCTGTAGTCGATAAGCTCTTTTCTGCTGTAATCGCTTATCTTACTTCCGTCTACATAAAAACTGCCCGATGTAGCGGTATCCATACCGCCGAGTATATTAAGCACCGTAGTCTTGCCCGAACCGCTCGGTCCTACGATTATTGCAAATTCGCCCTTTTCAATGTCAAAGCTGACCTTATCGTTTGCGTTTATCGTTATATCTCCCATATGGTACTGCTTTGTAATGTCATTCAGCGTAACAAAACTCATTGTAGTTCCTTTCTGTCCATACAGCATTTTCTGCTGTTCCGAATTTTTTTAATCATTTCTATTATAGCATTTATTATAGTGTAATTCAACATTTTTAACAGGATTTTAATTTTTCCGCCTGCCGCGCGAACAAAGAAAAATATCGAAATGTAAAAATAATTATCAATTTACTTGACAAACGTCTTAACGTGTGCTACAATATCAATCGGAAAAATCCCTTATCAAGAGCGGTTTACATTTTCCGCATATTTATGCGGATCAGGAGTCAGGCTCCGTAAACCCAGCAACCGTTTCGTAAGCTTTGGCTTTACGAAAAATGGTGCTAATTCCTACGGCACGGCAAGGGCAGTGACCGAAAGATGAGGAGCAGGCAGTCAGCAAGCTCCGCAAGGGGCTTTTTTTAATGCAGTTTTACGCAGGTATTTGCGTATGGGATACGGTTTAAAACCGCTATATGAAAGGAAAAATCAATGGCAAAATACTTATTCACTTCCGAAAGCGTCACAGAAGGTCACCCTGACAAGATCTGCGACAGGATTTCCGATGGTGTGCTTGACGCAATATTAGCACAGGACAAAAACGCTCGTGTAGCCTGCGAAACCTGCGCTACAACAGGTATGGTTCTAATAATGGGCGAGATAACGACAACAGCAAACGTTGACATCCCCGCCATCGCAAGAGATGTTATAAAGGAAACAGGCTATGATAACAGCGACTACGGCTTTGACTACAAGACCTGTGCTATCCTCACGACCCTCGACAAGCAGAGCCCCGATATAGCTATGGGCGTTGACAATGCTCTTGAGGGCAGAGATAAGAACGAGTTTGACACAGGTGCGGGCGATCAGGGTATGATGTTCGGCTATGCGTGCGATGAAACAGAAGAGCTTATGCCTCTGACAATCTCGCTTGCTCACGCTCTTTCAAAGAAGCTCACTGCGGTAAGAAAGTCAGGCGAGATACCCTATCTTCTCCCCGACGGAAAGACGCAGGTAACGGTCGAATATAATGAGGACGGCACCCCCTCAAGAATAGATACGGTTGTAGTATCATCACAGCATAAGGCAGAGGCTACCCAGGCACAGCTCAGAGCCGATATTATCGAAAAGGTCATAAAGACTACCGTTCCCGCTTCTCTGCTTGACGAAAACACAAAGATGCTGATAAATCCCACAGGACGCTTTGTAGTAGGCGGTCCTCAGGGCGACAGCGGTCTTACCGGCAGAAAGATAATAGTAGATACCTACGGAGGTGTCGGCAGACACGGCGGCGGCGCATTCTCGGGAAAAGATCCCACAAAGGTCGACCGTTCAGCCGCTTATGCCGCAAGACACGTTGCAAAGAACATTGTAGCCGCAGGTATAGCAAAGCGTTGCGAGGTCGAGCTTGCATACGCTATCGGCGTTGCACAGCCCGTATCGATATTTGTCGATACATTCGGCACAGGCATAAAGCCCGATACCGAGATCTCAGCCGCAGTAAGCAAGGTGTTCGACCTTCGCCCCAGCGCAATAATCAGCTCCCTGAACTTAAGAAACACCAAGTACAGACCCCTTGCCGCTTACGGTCATATGGGACGTACAGACCTTGATGTTGCATGGGAAAAGACAGACAAGGTCGCCGAGCTTAAATCAGCACTTGATATAAAGTAATCAGCATATAGCACTAAAGCCGTTACGCAACACCGCAACGGCTTTAATCGTAACCAAACGGAGAACAGAAATGACCCATATCCGCCACGCGACCGAGTCTGATGCTTCCCGCATCGCAGAAATTATCGTCACAAATTACCGAGTAAATTTCTATCCGTTTTTCAAAAACGATGCCTTTTACTTCGGTGAGCTGAATGTCCTTGACACTGCCAAGGAGTACTCCGCGGGCTCAACCGCACTCAAAAATACATTTGTCTATGATGACGGTATAATAAAAGGCATTATCCGCATTTCGGGCAATGAGGTCGAAAAGCTGTATGTAGAGCCGCTTTTTCAAAACCAAGGCATAGGCGCAAAGCTTCTCAGATACGCTGTCAACAACTTCGCGGTCAATGGGCTGTGGGTGCTCGAATATAACAAGCAGGGAATAGATTTTTATCACCGCAACGGATTTAGCCTTACAGGCGAAAAAATCATAGAAGACGAATTTGTACCGCTTTTAAAGATGAAAAGAGAATAAGCCGAAAGAAGCTGTGACGAAATGCCAAAATTTCATCACAGCTTCTCGGCTTATAAAAACCTCATTAAAATTACAATGCAGTATATTGTAAAAACGCTAAAACAATAAAAATACAGCCAACAACGCTGAAAACAATACTATATTGACAGGGTGTTAATAATTTCGTGAGTATATCGGTGCAACTGCACTGTCACCGAAACCTCCAAAAACGCACTATCCTGAGATATCTGTACAGTCCCCCGGGTTGAACAGAGCGGAGCGTCCCGCTTACGGCGGCTTTTCAAACGCAATCGTTTGTGTGTCTTATCGCCAACACCCCATTATGGCAGAAGAGGAGAGAGGTCAGGAAAGAGGGATGCCCGTCTGAGCATTGCAAAAGCAATGCTCCCGCTCCTCTCGTCGCTCAAGAGGAATAACTGATTTGGGAGAAAAC
>OMBD01000415.1_pt1 | contig 14952 bp, 9 predicted proteins | sample 1644811 | NCBI WGS metagenome assembly OMBD01 (sample SAMEA103958128, study PRJEB25191) | human gut metagenome | reverse complement strand
ATTTAGTTGTAAAACATATGGCTTTAACTTCTCTAACTTCTTTAAATTCTTTAACCTCCCCATTTGCGAAAGTTGAGTTACTTAATCGTGACCTGCGTAGCACCGTATCCATACTCCTGGAAGGAAGCATCCTGATAGGTGCACGACTTATAGCGATAGTTGAGTTCATGAACGAGGGCATGGCGCAGCACACCCTCTCCCTTGCCATGGATGAAGACTATCTTCTGCCCTTTTTTCTTCTTGTTCTCGTCCATGGTCTTCTTGAACACATCGAGCTGATAATGCAGGATGTCGGCAGCATTCATACCCGCTGTCGTTTCCAACAACTCATCGGCATGCAGATCTATCACGAGGGTGCCGTCATCCTTCTGACGTTTCTTCTTGCCCTCGTGGGCAATGATCTTCTCGTCCTTGTACATCTGTTCCTTCAGTCGCTTGGAGTCTACCACCAAGGGGCGTGCCACCTCGTCATTGTCGACAATGGTAAAGAGCAGAGAAGGCTGCTCGAAGAATTCGTTCTCCTCGAAGACATGCAGTTTGTAGAACTTCACGGGGTCGATGCGGAACTGCACGTCGATAGCTGGCTTCAGCAGAAAAGGCTTGTCCTTCTTGTAGGCGGTCAGCTGCACACCGATGCGGCCCATGTCATTGAGCACCTCACGGCCGAACTCCTCAATGAAGAGCTTGGTATTGGGTTCCACCTCTCCTACCGACTTCAGTGTCCAGGCATTGCCCTCAGCCACGAGATATGAATAATGTATATAGTAGTTGCTGTCGTTGACAATATAGGTCTCGAAGCGGGTATGAGTTATCTCCTTGATGTCCACAGGCACAAAGGCGAGGTATGCACTCAGCTTGTTTCCTCCCTCACGTTCCTGCACAGGAGCACGGAAGGTAATCTCTCTGTCTGCAGCGTCATACTCGTCGACATGCATATCGGTCTGCTCATCATGGTCGTTGAGAATCGACTTGATGCTTCTGCTGTCCTGATGCAGTTCGGTGGCAGCATGCTCCTCGGCTTTCTGCTGGGCTTCCATCTTGGCAGATATCATCTTGCCCATGGCATAGTCGTCCTGCTCTACCACTACCACATCGTGCACTGAGGTAGGAATCTCAAATCCGTCCTCATCCTCGACCAATACGATGTCCTTACCCTGGAAGCCAGAGACTCTGCCGCCTCCCACCTCACTCAGGAATCTTACTTTATCTCCTATTTTCATTGCGTTTCAGTTTTTTATTTTCGCTACAAAGTTACACAAAGTTATCGCAATATGAGAAATTATTTACTTTATTTATCCTTTTGAACATAAATTTTTATCCTTTTGGACATAAAAAAGGCCCGATACCGCTTCTCACGAAGCAGAATCGGGCTAAAAAAACTTATTACTATTGATGAGTTACTAAAATTTCAATATTACTTGATAACAAACTTCTTGCCGTTGCATATATATGCACCTGGAGCCAAGATGTACTCAGCATCCTGAGCGTTGCTTACCTCGGCTACCTTCACACCTGAGAGGGTGTAAATCTTCACTGCGCCAGCCTTCTGAGCTGCTACAGTCTGGTTGATGCCTGTTGAGACACTCTCATTGGTCTTACCGTTGCGGTCATAAACTGCACCGTTGACGAAATCGAAATTACCTGTCTGGTTTTCACCATTACCATTATTGTTGAAGATAATCTTAGTAGGAGCAGTTGTCAAAGGGCCATCATACTTCCACATCCAGACATCCAGACCATTCTTCTTCACACCGGTCTTGGTACATGCTACACCTGGCCAACCACCAGCATATTCCACTGGACCATCACTCCAAGCGTAAGCATGAATATTACTCCAGTCTGCAGGAGCGAGGAAGTAAGCGTAGATACCTGTTGGAGCAGGAACAACAACTTCCTTCTTCTTGTTGAAGGTTGCAGAACCAGTCTTGGTTACATTTTCAGCATTAGTTGCGCTCCAAGTTACAGTCTTGCTCTCGCCTTCCATCATGTCAGCACCGAGAGTGAAGGTTGTAGCCTGACCAGGAGTCAGATTTACCTGCTCGCCATCGCCAATCTTATACCAACCGCTCTTGGCATTGCTGCTCAATGTTGCTGTTACGGAAACAGTCTTCTGGAAGTCACCACCGTTAGGGCTGAAAGTAACCTTAGCAGCAGTATTGACAGGAGCATCAATCTTCTGAGCATTTGAACCGCCATCATACTTCAGGTAGATATCACCTGTAATACCTGAGATTTCACCAGACTGTGCACCGCTACCATTATTCAAGATGACATTGAAATTCTCTACGCCATCGAAATCATAAGTCCAGTATTTAGCACCATCGATTTCCTCAGGGCCTTTCATTACCTTACCAGGCCATGCACCAGTCAAGTTATTGCCGCCAGTTATCCAAGCGTGGATGTAAGGAGCCTTGTCTGCCTTTACTGTTACCGTGATAGTTGCGTTAGGGTCCACCTTGGTATAAGTAACCTTACCTGTCTTCTCCTTGCCTTCAGAGCTTGTTGCACTCCAAGTCACAGTCTTGGTCTGCTTGAAGTCCATGTCTTCACCGATAGTGAAGGTGGTAGCCTCACCAGGTGTCAAATCTACCTTGTCCTGACCCTCTATCTGGTACCAACCAGACTTAGCGTCTTCAGAGAGTGTTGCGGTAACAGTTACCGTATTGGTGCGGAAACTTCCGCCAGCAGGAGAAAGAGAAACGCTTACTGGCTGAAGTGGAGCCTCGTCAACCCAAGTTGTACCAGCCTCTTCATTACCATCATAGGTCTGACCAGCCTTATGCTGAGCAGCAGTTTTGTAGATGAAAGCACCATCATCAATGAGCTTGCCACCAGTCCAGTCTTTCACGAGTACGCGAACCTGACCCTGATTTTTAGGAGCATCAACGGTGATAGTAGGACCTGTGTAAGTCTTGCCTGTTACCAAGTCTGTATAAGTACCAGCTGGGCAATCTGTGAAAGTAGCACCACCATTGAGGGCTACAAGTGCATAACTGTCCTTATAAGCACGCTTGAAGGCGATACCACCGTTAGCAGCACAACCCTCGTCTGTCCACTGACCCTTACGGAGAGCAGGAACAGCCTGACGAATCTTGTTCAGACGGATGAGGTGCTGAGCCAAATCATGATTCAATGAGGCAGCCACATTACCAGAAGCCTTGTATACACCGAAGTCTGATGCTTCTACATCACCTGTGATATAACCACCGAAGTAAGCACGACCAGTGTTAGAAAGAGGACCATTAGGACCTTTGTCAATCACAGAACCACGACGGAAACCTACCTCAGAACCATAATAGAGACATGGGATTCCACGGAAGGTAAACATCAGAGAGAGATTCTCTGCCCACTGAGCATCACTACCAGAGAAACGGATACCATCACTTGGCTGAGGACCGTAGTCATGACTGTCTACATATACCACATTGAAAGTAGCATCATTGTATTTCATATCACCAGACTTAGCCAAGCCGTATGCACTTCCTGCATTAGAGAAGTTGTAGTGCAATGGGAAGTCGATCACATTGAAACCGCTTGACTGAGAATAGTCTGGCTCATGCCATGCACCATTCAGCATAAAGGTATTATTGCTTTCTGGAGAATCCGCATTATCCTTCTCGCAGAGAGGCATCAGCTTAGCATCATAACCTGTACCGCTGTCATAGAGTTCCTGAGTGTCCCAGTATGACTGGCTGCCATCAAACTGATTCATCAAGTTCTGTGGAGCCTTCCATGTATAATAATAAGGTGAAAGATTGTCCTGACCACGGTACTGCACACTACCGAAACGGGCACAAACCTCACCATACATGAAGAAAGGAGCCTTGTTCAATCGCTTGTCCTCGTACTGCTTACCGAGGGCAGCAAACTGAGGAATGAACTGCTTGCAGAAGGTAAGACGTGAGATGTGACCGGATGTATCAATACGGAAACCATCGACACCCATCTTGATGAAATTGCCATAGCATTTGACAAGATATTCAGCCACTGTATTATTCTCAGTATTGAGGTCCACACAGTCGCCTGCAATCTGAGCCCACCAACGATTAGGTAAGTCCCAGTTGAAGTTACCGAAATGGTGCCAGTAGTTGTGAGGATCATGATTCTGACCATCGGTATTCTTCATCATGGCAAGACGACGCTGATACTGAAAGCCTGGCTGAAGAGTCGGATAGTCACTACCCAATGTTTCGAAATTAGGAATCATACAAGCATTGATGTCTGCCTGGTTACGAAGATGAGTATCACGGTCGAACTCCTTGCAAAAATGCTCCTCACCGAAGTTACCGGTGTGGTTGAGCACGATATCGAGGATAATCTTGATACCCTTGGCGTGAGCCTTGTCGATGAGTTCCTGGAACATCACGTCACCGCTCTTTTTGCCGTCACCGCTCTGATAACGGCAATCTACCTTGGAGAAATCCGAAGCATGATAGCCGTGGTAGTCATAACCGGATGCATTCTGTACGACAGGAGTAATCCAGATGGCTGTGAAACCGAGAGCCTTGATGTAGTCGAGCTTGTCGATGACACCCTGGAAGTCACCTCGCCAGCAAGGGTCTTTTGTTTCAATCTGCGCTGCCTGGTTGTCCCAGCAGAGCACATTGTTACTTGGATCACCATCGTAGAAACGAGTGGTCATCATGAAATAGATACTTTCGTCTCGGAAGTCAGTACGATCTTTGGTAAACGTTTCCGTTGCCATCGTCTGCAAGGAGACCAACATGAGCATAAGGACTGCCCATAGCCTTGTGGTAAATCTCTTCATAAATTGATTGGTTATTAATTTTTAGTTAGTGATGAAAATGTCTTTATCTAAGTTTTAATTGTTAATTCCCTACTCGCCATGAAGGGCAGATGCTCTTCGTTTATGGTTTGAGGTAACCCTATTTCCTACACGCCCTGAAAGGGCAGAAGCTCTTAGCCCAGGGCAGCGCCCTGGGTTTTTGTTTTGGGCGGTAACCTGTCGCCCTGTAAGGGCAAAAGCTTTTAACCCCCTGGTAATATATAAAGCTGTTGCCCTTACAGGGCGCATTGCTCATTGCCATTATACCCAGGGCGCTGCCCTGGGCTAAGAGCTTCTGCCCTTTACCTTTCCCTTCGGCCGGTGACCGTTGGTTCAGGGCGTGCTGCTTGTGTCCATTGCCCTGGGCTAAGAGCTTCTGTCCTTTCAGGGCGTGTGGGGCAAAACTTGCGAAAGTTCAGTCAATAAAAATATGTGAACATCCAACAGGATAGTCAAAAATAGTACAATAATTATAAAAAATCAGTTGAAAGGGTTGATAATTCGGATTTTTTGTCTAATTTTGCACCTTGGTTTTATATAGGTGCCGCCAGGCACCATGTTACTATAAAGAAAAGAATAAAGAAATTATTAAATAATAATGAAGAAGAAAATTCAGTTCAGTCTCGTATATCGAGACATGTGGCAGAGTTCTGGTAAGTTCCAGCCACGCAAGGATCAGTTGGCTAAGATAGCCCCAGTAATCATCGAGATGGGATGCTTTAGCCGTGTAGAGACCAATGGCGGTGCTTTCGAGCAGGTAAACCTCCTCGCTGGTGAGAATCCTAATGATGCAGTTCGTGCATTCTGCAAGCCTTTCAATGAGGTGGGTATCAAGACGCACATGCTCGACCGTGGATTGAACGCTCTTCGTATGTATCCTGTGCCAGACGATGTACGTGCCCTTATGTACAAGGTGAAGGCTAAGCAGGGTACCAACATCACCCGTATCTTTGATGGTTTGAACGATGTTCGCAACATCATTCCTTCTATCAAGTGGGCCAAGGAGGGCGGCATGACTCCACAGTGTGCACTCTGTATCACCAACTCTCCTGTTCATACTCTCGAATATTATATGAACATTGCCGACCAGCTCATCGCTGCCGGTGCTGAGGAAATCTGCTTGAAGGATATGGCTGGTATCGGTCAGCCTGCATTCCTTGGTAAGCTTACCAAGATGATCAAGGACAAGTATCCAGAGATTGTCATCCAGTATCATGGTCACTCAGGTCCTGGTCTCTCTATGGCTTCCATCCTCGAGGTCTGCAACAATGGTGCCGACATCATCGATACAGCCATCGAGCCATTGTCATGGGGTAAGGTTCATCCAGACGTCATCTCTGTCATCAGCATGCTGAAGAACGAGGGCTTCGAGGTTCCTGAGATCAATATGAGCGCATACATGAAGGCTCGTGCCATGACTCAGGAGTTCATCGACGAGTGGCTTGGCTACTTTATCAACCCTGGCAACAAGATCATGTCTTCACTCCTGCTCGGTTGCGGTCTCCCTGGCGGTATGATGGGTTCTATGATGGCAGACCTCGGCGGTATGCGTCAGACCATCAACAACATCCGCAAGAAGAAGGGTGAGGAAGAGTTGTCTATGGACGACCTCTTGATCAAGCTCTTCGACGAGGTAGAGTATGTATGGCCACGCGTGGGTTATCCTCCATTGGTAACACCATTCAGCCAGTACGTGAAGAACATCTCCCTGATGAACCTCCTCACCATGGAGCAGGGCAAGGGTCGCTTCGTGATGATGGACGACTCTATGTGGGGTATGATCCTCGGTAAGAGTGGTAAGATTCCAGGCAAGATAGATCCCGAACTCGTAGAGCTTGCCAAGAAGCAGGGTCGTGAGTTTACTGATGTTGATGCCCACACATTGCTTACCAATGCGCTCGACGACTTCAAGAAGGAGATGGACGAGAATGGTTGGGAGTACGGTCAGGACGACGAGGAACTCTTCGAACTTGCCATGCACCCAGAGCAGTATCGCAATTACAAGAGCGGTCAGGCTAAGAAGAACTTCTTGGCAGACCTGCAGAAGGCTAAGGATGCCAAGCTTGGCTCAACATTGACTCCTGCCCAGTTGGCAGAGTTCAAGCATGCCAAGGCTGACGCCATCGTAGCACCTGTTGCCGGTCAGATCTTCTGGGAGTTCCAGGGCGAGGGCGAGTGCCAGCCAGCCGTAGAGCCATTCATCGGCAAGGAGTATAAGGAAGGTGATGCCTTCTGCTACATCCTGGCTCCATGGGGCGAGTTCGAGACCGTTCCCGCAGCTCTTGGCGGAAAGCTTGTAGAAATCAATGCCAAGCAGGGCAGCAAGATTCGCAAGGGCGATGTGATCGCCTACATTGAGCGAGAGGCTGAATAATGTTGAATGTTCTGTGTTTAATGTTTACTTTGCAAGTATCGTGGCGTGAGCCTAATTAAACACTGAACATGACAAACCAAACATTAAATAGATGAATTATCAAGCTGTTATTGATAAGTATTATCCTGAGGATGATGAGCTTCGTCATATCCTCATTACCCATAGTCAATCTGTAGCGCGAAGAGCGCTACAGATTGTTTCGTCTCATCCCGAACTGCATCTTGATGCTCAGTTTGTGGAAGAGGCAGCCATGCTTCACGACATCGGAATCTATCTTACCGATGCTCCTGGCATCATGTGTTTTGGCAGTCAACCCTACATCTGTCATGGTCGTCTGGGTGCCGAACTGATGCGTCGTGAAGGCTTCGAGCGCCATGCACGAGTGTGCGAGCGCCATACGGGAGCAGGCATCACATGCCAGCAGATAGAGAGTCAGAATCTGCCTTTGCCCCATCAGGATTTCCTTCCAGAAACCATGGAGGAAAAGGTGATCTGCTATGCTGACAAGTTCTTCAGCAAGACTCATCTCGATCGTGAGAAAACCATCCAGCAGGCTGAGAAAAGCTTGGCCAAGTTTGGCGAGGAGGGTGTCCTGCGCTTCAAGGAGTGGGAAAAAATGTTCGAATGAGCTAAAAAGACATCAGCATGATGTGTAATCTAAGCAGAAATGCTTAACTTTGCAAACTAAATGAGAAAATATCCTTTCATAGCACTTTTGTTGTTTGCCTTCATCTGTATGATGGCAAGTCCCAACATGCCGTTCTTCAAGAAGAAAAAGAAGAAGGCTGCCGCCGACTCTACGGCTGTGGTCGATTCTGTCTTGCGCGACTCAGCAGGCAATGTGGTGGCTGATACTGCCCGCATGGACTCTCTGCAAAAGGCTATCTGGAAGCACAACCAAGTGGTGGACGACAGTATTCGTCTCGACAGTATTGCCCGCAAGAAGTCGGGTGGAGTAGATGCTCCTGTCACTTATTCGGCTTCCGACTCGCTTGTCTATGACGCGAAGAACAAGGTGGCGCATCTTTATGGCTCTGCGCAGGTGAAGTATGAGAATATGGATCTTGCCAGCGACCGTATTTCGATGGACATCGATAAGAGTAACGTGAAGGCTATGGGTACGGCCGACTCTACTGCCGAGGGTGGTGTAAAGGGAAAGCCAGTATTCAAGATGGGTAGCGACGAGTATGATACCGATACCATCAAGTTCAACTTCAAGAGCAAGAAAGCCCTTATTAATAATGTATATACCGAGCAGCAGGACGGTTTCCTGTCGGGTATGCGCTCCAAGCGCGATTCTTCAGGAGTGATCTATCTGCAGCATGGACGTTACACCACCTGCGATGACCCACATCCTGATTTCTATATCTCGCTCTCGCGTGCCAAGGTGCGTCCTGGCAAGGATGTAGTCTTTGGCCCGGCTTACCTCGTGGTGTGCGATGTGCCTATGCCTTTCGCCATTCCTTATGGTTTCTTCCCCTTTACCAAGAGCTATAGCAGCGGTTTTATCATGCCTACTTATGGCGATGAGAGCGACCGAGGATTCTATTTGCGCGATGGTGGATATTATTTTGCCATCAACGACAAATGGGACTTGAAACTCTTGGGCGAAATCTACACCAAGGGTTCTTGGGGTCTCTCGGCTGCCAGCAACTATCGCAAGCGCTACAAGTATTCGGGAAGCTTCTATTTCAGCTATCAGGATACCAAGACAGGTGATAAGGGAATGCCCGACTTTACCGAGCAGGAGAGTTTCAAGTTGCAGTGGAGCCATCGACAAGACTCCAAGGCCAATCCTTACAGCTCGCTTTCTGCCAGCGTCAACTTCGCTTCAACCAGTTATGAGCGCAACAATCTCAACTCGCTCTATAATCCACAGTCGATGACGCAGAGTACCAGAACCTCTTCTGTCAACTGGAGCACCAACTTTTCGAGCATAGGTATGTCGCTGACGGCAACTACCAACCTCTCGCAGAACATGCGCGACTCTTCGTTGGCAGTCACTCTGCCCGACCTCAATATCAACATTGCGCGTTTCTATCCATTCCGTCGCAAGAAGATGGTGGGTGACGAGCGATGGTATGAGAAGATAGCCCTGAGCTATACAGGACATGTGAGCAACTCCATCTCCACTAAGGAAGACCTGCTTTTCAAGAGCAATCTTATTAAAGACTGGCGCAACGGATGGGAACATCGCATTCCGGTAAGTGCCAACTTCACGCTCTTCAAGTACATCAACATCAGTCCTAACTTCAACTTTACCGACCGTATGTACACCAATAAGGTCACTAAGTCGTGGGACGAGCAGAAGCAGGTCGAGGTGGCTGATACGACCTATGGTTTCCATAATGTGTACAACTGGAACATGAGCATCAGTGCCTCTACCAAACTTTATGGTTTCTGGGTGCCCAACCGCAAGCTCTTCGGTGACAAGATACAGGCCATACGCCACGTGCTCTCGCCAACTGTAAGTTTCAGCTATGCGCCAGACTTTGGTGCTTCTCGCTATGGATACTGGGATACTTATCAGAAGACTGATGCCAATGGAAATGTATCGCTCGTCAGCTACTCGCCTTATCAAAACTCGCTCTTTGGAGTGCCGGGCAAGGGTAAGCAGGGAAGCATTTCCTTCACGTTGGGCAACAACCTTGAGATGAAGGTCAAGAGCGATAAGGACTCCACCGGATTTAAAAAGATAAGTCTTATCGATGCTTTCGATATCAATATGAGTTACAATACGGCAGCCAAGGTGCGGCCATGGAGTGACCTCAGTATCGACTTGCGCCTGAAATGGTGGAAAAACTATACTTACAGTATGCATGCTGTCTTTGCCACCTATGCCTATGAACTCGACGAACAGGGAAATCCTTATGTGGGAACCCATACTGAGTGGGGTAAGGGACGTTTCGGACGTTTCCAGGGTATGTCGCAGAATTTCTCTTTCACGCTTACGCCTGATAAGTTGAAGAAGCTATTCGGAGGAGGCGATGACAGCGACAGCGAAAATTCCCGCAACAGGGATGACGATGAGGGTGTAGATACCAGTATCGAAACCAATATCGACGATGACATGGAGGCTGGAAAGCATGGAGCCAAGAAGAAGGGCGGAAAGGCCAAGACCGATGACGACGGTTATATGGCTTTTAATATGCCTTGGTCGCTTTCTGTGGGTTACGGTATCACCATGCGTGAGGATACTCGCCGCGAAAAGTTCAACGAGAGCACCATGCGCTATCCTTACAAGTTTACCCAGACTCTCAACTTCAGTGGTAACGTGCGCATCAGTGATGGCTGGAACATCAGCTTCTCATCTGGCTACGACTTCGAGAACAAGGCCATGAGTATGACAACTGCTTCGTTGCAGCGCGACCTCCACTGTTTCAATATGAGTTGTTCGGTGGTGTTGGCTCCTTATACCAGCTATAACTTCACGTTCCGTTGTAACGCTTCTACGCTTACAGATGCTTTGAAGTACGATAAGCGAAGCGGTTATTCCAACGCCGTGCAGTGGTATTAATGCAGAATGGGGTAGATGGTGAACGTCTTTCCACATACGTATGTTGAGGAGTTAAAGGAGTTAAAGAAGTTATCGCTCCCTACGGTCGCTGAGGAGTTAAGACAATAGCCTTTTTGGCGTGGTTTTAAGTTGCAAGACATACGTCTTAACTCCTTAACTCCTTAACTCCTTTAACTCCTTAACATACGCAAGTTAAAATAATAATATAGAAAAGGCTTTTGCAACCAGGTTGCAGAAGCCTTTTTGTATTTTTGCATCCGAAAACGAAAAGAAGTGTAATATAACTAAAGTATCTTATCAATATGGAATCAAATCAACAACATCATCATCATCACGAATGTGGTTGTGCTCAAGGTTCTCACGGTTGTGGCTGTGAGCATCATCACGAGCATCATGACGAGCATGGAAGCCTTGGCAAGCGCCTTCTGCTCATTTCGGTCACTGTATTATTGCTTATAGGAGCTTACTTCGTCGAGAAGACATGCGCGCTTTCCACCTGGCAGTTGCTCCTGGTATATCTTGTTCCCTATCTGCTGATAGGTCACGACACCTTGGGCGAGGCTGCCGAGGGTATTGCTCATGGACAGGTGTTCAATGAGCATTTCCTGATGACCATTGCCACCATAGGAGCTTTGTGCATCGGTTTCTTTCCGGGCGAGGAGACTGAGTTTGCTGAGGCTGTTTTCGTTATGCTTTTCTTCCAGGTGGGTGAACTCTTCGAAGGCTATGCTGAGGGAAAGAGTCACGACAGTATCTCACATCTGATGACCATCCGTCCTGATGTGGCTCACGTCTGTCATGGAGAAGAGGTAGAGACTGTAGCCCCCGAAACGGTACAAATCGGTGAGACTGTTTTGATAAAACGAGGAGAGAAAGTGCCTCTTGACGGTAAGGTCGTCAGTGGTTCTGCGCTTCTTGACACTTCTGTCCTTACGGGCGAGAGTGTACCGCGTGAGGTAAAAGAGGGCGATGAGGTTTATTCGGGCAGCATCAATGTGAAGGGAGAACTGCGTTTGCAGACCATCAAGACCTTTGGCGAGAGTACAGCCTCTCGCATCATAGCCTTGGTAGAGGGTGCCGATGCAAGCAAGTCGCGCAGTGAGTCTTTCATCACCCGCTTTGCCCGCGTTTATACTCCTGTAGTAGTGCTGTCAGCCTTGGTTTTAGCCATTGTGCCGCCTCTCTTGGGTACTTTGGGCTTGGGTGTGCAGCTCTTTGGCGAGGGCAGTTTTATGCAACTGTTGCCTCTATGGCTCAACCGTGCGCTTATCTTCCTTGTGGTATCCTGTCCTTGTGCCTTGGTTATCAGTGTGCCGCTCACTTTCTTCGGTGGCATTGGAGGAGCCTCCCGCGCAGGTATTCTCATCAAGGGAAGCAGTTTTATGGATGCCCTTGCCAAGGTGGGCGTAGTGGTGTTCGATAAGACTGGAACGCTGACTCATGGCGAGGTGTTGGTACAAGCCGATGAGGGTGCGCCTGTTGTGGTAGGCGACCGTGTAAAAGAGAGCAGTGCCGAGGCCATAGCCCAGTTGCGCCGTGAGGGTGTCGTCAAGACGGTGATGCTTACAGGCGACCGTCAGGAAGTGGGCGATCGCATAGCCCGTCAGTTGGGTCTCGATGAATATAAAGCCGAACTGATGCCTGCCGATAAGTTGGTTCATGTAGAACAACTGCTGAAACAGAAGCCTGCAGGCAGGACTTTGGCTTATGTAGGTGATGGCATCAACGATGCGCCCGTATTGAAGAGGGCAGATGTAGGAATAGCCATGGGTGCCTTGGGATGTGATGCTGCCATCGAGGCTGCTGATGTGGTGTTGATGGACGATGAGCCTCGAAAGGTTCCTCTTGCTGTTCACATTGCCCGTCGCACCATCCGCATTGCCCATCAGAATGTGGCCTTTGCCATAGGAGTCAAAGTGGCAGTCCTGTTGCTTGCCACCGTGGGTTTAGGTACCATGTGGATGGCTGTCTTCGCCGATGTCGGTGTAACGGTTCTTGCTGTCCTCAATGCCATGAGAGCATTGAAGAAAGTGGAATAGTTCCGCTTGTTATAAAAATATCAACCCACCTGTCTTGGAAATCCAAAACAAGTGGGTTGTTATTTTTAGGGCGTTTTTACCTTTTTACCTTTTTACTCTTTTACCTTTAAAAGTCTGATACTCATAGGGCTTACGGTGATGAGTCGTTTCTTGTAGAGGTCGCCAATGGCACGCTTGAATACCTTTTTGCTGACATGGAAGCGTTCGTAGATATCGTCTGCCTCGCTCTTGTCGCCTAAGTCGCAGGCACCATCGTTATCGAGCAGATACTGGTAGAGTGTTTCGGCAAAGTCGGCAGTTTGCTGTTGTCCTGTTTTCTGCAGACTCACATCAATCTTTCCGTCAGGGCGCACTCTTCCGATATAGCCTTTCATTCTGTCGCCAGTATGAATGTACTGGAATATCTGGTCCTGATAGAGCAGACCAGGGTACTGGTTGTCGATGATGACCTTGAAGCCGAGGTCTGTCTTCTGCCAGATCAGCAAGTCCACTTCGTCGCCATGACGATAGTGAGGATGTTCCTCCGACAGGTATCGCTCCACCTTGGCAGATGCTACGATGCGATAGCTCTCCTCGTCAATATGTACGTGAACGATGTATGACTGGCCCAAAACCATGCGCTTCTTCTGCTCACGGAAGGGACAGAAGAGGTCTTTCATCAGTCCCCATCCCAAGAAAGCGCCATATTCGTTCACCCATTTCACTTCGAGGTAGGCGAAGTCGCCCACTTTGGCAAGTGGCTTCTCAGTGGTAGCGATGAGTCGCTCGTCTTGGTCGAGGTAGATAAACACCTCAAGCTCGTCGCCAATGCTCACCTCTTCGGGTACGTAACGGGTAGGAAGAAGGATTTCTCCTTCTTCACCTCCGTCAAGGTAAATGCCGAAGTCTACTCTTTTCACCACTCTCAGGCTGTTGTAATCGCCTAATTTTATCTTGTTGCTCATATATGTGTTCTTTGTTTTTATTCTTCACTCAACTTGTGTATGTTCAGGAGTTAAAGGAGTTAAGGAAGTTAAAGGAGTTAAGACGTATGTCTTGCTGCTTAAAAACTACGCTAAAAAGACTATTGTCTTTACTAAACTTGCAAAACTTGAACTCTTCATTCTTCACTCTTCACATCTTCGTTCTTCACATCTTCGTTCTTCATGTCTTCGTTCTTTTCTACCATACCGTCTTTCAGGTGTATGGTTCGGTCGGTAATCGAGGCAAGTCCCTCGTCGTGTGTGACAATGACAAAGGTTTGTCCGAACTTGTCGCGCAGATCGAAGAAGAGCTGATGCAGTTCTGCCTTGTTGTGTGAGTCGAGGCTGCCCGAAGGTTCATCGGCAAGGATTACAGCAGGATTATTTACCAAAGCTCTTGCCACAGCCACGCGTTGCTTCTCACCTCCCGACAGTTCTGCTGGTTTGTGATGAGCTCTTTCGCTCAGCCCCATAAAGTCGAGCAGTTCTTCAGCCCTTGCCTTGGCTTCCTTGCGGCTCTTGCCTGCAATGAAAGCAGGAATCATGATGTTTTCGAGAGCGGTAAACTCCGGCAGTAACTGATGAAACTGGAATACGAAACCGATGTGCTGGTTACGGAAGTCGCTCAACTTCCGCTGTGACAGTTTGCTCACGTCAATACCGTCTACCACTACGCTTCCCTCATCAGGACGATCGAGTGTGCCAATGATCTGTAGCAGGGTGGTCTTGCCTGCGCCACTGGGACCTACGATACTTACCACCTCACCTTTATTGATATGCAGGTCGATACCTTTAAGCACCTGCAGCGAGCCGAAGCTCTTTGTTATTCCTTTGATGTCTATCATTGTTGTTTGATATTATTCCATTTAAGTTCTGAAATTTCAGATTTTCCACAAAAGACAGTCACAGCTCCTTTTATACTTTTGGATATTTGTAACTCTTTGTAGGTAACATGAATAATTGTTCCACCATAAATATTTCTTTCTATTATAAGGATGATTCCTAAAAAGTTGAAATACTTCATAGTTATTTGTTTGAATTAAGTTCTAAATTCATTTGCAAAAATACGCAATTTTGTATAAACCTCAAAAAGTAATAAAAGAAAAGATAGAAAATGAGCTATAATTTTTTTTATTGTCACTTTTAAAGGCAACAATGTTGTATGATAGTTATTCAAGTTTCGCAAGTAAGCCCCACACGCCCTGAAAGGGCAGAAGCTCCTATAAGCAGCACGCCCTGAAAGGGCAGAAGCTCTTAGCCCAGGGCAACGCCCT
>OMBD01000407.1_pt1 | contig 15113 bp, 17 predicted proteins | sample 1644811 | NCBI WGS metagenome assembly OMBD01 (sample SAMEA103958128, study PRJEB25191) | human gut metagenome | reverse complement strand
ATATGCTGCTGTAGCTCAGTAGGTAGAGCGCATCCTTGGTAAGGATGAGGTCGGCGGTTCGAATCCGCCCAGCAGCTCCATATGAATGAAGCCCGCTTTTCGAACATTTTTATCGAAAAGCGGGCTTCTTCATGCCCGCAAAGCCTTGAGGGATCAGGGCTCTTTTCTTTTGCACTTCTCACGAGTGAAGGCGAAAACTCTCAAAACGCAAAACGAATATTTTTACGCAAAGTCGTTATTTGAACACGGTTTTACGATAAACTCGCCCAGTACGCCTCCTCAAATGCCTGTGGGGTCTTGTATTTTAAGGTCCGATGGGGACGCAGCTCATTATAGAATTGGACATATTGCGCCACGCTTTTGCGGTAGCTTTGCTCCGAGGTGTACTCCCTGCGGTACGCCTCCTCTTTTTTGAAGGAAGCAAAAAACGCTTCGGCGACCGCGTTGTCATGGGGCCGTGCTGTAGCGGAAAAGGACTGTTTCGCGCCGCATTTTTGCAGCAGTTCCGTAAGCGTGGCTGAAGTATACTGTGCGCCGCGGTCACTATGAAAGGTCAGCCCGATGGGATTGCCCCGTGCTTGATAGGCGTCCCGGAAGGTGCTTGTGACCAGATGAGTGCTTGCGTTGCGGGACACCCGATAGCCGATGACCCTGCGGGAGAAAAGGTCGAGGATCATGCAAAAGTAGAGCCAGTAGTCGTTGATTTTGAAGTATGTAATATCGCTGACCCAGATTTGGTTGGGATGCTCCGCGGTGAACTGCTGCTCCAGTAGATTCTGTTTTTTGTACTGCTGACGCTTCTTGAATTGCTTTTTTGCGTCTGGGCGGATGCTGCGCAGATCAAGCTCTTGCATGATCGCCGCGATGCGTTTGGTGCTGACCCGGATGCCGCTTTCGGTCAGAGCGATGCGAATTTTTTCGGCACCGAATCGCTGGGCGCTGTCATCAAAAACCTGCTGTACCAGCCGCATAAGCCGCGCCTGCTCTTGATCGCGCTTGCTGCGGTCGGCTCGGCGGAAGATGTGGTTGTAGAAGGTTCCGCGGGCAACATCCAACGCTTCACAGAGCTCGTAGACACTATACGGGTTGTCTGACTTTTGGTAGAGGCTTTCCAAGAAGACCAGCTTTTTCTGCAAGGGCACATTTGATATGTACCCAGTGAGCCGAATGATCTCCAGTTCATGCTCCAACTTTTCCAGCCGCCTTGAAAGGGTGTCGAACTCTTTTGGTGTGTAGGTACGATTTGCTGTTTTGATGGAACAGTATTCTCTTCTCCAGTCGTAGAGTGTGCTTTGCGCGATATGCAATTCCTGACTGAGCGATTGAATGGATTCTCCCTTTTGGTATCGCTTGATAATCTTGGTCTTGAATTCAGCGGGATATTCTTTTGGCATAGTCTCATCTCCTTTTAAGCAATAAGACTATTGTAAGCAGTTGCCCGCCGGAAAGGAAGCATCGCATATGCTCCAATTGTTATTCGACGAAGAATCAAGTGATTCTTCTTGCGGAAGACGGGAAATCTATTCTGATATGGCATGACAAAAAGCATCGAAAACTTCGGTTTTCGGTGCTTTTTTGTTGCAAAAATACACTTTTAGGTGTGGGTCAAAATGCGGGTCAACCGCCTGACCCACACCCTGGGTGCCGTCTGTGCGCTTGCGGATGTTGCCCTCGCCGTTGGCGCGTTTCTTAGCCATATAGAATCAACTTCTTTCTTGGTAGCCACAACACATACCACAACTCCACGAAGAAAGCTGTTACTTTTTTGAGCATTGGAGTTTAACTCAACACTGCTATTCACAGGCGGAAGCAGTAATACATGAGGTTGATTTTCCTCTTTCCTTTTTTACTTTTCTATGATATTCTTTACTTGAGAAGAGGTGGACCTATGAGACCGATTATCAAATGGCCCGGCGGGAAGTCCGGAGAGATCGCTGAGATAGAGCCTTTGATACCATCTTATAATCGATATATCGAGCCCTTTTTCGGTGGCGGAGCCCTGTTTTTTCATCTCGCGCCTGAAGCCGCAGTAATCAATGACATCTCCGAGTCGCTTATGCAGTATTACAAGCTGATCAAAGCGCAGGACAAGAAGCTGTATGAGTTGCTTGTGTGCTATAGCAACAGCTTCAACAATATTGTTTCTGTCTGCGGCAGGGAATCGAGCGAATTGCTTCATATCTTTTCCGAGCTTACAGAAGGAAGAATTTCCAAAGAAGAGCTTGGCCAAGTATTAGGCGAGCTAATAATGGGCTTGTCGGATAAGATCAATTCCGGCTTTTCGGAAAAATTGCTGCTGGATAAGAACGATTTTGATGACCAGCTTTACCGAATGGTTGAGGATAAGTTTATTCGAACCGCAAAAAATCACGAAAGGCGGCCGTTTTCGCCAGAGGATCTATGCGAAAACTTGATCACCGGCTTTGCGAGCGGATATTATATGTACTTCCGCAAGGTGTTCAATGACATCCGACTTGGACGCATTGCGGATCAGTCAATACAGTATCAAGCCGCAAATTTCTATTTTATTCGGGAATACTGTTACGGGTCAATGTTTCGCTTTAACGCGAAGGGCGAGTTTAATATTCCCTACGGTGGGATGTCATATAATCGCAAAGATATGAGATCGAAAATAGACGATATGTTCAATAGAGAAATGGAGGCACTGTTCGCGAAGACGGACATTCATTGCTGCGATTTTGAAGAACTTTTAAGCAAGGTCAAGTTGTCTGAAAAGGATTTTATGTTCTTGGACCCGCCTTATGACACAGACTTTTCAGACTATGATGGAGTGAACTTTACGAAGTTCGACCAAGAACGGCTTGCGTATGTGCTGAAGAAGACCTTAGCCCGCTTTATTCTTGTGATCAAGAACACTGATTTTATCAGTGGCTTATATGAGAAGGACTTCCACATATTGAGCTTTGATAAACGGTATACATATAACGTGCGTAGCCGGAACAACAGAGATGCAAAGCATCTGCTTATAACGAACCTCCCTGTCTGAGACAGGGAGGTTCGTTTATTATTCAGTCGACAAAGACATTGTATAATTGCAGTTGCTCTTTTATCGCATCATAGTATTCTTTACTCACTTCGATTGGTTCAATAAAATCACTTTCTTCTGCCAGAGCAGTAAATTCCTCGGCTACCTTGATTGATGACCACCAAAAAGCCTTGTTCTCAGCGAGGAATGGGGAGACCTTAAAAATGATTTCGTTTCCGATTAGGCACTCTCTTATGTAATTCCAATAGTTGGAATTATCCTCTGAATCTTCGTGATAGTCCTGACAGTAATCGACCGCAAACAGGCCCCAGCTTTCGTTTATGAATGGGTCGATAGTTCCATATATAAACTGGAGCGAAGTTAGATAAGAAACGCTCTTTTCTTTGGAAACTATGCCAAAATGTTGAATAGCATTTCGTATTTCCCCGAATTCATTGAATGCGGAAATATCCACAGTTTTCATATCGGCAACAAGCCATAGCATTTCGATTATACTTGACCATTCAATCGTTCGCCCTTTTTCCGAGAGCTGTGAGAGCGTCATCTCGTTTATGATTCTGTTTTCTCTTTTTGTGGGTTTGGGATATGTGTCAAACAAAAGCAGCGGATGCTCTTGTGCAATACGCGCTTTCGCCAAAATCTCCATGGCGTGTGCTACCTGCAACACAGATAGAATACCCGACCATCTGTCTTCCATAAGCCGTATGTTGTTCACATGGGCAAGCGCGGCAAGCCCGAGTTCCTTCATATTTTCCGCAATTTGTTCTAATTCTTTTTTCATCTGTAGACCCCAATTCTCATTTCAGCGGCGTCAAAATAGCTTTTCTCAATTTCAATTCCGATGAACCTCCGCTTGTTTCTTAATGCCGCCACACCGGTTGATCCCACGCCCATAAAAGGGTCAAAGACAACGTCGTTTTCATTTGAAGCGATGGAGACAATATGCTCTAACAGCCTCACGGGCTTTTGAGAGGGGTGTTTTGGCTCTGACAGCCGTTCCGGTTTCATACAGATGGGGCTTTCGAAGAAGTTGTGCATATTGCGCTGATCGCTGAAATTCCATTTGTGTCCTTTATTCCACATACAGGCAATCATTTCGCAGCTGTTCAAAAAGCCATTTTTAAATATCTTTGGAGCAGGGTTCGTCTTGTGCCAAATGAAAAACTGAAACGTATCAAACTCACTATCAAACGCTTCGTGCCATTTTCCTATCAGATTGTAGCTTGTGAAAACAAATATGTTTCCGTCCGGTTTTATAATGCGCTTGAAATCGGGCAGCAGATCGAACGGATCGATAGGAATCAGATCCCATTCCGCAAGGTCGTTATTTAAGGCGGATCTTCCTGGCAAATTGATGTTGCCGGTGGAGTATTGGGCAATATTATAAGGTGGGTCCGTAAGAATCAGATCGATGCTGTTATCCGGGATTTGGCCTAAATAGTCGAGGCAATCGCCGTTGACGACAGTATAATTCCTCGTTTTGATTTTTGTGAGTTTGTGCATATCACCTGGCAACGCACTCTTCTATCATTCGAATGATGCGCTCATTGAGATGAATATCTTCCAAGGCTTCTTTGTAGATCTCTTCAAATTCTTCAAAAGAAATACCGTTGGGCAAGATCTTTTTCCACAGATTTTTGCCGATAAGAAACATTTCAGGATAGGCCAGATGCTTTTTCACAGCACCTTTCCATGTGTTTCCCTCGCCGTCTTTGTTGTATAGAGTTGCGAAGTATGCCTTGCAGTTTTCAATACCCATGTCAACGTAGATCGTAAGAAGCTTCTCAACATTAGAAGGAGCATTGGAGCTGTCAAGGTCGCCGCCTGCTTTCAATTCTAAGATATTCCAGTTTTCTCCGTCAAAAAAAGCAAGATCCACGGGCTTGACTTGGATAGTGCCGCAGCGATATTTATTCGCCAAGGGGAGAAGATTTGCCCTGATGCTGTTTTGGGTCACACCGCTCTCGGTACGGCTTCTGCCGGAGCCGGAAGCTTCATTGGTCGCACGGAAAGTGGCGATTTCGCCGCGCAGGTTTCCGTTATGAGTATCGACATCTGTAACGACAACTTGACCGGAAATCTTACTTTCGTCGATATTATGCATAAGACAGCGAGGATTTACGATTGCGGGCACATTTTCCTCACCGAATTTCAGACGCGCAATGCGCTTGGCGCAGGTCTCAATGGCAAAACCGCTCTTAGACTCAAAGCTGCTTACGAATACCATACTGGCGGTAATGTTTTCGTCCATCTGACTGAGCAGAAAATTATTGACTTTCCTTTTATAATTGCCGGAGAAATCCTTTTCAATCAGAGTGGTCAGTTTCGAAAATTCTTCAAAAACAATGTGCTTGATCAAATCACGCATGAGGCAGCCTCCTTTTGCTTTAAGATATTTTTATTGTAACATGGACTGCCGCGCTTTGCAACGAGGGGGTTTGTTAAGTGCCAAGTCAGATTCTTGGCATACCGCGTGTGCTGGTGACCTCGCGGACGCTGCCGCCGCGCAGCTTGTTGTACTCCTCACGAGTCATGTCCACGTCTGTCGCCAGCAGATGGTTGGTGATATTGTGTTCCACGGTCAGGTTGAACAGCAGCTTGGACATGCGGTTTGCGAAGACGCCCAGTGTACCCTCCAGCACGTCAGACACTGCGTGGGGCAGGAACGCTCCGGCGTTCTGCACCTTCAGATAGCCGTCATAGAACCGAACAGCCTTCTCTACGAACTTACTTTGGCTGCCGCAGTTAGCCAGCGGTGCGTTTATTTCTATCATTTTTTTCGCTTCCGGCGTAAGCTAAAAAGCGTACTTTTCCTCCTTGAATTTTTGCCGCGACCCCGCAGTTTTTCCTGTAACTGCCGTCACTCCTGCCACGCGGAAGGCAAAGGATACTCAGTACGGAGCTATCCTGCGCCATATCTCAAGGATCCTGCGCTGGCGGCTTTTTTGTTCTTGCGTGGGTATAGATATCCAGCGTGATAGAGGGCTGGGCATTATGAGCAGGTGTGTGCCCTGCCGGCGGAGCAGAAAAATGGCTGCAGCTAATACCTGTTTGCTGTAGGTCTAGGCGATTTATTGGAGCGCTTGTTGTTGCTCCTGCAGACGCAGATCCGCTTGATATTGACAATGTAGAGGCAGAGGGTCTTGACATCTGGAAATTATCCGGTAGAATGAAATATGCAGAGAACATATCAGAGGAGATCATCAGCATGAAAGAAAAACTGTCAGAGAAGATTTTTGCGCAGCTGCGCGGCGATATTATCGCGGGGAAGTACACCGCGCGGGATTTTATTAGCGAAAGCGAGATTGCTGAGCGATATGGCGTGAGCAAGGCACCTGTGAAGGATGCCCTGCACCTGCTGGCGGATCAGGGGTATTTGGTTAGCTATCCTCGTAAGGGCTATATGGTGAATACCTTCACCAACGAGGAAGTTAATCAAATCCAGCAGATCCGCCGCTGTTTAGAGACACTTTGTGTCCAGCTAGCCATTGAAAATGCCACGGACGAGGAAATTGGACGGCTGCGAGATACTACCATCGGAGCGGATATGAGCGAAAGCCCAGAACAAACTGTCAATTATCGTTTTCATATGGGATTGGCTGGCATATCGGGCAACCCCGTGCTGGTAAAAACATTGGAGAAACTGGTGAACATTGCTTCCATGACCCAAATCAGGCGCAGACCAGACTACAGTAATTTCCACCACATCATTGATGCACTGCTGGCACGGGATCAAGAGCAGGCGAAATATTGGATTATAACGGATATCGCAGATGTATGAAGGGTAAGCAAAACCGCGGTCGAGTTGTTCGACCGCGGTTTTACATGTTCGCGGAAAAATGTGATTGACATCTGGTGATATCAGTGGTATTATTCATGTAGGATGCTGATATTATCAGTGAAATCATCAAAAAGGAGCGAGATACTTATGGAGAAGAAGAAAATCGGCTTACTGGGTGCCATTCTAATGGGCATCGGTTGCATTGTTGGCTCTGGCATCTTTGGTACCTTACCCACGGTGGCAAATGAGTATGGTGCCGGCGTTGTCTGGGCGCTGATCGGTGCGGCAGCAGTGGTTGTCCTGCGCGCACTGGCATCGACATATTCCTCTGCTGCACTTCCTGCCAGCGGGTCGCAGTTCCTGTGGGCCGCCAAACTGATGCATCCCATCGCAGGCGCGTTTGTTTCATTTTCCACACTGCTGATGCCTACTATGGTATCGCTGTTTGGCGTGCTGTTCGGTATGTATCTCCAGCCCCTGTTTCCCAATACGGAGATCAATGGCACTGTAGCCGCCGTGGCACTGCTGGTGGTATTTGCGGTAGTGGCTTGGTTCGGCAATAAGACGACGATCAATACGGGAAATGTGATGGTCGTGCTGCTGCTCATCGCCATTGCCCTGTATATTTTCCTCGGCTTGCCTCATATCGACACGGCCAATGTGACCTTTGGCCAGATTGTACGCCCGGGTGTATCCATCAGTACGCTGGCAGCTGCCGTGGGTGTGCTGACATCCTCTTTGTCCGGTGCCAGTTCGGTGGCACAGGTGGCCGATGATGTAAAGGATCCAGGTAAAACGGTGCCGCTGGCTTTGGTGCTGTGCCCGGCTATTGTAGCGGTGATTTATATCCTGATGGCTGTTGTTACCATCGGCGTGATCCCGGCAGCAGAGGTCACTTCGCTGTCCGATGTGGCGGCGCAGTTTATGTCTCCGGCACTGCTGACCTTCTTCATCGTAGGCGGTCCCATCTGCGGTATTATCACATCTCTAATTCCCGTGGCGCTGGCCTGTGTGGCTCTGGTAGAGACTTCCGCTAAAAACAAGGTGTTTCCCGAGGTGTTGACAAAGCAAAACAAGTACGGCGTGGCTTACTGGAGCCTTTTCATCGTCATGGGCATCGCCATCGCCATCTGTGCTACCGGTGCGACCTTCGGTGTGGTCATGACCATCTTCTCCTTCTGCAATACCCTGGCGGAGTTACCCAATACGCTGAGTCCCATGTTCGCCTATAAGAAGTATCCCAAGTGCTGTGACAACTCCTCCGTACATATGAACCGGAAGGTCGCCTATGTGCTGTCTGTCCTTACATTTATCGTGTGTGCCTATTTGTGCGTGCAGATGGCTGCTACTCTCAGCGGCGGCGCTGTGGCCGGTATTCTGGCCGTGTTCGTGGTGGGCTATGTGTACTTCTTCTTCCGCGTCAAGTACCTCAAGGGCAAGGATGTGGATCTGATCGCCGAGATGAAGGCTCCCTACCAGCCGTGGGAGGACAAGGAAAAGTCCTACAACTGAGAGGGACGCCATGGTTGATTTTGTGAAGTCCATTCCGGAACTGCGTGCCCGCGTGCCGGTGACACAGCAGTGGGCGTATTTCGAGACGGCCAGCACCGGTCTGGTACCGGACTTTGTATATGATGGTGTGCGCCGCTATATGGATGCCCGGTATCACATAGGCGGCAACTCGGTGTGGGAGTTTCCCGGCACCTCTGTTGAAACGCTGGAGATGATGCAGCGATCAAAGGTCGCGTTGGGGCGGATGATCCACGGCGCACCGGATCGCATCACCTTTGGCCAGAGCTCCACGCAGCTGTTCACCATGGTGACGGAGGCCGTGGAGTACGGCCCCGAGGACAACGTGGTGGCGGTGGATCGCGGCTGGATTGGCAACCGCTTTGCCTGGCAGAAGAGGCAGGATGAGGGGCTGGAGGTGCGGTACGCCGTGCCGGAAAACGGTGCCGTCACGCCGGAGCAGCTGATGACCCTGTGCGACGAACACACTCGCGCCGTCACCGTGAATCTGGTGGAGAGCAAGACCGGCTACCGCATCGACATGGACCGTCTGAGCCAGATGTGCCGCAAAAGAGGCCTGCTGCTGTTCGTGGACGGCGTGCAGGCGCTGGGCGCACTGCAGGTAGATGTGGAGCGCTGGGGTGTGGATCTGCTGGTAGGCAATGACTACAAGTGGATGATGAACTTCTGCGGTACCGGCTACGCCTATATCAGTCGGCGGCTACAGCCCCTGATCCGCCATTGGGGCGCGGGCTGGATGTCCGACAACGACCGGTTCAACACCGGCAAGGCCCGTCTGACCCTGCGGGAGGACGCGGGCCGGTTTGAAATCGGCTACCCCCATGCCGACGGCATCTATGGGTTGGGTTTGATGGCCGCGCAGTACGACATGCTGAGCGGGGTAGAGGTGGAGCGGTACGTCTGTGGTCTGGCGGACTATTTCACCGCCAGGCTGGCCCAGACCCCGTGGCTGCGTCTGGCCTACGATTTCCCTGCGGAGAACCGCTGCCAGATCGTGTATATCAAGGTTGCGGCGGGCTGTCCCGTCACCGATGAGATGCTGGAAAAGGCAGGCGTGTTCGCCCACTTCGAGTCCCCCGACGAGAACGGGGAGCGGGGCATGCGTCTGAGCTTCCACCTTTATAACAACACACAGGATATCGACCGCTTCTTCTCTGTGTTTGAAGCGGTGGGGAGGTAAAGACATGAGCGAGTTCAGTCCCTATCGCTGGGAGGCAGAAAAGATCGCACCCAGTGGCTTGCGCTATCGGGTGCGGCTGGCGGATCACGTTCTCACTGGCCCCGATGGAAAGGCTGAGGCTACCATGTTCAGCTGGTCCTATCTCGGTCAGGGCGGCGGCTCGCGGCGGCCGGTGGTGTTTGCCTATAACGGCGGTCCCGGAGCCGCCAGCGCCTGGCTGCACATGGGCCTGCTGGGGCCCGTGCTGGCACAGTTGCCCGAGTATCCTGACGGGCTGAGCCATCCGGCGCGGTTCGAGCTGACGCCCAACCCTGACCTCCTGCTGGATCAATGTGACATCGTGCTCATCGATCCGGTGGGCACCGGCTGGGCCCGTCTGCTGGATGAGAGCACCGCGAAGCGCCATTACTCCACCGCCGGTGACGCCCGCGATTTCTCCGACTTCATCTGTGCGTGGCTGACGGAGAACGGCCGCCAGCACGCACCGGTCTACTTGCTGGGCGAGAGCTATGGTACCATCCGCAACGTGGCGCTGGCTGATGTGCTGCCGGAGACGGTAGACTTACGGGGCATCATTCACGTGGGCACGTCCCTGAACGTGGGAGCGAGGACTACCCTGCTAGTAGAACCCAATGTCCGGCGGCTGGGCGCCAATGCCGCCGTGTGCTGGTATCACCACCATCAGGATGAGTGCAGCCGCGAGGACTTCGTGGCGCAGGCCATGGACTTTGCCTATGGCGACTACGCCCGCGCTCTGCTGTTGGGGAACCGATTGAACGAGGCAGAACGGGAGAGCGTGCTGGAGCGGCTTAGTCGGTTCACAGGCATGGATCATGATTTTCTGGACAAACACGATCTGCGTTTTGGAGAGGTGGACTTCCTGCTGGGCTGCTGCCCGGGGGCTGTGGTCAGTACATACGATGCGCGGCTGCTGTACCGTCCAAGACAGAACGAGCGATACAGCGAAAACAGTATGGAAAGCGCCGGTATCATCGAGCCGGATATGGCGCAGGACGCCTTCATGGCGGCGGTGGGGCCGGTCTATGACCGCGCGCTGGCCATGTACGCGGCGGACGAGCTGTGCCCGCCTCAGCGGGAGGCAGCGGAGGACATGCTGTCCATCGCCCGCCGGTGGGACTACCGCGGGTACGAAAAGGACACTTTGACCCTGCCGGTGGAGCTGATGCAGCGGCGGCCCGCCCTGCGGATGATGTTTGTCAACGGTTATTACGACCTGCAGTCCACCTTTGACTTTGTGACCTACTACCTGTCCCGCTTCGATCTGCCCAGCAATCGGATACGTCAGACGGTGTTGCCCTCCGGCCATGCCTCCTATGTGGGCACGGGCATGGTGGAAGCTTTGACGAAGGAGATTCGACAGTTTATCCGGGAGTAAGGAGGAATGTACCATGCTATTGAACCATTGTAGACTTTATGCACCGCTGTCCGGTGGATTTGCCGGCGAGGACTGCTGCGTGGAGTTGGACGGTGGAAAAATCACGGCAGTGGGTCCCGCCCGCCCCGATACGGCGGAGGCCTTCGACTGCGGCGGCCAGACGCTGCTGCCGGGTCTGATCGACCTGCATACCCACATTACCTTCCTGCGGAACGTAGGCGTGGCGCAGGCCCACGACCCCATGCAGCTGGTAGTGGAGGCGGCCGCACAGGCTGACCGCTACCTGCGTCATGGCTTTACCACCATCCGTGACTGCGGCAGTATCCGCCGCAGCGCCAACTATGTCAGGCAGCTCATTGACCGCGGGCTCATGGCAGGACCGGATATTCTGGCCTGCGGCCAGACGCTGATGCCCAGCGTCACCGCCAGCACCGGCGTGGGCGACATCACCCATTACTGCGACGGCGCGGAGGAGTTCCGCAAGGCGGTACGGGAGGAAGTGGCTGCGCAGGCAGATTTTATCAAAATCTACGCATCCGGCTCTGCTTTTTCTCCTACCGGCGTGCCCAAGCACCCTATCATGACCATTGAAGAGATCCGGACAGCTGTGAATACAGCGCGTGCTAATGGCCTCTATGTGGCGGCGCACTGCCATGCTGATAGTGCCATCCGTGACTGCGTGCAGGCAGGTGTCCGCACCATTGAGCACGTCACCTATCTCAGCGAGGCCACCACGGATCTGCTGCTGGCATCGGAGGACTCCTATCTGGTGCCCACGCTGGCAGCCATGTATGTCAGTCAGACGGATCCTCAGGAGCGCTCCTTCTGGCTGTCTCGCCTCACCCCCATGCTGGAGGATTGCGCTAAGGCCATCGGTTATGCCTATCGCGCCGGGGCACGGATTGGTTTTGGAACAGATTCTGCACCTATGTCTCCCCAGTACGATACCGGTGTAGAGTTCCGCTTCCGCAGGGAGTACTGCGGCATGGAAAATATGGACATTCTGCTGCAGGCTACAAAAAACAGCGCCCTCATTGCGGGGCTTCCCGATGTGGGTGAGATCAAGGCCGGTATGAAGGCGGACCTAATCCTGGTGGCGGGCGACCCCGCGGCGGACCTCTCCGCCATGTATGTCCCACCGGTACAGGTGTGGAAAAACGGCATCGCCCGCAAATAAAAATAGGAGGAACGAACCATGAAGATTGAAGCAAAACTGGAAGAACTGGGCCTGACGCTGCCCGCAGCGCCCACGCCCATGGCCAATTATGTGACCTGCCGCCGGGTAGGAAACCTGCTGTTTTTCTCCGGCGCTGGTCCCTTTGAGGGCGGTAAGCCCGTGGTGTTCGGCAAGGTGGGCGACGAACTGACCCAAGAACAGGGCTATGCCGCCGCACGGCTGACCGGCTTGAACCTGATTGCACAGCTAAAAAAGGAACTGGACGATCTGGATCGCATTAAGCAGTTTGTAAAGGTGCAGGCATTTGTGGCATCCGCACCGGACTTCATGGCTCAACCCGCTGTGATGAACGGTGTCTCCGACCTGTTTGTGGAGGTATTCGGCGAAAAAGGCAAGCACGCTCGTACTGCCGTGGCTGTTCCGCAACTGCCGTTTAACATTCCCATTGAGGCGGAGATGATCGTTGAGGTGGAAGAATGAAGACCAGTCGGTGGGTACCGCATTGTGGCGCAAAAGCCTTTTGATGAGTCTATTCCTTCTCAATCTTGTACTGCCATTTGCCCTGTTCATCCAGTGAGCGCACCGACAGCAGAATGTGAGCGTGCGGATTGTGACCGTCTGTGTCGTGGATAGCAGCGTCGGCACACATTCCGTCTGACACGAACTGCTTCCGGATAAATTCTTGCAGCAGCTCGATTTGTTCCGCACGGTTCAGCTCTATGGGCAAGGCAACGACAAATTCCCGCGCCAATCGGCTGCCCTTTGCAGTCTCCACTTCCTCCACGGCGTTCCATAGCTGCTCCCGGTCTTTCCATTCCTGCGGGGCTTGTCTGGCAGAAATACATTCTGCCAGACAAGCCCCTGCTTTTTCGTGTAGTCATGCTGTATCCCGTCGTAATCGTTATACAAGCGGGACCAGCTCAGATAAGCGGAAGCAGCCACGGCGGAGCGTCCTGCGCCCCGGCTGATCATCTTTGCTTCCAGATGGTAAATTGCCATCGTTTGTTCACCTCGTTTTCGTTTTCTGCTTCTCTCTCGTTAAAGAGAAAATGGACGGGCAGGACGCCTGCCCATCTCTGCGGAAAAGCTGCCGGCGGCAGGTTTGCGCAGGCGGGCGGCAACAGATGGTGGAGAATTTCCACCCCAAATTCTCTGCGCCCGTAGCAGTTTCTTTTCTGCATCTGCCACGGCAATATCCTAAGATGCTTTGAAAAAGCTTGTCATATCAACGGTTTTCACCGCTCAAGTGGCGCTTGCTACACCAAAATTACACCATTTGCGAAAGGGCTTTGATGTGACAATCTATAATTTGCAGAAAAAACATATGAAATTCAATTTCCCCCTGCTATAACAAGGGTACAGTATGTGGTGTTCCTGCGTAAATCCAGTTGTAGAGCAGCCATACGCCTTTTTAGTGAAGTTTCCGTGGCGGCGTATGACATTTTGTTGATTTTTGTACTTGACTTCCGGCGTGATTTTTTTATAATAATACTCGAATATGAACATTGTTTAAGTTGAGGTGCTTGTATGAATGCAGCGGTCACATCCAAAGAGGAGATCCTGAAAACCAGCCGTGAACTGATCCGGCAGCAGGGGTGGTCCTCGGTCAGCATCCGCTCGGTTGCCGCGGCCTGCGGCGTATCGGTGGGATCAATCTATAATTACTTTGATTCCAAGGCTGCACTGATGAGCGAAACGGTCGGCAGCGTCTGGCAGGAGATCTTCCACCGTCCGGATGACGCGGATGTGTTCCGCGACGTGCAGACGTGCATCACTTGGATGTACACGCGCATCGCCTACGGCTGCGAGCAATACCCCGGCCTTTTTACCATGCACTCCATCGGCTTCCTGTGCGACGAGCGGCCTGATGGCAAGCGGCGTATGCAGCAGACGTGGGGACATATTTTGGCGGGGCTGTGTTCGGTGCTCAAGCACGACGCCCGCGTCCGTCCGGACGCTTTTACGGACACCTTCACCGCGGAGCAGTTTGCGGATGTGCTCTTTTCGCAGATGCTCTCGGCCATGCTGCGGCAGGACTACGATCCCACCGCCGTGCTGGAGATCGTGCGCAGAACGCTGTATTAAATACAAACGGAAACCACAAAGTGCTTTCCGGCAGCATCAGCCCGCCTTGCGGCGGGCGATTGCAAACCATAAAATGAACATTGTTCACACAGAAAGGTCGAATGTCATGAAAGTCAAACGCAACACACTGCTGCTCATCGCCTGCCTTGTGTGGGGGGCGGCGGGCTTTAACATTCTGCGCCTCGGGGTGCTAGCTTATCCCGCCTATCTGAGCGTGCTGAATTTCGTGCTGTCAGCGCTGGCCTTTGCCGTGTTCCAGTATTTCGTGTTCGGCAGACTGGTCAAAAAACACACTGCTCGTATCACGGGCTATGAGGAGGAGCGCCATTTTTTCCTCAAGTTCTTTGATGTAAAGTCCTTCATCATCATGGCCGTGATGATGAGCGGCGGCATCTGGTTGCGCTCGAGCGGCATCGCGCCGGATCGCTTCATCGCAGTGTTCTATACCGGCCTCGGCGCTTCACTGCTGACGGCTGGCATTCGCTTCGGTTATCAGTTCGTCAAGGCGGTCATCGCCGCCGGCGAAAAGAAAACAGCATTCCAAGACGAAAAGGAGACTAAATTATGCAGGCAATCGCTTCGAGCCGCTGGACGCTATCCGCAACAACGGCCTTTCCGTAAAGCCGGAGAATTATGAGCAGGTTTACACCGCCCCGCTGACGGCGAAGGACGATCTGGAAAGCATCTACACCCGGTTTAATGTGGATCGTCCGGCAGACTTCACCGGGCACTCCTTGTCGGTATCGGATATCGTGGTGCTGCATCAGGACGGAAGGGACACCGCCCATTACTGCGACCGCTTTGGCTTTTCTCAGGTGCCGGAGTTTTTGCAGCCGGAACGGGCAGCGGAGGTCACGATCCCCACGCCGGATCAGATGGCGACGCAGGAGCGAATCAGCACGCCCAGAGGCAGCTTTTGTGTGACCAATATGACACGGGAACAGATGGAAGTGGCAG
>OMBD01000406.1_pt1 | contig 15118 bp, 18 predicted proteins | sample 1644811 | NCBI WGS metagenome assembly OMBD01 (sample SAMEA103958128, study PRJEB25191) | human gut metagenome | reverse complement strand
GAAATACGCATCGTAATAATCGGTGATTACATTTTCCACCAGACGGTCTTCCGTCTTCGTGACTGTTCCCTGCGTGCCCTTCCAGATCAGCAGGACAAGATTCTTCAGGAAGCCGGTCTTTTCCACGTTCATCTCTTCCTTGTGGATACGGAACGGGTTCATCGTGATGGGGCGTTCCTCCGTGTAGCTGATATACTTGCCTCCCAGATACTCGCACAATCCCTCGTAGGAGTTTCCGGTATCGACCATTACGATGTCCGTACCCTGTTCGTGCAGCTGGCGCACGACAGAGTTCATGTGGAATACATATGAGAGAGTATTTGTTGTTGATTATCAGCAATATAAGAAAATATCGGTACAAAAATAATCGCTGTAAGAAATAGGGTGAAAAAGCCGTTTTGGGGAGAAGCAAAGAGGAAAAGAAAACTCTGTGTGGTGATAAATGTACTAAAATCTGTTAAGTCCGATGGTGCAGCTTTTCTAATGGAATGAAAGCCACTAAATTTGCAAGAAAAGCCATATGCTGCTAAGTCAATTTGAAGGTCGTTTTCCGACGGAAGAATCCTGCGTGTCTTATTTTAGAGACATTCGCATCATCCAAGGCGTTTCCTGCCCTAATTGCGGTGTCAAAACTGATAAGTGGCTGCAAGGGAGAAAAGCGTTTCAGTGTACAAAATGCGGTTGCAGCATTCCCTTGACCAAGGGGACGGTAATGGAACACAGCAAGTTGTCCCTTCGTACTTGGTTCTATGCCATGCACCTTATGACGTCCATCAAGCAGGTGCTTTCCGCAAAAGAAGTCCAGCACCAGCTGCGGATAGAACAATACCCTCCCGTGTGGCTTATGATGATGAAGTTGAGGAACATCATGGGAAAGCGGGATTCCATATACCAATTGTCGGATGAAGTGGAGCTCGATGAGGCGTTCTTTCCGATACGGATTCCTGAAGAGGCGCGCGGTGAGAAAATCAAGCGCGGGGCAGGAAGCCAACAGCAAGCCAAGGTACTTGTCATCGTTGAAAGCAAACCTGTTGACACTGTACTGCAGCAATACTTGTGCGAGGCAACAGAGCAATCCATAAGAAAAGCATCCAAATTGGCTAAAAAAGCGGAAAGGCAAAGCATCGGAAAGGTTGTCCATTACATAAAGATGTTTGTGATTGACAATCTGAGTGCTGACACGTTGGACAAAATAGTACGTAAACACATTGACAAGGATACGGTCATCGTTTCAGACGGTTCCTCCTCGCACATAAACTTCGAAGGGTACTTCAAAGGGTATGAACGGCATGTTGAGAGCAATGTGGATTCTGTTGTCAAGACTCATTTGCCTTGGGTGCATGTTGTCATAGGACGCTGCCGAAGTGGCATTGCTGCCATTCATGGTGAGGTTGACAAGCAGTTCTTGCAACTTTACTTGAATGAATTCTGCTGGAAATTCAACAGAAGATTCTTCAAAGATTCATGCGACCCGAAATATGACCTGTTTGATAGGTTGGTTAAGATTGCCGCCATTTACACATCGGACATCAAATGGAGAGACTACTACTTACCGGACGATGAAATCGTTTAAGGTTTGTTAGTACATTTATCACCACACGGAGAAAAGTAATGAGGCAAACTGGGAGGAATATAAAGAGAATCCTACAGGCTTGTTGGCTGATGATGATATATCCGATTTCGACGAACTATTTAATGCAATGTTAAATAGTGATGCAAAGCAGGCAAAGTGCTTTGCAGAAAAAACTTTCACTCGTATGTATGTACAAGATCTACAATGAAGTATATGCTCTGCTTGAGCCGGTAGATTTTAGGGTAGGAGAAATTACTTTCATCGAAAAAGGAGGAATAAAAAACCGTAATGAAAGAATGACGACTATTCGCGATATATTGGTAAAGGAAGATTTTACTGCAGGCATATACTACCTTTACGGTAATATCGAGTATCCTCAAAACAATATTGATGACTTGACCAAAGATTGGATGTCATGCGGTTGCATCACCGAAAACAAATATTATGCAGCTTTTACGATGGTACTATATCAAGATGGAAGCATTGGCGACCAAATAGAGATAGGGCTGAGACGGTTGCCCCAAAATGCTGAACGTTCCGGGAAAGTAGCAGAAGGGCAGTTGCAAAAGTTGAGAAGATACGAAACATACGAGTTGTATGAGGATAATAATTATTTGTAAAGAGATTAGCATAAACACGGATAATGATATAATAATCAATGAACTAAAAGAATTAGCAAAATTCGCATCTAAGGAGTTGCAATAAGTATTCAATTTGAATAATGATGACCATCCTCCACATCTCCGACACCCACAGTCAGCATCGGCGGCTCACGCAGCTGCCCGATGCTGACATCCTTGTACATTCAGGGGATTTTACCATGAACGGAAGTGAGCAAGAAGCTATTGACTTTATGAATTGGTTTTGTGACCTCTCTTATCCGCACAAGATTTTCATCTGTGGCAATCATGATGTCTGTCTGTATGGAGCCAAAATAGACGGGTTGGATAAGAATGTGCATTATCTATGCAATTCCAGTGTGGTAGTTGACGGAATTAAATTCTATGGTGTTCCCATGTTCATGGAAGATTGCATTTCTGACCGTCAGACCCGTAACTATGCAGCCATACCTGCCGACGTAGATGTATTGATTACCCATTGTCCGCCCTATGATATTCTTGATTTTGACGATGGGATAAACTATGGTTCGACAGAACTTTTGATGAAGGTAGAAGAAATAAAGCCTCGTTTGCATCTGTTTGGCCATATCCATAAACAGCATGGAGTGAAGAAAGAAGGTTCAACTATTTTCTCAAATGGCGCGATCATGAATGGAGATTACACGAACTTCAACCTTCCGAACCTGATTGAAATATAATGAAAGCATTGATTATTCAGAAAGAGGCATTAGGTGAGATGGCGGCGAAGGTCAGCCGCTTTTCCGAACTTTGCTTTTTAATTTGCTGACAAGTTGTTGGTAAAGATTGGAGCATGTAAGAGGTGAAAAACAGCCCTATTGGATGGCATCGCACATGACCTCTATACAACCAATCCCAATACCATCCGTATAAACGAACAGAAATATCAGCAAGACTTTCATCCAAAAGTCAGAGAACCTAACTGAGTCTTTGTTTACGCAGACAAAGAAAAAAGCACTTGCGATTTCTCGTAAGTGCTTGATTTTAAGAGTGGACCAGCCAGGGCTTGAACCTGGGACCTCCAGATTATGAGTCTGTTGCTCTAACCAACTGAGCTACAAGTCCGTGAATTTTGCAATTCGGCTGCAAAGGTAATAGCTTTTTGCTAAATAACCAAATATTTTGGGCATTTTTTTCGATTAATCAGAAAAATGCCGTATCTTTGCACCATCATCTTATAGCACTCGAAGTGCTTCATGACAAATGGCAAAAGAAATAAATAGTAATTCAGGTCTTTCCGACGAGCAAGTTGGACAAAGCAGAAAGAGGTGTGGACTCAATGTTCTCACACCTCCTCGTCGTATATCATTATGGAAACTCTATTTGGATAAGTATCGCGATCCCATTATCCAAATCCTTCTTGTAGCAGCCTTGATCTCTCTGGTCCTGGCCTTCATAGAGCACAACTTTATGGAGACGATAGGCATCTTTGTGGCTGTATTCTTGGCCACAACGGTGGGCTTCTATTTCGAGCGGGATGCTGCCAAGAAGTTTCATATCCTTACAGCCTTGAGCGAGGAACAGCCTGTAAAGGTGCGCCGAAACGGGAGGGTGATAGAGATTCCCCGCCGCGATGTGGTGGTAGACGATATTGTGTTGATAGAGGTGGGCGACGAGGTGCCAGCCGATGGCGTCTTGCTCTCTTGTACCGATTTGCAAATCAACGAGTCATCGCTTACCGGTGAGCCTATGACAGAGAAATCGCTCGAGGAAGGTGGAGACGGAGCTTATGCCCGCAATGTGGTTTTGCGTTCTACCATGGTGATGAATGGACGTGGAGAATTCAGGGTGACGGCAGTAGGCGATGCTACTGAAATAGGCAAGGTGGCGGCCAAGTCGACCGAGCAGACGGCAGTGAAGACTCCTCTCTATGTACAGTTGGACAAGTTGGCTACTGTGATTTCCAAGGTGGGCTCAATAGTTTCGGTAGCCGCTTTTGTACTGTTTCTCGGTCACGACATCCTGACCAATCCTGTATGGGGAGGCAAGGATTATCTTTATATGGCCGACCTTGTGTTGGAGTATTTCATGATGGCCGTCACACTGATAGTGATGGCTGTGCCCGAAGGTTTGCCTATGGCCGTCACACTCTCCTTGGCTCTCAATATGCGAAGAATGCTCAAGTCGAACAATCTTGTGCGCAAACTTCATGCCTGTGAGACGATGGGAGCAGTCACCGTGATTTGTACCGACAAAACTGGTACGCTGACGCAGAACCAGATGCAGGTGGACACCCTCTTGCTGAAACAGGGAAGCGAACATTTGCTCCACTTGGCGATAGCCGTCAACACCACTGCCGAATTGGACAACGACCGAGGTATAGGCAATCCTACCGAGTCGGCATTGCTGCTATGGCTCAAAGCTAAGGGGCACGACTATGCCGAGTTGCGCAAACAGTGCACCGTGGTGAGCCAGCAACCATTCTCGACCGAGCGAAAGTATATGTCCACCCGTGTTCTTGCAGAAGGCACACAGTATCTCTTTGTGAAGGGAGCTCCCGAGATCGTGCTGGCAAAGTGCGACTTGGACGATAAGGAAAAGCAAAAAGCACAGGAAGAGCTTGCTGACTTCCAGCGCAAGGCGATGCGTACATTAGCCTTTGCCTATCAGAAGGCAGAAGACGGTAAGATGACCTTGCAGGCTATCGTTGCCATTACCGATCCTCTGCGCAAGGAGGTTCCCGCAGCAGTGCAGGAGTGCAGAAAGGCTGGTATAGAAGTCAAGATGGTGACGGGCGACACGGCAGCTACGGCTTTCGAGATAGGCAAGCAGATAGGCATCTTCGAGGAAGACAATACAAGCATAGGGGCCGATGGCGAGATGACTCCGCTTGAGGTAAAGATGATAACGGGCGAACAGTGGGAGGCTCTCTCGGATGAGGAAGCCTATAAACGCGCACAGAATATCCGTGTGATGAGCCGTGCCCGTCCTACTGACAAACAGCGATTGGTGGCCATGCTTCAGAAACATGGCGAGGTGGTGGCGGTAACAGGCGATGGAACCAATGATGCCCCGGCGCTCCACTATGCTCATGTTGGGCTTTCGTTAGGTTCGGGCACATCGGTAGCCAAGGAAGCTTCGGATATGACCTTGCTCGACGATTCGTTCAAGTCGATAGCCAATGCCGTGATGTGGGGACGCTCGCTTTACCGCAACCTTCAGCGTTTCCTCTTTTTCCAGTTGGTGGTCAATGTGGCAGCCTTGCTCCTGGTGCTTGGCGGTTCGATCATAGGCACCGAAATGCCGCTTACCGTTACCCAGATATTGTGGGTCAACCTGATAATGGACACCTTTGCAGCCTTGGCTTTAGCCTCTTTGCCTCCTTCGCACGAGGTGATGAAGGAAAAGCCCCGCAAGGCTTCCGACTTTATCATTTCCCGCAGCATGGGTGCAGGAATCCTTTTCTGTGGCATCAGTTTCTTTGTCGTGATGTTTGCTTTCCTGGTATATTGTGAGCGTCGCGGCAGGGGAGGAGTCGATACGCACGAACTGACATGGTTCTTCACCACGTTTGTGATGCTGCAGTTTTGGAATCTCTTCAATGCCAAGGCTTTGGGCAGCAACAGGTCTGCATTCCGTCACTTCCTCCAGGATAAGGGCATGCAGTTGGTGCTTCTGCTGGTCTTGGCAGGTCAGTGGCTCATCGTTACTTTCGGTGGTGAAATGTTCCGCACCCAGCCTCTCTCGCTTAACGAGTGGGCAATCATTATTGGCTCAACCTCGCTCGTTCTTTGGGCAGGCGAACTGTATCGTGCTGTGAGGCGGGCAATGTGTCATCAGGAGGAATAAAGACAGGAAAACAAGATGAAAACAGTATATTATACTATTCAGGACGGATGTAGGCTGAAAGACGGTACTGCCATCAAGTCTTTGAAGCCCTGTGTGGCCACTATCGGCTTTTTCGACGGAGTGCACAGAGGACACCAGTATCTCATACGTCAGCTGGTGGAGAAAGCCCACAGCCAGGGACTTGAGGCAACGGTCATCACCTTCGACGAGCATCCGCGCAAGGTGTTGCAGAGCGACTATCAGCCAGAGTCGTTGAGTACACTCGACTCTAAGTTGCGTCTCCTCTCCCGCACCGATATAGACAATGTGGTGGTGCTGCATTTCGATAAAGAGATGGCATCGCTTTCTGCCAAGGAGTTTATGAGCAAGGTGCTGTGTAATCAGTTGAGCGTGAAATCACTCTTTATCGGTTACGACCATCGTTTCGGTCGCAACCGTGAGGAAACCTTCGATGATTATGTGCGCTATGGACGTGAGATGAACATGGAGGTAGTTCGCAATGACGCATTCCAGTTCGACGGCATCAATGTGTCCTCTTCGGTCATCCGTTCCTTTCTGCGCGAAGGCGAGGTGGAGCTTGCCAATATGTGCTTGGGCTATCCTTATACCATCGTAGGCAAGGTGGTGAATGGCTTTCATGAGGGTCGCAAATTAGGCTTTCCTACTGCCAACATAGACATCTCCCATTTGTGTCAAATGATTCCTGCCGCCGGTGTCTATGCCGTCAAGGTAAGGTTGGAACAGGGGATGGAAATGAAGTGGGGCATGATGAATATAGGCACGCGTCCTACCTTCGGCGGAAAGCGCACAACGATCGAGACACATATCTTCCATTTTGATGGCGACATTTATGGTCAGTTGCTGTTGGTGAGCTTTGTGCACCGCATCAGGGGCGAGCGTAAGTTCGAGTCGCCTGAGGAACTTGCAGAGCAACTCCGTGAAGACGAGGAAACCGTTGTGGCGCTGTTGCAGAAAGATAAAGAGAACGAATAGAAACAAATTTAAATAAACAGATACAAACGATGAAAGAGGTAAAGAAAGGTGTTATGGATATTCTGCTGTATGGCATAGTGTTTGTCGTAGTACAGCTTATAGTTTCATTCTTGGGAATGCTTGTCTGGTCATTTGTTCAGCATGAGGAACTGGCAGATGTGCGAACAGCCATGCTTTCGGGGCACAATCCCGTGCTGCTTGCCCTTACCTCGGTGTTCAGCAGTGTGATTACCCTGGTCGTTTTTCTGAAGACCAAGTGGACTCCCATCTCTCGCAACTATTTGTTGTCCAAACCTTGGCTCACTCTTCTTTGGGTAGCTTTGTTTGCTTTGGGTGCCATGATTCCACTTGAGTTTGTGTATGAGCAAATCGGACTGGAAATGGACGAGACCACAGGCCGCATATTCGAAGGGCTGCTCAAAGAGCCCTGGGGGTATGTGGCTGTAGGCATCCTGGCACCATTGACCGAGGAGGTTGTCTTCCGTGGTGCCATCCTCCGTACCTTGCTGGGTATGATGAGCAAGCGCAACCATTGGGTTGCTATCATGATTTCGGCTGCCATTTTTGGTGCTGTGCATGGCAATGCAGCCCAGTTTGTCAATGCCCTCTTCATGGGTCTTCTTTTAGGATGGATGTACTATCGCACCCGTAGCCTTGTGCCAGGCATCCTGCTGCATTGGGTCAACAACACGATGGCTTATATCCTGACCAACCTTCTTCCTCAGACCGACGGCAAGCTTATCGACCTCTTCCATGGTGATGAGAAGACGGTATATTATGCCGTAGGCTTCTCCTTGTGCATTCTCATACCGAGTTTCCTGCAGTTGGTTGAAAGATTTAGAAAAGCTTAAAAATAAGATGATTATCATAGAACAGAGCATTATTGGCAAGAAGTGCCAGGAGGCCTGTGAGGATGGACTGGTCGTGACCGATGAATTCATCGCCGTGATAGACGGCAGTACGAGCAAGACCCCAAAGCATCTCAATCCGGAGATGAAGAATGGTCGTTATGCCATGATGCTCATCTCTGAATATATCAGACAAGAATTGAAGGCAGATGCCTTGGCGGATGATTTCTGCCAAGGCATCACGCATTATATATGCGATAAAGTGTATAAGCCTTTGGGCGTGGCTGAGCGATTGTTGCAGCATCCCGAGGAACGCCTTACGGCTTCTGCCGTTATTTACAGCAGGGCAAGGCAAGAGGTATGGATGGTGGGCGATTGTCAGGCTCTCATCGGCGGAAAACTCTATGAGAATGGTAAACCCTACGAGCAAGAGATTGCAGAGAAGCGAGTTGACTTGATAAAGGAAGGAATGCTTCCTGCTGAGGCTCGCAGGCAAATAGAGCCTTTGCTCGTTGAGGCGATGCTTTCGGGACAAAACAAGACTTATACTGTTATTGATGGATTCCCCATCTATCGGGAGGGGGTAAAGGTAGTGTCTGTATCTTCTTCCGAGACTGTTTCTGCCTCTTCCGAGATTGTATTGGCGAGCGATGGCTATCCTTTCCTTAAGCCAACTCTGGCAGAGAGTGAGGAAGCCTTGGCTAATCAAATCGCCAACGATCCTCAAAATATCAGCAGTTTCATAGCTACCAAAGGCCTTGTAGAAGGCAACAAGAGTTTTGACGACAGAACCTATATCCGCTTCCTGCCATAGGCTGTTGGGGCGATAAGGCCAGATAAACGTATATAAATAGCATGGGCTGCCAGAAATCCTGGCAGCCCTATTACGTTAGTATGTTATGAAAAATTTGAGAGAAATGAAACTTCACAGTTTCAGAGTTGTTTTACTAAACATGATTTTATAGAGAAAGCATAGAAATTTATCATTTCAGTATGTTGGAAGCCGGATCGGCAGCCACTTGGTTGATATTGGATTGCTGCATGGAGTCGACCGATACCGAGTCGGCAATGGCAGCTACTGATACACCATGAACCGATTGTCCGTTTCCTGTATTTCCTACGTATTCGTCATCTTTCTGGAAAGGTACTTGGGCGGCATTGCCCAAAGTAAGGAAAATAGCCACCATAGCCGCAGCCTTGAACAGAGGTTTCAGGCGTTCTGTCAGCGATATTACCTTTGCCTTTTCTGGCTTCTGGCTTTCCTCGCCTTCTATGATGTCCATCATCTTTTCGTCAAAGTCATCGCCCAGAGCCTCGTTCTTGCTTTCGCCAAGCTCGTAGGTAAAGAGAGCCTTATAGGACTCCAGCTCGGAAGGAATATCTTCCTGGCTGAAGAATGTGCGGAGAATGTCTTCCTCTTCGAGGGAGGTCTCGCAATTCCAGTAGCGCTCTAAAAGCTGTTTGATGTACTTATAGTCCATATTTGTCGAATTGTTGAAATCGTTGTTTTATTGTTTGACGAGCCCTGAAGATATTGATCTTTACCTGTTCTTCGGTGATGCCGAGAATCAGGGCAATGTCTTTATAGGCTTTTCCCTCGATATCGCGTAGCTGTATGCAGCTGCGTTGTTTTTCGGGAAGTTCGTCTATCATCCTCTTTACGATGTCCAGCTTGTCTTTCTGAATCATTCGTTCTGAAGGATTCGAGGTGGCGTCTGGCCTTTCTGTCTTCTCATCTTCGAGCGATCCGTTCTGATTCTCCATCTTCTTGATGCGGTCGAGCGAGAGATTTCTTGCGATAGTGAGGCTATAGGCTTCGATGGAGTCTAACTGTTGCCATTTGTCGCGCGAGTTCCAGACTTTTATCAGTGTGTCTTGCACGATATCTTCGGCTTCCTCTCTGTTGAGAGTAATGCGCAGAGCCAGTCTGAATAGTTTGTCCTTCAGTGGCAAAACATCGTTTCGGAAACTGATTTCTTTCATTCCTCTGTTATTAATGACGACTATGTTATAAGAAAGTTACAACCAATCTTAAATTATTTCTATTTTTAACTCTTATTAAGAATCAAAGGCAAAAGAATTCTTCACTCTTCCCTCTTCGTTCTTTACTTAATGACGGTTCCCTGTTTGCCGTCTATGGCTGTTGCCAGAGTGATAATCACCTCCTTCACGCCCGCGTCTACGGCAGCAAGGGCATTCTCTATCTTTGGAATCATACCTCCGCCGATGGTTCCGTCAGCCTGGTATTTCTCGAAGTCGGATCGTGTGATGACAGGAATCACGCTGTTGTCGTCATCGGGATTGGAAAGCACGCCTTTCTTCTCGAAACTGTATATCAGCGTCACATTGTAGTAGGGAGCCAAAGCCTTGGCTGTTTCGCTGGCTATGGTGTCGGCATTAGTATTCAGAATATTGCCATTGCCGTCGTGAGTCAACGGAGCCATAACGGGTGTAATGCCTTCCTGGATAAGGGTTTGCAGCATCTTGCCATTGGCGCGTTCCACATCGCCTACATATCCGAAGTCTACTCCGTCCTTGACGGGGCGCTTGTGGCTGTGTATCACATCCATGTCGGCTCCTGTCAGTCCGAGTGCGTTTACGCCCTTGGCTTGCAACTTGGCTACAAGGTTCTTGTTGACCAAGCCTCCATAGACCATGGTTACCACCTCCAGCATCTGTGCGTCGGTGATGCGTCTGCCATTCACCATTTTGCTCTCTATACCCAAGGCTGCTGCTACTTTAGTAGCGCGTCTGCCTCCGCCGTGTACCAGTACTTTCTTTCCTGGTATGGCGGCAAAATCTGTAAGGAGCTGTGCCAGTTGCTCGTTGTCCTCAACGATGGCACCGCCCACCTTTACGATTGTTACTTTCTCCATATCTGTCTATATTTTGATAATGACAGTACAAAGTTACAACTATTTTGCTAAAAACCTATACTTATAGTCGGCTCTTTTGTTTCTTTAACTCTACAATGTGCCTTTATTTCTGCGAAAAATTGTATATTTGCACGATTGCTAAAGCAAATGAATAGTAATAGATTATAAATAACAGATATGAAAAAAGTATTTGTAAGCGGATGTTATGACCTTCTTCACAGCGGACATGTGGAGTTCTTCCGTCAGGCTTCGCAGTATGGTGAGTTGTATGTCGGCATAGGTTCCGATTCCACTATCTTGGAGTATAAGCATCATAAAACCTTCTATCCGGAGCAGGAACGCCTGTTCATGGTAAAGTCTATCCGATACGTGAAAGATGCATTCATCAATGCCGGTTCGGGCATCATGGACTTTGTGCCGACGGTGGAGTTCCTGCATCCCGATGTGTTTGTAGTGAATGAAGATGGAAGCAGCGACACCAAGCGAAAGTTCTGCGAGGAGCATGGTATTGAGTATGTAGTGCTGGAGCGTACTCCTGCCGAGGGATTGACAGCCCGTTCGAGTACTGATATCAAGAATGGAACCTGCGCCTTGCCAACTCGTCTTGATCTGGCTGGTACATGGATTGATCAGCCTTACGTGAGTTGTTATGCTCCAGGCTGGGCCATCACCATGTCGTTGATTCCCACCTTTGAGGTGCGCGAGCGCTGTGGACTTTCCACTTCCACCCGAAACATGATCAAGAAAATATGGCCAGTGAAGTTGCCCGATATGGATCCTGAAATCTTGTCGAAGTTGGTCTTCTGTTTCGAGAACGACCCTGAGCGCAATGATGGCATCGTAAGTGGAGCACAGGATGCCATCGGAATCTGTATTCCTGGTTTGTGCCGTCATTACTACAACAACCGTTTCTGGCCCGAGAAGTTTGAGCGTTGCGATGATGAGTCGATACTTTCCTGGCTGGAGGAACATCTCTGCATGATAGCGATGGAGCCCCGTCGACCTGGCTGCTCTGTGGTCGAGGGTAAGGACATCACCGAGGTGAAGGTAAAGGCTTTGGCTCAGGCTGCCGATGACTGCTGGCAAGCCATTATGGCTAAGGATTATGAGGCTTTCGCCCGTGCCTACAAGGCTTCGTTTGATGCTCAGGTAAGTATGTTCCCTGCCATGATTCAGGGTTGTGTCCAAGGTTATATTGACAAGTATTCAGCTCTACCTGATGTGAAGGCATGGAAGATGCCTGGAGCAGGTGGCGGTGGATATCTGGCCTTAGTGGTAGACGATGTGAAGAAATTTGCCGAGGCTCATCCTGAGACCATCACACTGACGATAAGAAGAAAGTAACGTGACGATGAAGAAGATTGTTCCCGGGCAGTATCTGCTGCCCTTCGTGCTCATAGCATCGCTGTTTTTCTTTTGGGGCTTTGCTCATAGCATCCTCGATATTCTGAACAAGCATTATCAGGATGCCCTTGTCATATCCAAGACTCGTTCAGCCCTGGTGCAGGCGATGGTGTATGGAGGCTATTTCATCATGGCCATACCTGCCGGAATCATTATCCGCAAGTGGGGCTATAAGGCCGGAGTGCTTACAGGACTGGTGCTTTATGGCATTGGTGCCTTGCTCTTCATACCGGGCGAGATGATTATGTCGTTCAACTTTTTCCTGGTCTGTTTGTTTGTGATAGGCTGCGGACTTACCTGTCTGGAAACAGCATCCAATCCTTATATTGCCGTCCTTGGCGATGAGGAGACCTCTGCCTCAAGGCTCAACCTGGCTCAGTCGCTCAATGGATTGGGCTGGATAGTCGGTCCTTTGGTAGGAGGACTTCTTGTCTTCCGTGGAGCTGATGGCAACAGTGGCTCGGTGGCTTTGCCTTACACCATTATAGGCATTGCTGTGCTGCTTATTGCTATTGTGATAGGTCGTGTGAAGCTGCCTGAGATAAAAGAGGAGAAACAGATTGCCGAGGCTGCTTCGGGTGTATCGTTATGGCATTCCCGCACCTTTGTCTTCGGTTTGACAGCCATCTTCTTCTATGTGGCTGCCCAGACGGGTATCAACAGTTTCTTTATCAATTATGTCACCGAGAGTATTCCTTCTGTTTCGGCTCGAGATGCTGCCTTGATGCTGTCGTTTGGCGGTATGGGCTTCTTCTTTGTTGGTCGATTGTTGGGCAGTTGGGGCATGAACTATGTCAAGGCAGGCATCTTGCTGTTGATCTGTGCCTTGGGCGCCTCAGTCTGTATGCTGGTGGTTATCTTAGGTGCTGGTATGCTGGCTGTAGTGGCTTTGGTGTTGACCTATCTTTGCGAGTCCATCATGTTTCCCACTATCTTTGCCTTAGCATTGCGAGGGCTTGACGCCAGCAGTACGAAGCGTGGCTCTTCTTACCTCATCATGGGAATCGTGGGTGGAGCTATTGCTCCTGTACTGATGGGTGCTCTTGGCGAAACCGACATGGCTGTTGGCTTCATTGTACCTTTGGTTTGCTTTGTCGTTATTGCTGCCTTTGCCCTTCATGTGTCAAAGGCAAAGAAACTGGAGTAATGTAAGTAAGTCTGTTTACTGAAATAAAAAAGAACCGTACTTTGTGTCCTTTTAACACTAAGTACGGTTCTTTCTATAATAAAGGTATTACTCCTATCTTGTCGTTACTTCGTGCTGCAGTTGCCTTTGACTGCCTCAGCTTTCTTGCTACAGCCTCCACAGCCCTCTTTCTTTACTTCAGCTTTCTCGCTGCAGCTTCCGGCTTTCTTCTCGCCGTCCTTCTTGCAGCAGCTGCCTTTAGTTGCATCAGCTTTCTTGCTGCAACCTCCACAGCCCTCTTTCTTTACTTCGGCTTTCTTACTGCAGCAGCTTCCTTCTTTCTTTTCACCGTTCTTCTTGCAGCAGCTGCCTTTAGTTGCATCAGCTTTCTTGCAGCAGCCACTACAGCCTTTTTTTCTTGGCTTCGCCAGTTACAACAGTTGCCTTGTAGCCAATCTTGGCAAAGCCCTTGGCGATGTTCTCTGGAGTAGTCTTGTCGGCATCATATTCGATAGTTACTTTCTGGTCGGGTACGCTGGTGGTAATCTGTTTGATTCCCTTCTCAAAGCGCAGGTTGCCCTTGATCTTGTTCTCGCAGTTCTCACAGTGCATCTGTGGAAGTGTGGTGAACACTACAGTCTTAATGTCTTTTGCAAACATGCTGATGGCAAATACCAGCATGGCGGTTACTGTCATAATCTTTTTCATATTTTTTCCTTTCTTTTATGATTAAAATCTTTAATTAATAATGAATATTTCTTGTTCTTACTTATCCAGGAGCGAGAATTCTGTCGGTAAAGCACCTTTTGATTAGAGTCTTCCGAAGTTTACACGGATACCGATATAGCCCATAGCTCCATTGATAGGACCCCATACCATATTGGTGTCAAACTGGCTGCCCCAAGGATTCATGGCATCTACTACAGGGCGCTTTTGCTTGAAACCTGTCAGGTTTTCGCCTCCTATATAGATGGAGAAGTGGCGGAACCAACGAGTGATTTGTGCACTTAGCAAGGTGTAAGCCTTGAAGTTCTGATCCCATGAAGGCTCACCGTTGGCAAGGGTATAGGCTTGTGGCATTCTTCCTCCGCCATTGAACTGCAAGGTGGTATCAAACTGCCAAAGACCGAGCGGAGTCTTGTAGGAGGCAGAAACCAGACCTTTGTACTTGCTGAGCAAAGGCTTGTCCATACGTTTGCCGTCATAGGTTTCCTTGACATAGTTGCGGCGATAGCTGTACGCTTGTTACCTTCATGCATCCTTTGGTGGTGTCGGAATTACCGCCGTTCTGTGCTGTATGCGACAGTATCACCGTTGTCTTGCCGGAACATGAGCAATGAAGAAATGTTACCCCGCTTCCCATGATAACGAGTACCAAGGCAAGAAAGAATGTAAACGATATGTGTAACAGTTTCTTCATTTTCGGTTGCAAAAATAACATGGTTTTTATTAAATATGCAAGTTTTTGCTTGCTTTTTAATATTATTTAGATAGAAAGTTATCTTTAGTAACTATTCGGCACCCCTATAGCCATGAGTAGTTATTTTAGCACTACGCATTTGTTTCCTGTTACTTATGAATTTATTCTGTCTCTTGTTGAAAAATCTCCGTTCATGCTTTTGAAATGTCTGTTCAAAGGTTCTGAACGTGCATTCAAAGGCTTTGAACGTGCATTCAAAGGCTCTGAACGGACATTCAAAGGCTTTGAACGGACATTCAAAGGCTATGAATAGAACTTTTATTTGTGGTTTAATGATTTTTGTTGCCCACTCTAAGTGTTATTGATAATATGAGTTGACTCAGTTATTACTTATTTACTGAACTTTCGCATATCAGGAAGTTAAAGGAGTTAAGGGAGTTAAGGAGTTAAG
>OMBD01000390.1_pt1 | contig 15573 bp, 10 predicted proteins | sample 1644811 | NCBI WGS metagenome assembly OMBD01 (sample SAMEA103958128, study PRJEB25191) | human gut metagenome | reverse complement strand
ATATTAGAATTAAGTACTGCAGCGTTGCTCAAACCTTCAAGCGCTTCTCCGCCTGATAATGAGCCGTCTCCGATTAGTGCAACAACGTTATATTTTTCCTTTTTCAAATCTCTTGCTTTTGCCATGCCGGAAGCGAGGCTTAATGAGGTTGACGTGTGACCTAAAATAAAATTGTCATGCGGGCTCTCGTTAGGATTAGAATATCCTGTAATCTCAGGATGCGCAAGCGGATTAACAAAAGCATCTTTACGTCCTGTTAAGATTTTGTGCGGGTATATCTGGTGTGAAACATCATATACGATTTTGTCCTTAGGGGAATTAAAGACATAGTGCAGGGCAATTGCTGCCTCAACTATTCCCAAATCAGGCCCGAGATGGCCGCCTGTGGTATTAACTTTATTTAATATTGCTGTTCTTATATCTTTTGCAAGAATGTTCATTTCAGATGTATTGAGTTTCTTAACATCCTGGGGGCTGTTTACTTTATCAAATACAGGTGAATATTGTCCGGCAGAAAAAGCGGAAGGTACTGTAAGAGCCAGTATTAAAGCTGTGGTAACTGCTATTCTTTTTTTCATTTATTAAATCTCCCTTGTTTACTTCTCTAGAAGATTATAACAATTGATAGCAGCTCTAAGTCAACTGTTTTTTGTAATGTCTTTTTTCTGCTGCCATAGCGTCTTCTCTTGTATATTTATATTCAGAGAGGTCAAGTATAATACGTCCTTTTGACTCTCTTGCAAGAGTATTTTTAACTTTGTACGGGTAGGTTTCATTACCCTTGAGCTGTCCTTTATGGATTAATTCAATAATCTGGTTGATATGTTTCTGGCAATATTTTGGAATATTCGGGAACATATTAATGAATTTATAAAGCGGCATGTTTGAGCGCAGATTGTTTGCACCGGCAGAGGTTAGCATAAAGTTTGCGATATTGTTTTCGCCTTCTTCCGAATTTGGTTTTATGTGTTCTATTGTTGCTAACGATGTACGTATAAGTCTTTTGGCAATCTCCTGCTGTGTTCTGTCTGCATACTTTACTATAAATGCATTTTCGCTTGTCACTGATGTCGGAAGATAAACTGCTCTGTCTTTTAACTCGTCAAAAACTTTCTTTTCGCCGCGTTTGGGCTGGATTTCATCAAGTGAGTCAAGAAGAATGCGTCTTTTGAAAGTATCTTCCTTTTTGTTTTCAAGTATGACCTGCCTGCAGCGTGTTGTTTTTGCATGTACTGCGAGTGCATTCTGCGGTGAAAGTTTTAACGAAATTTTATCTACATCATCCAGAACATTAAATTCATCAAGTTTTAGTTTTGTGATTGCTTCGTCATACCAGAGTTTCAAGCAGTCCTGTAATTGTGCGTCCGGATTTGTTTTTGAAAATTCTTCAAATCGCTTGAAAATCATTTTTTCTGTTTTCAGCATAAATTTCCGGTATTTTTTCAGAATAGTGACAACTTCTTTTATGTTGGCGCAGCTGTCAAGACGTTTTTCAATTCCGGCAAGCTCTTTTCCGGAAATCATTTCCGCGCCGAAGTACGGGCACTTTAGTTTCTTTAGCTTTCTAAGCGGATTTCCGGCCGAGGTGTTAGCGTGAAAAGAGATAAACACATCTTTTCCCAAACCGGTGTTAATATAGCCTGACGTTTTCAAATCGTTTCGCGCCGGCCGGTTATAGAAATTAAAGTTTATCGGTAATATTCGCATTATTTTTTATTATTTTTATCAGCGAGTTCGCTGTCCATTCTCAAGAACACAGGTTTAATATTTTCCTTGTCTATCAAATGTCCTGCTTGCAAGCTTTCGCAGGTGATGTCATCAAGTTTTGTATTCAAATCATATGATAACTGCTCTGCCATGGCTTTTGCAATATTCGGACAGTAGGGGTAAATTAGAGAAGAAATCACTGTCATTACCTGTAATACATTGGTCAAAACTTCTCCGCATTTATCCATTTGCCCTTCTTTTGCAAGAGTCCAAGGCGCGTTATCAGTTACGTATTTGTTTGTAATATCAACCAGTTCAATAATCTTTTGTCCTGCTTCTTGAACCTCAAAGTAATCAAAGTGGTGTTTTACAGCCTTAACGGTTTCAAGTGCTTTTTCTTTGAGTTCATTTTTTCCTAAAAATTCAGGTTTTATATCGCCTCCGAAATATTTAACAAGCATTGAAAGCGTTCTGTTAAGCAGATTTCCCATTGAGTTTGCAAGGTGTGCATTAACTTTTTCTTTGAAATCTTCGTCAGAATAGTTTCCGTCTTTTCCGCATGGTGCAGCAGCTGCCATGTAATATCTGAGCGGGTCAGGAATTTCTAAATTGAATGCTTCAAGTACGCCTGTCGGTGAAATTACGTTGCCTAATGATTTTGACATTTTTGTCTGGTCGATTGTAATCCAGCCGTGTGCAAGAATATGTTCCGGAAGCGGAAGTTCCAGAGCCATAAGAATTGCAAGCCAGTAAATGCTGTGGAATTTCAAGATATCTTTACCGATTACCTGAACATTTGCCGGCCATAATTTTTCAAATTTTTCACTGCTTCCGTCAGGATCATATCCGATTGCAGTAATATAATTTGAAAGTGCATCTATCCAAACATAAATTACCTGTGAATCGTCACCAAGAACAGGAATACCCCAGCTTACGTTTGAATTAACACGTGAAACAGAGATATCTTCAATGTTTTCCAGCTGGTTCAAAACTTCGTTTGCTCTGAAAGACGGAACAATAAAATCTGGGTGTGTTTTTATGTGCTTAATGATTGCGTCTTTATATTTTGTAAGCTTAAAGAAATAGTTTTCTTCTTTTACTACTTCAGGTTTTTTAAGGTGGTCAGGACAAAGGCCGTCTTCTGTAAGGTCTTTTTCGCTTAAGAAAGCTTCGCAGCCGGAACAATATAATCCTTCGTAAGCGTGCTTATAGATGTCGCCTTTTTCAACGAGTTTTTTAAATATTTTTTGTACAACTTTTTCGTGCTGTTCATCTGTTGTTCTGATAAACTGCGAATATTCAACATCAAGTGCTTTCCACGCATCTTTGAACTTCTGTGCATTCATATCGCAGAATTCTTTAGGAGAAACCCCGTTTTGAGCAGAAGTCTTCTGGATTTTTATCCCGTGTTCGTCTGTTCCTGTAAGGAAATATGTATTATCGCATCTTTGCGTAAAATGTCTGTATATTACATCTGTAAGAATTTTTTCATAGGCGTGGCCGATATGCGGTGCGCCGTTTACGTAATCAATTGCCGTTGTTGTATAAAATTTTTCCATAACTCACCTCTATTTATAGGAAAATTATAACAGAAAAGGCAATTTTTTGCAGGAAAAATACTTTATATATAATATAGAAGGTTATTTTATGTCGAATAATGTTGTTTTAAATATGAAACAGACGCGTGATGCCGGACAAATTTACCGTTCGCAGGGGATTCTCGGTAAATTTTTTGACCGGGCTTACCATGTTACGGGACTCGGGTTGAGCAAGGACACGGTTGATATTGACAAAAAACTTGATAAATATTACGACCAGCAGAAAAACAGCACAGAAATTGCGATTGATTTAATGACAGGTGTGTCTGCTGCGGGTGCATTCAGGTTTGCTAAAAAACTTCAGGCATATTCGCACCTTTATGTAAAGAATAAAAAATTTGAAACAATAAGCACGCTTATAGGACTTGGAATTTCTGCGTTTGCCGGCATGGTTACAAAACCTGTGCTTAAAGGGATTAACGCTCTCGGCACACCGCGGAAAGAAAGAAGAAAGGAAAGTACTGTTTTCAGAGATATAGGAAGCGGTTTTGTTGACGGTGCAGCAGCTCCGCTTGCGTATGCTTACAAACTGGGTATCATAGGTGCTGCGGGAATTAATTCTGCTTCAAGATATGTATTTAATAAAAAGGCTGATAAAGACAGCAATTTTGCAGACCACCTTTCTAACAGCTGGTTAGTAAAGGCGCCTGCGCTTGCGCTTGGCGCCTTCTCGGCGTTTAAATTCCATAAACGTATTGATGTTGTTGAAAAAGCAATCGTGAAAGCAAAAGACAATGTCAAAAATATTGAAAAATTTAAGGGAAAAATGCCGTTAAGTGAACTTGCAGATTTGGCAAAATCAAATCTCAAAGATAAACAAACGCAGTCTGATTTAATTCAGGCGACAAAACGCGGATTTTTCAGTAAAACATACATGACTCTTACATGGCCTATCCGCAAATTATTCGGCGGAAAACCTAATCCTGCGACCGAGGCGCTTGAGCTTGTGCCAAAACCTCTGAAACGCATAACTTTTATGAACAAAGAACTCATTAAAGAAAAAGAAATGAATAATATAATGCGTGAGATTGAACAGTATAATATTTTCTATCCCAAAATGATTCAGTCTATGCCAAGCAATATAAGTTCAATGATTAATATCGTCGGAGATGGCAAAAATCCGCTTGAGGAGCTTATTCAAAAAACTTCGAAAGAAAGTAAAATGGGCGGTTTCTGGAAAAAACGCTCCGCTTATATTGCAGAAAAAGGGATTAATACGGTTAATGATTTTCTAAACAAATACAAAAGCAGCTGTCCGCCTTCCAGAACAGTAAAAGAGGCGCAGAAATACGTTTCAGAAACGTATGGAAAACGATTTACTCTAAAAGGCGACAAACCTCTAGGTGTTGGAACGATTGCAGAAACTTTCCTTGCAAAAGACAATGAGACAGGTAATGACGTTGTTATCAAGATGGTTAAAAAATGGGTAAGTCTTGATAAGTTAAAAAAAGACAAAGAAAATATGCTTAAATCACTTGAGCGTGTGAAAGATAAGATTAAGCCTGATGAATACGATTATCAAAGAAAGCTTGTAGATGAACTTTACAGCGCTTGGTCAAAAGAAGTTGACTTGAAGCTTGAAGCAGAAGCCGCAAAAACTCTCGGCAAGTACGCTGTGAATTACAATACGGTTTCTCCTGTGGCTGTCAAAAATAATATTTTTGTAATGGAAAAAGCAAACGGAGTTCAGTTTGATAAACTGGAAGAATATTTAAAGAAAAATAAAATAAATCTAACGGAACAGGAAGCAGAAGATATATATATTAATTATATGAAAGTGTTTTTTGAGCAATTGCTTTCTGTACCTAAAAAAGGACAAAAAGTTATGCATGCTGACCCGCACGCAGGTAATATATTTGTAGATTTGAAAAATAAATCTAAACCGTTTACATTCATTGATACCGGAAATGTAATGAGATACACTCCGGAAGGAGCTATACAGAACGTAACTTCACATATTGACTATTTGATTGGTAATTCAAAAGCAATTTCAAAACGCTTGTTGAAAGATGCGGTTTTGCCGGAAGGTATGAGTCAAAAACAAGCAGAAGAAATGCTTACAAAACATCTGGATGAGACATTTTTCTCTGGAAAGAATAGGATTTGTGGTGATCCTTTCTCAACGATTAACAATGCTTGTAGTGAATTTATGAGTAAAAATAAAGTTATTATAAATTCATCAAATACAAATTTATTAAAAGCTGAACTTACTTACTTTGTTAATATGACTACTATTGGAGATGTATTAGAAAAGATTGATAAAGAAAAACTTGCGGATAATAAACAAATGAAACTGCTGGGTAAACAAATTCAAGAGTCTGTTTTGAATGGAATGATGAATAATAAAAAATGTACCTGGAACGAAGTTTATTCTCGTTACAAGTACATTAATGATAACCCGGAACAATTTTTTACAACACTTTACTCATTTATTCCGCCAAATTAAATAACCCTTAAATCAGATAAAATGCGTGTGTATTTTCCCTTAATGCTTTAATTACGAAAATGTGTCATTATGCTACGAGTGCTATCTAATTTATTAATGTCGCCGTTCCATATATCTTGATCAAAATACTTAAACATTTTACTTATTACGGTTTCAAATTCTCCATTCTTCCACTCTTCTGTTGGATCCCAATAATCGGGAGATTGTTCAAAAGGAATTCTATCATTATATCTTAAAGTTAAATTATCTCCTAAGTCTTCTGCGATGATTCTTGCATTTTTTTCTGCAATAAATTCGCATAAATCTGATTTAGCGTATAATCCTTCTCTTGGAGGGATAACTTTATCTATCGCCCATTTTAGGAAAGGTTTAGTGACTAAAAAACGTAACGTAGTATTTAATGGATCTATCATCATTCGTGCTGGCGAATTATTTGTTAAATATCCCCAGAATATTCTGTTTGCTTCGCTATCACCAAATCTATTACATAGATTTTTATAATGTGCTGCATGGGAGAATTCATGCAGGTAAGTTTGTAAAAAATGGCCGGTTCTTGGATGATAACTTCCTTGTCGTTCTTCAAGGCGATTTTGTTTAACTACATCTTGAAATTCTTTCATATTAGAATTTATGCAAACTTTATCCTGATAAGAACTGTAAGTACCAAGTGTTTTGTATTCTAATGGTTCAAAAGAAAATTTGCTTGGGAGTTCAAATCCATAATGTTCCATAATTTCTACAACTTTCTTGCAACACATTGCAACTGTTGGCACTCCTCCAAAGTCTGCAGAAATCCCTTTATCAGCTAGTTCTGCTTCTATTCGATATGGATTGGCGGTTTTTGCTTCGCGAATAAACCATGAAGGTAACCCTCTTTTAAAGCTGGTTTGTCTGTTGATAGAACTATTTTGACTATCAAACATCAAAATAGTTATTTTCATATTTCAATATACAACATTTATTATTAAGGGCTGGAAGAAGCCAGGCATACAATTTCGGTAATCCCGTTTTCCTTTAGGGTCTTAATCATCTCTTCAAAAGTTGTACCGGTTGTGCAAATATCATCCAGAATAAGAACGGGCTTTTTCAAATCTTTTGTTAAGTCAATCTCGAAAGCTCCGGCAAGGTTTTTTAAACGTTCGGCACGCGTAAGTTTATATTGGGGTTTTGTATCCTTAATCCTTTTAATCAATTCGTAATTAGGCGTATAACCGCTCAATTTGCAGAATTCTTCTGCTGTAAGTTCCATATGGTTATACTTACGTTTTCTAATCCTGTTTTTATGCAGAGGCACAGGAACCACCTGAAAACTTCTCTTGTCGCCAAGGCCGTACCAGTATTCGTACATAAATTGTGCCAGATATCCGGCAAGCTCTTTTTGTTTGTGGTATTTTAAACCGCGAATCAGCTTCTGTAATGTTTTTTCGTAAATTCCGCAGGAATATACATTAACGCCTTCTACTATCCTGTTAGGCTGAAATTTAGCAAACGAAAGTTCCTCGTAACACTTTGGACACATCTTTAAAGATGATTTTGAAGAAGAACAAAAATAACATTTCTTCTTGTAAATTAAATCAAGAAGTGAAAGCAAAATCTTTTTCATAAAAGGATTATAACAAAAAGGGCTCCATTTATGGAACCCTTTTTTTGATTATAACATTGCAGCAACTGCGTCGTATGCATTTCCGTTTTCTGCTGTTTTCCTCCATTCTCCGAGGTACTTGCCGTCTATCAAGTCGCCGGCTTTGAATGTTTTTCCGCAAAGCGTAATTTTTTTGTTAAGCTTAAGCCCTTTAATCTTGTCACCTGCAATTTCAAACGTGCGCCCTGCATCATCTCTGTAAACCATATTTCCAAGTCTGTAGCCGTTTGATATAGAACCTGTTGAAGCTATGTTCTCAAGCTCTGATTTAATTCCGTCATTCTTTTCTAAGAAATTTTTAATTGCATCGCTTTTTGTAATGTCTTTTTGAGTCACAGCAGTAACATTAGTTATTCTTCTCGAGTTGTCAAACCTTATTGTCTGGCCGCCTTTTTGTCTGTAAACATATTCGTAATTTGAAAGTCCGTATCTTGAGCCTGCTTCGTGTCCGAATTGTCCGATTTCAGTCTTGAAGTCTTTGCCAAGAGCCTTTAATTCTTCCGGTTTTAAATCTCTGCCGTTAAATTTAGCGGAAATAACTTCGCCGTTTCTTACATTTAACTGGACACTGCCTCTTTGTTTAACAAGTTTGCCTTTTTTGTTAAGGATTTGGACATCTTTACCGTGCAGAGTTTTCTGTAATGTTTCAGCTTCCTTAACCTGTTTTGCATGGTTTTTGATAAATCCTTCAAACTGGTTTTCTGCAACATCAACCCATTTGCCGGCTCTGTCTTTGCTTGATGCCTTAACTACTTTACCATTTTCAACAAGCATTCTGTAAGCATTTTTGCCGTCAGTAATTTCTCTTGTGTATGCAAGACTTACTCCTTTTGGAAGGGTTGTGCCATAAAGTGCTAAACCGTTGACTTCTCTGCGTACAGAAGGATTTTTACTCAGCCAGTCGGTTACATCTTTTGCTTTGTCAATAACTTTCTTGTCTTGTGTAATAATCTTAACAGGCTTGCCGTCCTTCATAATGAATGACATGCCGTCCTTTTGAATAGTATATTCTTTTAGGTTTTTACCTCCGTCTTTTAATATATTAGAAATTTTTGCAGCAGCGTCGTCAATTTTGTCAGCAGCTTTTTCTGCTCCTTTTTTGAACCAGCTGTTATAAATATTTTTAAATCCTTCTTTTATACCTTTTCCGTTCCCTTTTTTAGCAGCATAGATTAAAGCCGCAGCACTTACTGCTGTACCGCCTACAAGTAATGCTGTATTACTTGAACTTCCTTCTGATTTGTCAGAACCCTTAAATGCCGGGTCTGTTACAACAGTTGTATCAGGAACCTGAACATCAGAAACTGACTGTGCTGCCTGCGGATATTGTTGAACGCCCATAAAATTAGGGTTGTATCCATTGTAAGCGTACATAAAATAAGGGTCGTTTGCATAATTGCCTATGCTTGAAATACCATAACCAGGAGCCATAATAACCGCCTTTCCTATTAACTTATTAACCTGTAAAATTTCCCAAAACTTATATCTTATATATTCATGAAGTTTTTTTAAGCAGGAAAATTGCCTTTTTGTAACAAAACTTAATGATTTCTGCATTTTGGCACAGGCTTGTATTTTCGCGCCGTTTATGCTCTAATAAAATTGAATAGGAACAAATCCCAGTTAGAATAAGTAGGAGAGGTTATGAAAACAGAAGAAAGAACATTCGTTGCGATTAAGCCGGACGGCGTAAAAAGAGGTTTTATCGGTAAAATTATTGAGAGATTTGAAAACAAAGGTTTTAAAATTGTCGCAATGAAGTTGCTTCAAGTAACACCGGAACTTGCATCTAAACATTATGCAGAGCATCAGGGCAAACCTTTCTACAACAGGCTTGTTCATTACATTACAAGCGGCCCTATTGTTGCAATGGTTATTGAAGGTTACGAAGCTATACAGAGCGTCCGCCACATTGTAGGCGCTACCGACCCGCAAAAAGCTGATGTGGGAACTATAAGAGCTGATTTTGCTCAGGTTATGGAATATAATATTATACACGCTTCTGATTCACCGGAAAGCGCTGCAAGAGAAATCGGATTATATTTCAAACCGGAAGAAATTTATGATAACTGGCAGTCTATGCTGGAGATGATTACTTATGACGAAGAAAGATACAATGGTTAATGGTTTCAGTTATGAGTTAATACATACAGACAAAAACACCGGAGCACGTGCCGGTGTTTTGCATACGCCTCACGGTGATATAGAAACACCTATATTTATGCCGGTTGGAACAAATTCAACCGTAAAACTGGTTACGAATAATAACCTTTATGATACAGGGGCACAAATTATTCTCGCAAATTCATATCATCTGTACCTTCGTGCAGGGCATAAGTTAATAGAAAAGTTCGGCGGAATTCACGGATGGATGAACTGGCAGAAACCTGTATTAACTGATTCAGGCGGATTTCAAGTATTCTCGCTTGCACATTTGCGCAAAATTTCCGAGGAAGGTGTCGAATTCAGAGATCCAAAAGACGGTAAAAAACACTTTATCAGTCCGGAAATTTCCATGGAAATTCAGCAGTCAATCGGTGCTGATATAATTATGGCATTCGATTGGTGCGCACCTTTCGGATGTGATTACAATACTGCAAAAGAAGCTATGGAGCGTACGCACAGATGGCTTGAAAGATGTATCAAAGCAAAAACTTCAACAAATCAGGCACTTTTTCCGATTTGTCAGGGAGCTTTCTATGATGATTTAAGACGCGAAAGTGCAGCTTTTGTTTCTTCAATTGACGCTGTCGGGTATGCAATTGGAGGTTTGAGCGTTGGTGAAGATAAAGAAACAATGAACCATTTTGTAGAGCTTACAGCACCTCTTTTACCACATAACAAACCAAGATACTTAATGGGAGTAGGAAGCCCAGATTATTTAATAGAAGCAGCAATGGCTGGAATAGATATGTGTGATTGTGTTTTACCAACAAGAATTGCAAGAAATGGAACTGCAATGACATGGAATGGAAAAGTTGTAATAAGAAATGCAACTTATGAAAAAGATTGGGGTCCAATAGACGAAGAATGTGATTGTTATGCTTGTAAAAATTATACAAGAGCATATATAAGACATTTAATTAAAGCAAAAGAAATTTTAGGAGTTAGATTACTTTCAATTCATAATCTATATTTCTTGACTAAACTTATGGAAAGAGTTAGAATGGAAATAGAGAATGATAATTTAGGAAACTTTAGAAAAGAGTTTTATAAAAAGTACGGATATGACACAAAAGAGTAGTTGAATAGGGGGAAAGTTATGGATTTATTTGATAATGAGGAATTGTTCAAAGAAGAAAAAAAGAGAGTAAAGAAAAAAGGAATAATAATTATTTCATGTATAGTTGTAGCAATTCTTTTAATAATAGGAATAGTTGTAGCAATGATGTATTTCCAAAGTTTACAATGGGGAATTACAGTTGATGGGGTAGGAGTTTCTATAAAAGATACAACGATTATAACAGATGAGCAAACAGGTAAAGTATTTGTATCTATTTCAGATGTGGCACCACATGTAACAGGATATACATATTTACATGGTGAATATGGTAAAAATTCCGAAGACAATAATTCAGGAGTTGTTCAATGTAATGATGAAGCAGTAGAATTCCATGCTAACCAAAATAAAATAAATAAAGTCTTATTAAAAGAAGATACTAATGATAACGAATATGGTTATATGTATTTATCAGAAAAGATAAAATATGCAAATGGACAACTATATGCATATGTAGAAGACTTACAACCATTATTAAATGCAAAAGTAAATTATAACCAAGCAACAAATAAAATTACTTTAGCAGGAACAGAGTACTTATATGAACAATATCAAACAAAAATTGCAAGTTTAGGATATAATGCAGTAGACTCAAACTTTGTTAATAAAAAAGCTTTAGCTTCTGATATGATTGTTGCTCAAAAAGAAAATGGATTAACAGGAATAATTAGACCGGATGGAACAGAAATTGCAGGTCCACGTTATACAAGTGTACAATGGTTAGAGACAACAGAAGAATTTTTAGTAGAAAATAATGACAAATATGGAATTATAAGTGAATTAGGACAAAGTAAAATCTCTATGAATTATGATTCGATAAAATTATTAGATAAAGATACAGGACTTTATATAGTAGAAAGCAATGATAAATATGGTGTAATAAACAAGAGCGAAAGACAAATACTATATGCTGAATTTGATCAAATTGGTGTAGATAAAAATCAATATCCAAGTGTACAAGATGGAAATCAATATTTATTCTATGATTCTATTCCATTGGGGGGACTCTTATATCTCATTACAGGATATGACTTATGGTATGAAGTTTAACGAACGTGCTCAGGAAATCGGTTTCCGGGATGGGGATATTCTACTTCGTGCTGATGAACAGCCTTTGGAACGTTTTGGCATGGATATGCTGCGTAATGTGGCTGAAGCACGTACGGTTACTGTGCTTCGTGACGGAAAGGAAACAGAAATCTATATGCCTGAAATCAGTCTTTTGGATATCGCTAAAGAAGAACCGATGTTTCTTGATATCTTGCGGCCGAATGTGGTGGATTCTGTGATTGCCGGCGGTCCGTTGGCGATAGCCGGAGTGCAGAAAGGGGACAGCATTTTAGCTGTTAATAATATGCCTGTCGGTAGCTGGAATGAATTTACTGAAAAATTGGAAGGCTTCCGTTCGGATGCTGAAACCAACGGAGCGGAATATGCCGAGTTTTCATTGGTTTATTCGCACCAAGGGATGCGCGATACTGTTGCAGTTCGTACTGACTCTTTGTTTATGGTAAGAGCAACTTCTATGCTTGATTATAAAGTCACTACCCGCCATTTTAATTTCTTTGAGTCTTTCCCGGCGGGAGTTAAACTGGGTGTGAATACGTTGAAAGGCTATGTGAACGATATGAAATATGTGTTCACTAAAGAAGGAGCGAAGAGTGTGGGTGGTTTCGGAACCATTGGAAGTATCTTCCCAAAGGTATGGGATTGGCATCGTTTTTGGGAAATGACAGCTTTCTTATCCATCATTCTGGCGTTTATGAACATTCTTCCTATTCCGGCTTTGGACGGTGGGCATGTCTTGTTCTTGCTTTATGAAATAGTAGCACGTCGCAAGCCGAGTGATAAGTTTATGGAATATGCACAAATGGTAGGTATGTTCTTGTTATTTGCATTACTTATTTGGGCTAACTTCAATGACATAATGCGTTTCGTGTTTTAAATAGGGCGAAGGCTTTTTTATATATCCTCTGGTTGCCGGGGTTAACCTGGCAGCCGGGGGAATTTTTTATCCTGGTAATGACCATATGATGGGTCGGTTATTTCTTGGGGATTTAATATATCAATCAAACATCTGTCCCCTGATGTTGTCTACTCCGGTTTCCAATCCCTGTATGTGTTTTTGAGCTTCCTAAGCCATTTCATTAGCCGGACCAAGCGTTTTCGTCCTTTCGGTTATGCCCGTCTGTCCGTCGGATTACTACAGTCTCCGGCAGCGGACTGTATAGTCCGTTGCAGTGGACCGTACAGTCCATTGCCGCAGACTGTAATAATCTTCCGTTCAAAAGGCCTTGGCTGATCCTAAGAAACCGCTTATTCTTCCCTTTGTTTGTGATATGATATTTAAATCCTTAAAAGAACAATGTGCCCCTCCAAAAAAAAGGCTGTAATGCTTGGTGCACTACAGCCTCTTTATTTAGTCTGAACCCGTTCTGAGGGTCGTCAGATGCGATTGTTATTAGTTATACTGATAGTCGATAGTGGATGTTGTTACTACGCCATTCTTATCAGTGAAGGTAACTACCAATGTACCCTTTTCACCGCTCTTCATATCGGTAATACTTACACCCTTTGCATCTTTGTCTGTTCCTGTCGGATCAACAACAGTTCCTTTGGAAGCATCAGTGTTGTCGTATTCTACTTTTACTTCAGTAGCACTGCTTGGATCGCTTGTAGTCAGTGTGATACCGTCAATCTTCATATCAGTACCTGCTACAGCAATTTCTTTACCATTGAATACCAATGCCAAACCTGTTCTCTTATCAGCAGCGCCTGTCAACGGTGCGATATAGTTGTCAGCTCCTACTGTGGCAATGCTTTGAGCAGCACCTGCTTTGTAGTAAACGATTTTAGCATCTTCAAAGATACTCTTGACGGTTACGGTAAAGTCTTTAGATACTGTCAAGTCTGTTGCTAATTCGATGGAAGCGGTTGCAGCAAGCGTGTTATACTTAACCTTCTTTTCAACTATCAGTCCACCGGCATTTTCAATTTCACCATTGTTTACAGTAAGTTCTGTTACTTTACCGGCATCAGTAGTGTATGTAGCAACATATTCGATGTCGTCAATAGCAAGACCTTTCACGCCATCTTTTACTGTGTATGCTTTAGCCAAAGAAAGAGTTGCATTGCTACTGTATCCCATACGTGCAGTAAGAGTAGTACCTGCTTCATTCCACAAAGCATTGGTGTTAACTACTGCCAATTCATCGAATGAAGGCAATGTGATAGTGTAGTTTGCACTTACTTTCTTGATTTCATTACCGGCAGCGGCATCATCAGACAAAGTGATGGTCAACTTGGTTGCACCTGCTTTTGGAGCATCTGCAATTTCGTCTTTTGCAATCTTGGCATACTTGATAGTCTTGATGGTTGCAGCAGAAGACAAGTCTGTTACTTGTTTCTTGCATGCAGCATCTGTGTAATATGTTACATTAGATTTTGTGATATCTTTTTTAAAGAAGTTACCGTCAGTAGCCCAAGTAATGTTGCCCTGAACTTTGTCAGCCTGTTCGTCTGTCAATCCGGTAAATGTATTACCCAAGTCGATAACGAAGTTCTTTTCGGGCATCAACTTATAAGTCTGGTCTGCAATCGGTTCGTCTTCTACTGTAGCAGCCACGAAGGTAACCTTGATATATTGCTTGGTTTCAGTACCTGTTACGTCCAGGATATGCACAATGAAAGGTATTTCTTGCTTGGCAGCTTTGTCAGCAGCTGTAATCTTCATACCGTTTACTGTTACACCATATCTGCCGGCTTTGTCGATGTCACCGATTTCAAGATATGCATCATAAACTTTGTGGGCGTCTGCATTGCTTGCGTCTTTGTCTTCAATGATGATTTCGTTAGTACCTAATTTGAAGTTGCTGATAGTAAGAGGGTTGCTTGCAGTCGTTGCAGCATCTGTTCCTTCTACTCCTCCCACTTTAATCTTTGTTGCTGCAAGAGCAGTTGTTTCAGCTGTTTCATCGGTATCGATAACAAATTCATAGCCTGTTACCAAGTCGCCGTTTACAGACAATGCATATTTCACGTTCTTAGCCTGGCTTTCAACTTCTGTTGCAAAAGCAGTAGCGATATTGTCGGCTGTAACCGTTTCATCCATTGTGATGGCTACTGTCCAGTTGCCATTGGCTGATGCAGCTCTTTCACCATAGATAAGATCATTGTTTGCTGTTGCAGTGACAGTTACAGGAGCAGCAGATCCGTCAGAAGCAACCAGTTTCAATGTCTGTGCACCCAAGTTGTAGCTTGAAGGAACTACCGTAACTTCTCCTTCTGTATAGCGTCCCAACAAAAGTTGTCCTTTGGCAATGTTTCCTTTAGCACCTTTCCAGGTGATTGCTTTGTCTGCTTTTCCCCAAGCAATACCATCGGGAGCAGTAGAGGCAATTGATTTTGCGGTAAATGTAGTTTCATTGGCAGTTACGTTCATCATTCCCGAAGTTGCTTTCGGCAATTTGATAGTCTTCATTTCACCGTTGGCATCGGGCAATGTGATGGTGTACATACCGTCAGCATCATTTTCCAGGATGGCATATTTTCCAACCTTGATGCCTGTTGCCTTGCCGTTCACATACAGTTCGTTGTCTTTCACTTCTACAGTGTCACCCAACTGACCGATTACTTTTCCGTCTACTTTCAGGTCTTTACCGTCAACTGTCACCACTGTTTTTTCCACACTGGGAGCCGTTGTTTTGATGGTATAAGTATGAGAGCCTGTACCGTCTACCACAGTCAATACACCTGTCTTTTCATCGAAAGTCACACTGGATACACCCTTGTCGCCAATCTTTGACTCCAATTCAGACAGTGTGGTTTCAATCTTGTCAATCTTGCTGTTGATTTCGTCGATATCATCGTCGTAATCCTTACAAGACACAAATGTTCCTGT
>OMBD01000384.1_pt1 | contig 15647 bp, 16 predicted proteins | sample 1644811 | NCBI WGS metagenome assembly OMBD01 (sample SAMEA103958128, study PRJEB25191) | human gut metagenome | reverse complement strand
ATCTGCTGCAGCTCCCAATACACAAACAGGAGATGATGGCGCAGCAGGATGTGGAGGAGGATATGTAAAAGGTACACAACAGGAAAGTGATGTAACACCCACTGCACAGAATTTTGGATATAGTGGTGGAGTACAAAAATACGAAGTAAAAGCATCCGGTACTTATCGGCTTGAAGTTTGGGGAGCACAGGGAGGACAAGCAAGAGGTGATGGGTCATGGATGGCATATGGAGGTAAAGGTGGATATGCAAAAGGTGAGATAGATTTAGCCGCTGGAGATACCCTTTATATCTATGTAGGTGGAAAAGGAGATAATGGAACATTTGGGAATTGGGCTTATGGCGGTTATAATGGTGGGGGATATGGTTGTAATGACACTTATAATGGATGGGGCGCAGAAGATGATGATTCTGAAGCTTCCGGAGGCGGTGGTGGTGCCACCCACATTGCTTTAAACACAAATCGGGGAGTATTATCTACTTATGCAAATTATAAAGATGAAGTTCTAATTGTGGCTGGAGGTGGCGGTGGCGCATCTTGGTCTATTCAAGGCGGAGCTGGTGGCGGAACTAATGGCGGAACATGGTCAGGTGAATATAAATCAAAATGGGGTGGTGAAACCGGACATACGGCATGGAACTATCCAACACAGTCTGGTGGATATGCTTTTGGACAAGGACAAAACGCTTATGGTATCGGCGAAAGTGACGGTTCCGGAGGCGGCGGAGGCGGTTGGTATGGTGGATATACCTCAGCCGATGGAAAGGGATCTGCTGGTACCGGTGGTTCTGGTCACACACATAAAGATATGAAAAATACATCAATGTCAAATGGTGCAAGAGACGGTTATGGTTATGCCAGAGTAACTCCTGTAAAAGTATATGGAACTGCAGGTGGTGCGACTGGTTATGCCGCAGAAACTTATCGTTTAAGTTTAAACCCAAATCCAAATGTTGGTATCCAAGTAGGAAATGGCATGTTTTTATTGAGACCACATAATGCAAATGTAACCAGTGATTATATCAATAATGCCTCTACGAAAGATACAATAGCTCCTGATGGTGTTGATTTGGAATATAATGATGATTCCGGAACACGTACTGTAAAATGGGACGAACCTGACAGTAATGGCACGGAATATGAATTTAAGGCGCAAACTTATGTCATTGATTTTACGGATTCATCAGGTATGAAACTGATTATGGATACAGAAGCAAATTAAAAAATATATAAGACTATTTCTTGTGAGAGGGGAATTTTTATGCATTGTAAAAAACATACATTATTTTTATCTGTGATAAGTCTGCTAATATTGATTTACTGTATATGGAAACCTATTTTTTACTTAGATGATATTTGGATTTTTGGAAAAGCGCATGCCGCTTTGTATGGAAAGTTTTATAATGATGTAGATATTATAGTACCACCATTATCTTTTTGGATTATAAAAGGATGGTTGTTAATTTTCGATAATTATTTGTGGTATCGGATATTAGGCGCGATTTGTTGGATACTGATATTACTGACTATCTCTAAAATATGTGCTTTACTTGGCAGAGATGATTTTTATACGCTGCTTATCATAATCTGTTATAATTTTATTTCAAATTTCTATTTTGATTATAATAAACTTTGCTTATTGCTCGTATGTATTATGATACTGATAGAAATGCAATCGTATAAAAAGAAATCTATCCTGATCGGATTATTATGTGGACTTTGCATTTTATCAAAACATAGTATTGGTGGTGTCGTATGGGTTGCCAGTATGTTTTTAGCACCATCCTGGAAGGAAAGAGGAATACGTACAGGCACCATGACGATGCCTTTGCTGTTAGGGACAGGAGTTTTGCTCGTAAATCATCAGATTGCAGAAGCTTATCATCAGATATTTTGTGGGATGTCAGACTTTGTAAATAATCTGCAAATAACGCCCTGTATTATATGTCTAATCTTTGTGGTAGTATTTTCTATACGCAAAGGGAAAAAATATCAATACAATCATAACTGGAAATGTATCTTTGTTTATGGAGTAGCATTTTTAAGCATTTGCTTCCCGATATTTGATTACGCACATATTTTCTTAGGAATTTCTATTTTAACGATACTTGCATTTGATAATAAAAAGGAATATTTGGTTTTAACGACCATAGGTATTACATTATTTTTGGCATTCCATGATATATTTATCCAACATAATGTTACAACATTGGAAAAAGCACCATATACCTACACCAGGATATTGGAAATCCTAAAAATAAATACCGATGAAGTCAATGATAGTATTGCGCAACTGGATGCGCCGGTTGGTAGTTATTGTGAAGATGGCATGTTATTTAATATCCCTTTCGTAAAATATACAAATTTACCATTTACCGGAAATAGTGGCATCTATAAACAAATGGATGTAGCAAAAAAATTATTGGAAACAAAAGAGTATATCTTATTAAAAAAGGAAAATATTTGCTCACAAATAGAACCTGATGTGGTAGAATACATAAAGGAAAATTGTGTATTAGTAAAAGATTTTCCGACACATAATTTATGGAAAGTAAAGGCAGGAAACGAGTTATGATATTTGACATACCCCTAACAGAAAAAGAAATTGCAGAAATAAAGGAGCTGTTGGAAGCGAAAGACCACTGTAAGGTGATTCCCCAAAAATCCTTTAATACGATATGGTTTCGTGGAGATAATGGGGAAACAGAATTACGCTTGAATTTTCTGGGAAATCTTAAATTGATAGTATCCAGAGTATGTTTTCATAATCGCAGACAAGGTACGATGACCGCTGTGATGCAATTATTAGACAAATACTGTAAAAAATATGGAATTGTGAAATTATGTATCCAGAGCGTAGAAACAAAAGAGATGTCTGATTTTTGCAAGAAGTGGGATATCAAACCAGACCCTTATGCAAGCTTTCAAATAAATGGATTTATGGCTGGAGACCACATCAAAGACATCGATTTGGAGTGAAAAAATTGTCGATGAAAACAGTTTTACATCTAAGTTTCCGTGACTTATAATGGCGACAAGGGGACAACATACATCTAAGATGAGTGATAATACAGAAATGTATTGTCGCTCATTTTTTATACATAAAAATTTCACAAATTTATCCCTCGAAAATTAAGATATTTCCGATTTTTTTTTACATATATAAATAAGACAGTATTACTATGACCTTTTTTACACAACACACACCGATTTGATTAGAAAGAGGTAAAAATACATGCGAAAAAGAAAAATGCTATTAGATGCCTTACTGTTAGGTATTGCGATTATTGCAGGCAGTAATGGCATTACCGTAGAAGCCGCAACAAAATATGATTATCTGAGTCCATTGGAAATCAGCGAAAAACTTATCCAAGATGGCCGTACAATGGATAATATTGTAAACAATTCTTCCGAATGGCGGTATGGTGACAGAGTAGTAAATGGGGAAAGCTACAAAACATTAACTCTGGCACAAAAATATTGCTTTAATCGTATTACCGGACAAGCAGCACCAATATTTAATAATGATGATGCAGGTGATATTGTATTTAATGGTGCGAATGGACTCGCCGATAATACGAAATACACCATAGATACCTCTAAGGTAGGGAATGGATATCATACATACCGTAAAACGCTGCCAAAGGGTACGCAGGTGCCGGTAGGATACTGGAAAAACTATGGACTCGAATATGCGGTACACGGCGAGGGCTTTGATGCAAAAGATAAAACACTTGGCGAAGGTGGCTATTATGATACCGCAAAATGGGGTACCTGGGCAAACTATCATGGTGTAGATTTTCATGCCTATAGCCATACGAATAAATATCCATTAACTCCAAACGAACAGGTTACAAAATGTTTTAATAAACAAATGAATAATTTTAACAGAAACTCTACTGCATGGATTGGATATTGCGCGATTTGTGGAGAAAAAATAAATATTGGTTTACATTATGCGCCTGCATCTGCCATGCAAGAATTATCCGTAGTAGAAGTGGGTGTTGAGGATTTGTTTACCTGTCCTACTTGTGGTGGTATGGAAAATACATCAGCTTACAATCATCAATGCAAAGCGATTTCTGCAAATAGATATTATGTAGCATATGATGATGGCACCGATGATCCTAATGTGACGGGAAATACCAACACCAGTACCTTTTATTATAATTTCGCAGACGAATATGAAGGCGAGGCAGTAAAAAGTCAGGATAGATATCTCGCTGAATGTGGATTTGTAAGAGAAGGTTATACCTTTGCGGGCTGGTCTACAACAAAAGATGGCACCGTAGATTATCAACCAGGAACTACTTCATTACTTAAATTCCAAGATCCAAAGGTAAATAACAAAGTAATAACTCTTTATGCGGTATGGACTCCAAATCATTCTTATGTATCCGTAGATGCAAATACGAATATCTTTAATGGTGGAGCAAAATACGATGGTGAGACTGTTTATTTTAGAAAAGATACTTATCAGGTATTGAATAATAATCCGGGAGATCCTGCTGCACCGAACTTTATTAAGAGTACTTATACAATAGATACCACTAAGATTACATTGCCTACAGGATATACTGTAAGTTTCAAAAGTGAAGGTACTACTCCTGATCCGATTACAGCAGAGACTGCATTTTCCGGATATAACTTTAAGAAGAGTGGTGCAAATGGCTGGTTCCAAGCATCTAGTGCAACTTATACGTATGGACCGGAAGAAAGAGATAAGTTAAATCCAGATGTTATTACCTTGCAATTTACACAGAATGCTATCATTTTACCGAGTTCCAATGTTTATAATAAGAGTTTTATCGGTTGGTATGATGGACCGGGAGACGATAGTAAATATGTAGGTACCACAGGAGACGAATATTATCCATCAAAGGATATAACCTTATATGCAAAGTTTTCTCAGATGAAGATTGATGTGAAATCTACATATTTCCGTGAGCATGATTACAAAAACGATGCAGATGAATTTACAAATATTGCATTGGATAAGCTTAAAAATGCAAACAACGCAGCTTTTGGTGCAAATCATGCCTATGGTAGATGGAATGGTACCGGAGCAGTAAATATGCAGATAGGTACTTTTACAAATACCAAAGATGAATATGTTTACAAAGCATTTTATCGTGTAAAAGGTACAACAGAATGGACAGAAATTAATACCTATGACGGATCTTCCGGAGCACCGGGAGATAAGTTGAACAAAGATTTTGCTTACACAGGAGAAGAAGAAATTTATACCATTACGAATTCAGGCTTTTATCAACTAACGGCAATTGGAGCACAAGGCGGTAATATGTCGAGTAGTAAAGTCGGTGGTAAAGGTGGAAAGACTGAAGCTGTATATTATCTAAAAAAAGGTGATATCTTACACATCTGGGTCGGAGGACAAGGTGGTAGTGATGGTGCCGGAGGATTTAACGGCGGAGGTACAGGTACAAAAGGGATTGGTGCAGGTGGCGGTGGAGCTACCACAGTTGTACTGGAAAGAGATGGAAATCAAACGACACTAATGATTGCCGGTGGTGGCGGTGGCGCTACAACACTGGAGAATGGAGGAGACGGTGGTGGTAATTAATACTGCCACCTTTTCCTACAAATAGGGAGACTTATATGAAAAAGACATTATTAAAAAAATTACTATGCAGTTTGGTAGTCACATTAATGATTGGCACCAGTATCCCCGCACAGGCAGGAAATGTCAGCAATCCTACCAGTAATGGAAAAAGTGGCACTTCTGGTGGTGGAGCAGGACAAATCGGTGGAGCAAATGGAGTAGCTGTTTTCCACACGCATAGTGCAAATGCGTATCATGGCACTTGTCCATATCATTCACATTCTGGTAATTCTAATAGTGGTGGTGGATGTTATGGAGAAAAACACCAATCGTCTCACACTGTTCATTGGACAGATTCTATGTGTTGTAGTAACTGTCAAGAAGGTCCTCATGCTCATTTCCCGGGAAATCCTTATGGAGCATGTGGTAGTTTTAATCCAAACTGGGAAAGAACCGAAACAGAAACATGGTATACAGTAAATTGTGGAATATCACAAGGGTATTTATGTGGAAAAACAGCAGGAGTAACAATTGATGGATCTTCCAAATCTTATGGTGGAAATAGTAATCTATCAACCACAGACACATTAACAAACAACCGGACATCTCTTATCGGGTCACAAACTGGTAATGGTGTTTTACATCTAAAAGTTGTAAATGGAAATATCTTAAATGGATTAGAAAACAATACATATCTGAATAACACTGTGGTAAGAGACAAGTCAAATCCAAATAGCGTAGGTGAAATATCTTATCAGGACTTAAATAATAAACGTATCGTGGAATGGGAAATACCTGATAGTAACGGTACGGAATACGAATTCAAAGCACAGACTTACAAAATTAACTTTGATTCCCAGGATGGCACAGATCTCATTATGGACACAGAGTTTAATTAAAGGAGAAAACATATGGAAAAAAGAGAAAGAAAATCATTCATACCGCACGCACGCACGCACTTCCATTTCTGCTAGGGATATGTCTTTTATGCACACAATTACTTACTGTCCATGCTGCGATTAATCCGACAGCCACAGGAGAATCCGGTACAAATGGGTCCGGAGGTGGAGGCGGTGTTGTAGGTGGAGTTGCTGGAGAAGCTATACTACATTCCCACGTAGATGGATGTTACAAAAGCCTTGCATATAACGCCGGAGGTTCAGAGAATCGTAACGGCTGGGGTATAGATGACATGAATCTTTATATGTATAATCTAAACGCAGGCGGTAATGATACGTTAAATGTTGGTATTTATGGATCCGGATGGGGAGATGTTCATGGTTATATAGCTTATGTAGAAGTCTTTAATGCAAGCACAGGAGCTATGATAGGAAAAATTTCCTCAAATGGAACACATAATGGCCCAACAGCATGGGAAGGTGATGATGGTTGGCACGGTGCTCCTGGTGGATTTGACATAAATAAGGGAGTAAAATTTAATATTGGTAACGCAAGTCGAGTTACAATACACTATTATTTTGGATTCACATGTAGTTGTCACGATAATGATAACGATAATCATAGTCGAGAATGGCATCCAGTGCATTATCAGTTCCGAATAACTAGCGCAAGCTTTAGTGGCGGAAAAACTAAAATATGTGCTTACAATGAAGGGGATGTAGTTCGCTCTAAAGCTTCCTTTGGTGGTACGAGCGATGCTTCTGTTACAGATACGATAAATAAAACGGTATTAAATACCACACAGAAAGATATTACAGGAGATGGTACTTTCCAAATGCGTGTAGTAAATGGAAATTTACTAAACGGCGTGGATAATACGACTTACTTAAATAACGCAGCTATCAGAGACATGGAAATACCAGATGCTTTGGGAAATGTTACAATGTCAGATGTTGCAAATACACGCACTGTCACATGGGAAGTTCCTAAAAGCAATGGTACCGAGTATGAATTTAAAGCACAAACCTATGCTGTTGATTATGATTCTCCGACCGGTACTACATTGGTTATGGACACCGAATTAAATGGTACAAATCAGGAATTACATAATCATACGCATCAAGGAGATATTGTATATGTAGATGGTGTATCTATGGCAACGGAATCCGGTGACTGTTATACCATTCCATATACGATAGAAAACATTACTTATTATAAATTAAATCATTAAAATCGAATAGATTTCAAAAAATATTTGACATATATATATTGGTAGGGCGGGACAATAAAAAGGAGGAAAGCAATGAAAAAGAAAAGAAGGGCATGGTTACAAGGACTATTACTGGCTTGTTTTTTATGTGTGGCAGCAGTAATCCCCAGCAGTACGGTAAATGCAGAAATTATCTCACGTACACTTACCAGTCAGCTTGCAGGATATTATTGGTTATGTGATGATGATGCGGGGAATAGCAATTATCTATACCATTTGATTTCTGAGCAAGAACATTATAGCGAAAGTTATACATGGACAGATAAGAACGCATCCATAAATAATACCAATCTAAAAAATATGGGGTTAGGTTTTACACAGGAAACCAGTCTGGATGTTACAAATTTTACAGGTAGATATTTACATATTGCCGCGGTAGATGCTGCGGGTAATATCGGACCGACTTCTACCATTGAAATTAAACGTACTAACGTTTTCAAACTGATATTTAATACAAATCATTTAACATATCAGATCAATCCTGGTAGTAATGTACATCCGGGAGCCTATGCAAGCTTAGGAAAAGAGACCGTGCCTGCGCAGGGAAAAAACACCATGAATGCCTATTATGCAGGATATTATGCCGTAGATGGTACCGATGTGCCGAATACAGGAAAAGGTGTTTATGATGATGGAACTTTTAAAAATTTTGGTGGAGACTTCCCAATTCCAAATGCCACAGGTTGTACGTTTGTAGGATGGAATAGTAAGCCGGATGGTACAGGTACTTATTATTCTGCAATGGGAGATGACATCGGAGATACCAAAATCACAGATAAAGTTTTAAAAATCACAGATATCACTGGATCTAACGAGTATGGACAAACCATGACGCTGTATGCGATTTGGGCAGATGGAGCCACAGCAAAGAAGGATAATACCGTTGTTACCAATCCTACTGATTTCAATACAAAATTTATCGATAATATCTCTGCTACGATTAATTATATTCCATTAAATACGACTACCGGATGGACTGCAATGGGTACCACTGTGATCGATAATGCTACCAGTCAGGTGCAGAAGAGTACAGATGTAGCCACTTGGACAAATAAAGCATCGGTAACAAATAATGTCTATTTCCAAGGTACAGGTACATTTGGTATCAGCCAGCATTTATACAGTCCTGCAGGTAACAGACTTGCGAGTACAGATGCAGTTGTAGCAGCCACCAATGAAGTTTCCAGTGTCGTAACAAAGATTTCTAATACCACGGATAAAACTATTGTTATTTGGAATCAGAATGGAGATGCGAAAACCACACAGCTTACTCCAAGTGGTACCACAGAACTTACCGATACTTTTTATACCGGAAATTATAATCATGAAAAAACTTTAACCATAGATTATCAGGTACAGGGCACTTATAAAGTTTATGGTTCCGGTATTTCCCGTACCCATGCAGATAGTAAGCCTACCAAACTTGGTATGCAAGGTTATCCTGCATTTATGAAAACGGATAGTATGGAATTAAAAATTGATGCTACCAAGCCTAAAATCACCCATTATGAAGTAAAACAGGATAGTCTGGATAATTATCCCGCAGATAAAATGGAAGAGGTTATGGGCAAAGGTTTATATACATCCTTTACCGCAACTGTAACAGATTATCTGGAAACTGAGAATGGTGCTTTTATTGATAAAAAAGATTCCTCGGGTATTCAGGGCGTATATATCAATATTTATGACCCTGCAAATACAGCCGATACGAAGACTTATCGTTTAACAGAACATGCCACAGAAAATACCACAGGCGGTAATGTCATTAAGGGTAACTACAATATTGCTTTGAATCTGTATACGGAATTTCCTAATTCCAGCTTATTGATTTATAATATCTATGCTATCGATAATGCAGGTAATAAGACAGACGAAATGGATTATGTCACCGTAGATGGTAAACCAGGATATCCGGAAGGTGATACTGAAGTAAATCCGGGAGACCATAATGGTGGTACCGGAATGCTGAAGAACTTTTCTGTAAAAACGATCATTCATTCCACAGAAGCAGATGGATTTAATGTAGATCCCGAAAACGGAGAAACTTATTTCCAGATTGGTGACTTCGGTAGAGTAGAAGTATGGACCGTAGGTTATACCGATAGTATTTCTTTTGATTTTGATGATCTTGGCTTAGAAACAAAGAAAGAAATCGAAGATGGTAGACTGGATGAAATGTATAATATGGGACTTTCCCGTGCAATAGATGCAAATTACTGCAGAGTAATACCACATACTTTATCCGAAACCATTAAACCAAACTACTTTGAGATTTATGATGAAGCTACCAAAGCAATAAAGAAAATCACAGAATCCGATCCAAGATATGCAAAACTATTAGTAAATGATGCAGGAGTAGCTTATGCACAACATTACTATGTAGATGGTTGGACAAATGCTGGTACTAATGTGAGAATTTCTCCATACTATAAACTGCAAAAGGATGGAGATAAGAAAAATGCGGATGGTACTCCACAATATAAATGGGAAAATCATATTTATACCGCTATCGGTAATAAAAATGATGATACTACCGGCAGTACAAATCATTATATCCTTTGGGATACCAGAGCAAATGATGTCCATTACCGTGTAACCCATGAAAGCTAAATGGGAAAAGGGCTGTTTTATAACAGTCCTATAGAGTAAAGTTTTTGTCAGTTGAATAAAAGAAAAAAAGAGAGTACCAACATCTCTGTTATAATGGATTTGACGAGAATCTAAAATACAGACGATGGAGGCACTCTCATGAAAAACATTATAGCATATTCAATGGAAAAGCTGTACAAAGATTTGGAAGAAGCAGATGAACTTTTTCTCTCATCCGGGATGAAGGACATGGAATTGTACGAGAAGCAGCTTGCGGAGGCTGCAAGAAAGGCTGCAGCAGAGCACATGGCAGCCCTTTACAGCGACATGGATCGTATGCTGTGTGAGGATATTTCCAGAGCTGAAAAATATACCATCCAGAGGCATGATGAACGCCAGCTGCTGACTACAGTGGGACCGGTTTGCTTTACCCACACGCTGTTCCGAAGCTGTAAGGATGGAACCTGCCATTATCTTCTGGATGAATGGATGGAACTGGATGCCCATGAAAGACTGAGCAGCCGTGCGGAAGCTGAGGTGCTGGCCGAAGCGGTAAAGACCAGCTATGCCAGTGCTGCCAGGGTACTGGGAGAAGATTCGTTGATCAGCAAGACTGCCGTCATGGATAAGGTACACGGAATCCAGACAGAACTGCCCTTCCCGAAGCCGGAGAAGAAAAAGTGTGTGGAATACCTTTATGTTGAGGCAGACGAGGATCACATTCACAAGCAGGAGAAAAACGGAACAGAGAAGAAGGGCAGCATGATCGGGAAGCTGTTGTATCTGTATGAAGGACAGGAAAAGAAAGACGGGCGGAAGGAACTGAAGAATGTCTTCTACCTGGGAGGTCTTTGCAGCGGAGGAGAAGCAAACAGACATCTGTTTGAACGGATGCAGGAATACATCGACACGAACTACGAGAGCCGGTATCTGAATGCGGTGTATATCAGTGGAGATGGAGGAGCATGGATCAAAGCAGGGGCGGAATATATTGAAAAGGGAGTTCCGGTACTGGATAAGTTCCACATGATGAAATATATCAACAAGGCGGCCAACCAGATGCTGGATGAGGCAGGGGAAGCCAAAGGACGGCTGTGGAAGGCCCTGTATAAGGGCAAGAAGAAAAAGTTTGTAAAGACTATAAAAGCTATCCGGAAATGTGCGCCGAACGAAAAAGCAGTGAATGACTGTGAGGAATACCTGCTGAACAACTGGGATAGCGCAGTGAGAAGAATGCAGGATAAGAATGTCTATGGATGCAGTGCAGAAGGTCATGTGAGTCATATGTATTCCGACCGGATGAGTTCCCGTCCGATGGGTTGGAGCGAAGCCGGAGCGGATGCGATGTGTCAGCTGAGATGCTATGTGAAGGATTACGGAGAAGAAAAGATCCTGGAACTGGTAAAGTACCGGCGGAGCCATAAGCAGGAAGAAGCAACGGGAACCGAGGAGATATCAGTGCGTCCAAACAGGGGATACATGAGGAGTCTGTTACTCCACAGTCATGACAATGACAGGGTATACATCGAAAAGCTGCAGGCAACCATCCCGAGTATAGACATCCGGAAAAAGCTTGCAATCCGGGAGCGTCTGGGAGGTATTTGACAAAACACTGTGGGAGAAGTAGACTATGAGAAAACGATCTGGGCAAGTTCATAGCAGGGAATCTTCTGCGACTCTCCAACTGACAGTAAGTTTACTCTATCATTTTCATTATTTTTTATTAACATATTTTTCCTCCAACGATATAATAGATAGAGAACAATCTCCCCGTATATATATGTCAAAATTGTTTAAAAATATGGTTAGTATAACTATTTTATTTCATCATATTCACATTTCATACCATCAGCTTGCTATGAATAGGGTTTTCTTTTCTCTTTATGTCTTATTTTTTCATATATTTTTCAGTACTGATTTCATTCTCTATAAATGCATTTAATCTGGCTTTTGCTATTTCAACATTTCTTTCTGCCGAATTAATTAAACACTGCTCATCTTCGAAATGACAAGTCTTTTTTGTTTTTTCATACTCTTTTTCCGCTATCTGTACTTTTGCCTTTTCTTCTTTGCATTTTTTTTAACCATATAAAAATATCCTGAACTCCATCTGATTTCATAATTGTCACTCTCTCTCTACGATTTGTAATCCCAGTGGATCCTGCAATTCATTTCTGTTCTTCTGTCTATCCATGACGACATTAATCGATTTGAACAGTTCTTCTTTTGTCATCATCATATATCCCTGTATAAACAATAAGCTCTGTTTAACACCAGATAAATCTTCTGTGATCTGATGTATCATCTGGTTTTTCTCCTGCCAGGGGAGGGTTTCTGCTTTACGCATATATTTTGCAAGACTGAACTGTAATTTACTTAAGGATACGAGCACATCCAGTTCTGTCATATGCTTTGTGTTCAGTTTGATATCCTTTTCCTCAATGCCAAGGACATTCATGACATAATACTGTGCTAAATGAACATCTGTTAATTCCTCATATACGCCATATTTACTTTTCTCTTTACCGGATACATATTCCCCGAAGCTTTCGATAAGTTCCGCACATTCTTCGATAGCAATCAGCAAATTGTTATATCCTCTTTGCGGTCCAGCTGCAGGATAAATAGAATCGTTAATGATTTTCTGAAATTCAGAAATGGGTATTCTGCTAGAATCCGCTTCCATAAATTTTTGTTTATAAATTTCTCTATCCAATTATTTTTCCTCCAACGTCATGTCTTTTATATAAATTTCGTTTGCGTCATTAATAGAAAGCTGTATAGATACAATGTTTTTTGCATTACGTCTGGTAATATTTTTGGGAAAATCCAGTTTTACAGCATAAGATTTAAAATCATCTCCATTAAGAAGTGAAAAGAAATATAGTTTATCTTCTCCCATTAAAACAAAGTCGCTATTTACATATGCCTGCAATGCAAATACTTTGTCGGAATAGATTTTTATATCATCTTTATTAATGATATTTTCCACAATCTTATAGAAAATCATTAAAAGAAAAGTGACTATTACCTGAATGATAACTCTTCTATCAATGTTTGGTCTCTGCGGATTTCCATAAAATTTAAAAATAAACAGCATATCATATAACATAAATCCAACCAAAATTATTAGAGTTCCAATAAACAAAATATTTAATTTCTTTGAGACGGACACTGATTTTTCATATTTTTTTTCATCATAATCTATCGAGATTCCTACATTGTCCAGCTTTATCATATTCATATCTTTCATACGATTTCCCTCTTATTTATCCTATAAATTTCTCTATCCATATATTATTTCTCCACTTTAAACGTCCATATAAAACTGTGCGGTGCCGTCTTGTTCTTTCTTTTTTTGATAATCAAGGATTTTTTGTATGTCTTTTCCAGTACGGGTCATAGTTTCCAATCCTTCTTTATAGCCGATATCAATTCCTGCCGCATGATCTCTTGCATAACAGTTATGAATTGCATCTACAACTGCCTGATAATTATGACCGGCGCCAGGATAACTTTCAATACAACAGTTACCAATACCTAAAAGCAATGCAGGATATGCCATCTTATTTCCAGAAAGATATTTTCTATGGATAATGAGCACCATTGCTTCCGCCTGATCCACTAATCTTTCATAAGTCATTGTGTATTACTCCTCTGCGTTTTGGTGCATATAATCTTTTTTATTTCCCTGATAAAGGATTATCTGTCCTTCTTCTGCATAGGACATACCGAGTTCCTCAATCGCAATCCTACGAATTTCTTCCAGATTTATATTACTTTGAATTTGGGCATATGCTTCATCATTAGAAAGCTTCATCGTATTTAATTCCTTTTCCATTTTAGAGGCCTGTGCGATTTTCGCTGTTAATTCAGACTGTTTTTGCACATATCCAATTAAAAAAATAGCACAGACAAACAACGCCCCTGACAGAAAAAGGATGTAGCCAATATTCATATGATGGGCTTTCTCTCTATTCTTTCTGGTTTCATTCGATAATATTTTTCTTGGAGCATTTAATTCTTCTTGTAAGCTCCTTGCTGCGTTTCCATAAATATAAGGGGATTTCTTTTTTCTTTCTGCCATATTTTTCCTCTGTGTTTCCCCTCTATTTCCCTATCAATCATAATAAGACAGCACTACTTAGTAGTGCTGCCAAATCCTCCGTTTCTTACACCATCGGCATCATCATCAACAGTAACACCAAAAGGCATAAAGATACCCTGCACAAAGCCATCTCCGGCTTTTACCTGTAATAATTTACCTTCATTAGAGTCATTCGTAACCTTTGCGAAGATATGTCCCTCATTATCGGAATAGAAATAATCCTCATCTACGATACCCACTGTATTATTTAACTGCATACGGAACTTAAATCCAAGTCCACTCCTCGGGAAAAGCATTAATGCCCAGCAAGGCTCCATCTTTGCACGAATACCAGTAGGTACTTTTGCTGTCTGTCCCGGAGCTAATGTAATATCATAAGGTGCACAGAAATCATATCCTGCGCTGCCAGTGGTTGCTCTCTTAGGTAATGTGATTGCATCATAGATTTTCTGGATTTCTTCTTCCGTAAGATGGGGCTTTACATCCAGCATACCTTCCTTAAACTGATTAAAACTTACTTTATCAAATTTTGCTACTCTTAACATATATTTTCTCCTTTGCTATACAAATCTATATTTATATGTATAAAAAATCCGTAAAAATAGAAAAATACAGGATATTTTTTCAAATACCCTGCACTTTTTTACTCATCATATCCTACATAACTTCGTTTACTTTGAAAATATTTGCAAAATCCAACATCGCATTTCTGACTTTATCATAGAAATATGGATTCCCTTCTGTCAGCTCATTACGCACATAAAATGATTTTCTTTGGAAGAATGTGTAGTTGTTTCTATTATTTTTTTATCTGTCATCTCTATCAATTGTATGTTCATTTTCCTGTTCCGGCTCCTCTATATCAATCCAAGCATGGTCCTCTGCCATACGCCCATGTGTTTTTCGTATAATAAGTAGAGGATCATAATGATCTACGCCGACATCTTCTAATACTAATTTTAATTTATCTCTTGTTCTTGGAAAACATCTATCTTCTAAAAATGTTTCAAAATCTTTCCATGTTGGCGTAGTATTTACTCCGAACGCAGTGTCTAAAATTCTATCGGTATGATTTTCTATTTGTATTGTTTTATGTAAAAAATCGGCATGTATCGTTGTTCCTAAACCTCTTGGCGTTTTAAAATATAATATCATTTCTGCCATAATCGTTTCTCCTTTTTTGTTTTAATCATATCATCTCTCTTATTATATGTAAA
>OMBD01000367.1_pt1 | contig 15902 bp, 17 predicted proteins | sample 1644811 | NCBI WGS metagenome assembly OMBD01 (sample SAMEA103958128, study PRJEB25191) | human gut metagenome | reverse complement strand
CAGCTGCGCGGCTGCGGGGAGAACGCTCTCCGCAGCCGCGCAGCTTTTAGGTTTGATTCTTTTTCGCAGGGGCTTTCTTCTTGCAGCCCCTGCCTTTTTCCAATCGCTTTATTTTCAGAGAATATAAGATATATTTCCATTAAATCCCCGTTCTTAACAAAGATTTTAACCCATTCACTTTATTATGGTAATAGAATGCAGCGTGTCTGTCCCACCAGCACCGCCCTCTTCCGCTGCGGCCGTGGAGACAGTAAAAATAAACCGTCCTTGCGGCAGAAACGCCGCAGAAGAACGACGACAAAGATCAAGGAGGAACGAACATGAACACGAAGAAACTAATGACATTGCTGCTGGCAGTCGTGCTGGTGCTCTCTCTGGCCGCCTGCGGCGCAAAGGGCGGCGATCACATGGACGGCATGGACAACGAGCCGAAGAACGCCGAGGAGGCAGCCGCCATGCACAAGGAACTGACAGCGCAGGAGGCTGCTATTCTGGCGGAGAACACAGCACTTTGGGAAAAGGTCTTTATGGCAGCGGACAAGGGTAAGATCATGATGGAGGACGGCAAAAACTACGGCGACTTCCTGCTGGAAACCATCGACGCCGCCAAGGATCAGTTTTCGGCAGACGAGCTGAAGCTGCTTCAGAGTGAGGCGGAGAAGATCCGCGACATCGGAAACAAGCTGGCCGCACTGGAGGAAAAGTATCCCGAGATCGTGCAAAAATCTCTGGACAGCGATATGAATATGCCGGCGGACAAGGACATGGACACGATGCCCGACGGCGGCAACACAGGCAATAAAACCGATAGCGGCAGCACGGGCAACACCCCCGACAATGGCAGTACGGGCAACAAGACCGATAGTGGCAGCACGGGCAAGACGACGGATGACAGCAGCCTGCCGAAGTTCCCTGCCTTTGAGGGCAAGGATCTGGACGGGAATACGGTAAAGAGCAGCGATCTGTTCTCCGGCAATGCCGTCACCGTGGTGAATTTCTGGTTCACCACCTGCGGTCCCTGTGTGGGCGAGTTGGGCGATCTGGACGCGCTGAACAAGGATCTTTCCGGCAAGGGCGGTGCGCTGATCGGCATCAACGCCTTTACGCTGGACGGCAACGAGGCGGCTATCTCTGACGCCAAGGATGTACTGGTTCAGAGTGGTGCCACCTATCAGAACGTGTACTTCGATTCCGGCAGCGAGGCGGGCAAGTTTGTGGAGAGCATCTACGCCTATCCCACCACCTACGTAGTCAACCGCAGCGGCCGCATCGTGGGAGATCCCATTGTGGGAGCTATCACCAGCAAGGCGCAGGCCGATGCACTGCAAGCCCAGATCGACAAGGCACTGGCTGCCGATATGGGCTGATTCCATATCTTCAAAGGGAGGCTATTATGAAGAAAAAGAACTGTAAGCTGGCGGGCATTCTGCGCGCCATTGCCCTGCCCCTGGTGGGTAGTGCCGGAGGGTTTCTGTACTACCGCTATGTGGGCTGTGCCACCGGCACCTGCGCCGTTACATCCAGCCCGTGGCTCTCCACCGGCTTCGGCTGCGTCCTTGGGTCACTGCTGTATACCGTCCTGCGGCCCGGCCGCGGCAAGAGGCAGGACGGTAACGGGGCGGAGTGACCCTTGCTCCCCCTGAAAGGAGGAAACGCCATGTATCGAAGCGTATTGGCTCTTCTTTTCGCCTCGGTACTGCTGCTCAGCGGCTGCGCCGCAGGACGGCAGCGTATACCGCGGGAAAAGGACACGCAGGGAACGGACATGGCCGGACAGTCCTCGGATATGTCCGGCGAGGAGGGTATGTATATGGACACCACGGAAAATGTCATCTATCTGGCAGGCGGCTGCTTCTGGGGCATGGAACAGCTGATGCAGTCCATCCCCGGCGTCATCGACGCCCAGAGCGGCTACGCCAACGGCAGCTGCGAGGCGGACGCCACCTACCAGACCGTCTGCAAGGGCGACACCGGCTTCCGGGAGACCGTCCGGGTGGAGTATGACCCTGAGCAGGTGAGCCTGGATGCCCTGCTGCTGGCTTACTTCTATGTGATCGACCCCACGGTGCAGAACCGACAGGGTAACGACCGGGGCAGCCAGTACCAGACCGGCGTTTACTACACCAACGACAAAGCCAGGGAAACGGTGGAGCGCATCGCGGACATTGAGCGGGGCCGCAGCGAGAAATTCTTTGTGGAGATCGGTCCGCTGAAGAATTACTATCCCGCCGAGGAATATCACCAAAACTACTTAGAAAAGAACCCCAACGGCTATTGCCACATCCCCCGGGCGGAGATGGAGCTGTTCTCCAGGCTTCGCATCGATCCGGGCGACTACCGGAAGCCCGCAGCGGAGACCATCCGGGACACGCTGACGGCGGAGCAGTACCGCGTCACGCAGGAGAGCGGCACGGAGCGCGCCTTTACCGGTGAGCTCTGGGACAAGTTTGAAAAGGGCATCTATGTGGACATCGTCACCGGCGAGCCGCTGTTCTCCTCTACGGATAAGTTTGAAAGCGGCTGCGGCTGGCCTGCCTTTACAAAGCCCATCGAAGGCCCTGCCGTGGTGGAACGGGAGGACTTGAGCCACGGCATGCGCCGCACAGAGGTGCGCAGCCGCGCCGGCGACTCCCATCTGGGCCATGTGTTCACCGGCGATCCGGAGTCGCCCAACGGTGTGCGCTACTGCATCAACAGCGCCGCCCTGCGCTTCGTGCCTTACGCGAGGATGGAGTCCGAGGGCTACGGGTACCTCCTGAATTTGTTTGAGGGATAGGCCACAGACGAATACGTTGACGCAGCAGAAAAGAAAAACCCCGCTCGACTGAGCATGCCACACAAGCCAGCTGACCCTCCGTATGCTTCAGTACATACGGAGGGTCAGCTGCTGTTCGTAATGAAATCCTTTTGCTCTGAAAGAGCTTTTGGGGTTTGATAAGTGTGAAGCATATCTTTTCAGGTTTTTCTACCGCTTTTTCACCTGGCATTTGCCGCTGTCTTTTCGCCGCCGAAAACAGAGCGCGGATCATTCCGCTCTGCCGCAGCCCATTTCAGCGGAGCAGACACTATCCGCGCTGACGGTTAATTTGCGACGAATTTGCATATTGACATCGGGGCGGCATCATGTTATGCTGAATTGCAAATGAATTGCAAATTGGAGGCGTGGTGACTTGTCCAGTTACAGCACGCGGCAGAGGAAGGCTCTGCTTGCCTATTTGAGCCGGCACCCGGATGAGCTGCTGTCCGCACGGCAAATTGCGGACGCGCTGGCGGATGAAAAAATCAGCCTCAGCGCCGTATACCGGAACCTTGCGCAGTTAGAGGCGGAAGAAAAAGTGCGGCGCAGCAGCAAGAGCGGCACGCGGGAGGTCTACTTTCAGTACCTTGACGCCGAGAGCTGCAAGGGTGCGCTGCACATGAGCTGTGTAAAATGCGGCAGGACCTTTCACATGGCAAGCGGCAACGCCGCCCTGTTTGCAAAGCACCTGGCGCAGAGCGAGCAATTCACGCTGGACGCCGCCGACACAGTTCTCTATGGCATCTGCGCGGACTGCCGGGAAGAATAATATTTGGAAGGAGGACAGACCATGACAAAGAAATCTCGTTTGATCACAGGCTTGCTGGCAGCCGTGCTGGCGGCTGTCATGCTGTCCTCCGCTGTCTATATTGCGGTCGAAGCCAACCACAACTGCTCCGGCGAGGACTGCGCCATCTGCCACCAGCTGCAGGTCTGTGAAAATCTGCTCAAGAGCATTGGGCTTGCCGGTGCTGCCGCGGTTTTCGCCGCGGCGGTCAGGTATGCCCCGTGCAGGATCATTCCCTCCTGCGCGGAGGTTGTTCGCACGTTTACTCTGGTTTCACTCAAGGTCAAGCTCTCAGATTAAATAAGAACGATTTACAAGGGTGTAGTCTATCCGTTTTCGGATAGGCTTTCGCGGCGTTGCCGTTACCCTTGTATTTTTGCGCCCATTTTTACGTTCTTATCATAATCTGGAGGTACATATAGCCTATGAAAAAGATAACTGCGCTGCTGCTTGCGCTAATGATGCTGGCCGGCGTCCTTGCCGGCTGCGGAAAGCCGAAGGATGCCGGAAAAGCCGGCAAATTGAAGGTCGTCACCACCATCTTCCCCGCATACGATTGGGTCAGGGCGATCCTGGGCGACAATGCGGATAACGCCGAGGTCACCATGCTGCTGGATAACGGCGTTGACCTGCACAGCTATCAGCCCACCGCCGATGATATTGTCAAGATTTCCGATTGCGACCTCTTCGTCTATGTGGGCGGCGAGTCCGACGGCTGGGTGGAAAACGCTCTGAAAAACGCCGCCAACAGGAATATGAAGGTCATCAACCTGCTGGAGGTGCTGGGTGATTCCGTGAAAACGGAGGAGACCGTTGAGGGCATGCAGGAGGACGGTCACGACCACGGTCACAGCCACGATGAACAGCTCACGGAGGATGACATCAGGGATCGCACCCTCTCGGATTTCGCCGGTGCGTGGAAGTCCCTGCACCCCTTTCTGCTGAACGGCGACCTGGACAAATTCTGCGAGCACAGGGCGGAGGAGGACGAGGACACCTCGACCACAAAGGACACCTATTTGGAGAAGTACAAGACCTCGTGGCAGTGTGACGCCGAGAAGATCTCTATCAACGGGAACACGATCACCTTCACTTATGGAGACGGAAAAACCGTTTCCGCTGAATACACCTATGCCGGTTATCAGCCGAAGCGGAATGATGAGGGCACGATCCGCAGCGTCCGCTATCAGTTCGAAACCACCAGTGCCGATGCGCCCAAATATGTGCAGTTCAACGACCACGGCCACGAGTCGGGCGAGGCGGAGCATTTCCATATCTACTTCGGCAACGACGGCTTTGATGCGCTGATGAGTGCCAAGACCAATCCGTTTTTTGTGAAGGATGCGCTTTCCATAGAGGACATCCTTGACGAGCTGATGGGACATGACCATGGGGAGGAAAAGGACGAGCACGTCTGGCTGTCCCTGAAGAACGCCCAAGTACTCTGCGTGACGATCGCGGACGCGCTGTGTGCCATCGACCCGGACAACAAGAACACCTATATCGCCAACGCTGCGGCGTATAGGGACAAGCTGGCTGCTCTTGACGCAGACTATAAGGCGGCTGTGGACGGTGCGACCCATAAGACCGTTTTGTTTGGCGACCGTTTCCCGTTCCGTTATCTGGTGGACGATTACGGTCTGCGCTACTACGCCGCCTTTGCGGGCTGCTCCGCCGAGGCCGAGGCCAGCTTTGAAACTGTTTCGTTCCTTGCTAAGAAGGTGGATGAGCTGGGACTTCCCTGCGTGCTGACCATCGAGGGCGCACAGCACAGGATCGCGGAAACCATCGTTCAGAACACCGCCGGGAAGAATCAGAAGGTGCTGACCATGGATTCCATGCAGTCCACCACCTCCAAGGACGTGGCAAACGGCGCTACATACCTTTCCGTTATGGAGAAAAATCTCTCCGTGCTGAAGGAAGCGTTGGGGTAAGGAGGTAGGTCTATGGCTCAGCTCACTTGTCAAAATCTCTGTGCCGGCTACGATGGACGGCCCGTTCTCCAAGACCTCAGCTTTGAGCTCCTTGCAGGCGACTATCTCTGCATCGTAGGGGAAAACGGCTCCGGCAAGAGTACCCTTATGAAAACAATCCTCGGTTTGCAGACACCCATCAGCGGCAGAATTTTGACGGGCGATGGGCTGAGGAAAAACGAGATCGGCTATCTGCCGCAGCAGACAGTGGTACAAAAGGACTTCCCGGCAGCCGTGAGAGAGATCGTTCTCTCCGGATGCCAGGGACGCTGCGGCAGCCGTCCTTTTTATAACAAAAAAGAAAAGAAGCTTGCGGTGGACGCCATGGAGAAAATGCAGATTACACAACTTGCAAGGCGGTGCTATCGCGAGCTGTCCGGCGGACAGCAGCAGCGGGTGCTGCTCGCCCGCGCGCTGTGCGCCACACAAAAAATGCTGCTCCTGGATGAGCCTGTTTCGGGACTTGACCCCAAGGTGACGGCGGAAATGTATACGCTCATCGAAAAGCTCAACCGTGAGGACGGCATCACCGTAATCATGGTTTCTCACGATGTGGCTGCCGCCGTCCGATACGCCAGCCATATTCTGCATATTGGCGACACCGTTTTCTTTGGGACAAAGGCGGACTATCTCCAAAGCCCGCAAGGGCGGCTGTTTGATGTGAAGAAGGGTGGTGACAGCCAATGACTGCTATCTTGGAAAAGCTGACTCTCTATTGGGCATATCCCTTTGTCCGCTATGCCCTCATTGTCGGTGTGCTGATCGCGCTTTGCTCCTCCCTGCTGGGTGTGACGCTGGTGCTGAAGCGGTTTTCCTTCATCGGTGACGGTCTGTCCCATGTGGCGTTCGGCGCGATGGCGATTGCCGCCGTGCTGCAGATCACCAACAAAATGCCCCTTGTAATGGTCATTACCATCCTCAGTGCCGTGCTGCTTCTGCACACCGGGCAGAACACGAAAATCAAGGGCGACGCCGCCATCGCCATGATCTCTGTCGGTTCTTTGGCAATCGGATACCTATTGATGAATATTTTTTCAACTTCATCCAACCTTTCGGGCGATGTGTGCAGCACGCTGTTCGGCTCCACCTCCATTCTGACGCTGTCCCCCGCAGAGGTATGGCTGTGCGTGGGAATGTCGGTGCTGGTCGTGGCGGTGTTCATCCTGTTTTACAATAAGATCTTCGCCGTGACCTTTGACGAGAGCTTTGCAAGGGCGACCGGCACGAGGGCGGGGCTTTACAACCTGCTGATCGCCGTCGTCGTTGCGGTCATCATCGTGCTGGCGATGAACCTTGTGGGTTCCCTGCTGATCTCCGCACTGGTGATCTTCCCGGCACTGTCCGCCATGCGGATGTTCAAGAGCTTTCGCAGCGTGACCGTCTGCGCGGCAGTCCTTTCGGTTTTCTGTGCGCTGCTTGGCATTCTGGCGTCCATTCTCGCCGGTACGCCGGTAGGCTCCACCATCGTCGCCGTTCAGATCGGCGCTTTCGGTCTGTCATGGCTGGCAGGCACGGTATTGGGAGGTGTTCGCAGATGAAAAAACTATTTTGCGTGCTGTTGGCAGCCCTGCTGCTCTGCACTCTCGCCGCCTGCGGCCATGAGGATACCGTGCAAAAGCCCGCTGCGGAGGATGCAGAAGGCACCGCCGCGGTCGACATTGACCTGACCACACTCAGCGGCATCATGGTCTATTCTGAGGTCAACAGCATGATCTCCTTCCCGGATAACTACATAGGAAAAACCGTCAAAATGCAGGGGCAGTTCACCATATACCAGGCCACCGACGAAAGCGGTGCTTTTATCCCGGACAAAATGTTCTTCGCCTGCATGATTGCCGATGCCACCGCCTGCTGCGCACAGGGGCTGGAGTTTGCCCTCGCCGGAAGGCCTGTCTATCCCGATGAGTATCCGGAGCTGGGGGCAGAGATCACCGTGGTGGGTACGTTTGAATGGTACGAGGAGGATGGCTGCCGGTACTACCGGCTGGGCAACGCGGCGTTTGTAAACTGAGGCAGCGTGGGCTGTATCAACCGGAAATTCCGTGCCGCGTTTCGATCACGATAGTATAGCAGCAACACCGTTGCGGCAAGCAACGCAAAGTAACATTCGTGCATTTGACCCGCTTTGGCTCAATGGCAAAAGGTATTCACTGTACCTCGCTGGGCTTTGTACCGACCTCCACAACGGTATCGCAGCAGCTCTCGATCAGCTCCCTGTCGTGGGTGATCACGAGAATGGTTCTGCCGTTCCGCGCTTCGCTTTTCAGCCTTTCTGCGATCAGGCGCATATTCTGCCCGTCAAGGCCGCTGGTGGGCTCATCGAGTATCAATATCCTGCGGCCGGAAAAGATGGCGCAGGCAATGGCAAGCCGCTGCTTCTGCCCACCGGACAGGGCGGACGGGTGCGCAGCCCTGTACTCGTAAAGGCCAAATTCTTTCAGCAGATGTCTGGCACGGTCTTTGTTTTCTTCTGTCAATTCGGTATTCAGCAGCAGCTCCTCTGCCACGCTTGCCGTGAAGAACTGCGTTGACATGTCGTTGCCGCAGTAATAGATCTCCCTGCGCCGGACTGCCGCTCTTGCTTTTTTCCCATCTATCAGGATATGCCCCCTTGTCTGCCTTGCCAGCCCGCAGAGGATCTGCGCAAGGGTGGTTTTCCCCGCGCCGTTTTGCCCCGTTATGGCGGTCACACTGCCCTCTGGAACGGACAGCGAAATATCCTCAAAAATAACTTCTTTGCGTATTCTTTTCGAGAGCCCTGCTGTCTTCAAGACGGCAGGGCTTTCGTCCAATACGGAGGGAGCGGGAAGGCACTTTCCCTCGTGCGGAGAGCGCAGACCCATGTGCAAAATGTCCTTCTCCGGCAGAAGAAGCAAATCCTCCGGTGCATACTCGGCCACTATCCTGCCGTCCCGCAGATATAAAAACCGGTCTGCGATCCCCATCAGCCAGTCGATCCGATGCTCCGCGAGGAGCAGGGTAAAGCCCTGTGCCTTGAGCTGCCGAAGGGTCTGCGCAAGCTGCCGCGTCCCGGCGGCATCGAGGTTGGCCGTCGGCTCGTCGCACACAAAGACCTTTGGCTTCATGGCATATACGGACGCAATGGCCGCCCGCTGCTTTTCTCCGCTTGAGAGGATGTCAACTGCCCTGTCTTTCAAATGGGACAGCTGCAACGCCTCTATGGCGGCGTCCGTTCTCTCCCGTATCTCCCTGGCGGACAGGCCGTAATTCTCGCAGGGAAAGGCGACCTCTCCGGCAAGCTCGGAGGAAAAGAACTGGCTTTTGGGGTCCTGAAAAACGCTTCCCACCAAACGCCCGATCTCCCATGTGGAAAGCCTTGATATGTCCTTGCCGTCTATCTTCACGCTCCCGCTAAAAACTCCGGGATAGTAGGATGGCGCAAGCCCGTTGACAAGCCTTGTCACGGTGGTCTTGCCGCAGCCGGAGAGCCCCGTCAGCACGACGCATTCGCCGCCTTTTACCGAGAGGGAAATGTCCTGTACGCCTCTGTCTGAGTTTTCGTATTGAAAAGAAGCGCGTGTAAGCTCGATCATGCCATGCTCCTTTCCAAAACCAAATAGGAAGCCGTGACCAGCGCACATGCGGCTGCCGCGATGTGATCCCGCGCCCCGCCCCTTTTCTCATAATAGCTGCCGCGCACGCCCGGACGCTCCGCGCCTCTTGCAACAGCGGAAACGGAAAGCTGATCGGCAAGCTGCAACACCCGAAGGAGAAACGGAATCAGCACATACTCCATGCTCTGCACGGGATGCGTGAGCAGCTGCCCCGCCGCGGTCAGCCCGCGGTTTTTCATGGACCTGCCTACACCCTTTAGCTCCGCCCGCATGGTGGGGAAGAAGCGAAAGACCACAAGAAGCCCGAGAATGAACGGGGTGGGCATACGGAGGCGGGATAAGAACGCGGAGAGCATTCCCGGCGGCGTGGTGATCAGATCCCATGACACCAGAAAGATCGGTGACAGATTCCAGAACATCAGAACATAAAACTCCGAAAAGACCGGCATGCGCAGCCCGTGGAAGCGGATTCCGTACAGCAGCAGCGCCAGCAGCAGATAAAAGCAGCCATAGGACACGGCAAGGCGGAAGTTCCGCTGTAAGACAAGATAAAGAAGTGCCCCGCCGGTCAGGATGCAGGTAAGCAGCACATTCCCGCCGATGGTTACTCCGGCAAAGACACACAGCAGCGCCCACAGCTTGACCGGCACCGCAAAGGATGCGTCCGCCCTCATAGAACGCCGGCCTTCTGAAAATGCCTGCGGATCAGCCGACTGCCCACCATGCAGCCCAAAAAGCCCATCAGCGTCGTGAACAGCAGAATAAAGGCCAGCCAGCCGGGAGATGTGTAGTAACGCACATAGGAATCGATGTAGCTCTGCTCCATACCGCTTGCCAGCGCAAAATCGTAGTAGGTGTCCCAGAAGAACCAGATGGGCAGCAGATTGACTCCGTTGTACAGCAGGCTCGCCGCCGTCCAGGCGGCAGTCAGCCGTTTCGGTTTTTGGCAGGAGCCTTCCTTCCAGAGAATCGCCTCGCAGAGGATTCCCACGAGAACATAATAAGGAAGCAAGAACCAGTTGCCCATCAGGAGAAAAATCACGCCGAGGATCGTCATATAGATCAGCGTCACAAACCGCTTGCCGATCCGGCTGACCATGAGCATATAGACCGGCGCGCAGAGGAACATGGTGATCCCCACCGACAGCACCATGCTGACAAAGTCATTGGCCATGCAGACCATGTTGATAACGAGCTGGATCACGATCAGCACCGCCGAAAGCAGCACCGTTGTAATAACATCCTTAACAGACCATTTATTTGTTTCTTTCATAAACGCCTCCTTGTTTTCGACACTTTGTTTTCCAATATTACACTTGGAATCCTGTTTATCCCGCAGCGTTCTACGCCGTCCACGCCATGCTCTCGCTCTGGAGCTGCGCCATGTGGCGGAACAGTCCGTTCTTTTTCAGCAGCTCCGCCGGAGAACCCATCTCAACCACGCGGCCGCCGGAGAGCAGGACGATCTGGTCGGCGTTCATGACGGTACGCATGCGGTGCGCGATGATGAGCACCGTCTTATCCTTGATCAATCCGGACAATGCCGCCTGCACCGCCGTCTCGTTTTCCACGTCCAGCGAGGCTGTTGCCTCGTCCAGCAAAATCACCGGCGCGTCCTTCAAGATGGCGCGGGCAATGGAGATGCGCTGCCGCTCACCGCCGGAGAGCCGGGAGCCGTTTTCCCCGATCAGGGTATGGTAGCCGTCCGGCAGCTTGGATACAAAGGCGTCGCACTGCGCCGCCTTCGCCGCCGCCAGCACCTCCTCGTCGGTGGCGTCCCGCTTGCCGAGGCGGATGTTTTCCATCACGGTATCCGCAAACAGCACCACATCCTGAAATACGATGGCGTAGTTTTTCAGCAGTGCCTCGCCGTCCACCGTGGACACGTCCACGCCGCCCAGCCGCACCGTTCCCTCCGCCGGGTCCCAGAAGCGGGCTGCCAGCTTGGCTGCCGTGGACTTGCCGCCGCCGGAGGGGCCCACCAGCGCCGTCACCTGTCCCTGCTTTGCCGTAAAGGAGACGTCCCGAAGCACGTCCTCTTTTTCCCGGTAGGCAAAGGTCACATGCTCAAAGCGGATGTCGTAGCCATCGGGATCATATTCGGTCATACCGGTCATGCGCTTTTCGTTCTCGATCTCCTGCATACGCTCGATGCGTACCTCGCAGGCGAAAACCGCGGCCATGTTGGCAAACATGGAGCCGATGGGGTCATATACCCGGGTGGCGGCGATAAGGAACATCAGAAACGGGATCAGCGACAAGTCGCCGCGGCTCATGAGCAGCACCCCCGTGAGGACGGTGGTGGCGATGCCCAGCTTCAGGAAGGACTGTGCCGCCGTGACCACGGAGCCTGTGAACAGCTCGCCCCGGATGGTGTCCTGCTCCGCCTCGTCCAGCCTGCGGTTCAGGTCAGCGATATACCGCGCTTTCTGGTTGCACGCCTTGATCTCCGGCGCGCACTCCAGCACCTCCTGCATGGCGTCAGTGGCCGCGCGGCGGGTGACGAGGCCCTTTTTTATATGCCGCTTTTCCATGCGCCGGGAGAGATAGACCATCAGCAGCGACGCAGGCACCACCCACAAAAGAGCCAACGCCATCCGCCAGTCGTAAAGCAGCATGCCTGCGGAAATCAGCGCCGTGGAGATAAGCGCGCCGTGCATGGCGGGGTAAAAGTGGGAGAAGGCCTTTTCCAGCGTCTCCGTATCCCCCATGATGGTGGTGGTCAGGTCAGTCAGGTCACGGTTTCCAAAGAAGGACAGCGGAAGCTGGCGCAGCACCTCCGCCAGCAGGATGCGGCGGTTGGCACTCTCCCGGTAGGTGGCTTCGTATAGGGCCTTGTACTGGATCAGGAAGGTCACAAAGAGCGCGGCGAGGGCAAGGACGCCCGCGACCAGAAAGCGCGTAAGACCCGCCCTTGGGTCGGTGCCGTTTGTCAGTGCCTCTACGATGCCGGAGAGCGCCGCGGCCAGCACGCCCACCGGCAGCATTTTGCTGATGTTGACCAGTACGGACCAGAACACGGCGGCCACATAGTCTTTTGCGCCCTTCTCCGTCATGGCGTATTTTTTGCGGATGCGTTCGATCATGCGGCACCTCCCACCTTCCACTGCGCGGCCTTTTGGTATTCCTCCCACATGGCGGCGTATACGCCGCCCTTTTGGAGAAGCTCGTCGTGCTTTCCTTCCTCGGCGATCTCGCCGTCCCGGACGACAAGGATGCGATCCATGTTCCGCACTGTGGACAGGCGGTGGGCGATCATCAATACGGTTTTGCCCTTCATCAGCGCCTCGAAGGCCTTTTGTATCTTCGCCTCGTTCTCGGGGTCTGCAAAGGAGCTGGCCTCATCCAGCACCACGATGGGCGCATCCTTTAAAATCGCCCGGGCCAGCGCGATGCACTGCATCTCGCCGCCGGAGAGGTACACGCCCTTGGCACCGATCACGGCGTCCAGCCCGCCCGGCGTCTTTTCCAGAATATCGCTGCACTGGGCAAGCTGCGCCGCGTGTAATATCTCCGCCTCCGTTGCGTCCGGCCGAGCGGCGCGGATGTTGTCTCGGATACTCTTCTTAAACAGGCGCACCTCCTGAAAGACGAAGGAGATCTGCTCCATCAGCTCCGCGGTGGGGATGCTGCGCACATCCCGTCCGCCCAAGAGCACCGCCCCTGCCTGCACATCGAAAAAGCGCGGGATCAGCCGGGCGATGGTGGTCTTGCCGCCGCCGGAGGGACCCACCAACGCCCACGCCTCCCCCTGCGGCAGATGGAAGCTCACATTCGTCAGCGCGGGTCTGTCCGCGCCGTCATAGGAAAAGGTGACGTTTTCAAAGGAAATGCCGCTACCCGCGGGCTTGCTTCCGCTGTCCGCCGCAGGCTCGGGAAGGGGCGACTCCCGGAGTATCGCCTCCAGCTTGTTCACTGCCTCGGCGGCCTCCATCTGTGCGTTGACCGCGTACATCAGCCGCTCCATCATAAAGGCAAGCTGGGGCGCGAAGAAGATGTAAAACACCAGATCGGCCAGCACCGCCCAGCCGTCTGCCGCGCCGCCGATGAGAACCATTCCCAAGGGCATGAGAAGCAGGAACATGGCGTTCAGCACCACCGTAAGCAGCGTGTAGGGCATACGGCACATCATGGCGTAGCCGCTGGCAAGGTCGCGGTAGCTGAGGATGGCGGCATGAAAGCTCTTGAAGGAGTAAACCGTCTGCTGGAATACCTTCACCACCGGGATGCCCCGGACATACTCCGTGGCCTCGGCGGAAATGCGCTCTCCTGCCCGCTGGTATTTCTCAAAGAACTTCATGCCCGTCCCGGTCATCATGCTCATCAGGCAGACAAGCCCGATAATCATGGGGATCAGGCAGGCAAGCCCCATGCGCCAGTCAAAGACGAAGAGCAGTCCAACCGCCAGTACCGGCGTTACGATCCCGCCCACCGCGTCGGGGATGGTGTGGGCAAGGAGCGTTTCTGTCAGCGCTGCGTTGTCGTCGATCTGCTTGCGCAGCCGCCCCGTAAGATTGGCGTTAAAGTACCCCAGCGGCAGGTCAATGAGATGGGCGGCCGCCGCCTTTCGCATATTCGTCGCCACCCGGAAGGCCGCAAGGTGCGTACACATAAGCCCGGCGAAATAGATCGCCGCGCTCAGAAGCGCCGCCGCCAGCGCGTACCAGCCGTAGCGGGCAAGCCCTGCCGAAACGCCGCCTCCCGGCGTTAAAATGCCTCTGGCCGCATACCAGACAAAAACGAACGGGAAAATGCCGGCCACCGCCGAAACGCCGGACAGCCCGCAGCCCAATACGGACAGCCACTTATGCCCTCCGGCGTATTCCAGCAGCCTGCCCAGCACCGGCGGCTGCTTTTCTTTTCTCTGTTTGCTCATATTCCGTGTTCCTTTCTTAAAATATATGGATTTGTTGGAGGATGCGCCGCATCGGTTAGAGGAAACTAACCGACAGTTATTTTTTTAAGGCTCATTCGAGCCTTAAAAGTCCGCTCCAGCCGGAGTGGAAAAAGATAGCCAGTTCATCGACGTATTTCATGGCTTCCTCTCTCGGCATGTCGTGGACGATGGTTTCACACACCGCCGTAAAGTAGGCCCTTGTGATCATGTGATGAAGCTGACGAGTCATGCTCCCGGAGAGCATACCGTTTTTTCGAAGGAGACGGTAGTATTCTTCGGATCGATCGACCTCCAGCTCCACCAGCACCTCGATGAAGTCCGCGTAGCCCGTTCCCTCCGCCCGGCAGAGGATCAGCTTGAATTCGTCGAAATGGTCGTACATGAACGCGACAAACTCGTGCAGGTGCTGGGTGGAGAGCTCCAAACTGTCTTTTGCTCTCCCCTCCGGGACAAGGTCAAAATAATCGTCCTGTGCTGCCTTGAAGCGGGTGAGCAGCTCGCTTGCGGTCTCGCCCACAAGGTCTTCAAACAGAGCGGTCTTATCCGGGTAATAGCCGTAAAAGGCTCCCTTCGTGAAGCCGGCTTCCGCGACAATTTGGTTCAGAGATGCGTCCTTGAAGCCCTTTTCCAGAAACTCTTTTTTTCCAATCTCAAGGATCTTCTTTTGGGTTTCCGTTCGTTCCATGTTCTACGCCTCCTGATATACCAGCAGTATATACCACTGGTATATTATACCCGAGCATATTGAGTTTGTCAATGAGGCTTGCGATTTTTCTGTTTGCCCAACTCAACACAGTGCCTCTCTGTTCACCTGTCTTGGATGCTTGCGCATATTCTTTTTCAATACTCGCCATACAGCGCAAGGCAGGAACACCGCAAGAGGTGTCCCTGCCTTTTCGGATAGGCTGTTTGGCAAACGCAACCCGCGCAATCTGCCGCTGAAGTTACCGTCAGCGGCAGGCATCATTTCTCACTCCACCAACGCCTTGCCCAAGGCGCGGCAGGCTTCAAGTGCCGCGTCGTCGGGCGTCTCCGTGCAGATCACACTCTCGCAAACGAGGTTCACCCCTGCGCTGTCACAGTCACTCTCCCAAGTGCGCATCCACTCGCCATCGCCCCAGCCGTAGGAGCCGAACAGTGCCACGCGCTTCCCGCCGAGGCTGCGCTTGCAGGCATCGAACATGGGCTGGAACTCCATTTCCTCCAGCACCTCGCTGCCCATGGCAGGGCAGCCGAAGGCGATGGCGCCGTAGGCGTTCAGATCGCCGGGCTGTACCTGATCCGGTGTGAGCAGCACAGCCTCCGCGCCCGCGGCGGTCATGCCCTCGGCAACAGCCTGCGCCATCGCCTCCGTATTGCCTGTACCGCTCCAATAAACAACAGCAGTTTTCATGTTTGTAAGTTCCTTTCTTTTAATGATTTTATATGATCAAACTGCAACGGCAAGCTGCTCCAGCTTCAAGCCGCTTTGCCAAAGTGTACAGTAGATCTCCGTGCATTTTTTGTATTTTGCGAATAGTGAGCGCGCTTTTTCCTCGTCGCCGTAGACCTTCCAGAGTCCGGCGCATTTGAAGCCGCCTGCGCGGTGGTCGATGAAGCCCTTCACGTCCTCCGGCGGATAGCTGAGAAACAGCCCTACCTCGTGCGGAAACTCTCCGCTCTCGTCTCCTTTGAATGTTTGCCGGTTAGCATACTCTAACCATATAGCCCTTGAGAAGCCGCCCGAAGGCGGCTCTTTGGAGAGGATCACCGCCTGCCGCCGCGCCCCAATGCCATGGTTCTCTACCAAGTAAGCCTCGGATGCAGACCAGAATTGCTGATGTCATCGCCGCCTTATTTTCTTCCCAGCAGCAATGTTGAGCCGCGAAGCATC
>OMBD01000340.1_pt1 | contig 16639 bp, 15 predicted proteins | sample 1644811 | NCBI WGS metagenome assembly OMBD01 (sample SAMEA103958128, study PRJEB25191) | human gut metagenome | reverse complement strand
TATCCATATCCGCACCCACAACACCGACTTAAAGAAGCGGCTTGCCGCCTACGCCCGACAGCACCCCGACCAGTGCCGCCAGACCGACGCAGACCCCGAAACGGGCTGCATGGAGTTTGAGATTGCAAAGGGGCGTTTCTCTTTCCGTCTGACCGCCCCATACAGCGAGGAGCGCCGGAGAGCCACCAGCGAAGCGGCAAAAAAGTGCGGCGTTCATAGAAAGATTACACATTTGTATGGAGACAGTAATTGAAAAGTTCGTGCTTTGCATGGTATAATTATATTAAATAAGTTTATCCACACAAAGTGAAAGATGATGATATGCCCGAAAGGAGGAAACAGCATGACAACTCTGATACAGTATTTACAAAGAGTGCTTATAGTAGCTATTCCAGCGGTTCTCGTTTTTTTGTGTTTTACCCCGTACCGAATGAAAGCACTGTCTGCGATGAATTTGCGTACTTCACGCAAACATGAAGCGGGACTTATTTTGTTTGTCACTTCGATATTCGGTATTCTTGCTCTGACATTGTGGCCAACATATATCTGGATGGATTCTCCTGGTGTTTGGGGAGATATTCGTATTTTGATTGATCGTCCTACATGGAAATCTAATTTAAGTTTAATTCCCTTTACGGTGTTCAAAGATTATATCGAGGATTTGTTTAAAACTCCTGTCTATTTCTTTGCAACTCTAATTAACTTTTTTGGGAATTTGGCAATATTTGTTCCTATTGGCTTTTTCCCTGCGCTGTTGTTCCGCGATGCTAATTGGAAAAGATCTGCCATTATTGGATTTGGTATGTCTGCATTGATTGGGCTTGCACAGTATTTTATTATGAGAAATGTCGCTGTTGATGACATCATTCTGAATACTGCCGGTGCAATATGTGGTCACCTACTTTATCTGTTCATTCGTAAACATTGGACTAATTTTACTGACGGCTTTTTGTGTAGAGAAGTGTCAAAGAGTTGAGGTAGCATATTAGAAAAATTCCTGTTATCATCAGTTGGTACTCTCCGCCGAACCGAAAGGCACAAGTACGCCGGATGATTAGTTTTGAATGTGGGCATTAAGAAAAGGGGTAGTAATAGAGCCCATTTGGAGGCTCTCAGCGAAGCAGCCCTCAGCTTTTTAGGCTGAGGGCTGCTTCGCTTTTCTATATCGACTTGTTTGCCCTGTCGGTTCAGGTCATTTCCCTATGAGTGGGACCCCTATGGATGGCCGCTTTTACTCACCGTTTTTCAACTTCTCTGCACTTTGGCACAATGCAATATACCGCTCCGCTTCTGCATCACTCTTTCCGGCTTTATAGGGAAGTATTCCCCTGTGAAAGCCCACCTAACTCCTTGAGCGTCGAGATTTTTGCTGTCTGTATTTCACTGCCGAGAACGTGGAGCAGGTTATTACAATCCCGCCCCACGTTCTGCTGTGTCATTTTCTGCCGCTTAAAAGCGGCTTGTCGTGGGTTAACCTATTCTGCGCTGATTGGAATCAGAACTCTGAACTGTTTCCGAAACAGGCTCGCTCTCCTGACGGGAACGCCACTCGATGTTCTTTTCGAGGATGTCTCCGGATACCGCATCGACCTTGTAGGAATACGCACACTTGTCCGTGTAGAACTCCAGAATGTAGCAAGGCTTGCCCTGATTGCGGCTCAGCTCCTCTCGGGTGAACACGATTTTTTGGGTAGCTTCATCAAGTCCTGCGTCCTCTAATGCGATCTGCTTTGCCTTTTCCAAGCCGATAAACTCCGGAGCAAGGGGAATGATCTTATCGCAGGTCTTATCCATGATCACGCCCAGAACGGCGTCAATTTTGTAAGTCCAGCGAGCTGAGTCACTTTCAAAGACGAAGTAATAGTAGGGTGACTTGATGCCGCCGGCAACCAGCTCCTCTGTCGTGAAGACCACCTTCACATTGACCCCAGCGTCGTCCAGTGCGATTTTCTTCGCGTCCGCCAGAAGAATGAAGTGGTAAGCCTCGATGATACTGCCGTTCTTGGCGTCCACCTTGTAGGAATACTGCTTCTTCGCGGTGTAGAACTCCAGGATGTAGCAGGGCTTGCCTGAATTGCGGTTCAGCTCCTCTCGGGTGAACACGATCTTTTGTGTAGCTTCATTAAGTCCGGCATCCTTCAAGGCGATCTCCTTCGCCTCCTCCAAAGAGATGAAGTCCGTTGTCACGATTTCTTTCTGTTGCTTCTCCAACACAGTGCCCAGCACCGCATCAATGCGGTATGTCCACTGTGTTTTTGCATCGGCAAAGACGAGCTGGTAGTAAGGCGTTTTGATGCCGCCGCTCACAAGGGTTTCCTCGGTAAAGCTGACTTTATCCTCGCATCCGGCATCATCCAGGGCGATTTTTTTCGCTTCGGAAAGCGTGATATATTTCCCGGCGTAAATAATGCTGCCGCTCTTTGCGTCGATTTGGTAGAAATATTGATTCGTCCCGGTGTAGAACTCCAGCAGGTAGCAGGGCTTGCCCTGATTGCGGCTCAGCTCCTCTCGGGTGAACACGATCTTCTGCGCCAGCTCATCAAGCTTCGCGTCCTTCAGTGCAATCTTCTTTGCTTCCTCCAAGGAGATGAACTTCGATACGCAGACAGAAGAAATGCCGGAGACCTCTTGGAATTTAAGAAGCTCGTCCAACGACATGCGGGCAACCTCGTCCGTGGGCAGCCCGGTTTTGTTTGCTGCGGTGAGGATCCAGTCGGCGCGGCCAAGGGAGACATGGAATTCCTCGGCGATCTTTGCTGCTTCAGCGTTTTCCGTCAGTTCGGAGTGGAAAACCAGCGTGCCGACGGCATCGGTCTGCTCCAGGGTCTGCTGGATCTCCGCGGAGAGCGATGCCTTTAGCTCGGCGTTCGCATCAAGACGGGAATCAAAAGAGATCAGAACCGTCGCTTCGCCGTTTTCCATATATCCGCAGGCCTCGTAGGCGGCGACCGTGCGCGTTAGAGCGGTCTCGACACTCTGCTTTCCCAGCGCAACATCGCTGAGCGCATTTTCTGCATCGCTGTTCAAGCAGCGGACATTCTTAACGATCCCGCTTTTGGCAATCGTATATTCCACGCTGGGGTTGACATCCATTGTGAAGGTGCCTGCTGTCGCATTGCTTCGGATGGCATGTGTGGCGATGCCGGTACAGAGAACCAGTGCAAGGCAGGCAACCATTGTTCCAAGCTTGGCCCAACCGGGCTTTCTTTTGGTATTTGCTTCGCTTTCCGCGTCAGCGATAAGCTCGTCATTGATTTTTCCGATCGAACGAAGAAGAACTTCGGTTTTCATAGCATAATTCCCTCCTTTTCAAGAAATCGTCTTAATTCGTTTCTCATACGGAAAAGCAAAGACGTCACCTTGCTCTCGCTCATTCCGTATGCGTCCGCAATATCCCGTATTGCATAGAGATGATAGTATCTGCGGACAAAAATGTTACGGTTCAGCTTGGGCTTTGCATACAGGAAGCGGTCAATGGCGGCAGCCAACTCATTTTCTTCGACGGTCTGCTCCACAGTCGTTTCCGAAGGAACGCAGGCTTCCAACTCAGACAGCGCGAGGACTACTTGTCCGCGTCCGCGTTTTTCGGCAGTATACCGCTTATAACGGTTCAGAGCGAGGTTGCGCGTGATTTTCCCTAAGTAGATCGACAAACGGTTCGGACGCTGTGGCGGGATCGAACTCCATGCGCCGAGATATGTGTCGTTGGCACATTCCTCCGCATCCTCTTTGTTACGCAGTATGTTATATGCAATCGTATGGCAGTAGTTCCCGTACTTTTCTGTGGTGGCGGTAATCGCGCTCTCGTTACGCGCCCAGTACAATTCTATGATCTCATGGTCTTTCATTGCGCCCTCCCTTCTTTCTGCGTAAAGGCCTTTCACTTATATAGACAACAAAAATAACCATTCATTGCGTGGACAGGAAAACTTTTCTTCAAGCTTATCATATCATGCGGGAGCGGCGATTTCTACCGGTCTGAAAGTGCTGGCTTACTTTCGACCATTGTCTCCTTACAGGCCAGGAGCCGGACTGCGCGTATTACGCAGTCCGGCTCCTGGCAATTTATATATGCCGATGTATGGTCTATATGATCACCTGCCGCTTTCACAGCTTCTGTATTGCAGCCAATGAGTCCATGAGCGAATGGAAACCATCTTCTCCCAGCATGGCCGCGGCATCGAAGGGGATGCCTTCAGCGGCCGTAATAGCCGGATCGCAGCCGGGGGTGAACCACCGCAGGTGGTACTTGTCCCCCTCTTTCACCGCAAAGGCGGTTTCGGAAAGGTTGTTCTCCCGTGTGATGGCCATCATGGTGTCCTCCGGCAGCCACGCGTCCATGACGCAGACAGCGGCGGGGTTGCCGGCAAACACATGGTCGGTAAAGGCGTCGATGACGTATTGCTTCATGGTTTTGCTGTTCATAGTACATCCTCCTGTGACTCTTCTGTTTTTTGCAGTTTCCGGCAAATGCGCAGCAGGGCTTCTGCATCCTCCGCGCCCAGCTTTTCCCGCAGTCCGGCCTGCGCCTGCTCCCACAGGGCAACGCCCCGGGCAAGTGTGTCCTTGCCGCTGTCGGTCAGGGCAAAGGTGCGTCCCCGCCCCTCCGCCGGTGCAACGAGGCCTTTTGTCTCCAGTGTTTTCACGTTCCGCACCATGGTGGTGCGATCCAAGCCGACCCGCTCCGCCCACTGGCTGAGATTGGCTCGCTCCATGCGGGACAGGTTGATCAGCAGATAGTACTGCGGCACCGACAACCCGCATGGTGCCAGCGCCTTGTCATAATACTCCGTGACCCACAGCGCGCTGCGCCGCAGATTCGTGCAATAGCAGGGACTTTCGTACATAATACTCACTCCTTATTTGTGGAAAATGCCCCGGTCAAAGAAAATATTCTTGCCGGAGACCGACAGCGGAATGCCCAGCCACAGCACATCTGAGGAAAAGTCCATCTCCACCGCCGCTTTTCCGATGGAATACATAATGCGGTTGTCAATCCTATCCGCCGCGGCGATGGTCACCGCCGAAGAAACCGCAACACCCAAATCTACATACGCCCAGCCGCAGTTGCTTCCTGCGGCCTGACAGCCTGCACAATTCTCATGTCCGCAGTAGCCGCAATGAGGTACGCCCCGCAGCTTCTTCTCCGCGCCGATCAGCACCACCGCCTGTGCCTTGCGCACACAGGCAGCATCCCGTCCATACCAGGTGGGCATCTCATCGCCCATTTCACGCAGTCCGACTTCCTCCATCTTCCTCGCAAGTGCTTCCTTGTCCTCGCCGGTCAGCACAAGAGTGTGGAGCGTGTCCCTGCCGTGACCCTTTGGCGCAGTTCGCGCGGCTGCACACATCCGCGCCGCTGTCTGCATAACAGCCTGCATCTCCATCTCGCCGCTCTCATGGCGCATAGCAATGTCCTCCCAAAGCATAAAGTGTATATACACGCCGTGCATATACACTTTATATCATAATGCGTATGCTTTGTCAATGAAAACTATCTCGGTTTTTGTTAGAAGTATTGCCGCGCCATCATAGAGGGAGATATGCAGTTTGAAAGAGACATCGCTGAAATAACGATGTACCAGCGACACCTTTTCGATGATCGACTGAACATCTTCTTTCGTGTGTCCGGCCAACGACCCGACTCTGGCACAGGCCATAGACAAACTGTACGCAGAAAAGATATACGCCGGAATTGCAATCCAGTCTTCTTTATATCTGCCTGCAAATGTATAGATCAGCAGTACAGCCGCAACAGAAATACCGAGAAACATCATCCGCATTTTGGAAAAATAGCTTTCGTAACAGCCGTTTGAATTGTTCCATTCTTTTTGTTCCCTCTGCTTATAATGATTATATCATACAAAAGTTGCATTGCCGCAATGTTTTAGAATTATTTCAGGAATATTAAAATGCTGATGCCCAAATTCACGAAGATAATAGACGGTTGATATATCCATTTTGGTTGCAGAAAATCACCTTGACAAATCTTGTCTCAATTAGGTTTTCTTATGTGCTATCACAACGACACAAATTACATTAGTCTCACCCCTCCGGCACAAACTTCTCCAGCATTGCCAGACTCTCCTTGGGCGAATATCCCCACAGCACCGAGCTCAGGGCATCAATCGCCATCTGACGCTTGCGGAAGTAGGTGCGGTAGCTGATGTCCCGGATGTGCGGTTCCAGCTTTTCGATGATCTCCTGCGTATTCGCCAGCTGCTGCGGCGACAGATAGGTGTAGTACAGCAGCCAGTAATAGCTCTCACCGTATTTGTGCTTTGTCCGCAGCAGCTCCACGGAGGTATCCAGCAGCTTCAGCATCTTGTAGCTGCGCTCAATGCAACGGGCATGATCCTCAATCGCCGAGCCCTCGAAGGTGATGCCGGCCACATAGAGGGATTCCAGAAACTCCTCTATGCTGCTGCCATACTCGATCTGGAACTGCCGACGTACCTGCTGCACGGACAGCTCCAGGCTCCACACCACGTCCCGGTACTTGCGCAACAGCATCCACGTGTCATGGTACAAGGGGTTCTCGGTCACTTTGAGTTCCTGTGCAGTCTTTTTCATCGTTCGGCCTCCTTATCGCCGCGCATCCCTGTCGGGTGCAATCTGAGTTCAAAGTGATAGACTTCCTGAGCGTCACCGCAGGTGACCACCAGTTGAAGCCACCGGCGCAGCGGAGGCACCCCTTCTATCGTAACCTCGCAGTCGTCGGATAATGGTAATAACATATATTTGGATTTGGGGCATGAAGCGCACGGCAGTCCTTGTGCCACAAGGATTTCCCGCATCTTCCGCTCGATCCGATGGCGGTTCATTTCTGAAACGCTACCGGTCTCATTTGAACCGCTTGTTACCGTCGTGGTCAGGGCGGTTTCCTCCTGAAGCTCCAGCTTGATGCCAAGGCTCATGGCGATCTCTTCCTTGTCCACCACGATGTCAGAAATTTGGAACATGGTGGAGAGATAGTTCTGTAGATAGATCGTGGTGCCGTGTGTGCCGGGGAAGACAGCCAGTTGCAGATAGCCCCATTCGGCCATGCGCTTGAGGTATCGGCCAGCAGTCGCCTTAGAGACGCCCCAGCGGGATGCCAGTTCCGCGTAGCTGACCAGCGGGCAGCCTGTACCGTTGCGGAGATAGACCACCGGCCCGACGTCTGAACCGAGGACTTGCGGATCGTTATAGACCGTGTTCAGCCATAGATCCAATACGGCGTCCATCTCCGAGCAGTGACCGGCACTGACCAGTTCTGTGGCAGTGGATACAGGGAAGAAGAAAAAGCCGGTATCCTTCTGACAGGGCGCATTGTAGTCGAGAATCGTGTTGTGACGCCGCCAGCTGCGAATCTTGAATTTGACCAGCTTACCATGTCCGAGAACAAGAAAACTGATAAACCCTTTCTTTTGCAGTCCCTCCAAAGCGGCCAAGGTCTGGCGGCGGAAGCGAGTGCGGAAATACCGGGACAATTCCTCCACAGACATGATCCATTCGCCGGGGTAGATGGTGTAACTAATGCCATCAATGCGCTTGTATGAGGTGCGGAAGTTGGCATAGGCGCAGAGTACGACAAAATAAAAAAGGCCGGAGCCTCCGCTCACGCGAATGCTCCGGTCTGCTATCAAGGCTTGTACGAACTGCCGGTAGATCCGGCAGCGTGGATAATCTACGATCTGTTTGATCTCAAGTGTATATTCTGACATGGAAACCTCCAAAAAATACTTCCATTCTCGATGGTTCTATGCTATAATTCAAAATCGAACCAACTGATTTAGATTTTGACTCCTCTGTAAAACTGCTAACATTTTGCTAATTGCACTACGAAATACCAGCAGATATAGCGGAGTATCAACAATGTTGAATGAAGAAATTGCTCCCCTGAAGACTGTGTAATTCGGTGTACCACGAGAGTCGTGAAGGACTACGATTGACGACGTATAAGTTATAATCGTGACTTCTAAGCGGTATGCCGCCAGTTAGAGTCTGGCCGGGGGTGCCAGCGCGCAGAGAGGCTTTTGCCCCTCTGCGCGCCTTTTTCGTACAGATAAAAAGAGCACCCCATGGGTGCTCTTTTGGCTTTCGCTTAAAATTCCGCGTTGCCCACCGTGCGGGGGTGCAGCTCCACGTCGCGGATATTGCTGACACCGGTGAGGTACATCACCATACGCTCGAAGCCCAGGCCGAAGCCCGCGTGGCGGCAGGAACCGTAGCGACGCAGGTCGCAGTACCACCAGTAGTCCTCCGGGTTCATGCCCAGCTCACGGATGCGGCTCTCCAGCAGCTCCAGGCGCTCCTCGCGCTGGCTGCCGCCGATGATCTCGCCGATACCGGGCACCAGGCAGTCTGCCGCGGCCACGGTCTTGCCATCGTCGTTCAGGCGCATATAGAATGCCTTGATCTCCTTGGGATAGTCGGTGACGAACACGGGCTTCTTGAATACCTGCTCGGTGAGATACCGCTCGTGCTCGGTCTGCAGGTCGGTGCCCCACTCCACCTTGTAGTCGAACTTGTCATTATTCTTCTTCAGGATCTCCACCGCGTCGGTATAACTGACCCGGCCAAAGTCGCTGGACGCCACATGCTCCAAACGCTCCTTCAGCCCCTTGTCCACGAAGCTGTTGAAGAACTCGATCTCCTGCGGGCAGCGCTCCAGCACCCGGCGGATGATGTGCTTGATCATGGCCTCGGCCACATCCATGTCACCGGCCAGGTCGCAGAAGGCCATCTCCGGCTCTATCATCCAGAACTCGGCGGCATGGCGCTGGGTGTTGGAGTTCTCGGCACGGAAGGTGGGGCCGAAGGTATACACATCGCCGAAGGCCATGGCGAAGTTCTCCGCATTCAACTGGCCGGACACCGTCAGGCTGGTTTTCTTACCGAAGAAGTCCTGGGTGTAATCCACCTGCCCGTCCTCGGTCTTGGGGACGTTGTTCAGATCCAGGGTGGTCACCTGGAACATCTCGCCGGCGCCCTCGCAGTCGCTGCCGGTGATGATGGGGGTCTGTACATACACAAAACCCCGGCTCTGGAAAAACTCATGCACCGCGTAGGCCGCCGCGGAGCGGACGCGGAACGTGGCGGAAAACAGGTTGGTGCGGGGACGGAGGTGCTGGATGGTCCGCAGGAACTCCACGCTGTGACGCTTCTTCTGCAGGGGGTAATCCGGCGTGGACTTTCCCTCTACCTCGATGCTGTGGGCTTTCACCTCCAGGGGCTGCTTGGCATCCGGCGTCAGCACCACGGTGCCCTTGACGATCAGTGCCGCACCCACGTTCTGTGCGGCGATGTCCTTATAGTTGGCCAGCTCCTCGGCGGACATGACCACCTGCAGGTTCTTGAAGCAGGAGCCGTCGTTCAGCTCGATGAAGCCAAAGGTCTTCATGTCGCGGATGGTGCGTGCCCAGCCGCACACGGTCACGTCCTTGCCGCCCAGGGACTCCTGATCGGCGAAGATCGCGGCAATTCTCATTCGTTCCATATCATTCTCACCTTTTCTATGTTCTTCTGCGTTGCATTCCGCAGCCGTTTTGACAGTACATAGTATTATAAACCAAACCGCCTGGATTTACAAGGCCGACTTTTGACCTGCAGACGCCGTTCATAAAAAGGAAAGACACCCCGAAAGGCGTCCTTCCCTTTTATACGCTTTCACATTTCCTGAGCCTGTAATTGGAGGCGATCGGCGATCATGGCGATGAATTCGGAGTTTGTGGGCTTGCCCTTTGCGGAGTTCACCGTATAGCCAAAGTATTTCTGCAGCGTTTCCAGGTCGCCGCGGTCCCACGCTACCTCGATCGCGTGGCGAATGGCGCGCTCCACCCGGCTGGGCGTCGTCCCGAACCGCTTTGCGATCTCCGGATACAGCACCTTCGTCACCGCGTTGATGACCTCCATGTTCCGCACCGTCAGGATAATACCCTCCCGCAGGTACTGGTAGCCCTTGATGTGCGCCGGCACGCCGATCTCGTGGATGATGGCCGTGACCATCATCTCCAGCTGCTGCAGCGGCAGGTCGCAGCGCGGGCCTGCCGCGTGGCGGATATGCTCCAGCACTGAGGTGTCGTCCGCCGGCTTGGGCAGGAATGCATAGGCGCCGGCATCCCGGATGTCCCGGGCCGCCTCGGCGGTGCGGAATTCCGTCACCACAATGCACCGCGTCTCGGACTTGCCCTTCAGCCGCCGCAGGATACCTGTGCCGTCCAGCCCGGGCAGTACCGTGTCCAGCACCAGCACGGCGGGGTGCTGTGCCTCCACCATCGCCAGCGCCTCACGGCCGTCGGCAGTGTCGCCGATCAGACAGATATCCCCCTGCTTCTTCAAGAAATCGCACAGCTCTGTCCGATACGCCTGGTCCGCATCCGCAACGCATACAGTGATCTTGTTCTCCATATTCACTTTCCCCTTTAACATAATTTTAACGGCACGCAATTCCCCATATACACACCACGAACCGCTTTGACGCTATCAAAAATACCACAAACAGACAGCAAATGCAAGGGCAATTTGTCGAAAACCAACATTTTCGTTCGACACCCAGCGACCGCATTCGACAACAAGTGGTGCTCACGAGATGAAATGTTCCGTTTTACCGATATTCCGCCTCTATAATTGCGCATATATCGGCAATTGTGGCCGCTAATCGGCATTTCATGTGCAATGTATCGAGTTGCCGTTTCAGATGTATGTGCGGAGGCGCAGAGTGCAGTCTGCACCTCAAAAGTCCCTCTGAAAACAGCGTTGATACATATACCGCCAGCGCAAAGAGGAAAGATGCCGCGCGATTCCTGCAAGGAGTTGGAGCTTGTGGCCGGATTTCCCCCGCGAGGGGGGATAAACTTCGACTCCGGACAATCTCAATAAAAAAAGCAACACCCTATCGGGAGTTGCTTTTTTGGAGCTTGTGGCCGGATTCGAACCGGCGACCTGCTCATTACGAGTGAGCTGCTCTGCCAGCTGAGCCACACAAGCATCAACGCAGATGGTAGTATAGCATACTTCGCCGGCGCCGTCAACCGCTTTTCCGGTGAAGAGAGCCTTTTTCTGCTCCGCCTACTTCCAAAGTGGGTACGTACCGGGAATGACAATACATAATGTAATCGATTGCTGACAACGGCCGCAGATCTTCCGGAAAAGTAAGGAAAACGCCGCCGGCGGTGCGCTGCACAGCGGCGGGCACTTACGGGAAATCCCCTGCATATTTTCCCGTTCCGGTATACTTTTCACACAAAACAGCACGCCGGCAGCAACCCGGAGGCCTTTACGTTAATTTGACATAATTCTACATGACATAATTTTTACAATGAGTTATCCACATTTTCCACCACTTTTTCCACACTGCGAAAATCCTTTTAAATACGCTGAATTTTCTTGTTATGGAAGAAAATGTAAGTACCGAAAAACACCTCTTTCACCCGCGAAACACACGCCGTTAGCTTAACATAATGTCATATCATGGAGAAGAACGAAGGATATAGATGTGATGATTTCCATAACACCGCCGCCGACGGTTGGTTGACAAAAAGCACCCCCGAAAACGGGGTGCTTGGTCACAGTAGGGGTGCGCCCAGGTCCATGGTGGCGTAGGCGTTGAGGTCGAGCCCGGCGGTGCGGCCCGCCTGATACTCATAGTAGCCCTGGGCACCGATCATGGCCCCGTTGTCGCCGCACCACTTCAGCGGGGGGAGAAACAGCCTGACGCCCGCCTTGCCGCAGGCGGCATGCAGGTCGGCGCGGATAATGGAGTTGGCGGCCACGCCGCCGGCGGCCACCAGGGTCCTGCGGCCGGTAAGCTCCAGGGCGCGCATGGCGCGGGGCACCAGTTCCCCGGACACGGCGCGGGCAAAGTCCCGGGCAAGTGCCGGGGCGTCCAGCGGATCGCCCTTCTGCTGGGCGTTGTGCGCCAGATTCACCACAGCGGTCTTCAGACCGGAAAAACTCATGTCCAACTCTGCCCCGGCCACACGGGCGCTGGGCAGGTCGTACACGCCACCTGCGGACTGCTGCGCCAGCTGGTCCATAGGTCTGCCGCCGGGGTAGGGGAGCCCCAGCACCCGCGCCGCCTTGTCGAAGCATTCGCCAGCGGCATCGTCACGGGTGGCACCCAGCACGGCCATATCGGTGTAGTCCGCCACATCCACGATCAGCGTATTGCCGCCGGAGATGGCCAGCGCCACGAAGGGCGGCTCCAGCTCCGGAAAGGCCAGATAGTTGGCGGCGATGTGCCCCCGCACATGGTGCACCGGAATCAGGGGCACACCCAGCGCGTAGGCGGCGGATTTGGCAAAGCTGACGCCCACCAGCACCGCGCCGATGAGCCCCGGCGCGTAGGTGACGGCCACGGCATCGATGTCCTTTTTGGCCAGTCCGGCGTCGGCCAACGCCTTGTCCGTCAGGGCAGCGATGGCCTGTACGTGCTTGCGGGAGGCGATCTCCGGCACCACGCCGCCATAGAGGGCGTGCATATCCGCCTGGGACAATATGGCGTCGGACAGCAGCGTCCGCCCGTCCCGGACCACGGCCACCGCTGTCTCGTCGCAGGAGGACTCGAAAGCTAATATGTTCATTGCGCCGCCTCCTCCGTGTAGTATTTCGTCAGGATCAGGGCATCCTCCTTGGGTAGGTCGTAATAGTTGCGGCGGCGGCCCACCTCGCGGAAGCCGAAGCCCTGATACAGCGCGATAGCCGCGGTGTTGGAGGGCCGCACCTCCAGCGTCAGGAACGCCAACTGATTGCCGCGGGCAAAGTTGTCGAATACCTGCAAAAGCTGGGCCGCCACGCCCTGCCGGCGACGGGAGGGGTCCACCGCTACATTGGTGATATAGCCCTCGTCGGCGGCTACCAGCAATCCCGCGTAGCCGATAACTTTCTCCGTCTCCGGCTCCAACGCCACCAAAAAGGCCGCGCACTGGTTGTCCAGCTCCTCGGCCAACATCTGCCGGGACCAGGGGCGGGAAAAGCAGGCCAACTCCAGCGCCGCCACGTCGTTCAAATGCTCCGCCGCCATGGGTACGATCTTGATGTGTTTCATTCTGTCGTTTCCTCTATCGTTTCTTCTGTGAACGCCTCCGACTTGATCACATAGCTGTCATTGCTATCTTGGTCATCAGAGAAATCGTTTTCCATAAACCACTTGTACGCCCGCTTGCCGATGAGTCTTGTTTCGGCGAGATCCAGTCCGCCGCCGATCACCGCCCCCACACCGGGGACCATCTTGCCCAGGTTGACAAGCCCTTTTGTGCCGAACTTGGTCACAAGGCGAAAGCCTACGGCCTGATTGATCTTTACCAGCAGCTTGCCGGGGACCTTCTTTACCATCCCTGTGGCCAGCTTAACGCCGAATTTGATGCCGAACTGCTTGACGACCTTGCTGACAGCCACACCGGCCAAGCAGGCGTACACAAACGTCTGAGTCTGGTCGCTGTTCAGGTCATAGCCTGCCATGTACGCCGTGCAGGCGATCATACGCATCTGCACATACAGCACGCTACCTATGTTGGCCGGAATGGATACCGGCAGTGTGATGAGGCCGCCGAAGCCGGTGATAAAACCGGACGTGGCACATTTCATGACCTGGTTATTGATCATAGCCCGTGCTGCGGCGGGTGGGGTATTCCGCCGCAAATAATCCTCTGCCATCTCGGCTACGGACGGACTGACGTGGGGAATACCGTGCATCGCCTTTTCATAGCAGCTGTCCAGCAGCTTCATCATATCCTCCGGGGAAATGCGCTTCGTATTGTTGCTCATACGTCGACCTCCTGTATGTTCTCATAAAAAGGCTTGCGATTTCCGCGCCTTATCCCTTCGCCTCCAGCCAGCTTTTTCCGCAGTGGGCGTCTACCGTCAGGGGAACGGACAGCGCTGCGGCGTGTTCCATCTCCTCCGTGAGGATGCGCTTCACCTGCGCCTGCTCCTCCGCCGGGCACTCGGCGATCAGCTCGTCGTGGACCTGCATCAGCAGCCGGGCACGCAGGCCCTCCCGCTTCAGCCGGTCATGCACACGCACCATCGCCAGCTTCATGATATCGGCGGCGCTGCCCTGCACCGGCATATTCAGCGCCACCCGCTTGCCGAATTCCCGCAGGTTGAAATTGCTGCTCTTCAGCTCCGGCAGGGGGCGGCGGCGGTGCATCATGGTCTGTACGTAGCCGTCCTGCTCCGCCTGTGCCACCACGTCAGTCATATACTGCCGCAGGGTACTGTACGTCTCGAAATAGCGGTCCATGTACGCCTTGGCCTCCGCCACGGTGACGCCGATGTCCTGGGCCAGCGCAAAGGCGGAGATGCCGTACACAATGCCGAAATTCACTGCCTTGGCCCGGCGGCGCAGCTCCGGCGTCACATCCTCCTCCGGCACGTGGAAGACCTTGGAGGCGGTGGCAGTGTGGAAGTCCGCACCGGACAGGAATGACGCCTGCATGACCTTGTCGCCGGACATATGCGCCAGCAGGCGCAGCTCGATCTGGGAGTAGTCCGCATCCACCAGCACACAGCCCTCCGCCGCCGTGAACATCCGCCGCAGCTGGCTGCCCAGCTCGGTGCGTGTGGGGATATTCTGCAAATTCGGCTCCGTGGAGCTGAGCCGCCCGGTGGCGGTGACGGTCATTTGGAAGCTGGTGCGTATCCGGCCGTCCATATCGATGACCTTCATCAGCCCGTCCACATAGGTACTCTTCAGCTTGGTGTACTGGCGGAAGCACAGTACGTCGTCCACGATGGGATAGGCATGACGCAGCTTTTCCAGCACATCGGCGTTGGTGGACCAGCCGGTCTTCGTCTTTTTGCCGTGGGGCAGCTGCAATTTCTCGAACAGGATATACCCCAGCTGCTTGGGGGAGTTGATGTTGAACGTCTCTCCGGCGGCGTCATAGATAGCCTGCTCCACGCGGTCCGTGGTCTTCTGCAGAGCTGCGCCGAAATCCGCCAGGGCGTCCCGGTCCACCAGGAAACCAGCTGTCTCCATATCCGCCAGCACCCGGCACAGAGGCAGCTCCACACTATAGTACAATTCCTCCATCTCCAGCTCCCGCAGCTTGGGCGCGAGCGTCCCGTGCAGGGCGGACACGGCGGCGGTGTAGCTGATAAGCGCCGTCTGGGCGGCGATGTTCTCCCCAGCCAGGGGATTGAAGGCATCCGCCGTCAGATGGTCGGGCTGGGGCAGCTGCTCGTTATAGTAGGTGACAAACAGCCGCTGCAGATCGTAGCTGCCGGCGGTGGCGTCTACCAGATAGGCGGCCAGCGCCGTGTCGAAGATGAAACCATCGGCGGGCAGTCCCTGGGCCAGCAGGGCGCGCATCATGTCCTTGACATTGTGGCCAACCTTCCGGATATCCGGCGCAAACAGGGCGGACAGCAGCGTCCGCCAATCACCGGCATATCGGTTGACATAAATTTCAACCATCAGAGAGCTGTCTGCCCCGGTCTCGCATTCCACCGCCAGCGCCGCCAGATCCGGTGTACCGTATACGGTCACGTATGCCGCCTCGCGCCACAGGGCCAGGCACGCCTCGGCACGCTCGGCCGTCTCCAGTATTTCCGCTTCCGCGGTATATGTGGGCAGCTCCTCTGCCACGCAAGCCGGGGAGAGCTGGTATTTATCGATGAGCTTCTGGAATTCCAGCTTCAAAAACAGGTCATACAGCTCCGGCTTGAAGGGCTGGCGCAGGTTGGCCTCCGGGTCGAAATCCAGCGGCGCATTTGTGTCGATGGTGGCCAGCCAGTAGCTGTGGCGGGCAGAGGCCTCGCCTTCCTTGAGTTTACATAAAAATCCGGGCTTCAGGGGCACGCTGTCGATGTTCGCGTACACGGCGTCAATGGAGCCATATTGCTGTACCAGCGCCATGGCGGTCTTTTCACCAATGCCGGGCACGCCGGGGATATTGTCGCTGCTGTCGCCGGCCAGGGCCTTCAGGTCGATCATGTGGATGGGGTCAAAGCCGTACTCCGCCCGAAAGGCGGATTCGGTCATGCAGCGGTCGCCGTCCGGTCCCTTGCCGCCGGTCAACAGACACACATGGGTGTGGGCGGTGATCAGCTGCAGGCTGTCGCGGTCGCCGGTGGCGATGGTGCAGTCCCATCCGGCGGCCTCGCACTTACGGCTGATCGTGCCGATCAGGTCATCGGCCTCGTAGCCGGACAGCTCATAACAGGGCACGGACATGGCGTCGAGCACCTGCTTCAGCGGCAGCATCTGTTCGGCCAGTTCCTCGGGCATACCCTTTCGGTTGGCCTTATAGGCCGCGTCGGCCTTGTGCCGGAATGTTGGCTCCCGCCGGTCGAAGGCAGCGCACACGGCGTCCGGCTTCTCCTGGTCCAGCAGCTTCTGCAGCATGGTGACAAAGCCATAAATGGCGTTTGTGTGCAGCCCCTGCCGTGTGGTCAGCAGGCGCGCCTTTCCGACGCCGTAATAGGCGCGGTTGACGATACTGTTGCCGTCGAGAACCATCAGTTTCATAGGTGAGCCTCCGTTTTGTGATCGTTTTCAATTTATTATACGCCGATTTTCCCGCCAACACAACCATTTCCGCGCGGAGTTGTTTTGCCTTTTGCGCCGGTCTGACCGGCACCCCCTGCATCTCCTTGGGGCAGCCGTAGGCCTGTGGAGAAACGGCAACTCGATACATTGCACATGAAATGC
>OMBD01000336.1_pt1 | contig 16750 bp, 13 predicted proteins | sample 1644811 | NCBI WGS metagenome assembly OMBD01 (sample SAMEA103958128, study PRJEB25191) | human gut metagenome | reverse complement strand
CCGTCGTCAATGCCGCGGCAGGCGGCGCACTGGTTGCAGGGCGCGCCGTCAATGGGGTGCTGGCAGTTGACGGCCTTGGCCAGAATACGGGCACAGGTGGTCTTGCCGGTGCCGCGGGTACCGGTGAACAGGTAGGCGTGGCCCACCTGACCGTCGGCCACCTGGCGCTGGAGCGTATCGGTGATGTGCTGCTGGCCCACCACCTCGGAAAAGGTCTTGGGCCGGTATTTGCGGTACAGCGCCTGGTACATGGGCACACCTCCCTGCTGACAAACAAAATAAACGAGTCCTCCGCCGTGAGCCACAGGGCCGGCACCCTCGCGGCACATGGATGATCCCTCTTAATGCTGCTCGGTTCCCCGCCTGACATGATTCGTGGGTATCCATTGCGCGAGACCGGCCCCGCAGCTCACGGCGGAGGACAAGTTCGTGAGATATATTCTACTACAATTCTTCCGCGATGGCAACTGTTTTTTGCCGCCTATTTCGCTTTTGCTTTTATTATACCCTCTGTTGACAAGGGCAGACACGAAAAAAGACGGCGCTTCAGCGCCGCCTTTTTTTCGGTAAAAGGAGAGAGAAATACAATGGGTGGGTATCCTTTCGGATGAGCGTATCATACACGCATCCGGGGCGGAAGTCAACAGGCTTGATAAAGAATTAACAAATCATTCACAAAGCGCGCCCGCCGTTCACAGATTGTTTACAGAGCCGCCCCTCTTCCCTATTGACAACAAAAAATATTGGTGCTACCATTTAGCACGCTAATAGTTTGTATGCTAAAAATTTAAAAGCAAAGAAGGAGGACCGCCATGAAATTCTGCTTTGACGAGCACCCGGCGCACTTCGGCGCACTGTTCGGCTACTGCGATCACCAGGTGCATAAGCTGATGGGGCGGATGCTGAAGCGCTACGACGTATCGCCCATGCAGTGCCGGACGCTGATGTTCCTGCACGACGCGGAGGACAGCGTGAACCAGAAAACACTGGAGCGCCATCTGATGATCAAGCCCAGCACGGTGAATGGCATCGTGGACCGGCTGGAGGAGAAGGGGCTGGTATACCGCACCGTCAGCGCCACGGACGGACGGTGCCGCATTCTGGCACTGACAGAGGAGGGCCAGCGGTTCCATGACGATTTCCAGACCGTGCTGCACCAGGTGAACGAACGGCTGGAGCGCGGCTTCACGCAGGAGGAAAAGGCGCAGTTCACCGCATTTCTGCTGCGGGCGGGACGGAACCTGACCGACGAGGAGGAGGAAGCATGATAAAAAAATTGGCGCCCTATACCAAGGGCTACCGCCTGCTGATGCTGTTTGCCATCGCCTGCTCCGCCGGAGAGGCGGTGCTGGAGCTGACGCTGCCCCAGGTGATGAGCGACATCGTGGATATCGGCATCGCCAACGGAGACAGAGGCTATATCCTGATGGCGGGGCTGAAAATGGTCATTATGGCGCTGCTGGCGCTGGGCTGCGGCGTGGGCGCGGCGGCACTGGCCGCCAAGGCGTCCATGGGCTTCGGCGCGGCGCTGCGGAAGGCGGAGTACGAGCAGGTACAGCGTTTCTCCTTCGCCAACATCGAGCGTTTCTCCACCGCCAGTCTGGTGACGCGGCTGACCAACGACGTGGCCTCGGTACAGATGACCACATTCATGGGAATGCGTATGCTGGTGCGGGCCCCCACCATGCTGGTGACGGCACTGGTGATGGCCCTGATCATCAGCACAAGGCTGAGCCAGGTGTTCCTGGTGGTCATTCCCCTGCTGGTCATCGCGGTGGTCATCGTCATCAAGCGGGTAGGGCCGTTCTTCACCTCTTTGCAGGGGGCCACGGACCAGCTGAACCTGGTGGTGCAGGAGGACCTGAACGCCATCCGCGTGGTGAAATCCTTTGTGCGTGAGGCGCAGGAAAAGGAGAAGTTCACCCAGCGCAGTGAGAAGCTGCGAAGCATGGCCGAGCGCGCCTTCGGCTTTGTGGTGCTGTTCATGCCGGTGATGATGGTTCTCATGGGCGGCACCATCACGGCGGTCATGTGGATCGGCGGCCACTACGTGTGGGAGGGCACGCTGCTCTCCGGCGATCTGATCGCGTTCTTTACCTATTTGAGTGAGATACTGATGTCGCTGATGATGGTATCCGTGGTACTGATGATGCTGACTCGGGCCATCGCCTGCGGCAAGCGCATCGCCGAGGTGCTGGAGGAGAAACCCCGCATCACCGACGAGCAGGCCGACCCGGCACTGAAGGTGGAGGACGGCTCCATCCGCTTCGACCATGTGTATTTCAAGTACCACGACACGGCGGAGGCCTGGAATCTGGAGGACGTGAGCTTCACCGTGCCCAGCGGGGCCACGGTGGGCATTTTAGGCGGCACCGGCAGCGCCAAGACCACGCTGGTGAGCATGATCCCCCGGCTGTACGACGTGAACGGCGGCGCGGTGTATGTGGGCGGGCACAATGTGAAGGACTACACCATGGAGGCGCTGCGCAGCGGCTGCGCCATGGTGCTGCAGAAGAACACGCTGTTCTCCGGCACCATCCGGGAGAACCTGCGCTGGGGCGACGAGAACGCCAGCGATCAGGAGATCGAGGACGCCTGCCGTCTGGCCTGCGCCGACGAGTTTATTGAGAAGATGCCGGACGGGTACGACACCTATATCGAACAGGGCGGCACCAACGTCTCCGGCGGGCAGAAGCAGCGGCTGTGCATCGCCCGAGCGGTGCTGCGGAAGCCGAAGATACTGATCCTGGACGACTCCACCAGCGCGGTGGACACCGCCACGGACGCGAAGATCCGAGGCGCGCTGAAAACGGCGCTGCCCGGCACCACAAAGCTCATCATCGCCCAGCGGATCACATCCGTTATGGACGCCGACCTGATACTGGTGATGGACGATGGGCACATCTCCGCCATAGGCACCCATGAGGAGCTGATGGCGCAGAGCGACATTTATCGGGAGGTCTATCGCTCCCAGCAGGAAGGGGTGAGCATCGATGGCTGAACAAAAACGCGGCGGACCGCGCGGCCACGGGCCCCAGGGACACGGCTTCCAGCGGCCCAAGGACTTCAGAGGCACGGTGAGCAAGCTGCTGCGCTATATCGGGCGCTATAAGGCGTCGCTGGCGGTGGTGTTCATCTGCCTTGTGATCAGCTCCGTGGGCTCGGTGATGAGCAGCTATCTGCTCAAGCCTATTATCAACGACTATATTCTGGTAGGCGACTTCGCCGGCCTGCTGAAAATGCTGGCGCTGCTGCTGGGACTGTTCCTGCTGTCGGGCCTGTGCTCCTATGCCTACGCCCGCATCATGGTGCATATCTCCCAGCGGACGGTGGCCCAGATGCGGCAGGATCTGTTCGACAAATTGCAGGACCTGCCCCTGCGGTACTTCGACACCCACCAGTCCGGCGACCTGATGAGCCGCTTTACCAACGACATGGACACCGTGTCGGAGATGATCAACTCCAGCTTCGCCAGTGTGGTGTCCTGCGCCTTGACGTTTATCGGCATTGTTGTTATGATGCTGTATATGAACTGGGTGCTGACGCTGATCACCTTTGCCTTTCTGGTGCTGATGCTGCTGGTGGTCAAGGGCGTTGGCGGCAGAAGCCGCGTGAGCTTTCAGGCACAGCAGCAGGCACTGGGCGCCATGAACGGCTATATCGAGGAGATGGTGGAGGGCCAGAAGGTCATCAAGGTGTTCAACCACGAGAGCAAGGCCATCGCGCAGTTCTCCGGGCTGAACGACAGCTATCGGGACGCCGCCACGGCGGCCCAGACCTACTCCGGCGCCATGATGCCGGCCATGGCCAACCTGTCACGCATCGACTACGCCGTCACCTGCTGCGTGGGCGGGCTGCTGGCCATCGGCGGAATGTTCGACGTGGGCTCCCTGGGCGCGTATCTGCTGTATGTGAAGCAGGTGAGCCAGCCCATCTCGCAGATCAGCCAGCAGGTGAACGTGCTGCTGGCGGCGGTGGCCGGCGCGGAGCGCATCTTCGCCGTGATGGAGGCCGAGCCGGAGGTGGACGAGGGCAAGACCGTCATCGTCCGGGTGGAAAAGCACGGCGATACGCTGACCGAGACAGACCGCCGCACCGGCTGCTGGGCGTGGAAAAAGCCTGACGGCACGCTGGTGGAGCTGAAGGGCGACGTGCGCTTCGACCACGTGACCTTCTCCTACGACGGGGAAAAGACGGTACTGAACGACGTGTCGCTGTTTGCCAAGCCGGGGCAGAAGATCGCCTTTGTGGGCTCCACCGGCGCGGGCAAGACCACCATCACCAACCTCATCAACCGGTTCTACGATGTGCAGGAGGGCACCATCACCTATGACGGCATCGACGTGAGGGACATCCAGAAGGACTCCCTGCGCCGTTCGCTGGGCATGGTATTGCAGGACACCCATCTGTTCACCGGCACCATCGCCGACAACATCCGCTACGGACGGCTGGACGCCACGGACGAGGAGGTCCGGGCCGCGGCGAAGCTGGCCAACGCCGACAGCTTTATCCGGCACCTGCCCCAGGGGTATGACACGGTCATCACCGGGGACGGCGGCAGCCTGAGCCAGGGCGAGCGGCAGCTGCTGGCCATCGCCCGGGCGGCGGTGTCCGACCCGCCGGTGCTGATACTGGACGAGGCCACCAGCTCCATCGACACGCGGACGGAAAACCTGATCGAACAGGGCATGGACTCGCTGATGGAGGGACGGACGGTGTTCGTTATCGCACACCGGCTGTCCACCGTGCGGAACAGCCAGGCCATTCTGGTGCTGGAGCACGGACGCATCATTGAGCGCGGCGACCATCAGGAGCTGCTGGCGCAGCAGGGCAAGTATTATCAGCTCTACACCGGCAAGGCGGAACTGAGCTGACGTATAGGACTACCAAAAAACGGAAACCATAAGGAGGATGCACCATGACGGAAAAACAGCTTTGTGATATGGCGGTGGCCATGCTGGAGCGTTCCTATGTACCCTATTCCCACTTCCCGGTGGGCGCGGCGCTGCTATGCAAGGACGGGACGGTATTCACCGGCTGCAACGTGGAGAACGCCGCCTACGGCGCCACGATATGCGCCGAACGGACGGCCATGGTCAAGGCGGTCAGCGAGGGGCACAGGGCCTTTGACACCATCGTGATCGCCGGGCGCAGCGAGGATTACTGCGTGCCCTGCGGCACCTGCCGGCAGGTGATGATGGAGTTCGCACCCGACCTGACGGTGATCTGCCTGAACGGAAAGGGTGAGAGCAAGCGCTTCGCACTGAAGGAGCTGCTGCCCTACGGCTTTGACCAGAGCTGGCTGTAAAAGCGGCAGAATTTTCATGGAACCAAATCGCACCGCGCTCCGTCTCAATGGACAGAAACCTATTTCAGGAGGAACCTACACGATGAAAAAAATCATTTCCCTTGTGCTCGCCGCCGTGCTGACCCTGAGTCTCGCCGCCTGCGGCACGAAGAACGACAGCAAGGGCGACCAGCCCGCCGCGCCTGCCAGCGCCCTTGACCTGCTGGAGAAGGTGTGGAGCACCTACACCGACGACGAGAAGTTCCCCGCCGCCGGCGGCGACTACTCCGAGGCGAACAGCAAGGAGGACGCCCCCGGCGTCTATGACCTGACCGACCGTGCCGCTGTGGACAGCGCCCTCGGCCTGCCGGAGACGGCCAAGGTGGATCAGGCCGCGTCGCTGGTCCATATGATGAACCAGAACACCTTTACCGCCGCGGCGTACCACTGCACCGATGATGCCGATGCGCTGGCCACCGCCCTGCGGGACAACATCCAGCAGCGGCAGTGGATGTGCGGCTTCCCCGATAAGGTTGCCGTGGCCGTGGTGGGCGAGTATGTGGTGTCCGTGTTCGGCGCCGAGGATCTGGTGGACACCTTCATGTCCCACCTGAACGGCATCTTCGGCGTGCAGCCCGTCTACGACGAGGCCATCCTGTGAAGCGCTGGATAGAGCGAGGCGTATTTCTGCTGGCGGCAGCGGCTATGGTCATAGCTGCTGCCGCCATTCCCACCCGGCGGGTGCAGGAGGATACGCAGCCGGAGGTATATGTGTACCGTGGCTATGCCGCCGCCGCTGACGCGGCGTGGGACGAAAAATCGCTGGACTTCGCGGTGAAGCGGTTTTCTCACCTGTTGGAGGCATATTTCCCCGGGTCGGAACACGTATATATGAGCGTGATCCCAGATAAGGCCGCTTTTATGGAGACGCCGGAGGGCTACACGCCCGCCGGGGCAGCGGAGACGGCGGACTATCTGGCGCAGCGGCTGCCGGTGGAGATCATCGACATCGCGCCGCTGCTGGCGCTGGAGGACTATTACCGTACCGATCCCCACTGGCGGCAGGAGCGTCTTTCCGCCGTGGCGCAGGCCATACTGGAGGGCATGAGCGCGCCTGTGCCGGACACGACAGAGGAGACGCTGTGCGCGCTGGCGGGCGAATTTCACGGCAGCTACTGGGGCAAGACGGCGGAGCCGCTGACGGCGGACGTCCTGTCCTATATCACCTCTCCCCTGCTGGATGGCTGCACGGTGTACGACTATGAGACGGACAGCACCGGCGGCGTGTATGATCTGACGGCAGCGGAGAAGGCGCCCTACGACCTGTTTCTGGGTGGGCCGAAGGCGCTGCTGCGGATCGAAAACCCGGCGGCTAACAATGACCGGACGCTGATCGTGTTCCGGGATTCCTTCGGCAGCAGCCTTGTGCCGCTGCTGGCGGGCAGCTACCGCACCGTCTATGTGGTCGATATCCGGTATATGGCCACAGACGCGCTGGCACGGGTGACGGAATTCCCGGAGGGGGCGGATGTACTGCTGCTGTACAGCGTTGCCGTACTGCAAAACAGCATTACGCTTAAGTAAGCAAAAGGCCGGGCGCTTTCAGCGCCCGGCCTTTTGCGGCAGAAAGAACGCCGGAGCAATACTCCGGCGTTCTGCATTTACTTAGAAGAAGAACTCCTTGATCTGGCCGTACAGGATGAGGACCATGCACAGCGGGGTGATGAACTTGACGCAGACCTTGAAGAAGCCGTAGCTGCCCATGGCATGACCGGACTGCTCCGCCTCTTCCTTGACGAACTCGGGGCCGATCTCCCAGCCGATCATCAGGCACATCAGCAGGGCACCCAGCGGCATCATAACGCCCTCGGACAGTGCATCCCAGAAGTCCAGCCAGTCAGCCGCCCAGTTCTTGGGTTCCGCTATATTCAGTATATTGGCCGGTGCGATACCGCTGGAACCCAGGCAGTCGGCGCAGACCAGGATGCAGCCCAGGCCCACCAGAGCCGCGGCGATCAGGGTGTACTTCTTGCGCTTGTCACCCTTGCCCTCGATACGGGCCTTATCCACGAAGTGGGCCACGATGACCTCCAGCAGGGAGATGGAGGAGGAGATGGCGGCAAACACCACCAGCAGATAGAACAGGATGCCGAAGATGGGACCCAGTGTGCCCATGGAGTGGAACACGTTCTGCATGGTGATAAACAGCAGCTTGGGGCCGCCGATGTTGCCGGCGGGATCCAGCGCGAAGCGGGCGGGCATGACGCACAGACCGGCCATCAGCGCCACCATGGTATCCATGATGATGATTAGCAGGGCGTTCTTCTGCAGGTTCTCCTTCTTATGCAGGTAGGAGCCGTAGGTGATCATGGCGCCCATGCCCAGAGACAGGGAGAAGAACATCTGGCCGCCAGCGGTGGAAACAACGCTAAAGATGCTGGGAGCGCCGGACTGGTAGGAGACGATGGCCTGTGCCACGCCATTGACCATGATGGAGGAAACCTCCGCGCCGTCAACAACCGCCTTGGCGGGCACATAATAGCCGACATTGGCCGCCCAGCCGGGGGAGAACATGTACTTCAGACCGTCCAGAGCACTGCCGTTAACAACGCCCTCCACAAGAGAACCGTCCGCCTGCAGGATCTGCACGGCCACGTCGGTACCCTCCAGGGTGCAGGCGCGGATGATGCAGATCAGCAGGGCCACGAACAGGGCGGGCATACCCACGGAGCAGACCTTCTCGATGCCGCCGCCGACGCCACCCATAACGATGAGCATGGTCAGCGCCACGAAAATAAGGCCGTAGATAATACCCTCAGCGGGACTGCCCAGGAAGTTGCCGAAAATTTCGCCGCCGGACAGGCCATTGGAGCCGAAGCCGGCACCGAACAGATCGCCGATGTTCAGAACGGTGTACTTGATGCAGTAGCCGCCCAGTGCGCAGTAGAAGAACAGGATGAAGAAGGCGGACAGGATGCCCAGCCAGCCCATCCACTTGAACTTCTTGGACAGAGCCTTGTACGCGCCCACGGCGCCGTGGCCGGTCTTGCGGCCGATGGCCAGCTCGCCCACCATAACGATGAAGCCGCACAGGACCGCCAGGATCAGATAGATGATGAGGAACGTGAAGCCGCCGGAGGCACCCATCTTATTGGGGAAGCCCCAGATGTTGCCCAGGCCGACTGCAGAGCCGACCGCGGCCATCAGGAACCCGAAATTGGATCCAAAGCCTTTTCTTTCTTCCATTGTTTTCTCTCCTTAACAGATTTTTGCTCCTACGTCGCCGCAGAAGCTGATAAACTTTACCGCACCCGTCTATTGACAGGAAACGGCACGGGGCACCGCCATGCCCCGCAGGTATTTCCTCACGGGATAAAATCCCTTCAAGGCTACCTGAAAAAAGTATACAGGAAACTCTTTCCGCCCGCAATTAGCAGTTTTTATAAAAATTGAGCGCCATATTGTACATTTTTAACATTCTGTGAACGGATTTTTCCACATATTTTATATGGTTTTTGCTTCTTTTTTACATTGAACCATTCAGTTTTTGGCGGGGTTCCGGGATTTTTGCAACGGACGGCGAATGATTTTCTTTTCAGGAAACCGATTGTAGGTTTATTAACAGGCGGGGGAAGGGGACAAAAAAGACCGCCGGACGGCGGTCTTTTCGATCTGTCAGGAGAGAAGTTGACCGGATGGCGGTCTCGGGAACAACTGAAAACACGTCCGCAGAAAAACGCTGCGGACTATGGAAAAAGTATACAGGAAATCGTCGAATGGTTCGATCAGCAATTTTAACGTCTTTTTCTGTTTTAACATTATCTTAACGTTTGCAACGTGGTTTTTGCGGTATTTTTCAGCCGCTCTGCGTTTAAATATATGCAAAGCACAGGTGTTTTTCCATGTTTTCCGGTGCAAATATCTTCACTTTCATATTAGGAAACTTTTTCACCGTCGTGTTAAGAGTGCGTTAATCGCACACGGGGAGTCGGTGTTCGGGCGCAAAAGGCGGGCACTTCCCTTTTTGCGAATTGTGTGGTATACTATGATTTTATGAGACAAGACACGCAAAGGAGGCGGGACACGTGAGACGAGCAGGCGCAGCGGTGCTGGCAGCGGTATTGGCGCTGACGCTGGCGGGCTGCGGGCGGCAGGACCGTCCGCAAAGCGGGAAACTGAACGTGGTGTGCACGCTGTTCCCCTACTACGACTTTGTGCGGCAGATCGGCGGGGACGCGGTGGACGTACAGCTGCTGGTGCCCGCCGGGCGGGAGACACACAGCTTTGAGCCCACGCCGCTGGACGTGATCGCCGTCAGCGAGGCGGAGGTGTTCATCTACAACGGCGGGGAAAGCGAGCTGTGGGTGGAGGACATTCTGGACGCGGCAGGCGAGGCTATCCCCTACCGGCTGGCTATGATGGACTGCGTGGAGACATACCGGGAGGAGTACGCCGAGGGGATGCAGGGCAGCCATGACCACGCACATGACGAACATGGCGAGCACAATGACCATGAGGCGCATGACGGGCATCTGCACGATGGCCACGAAGAGGAAATAGAGTACGACGAGCACATCTGGACATCGCCGGTGAACGCCATGGCCCTGTGCCGGGCCATCTGCGATACGCTGTGTGAGGCCGATCCGGACAATGCCGACGGCTATCGGACTCGGCTGGCGGATTATCTGGACGAATTGCAGGCGCTGGACGAGACATTCCGGGACATCACGGACCATGCGGCACGGCGGCTGCTGGTGTTCGGAGACCGGTTCCCGCTGCTGTATTTCTGCAGGGAATATGATCTGGATTACCGGGCGGCGTTCCACGGCTGCGCGGGAGACACGGAGCCGTCCCTCGCCACGCTGAAATATCTGATCGACGTGGTGGAGGAGCAGGAGATACCGGTGGTATACACCATCGAGCTGAGCAGCCGGAAGGTGGCGCAGGCCATCGCCGAGACCACCGGGGCGCAGGTGCGGACATTCCACTCCTGCCAGACGGTGAGCCGGACGGAATTCGACGGCGGAGCCACCTATATCAGTCTGATGACCGCCAACGCGGCGGCACTGAAGGAGGGACTGTCCTGATGGAACAGGAGAAACGCATATTGCTGGACTGCCGGGACGCGGCGCTGGGCTATGAGGGCAAGCCGGTGTGGGAGCACCTGAGCTTTCAGGTACGCAGCGGCGACTATGTGTGCATCGTGGGTGAAAACGGCAGCGGCAAGTCCACGCTGGTGAAGAGCCTGCTGGGGCTGCTGCACCCCATGGCGGGCGAGATCGTACGTTCGCCCTCCCTGCGCTCCGGCGCCATCGGCTATCTGCCCCAGCAGACAAAGGCGCAGAAGGACTTTCCCGCCACGGTGACGGAGGTAGTGCGCAGCGGCTTTCTCAGCAGCCGGGGAATGCGGTTTTTCTACACGCCGAAGGAGAAGTCCACCGCGCTGATGCACATGGGCAAGCTGGGCGTGCTGGAGCTGAAGGACCGGTGCTACCGGGAGCTGTCCGGCGGGCAGCAGCAGCGGGTGCTGCTGGCGCGTGCCCTGTGCGCCGCCGGTGAGCTGCTGATCCTGGACGAGCCGGTGACGGGACTGGACCCGGCGGCGGCCCAGGAGCTGTACCGCACGCTGGAATACCTGAACAAGCAGGAGGGCATCGCCATCGTGGCGGTGACACACGATATACGCAGTGCCCTGCGCTACGCCGACCATATTCTGCACGCCGGCCACGGAACGTACTTCTTCGGCACGGCGGCGGACTATCTAACGTCCCCCTGGGGCAAACGGTTCGGAGGTGACGAGGCATGAGCTTACTGCTGGAAATGTTCACGTACCCGTTCATCCTGCGGGCGTTCGTGGTGGGTATCCTGGTGGCGCTGTGCGCGGCGCTGCTGGGCGTACCGCTGGTGCTGAAGCGCTACTCCATGATCGGCGACGGGCTGAGCCATGTGTCCTTCGGCGCATTGAGCATCGCACTGGCCTGCGGCTGGGCGCCGCTGCCGGTGTCTATCCCGGTGGTGGTGCTGGCAGCGCTGGGGCTGCTGCGGATGACGGAGAGAAGCCGGATGGGCGCGGACGCGGCCATCGCGGTGGTCAGCGCGTCGGCGCTGGCCGTGGGCGTGGTGGTCACCAGTCTGACCACCGGCATGACCACGGATGTGGACAGCTTTATGTTCGGCTCCATCCTGGCCATGGACCGGGCGGATGTGGCGCTGAGCGTGGGGCTGTGCGCGGCGGTACTGGTGCTGTATGTGCTGTTTTACCATCGGCTGTTCGCCATCACCTTCGACGAGAGCTTCGCCCGGGCCACCGGGGTGAAGGTGGGGCTGTACAACACCATCCTGTCGGTGCTGACGGCCCTGACCATCGTGCTGGGCATGCGGATGATGGGCGCGATGCTGATCTCCAGCCTGGTCATCTTCCCGGCGCTGACGGCCATGACGCTGCTGCGGAGCTTCCGGGGCGTGGTCATCTGCGCCGCGGGGCTGAGTGTGGTGTGCTTCTGCGTGGGGCTGACCGGGTCGTACCTGTGGGGCACGCCGGTGGGCGCCACGGTGGTGCTGGTAAATTTGGCGGCGTTTTTGCTGTCGAGAGGCGTTATGAAGCTGAAAAGAGCGTCCTAAGGGCGTTCTTTTCAGCTTTTCGACCTATTTTGCGGGTGTTTTTGCGGAAAAACACTTGCGTTTCGTGTGCTTATATGGTATGCTATGTGCGTATGTAAGGTTAAGGTATTGACTGGAGTGGACGAGATCGTCCGCTTTTTTTAATGGTCATCGTTCCATGATGACCGGGACGTTCTGTTGGAGGGCTTGCTGTGAAAAAGATCACCGAGGTCGTATGGGCGCTGGCGGAGCCGGCGGTGCAGGCGCAGGGCTGCCGCATCTGGGATGTAGAGTACGTCCGGGAGGCGGGACAGTGGTACCTGCGGCTGTATCTGGACAAGGACGGCGGCGTGGACATTCTGGACTGCGAGGCCATCAGCCGCACGGTCAGCGATCTGCTGGACGAGGCGGACCCCATCGAGAGCAGCTACGTGTTCGAGGTGGGCTCGGCGGGGCTGGAGCGCCAGCTGAAGCGGCCGGGGGATTTTGCGCAGTTCATGGGCAGCCCTGTGCTGGTGAAAACGTACCAGCCCAAGGACGGGCGCAAGGAGTTCGCCGGGACCCTGGCGGGCTATGAAGACGGCGCGGTGCTGCTGGACATGGGCGGCGAGACGGTGCGCTTTGAGAAGAACGAGACGGCGCTGGTGCGCCTGCGGGTGGAATTCTGAGACAACACGACTTGAGATAGAAGGAGAAACGACCATGAAATGTGACGAGATCTTTGCGGCGCTGGCTATGCTGGAAAAGGAACGGGGCATTCCCCAGAGCTTTATGATGGGCAAGATCATCCAGGCGCTGACCACCGCCTATAAGCGCGACCACGAGGGCGTGGAGTATGTGGTGGTGGACGTGGATGAGGAGAAGAAGGACCTGAAAATGTACGTCCAGAAGGAGATCGTGGAGGAGGTGGAGAACCCCGCCAGCCAGATCTCGCTGGAGGAGGCCAAGCGCATCTCCGCCAAGAACGAGCTGGGCGGCATGGTGAACTTCCCGGTGGAGTCCGTGGAATTCGGCCGCATCGCCGCCGGCAACGGCAAGCAGGTCATCATCCAGGGCCTGCGGGAGGCCGAGCACGGCATGATCTATGACGAGTGGGGCAGCAAGCAGCATGAGATCCTCACCGGCACCGTCAGCCGGATCGACCCCCGGAACGGCAACGTGATCCTGCGGATCGGCAGCGGCAGCGAGGCTACGGAGGCTGTGCTGACCATGAACGAGCAGGTGCCCGGCGAGGAGCTGCACGAGGGGCAGATGGTGAAGGTGTATCTGGTGGAGGTGCGCCGCAGCACGCGCGGGCCGCAGGTGATGATCTCCCGCACCCACCCCGGTCTGGTGAAGCGGCTGTTTGAGCTGGAGGTGCCGGAGATCTACGACGGCACCGTGGAGGTGCGGTCCATCGCCCGGGAGGCGGGCAACCGCACGAAGATCGCCGTGTGGTCCGAGGACCCCAACGTGGACGCCATCGGCGCGTGCGTGGGCCCCAGGGGGCAGCGCGTGAACGCCATCGTGGACGAGCTGCGGGGCGAGAAGATCGACATCGTGAAGTACAGCGAGGACCCGGCGGAGTTTATCGCCGCGGCGCTGGCGCCGGCGGACGTGGTCAGCGTGCAGCTGGCCGACGAGGGCAAGGCCTGCCGCGTGACGGTGCCCGCCGACCAGCTGAGTCTGGCCATCGGCAAGGAGGGGCAGAACGCCCGTCTGGCCGCGCGGCTGACCGGCTATAAGATCGACATCAAGGCGGCCAACGCGGAGTAAGCGGCGGCTGCGGAAAGGAACGGCAGCGATGCAGAAGACCCGTAAGATACCCCAGCGGCAATGTGTGGGCTGCCGGGAAATGAAAGACAAAAAGGCGCTGCTGCGTATCGTGAAGACCCCGGAGGGGGAGATACTGCTGGACAGCACCGGGAAGAAATCCGGCCGGGGCGCGTACGTGTGCCCGGACCCGGAGTGCCTGAAAAAAGCACGGAAAAGCCGTGCGCTGGAGCGCGCCTTCGACACCGCCATACCGGCGGAGGTGTACGACGCGCTGGAAGGGCAGATGGTGGCACTGTGACAGAGCATTTGTTATCCACTTTGGGTCTGGCGCTGCGCGCCGGTGCGGTGGCCGTGGGCGAGGAGCCCGTAGGCGCGGCGGCACGGGCCAAGAAGGCCAGGGTCATCTTTACGGCGCGGGACGCGGCGGCATCCTCGGTGCGGCGGGCGTACAGCTTCGGCCGGGCAGGCAGTTGCCTGTGCCTGCCCTTCCCGGCGGACAAGGAGGATTTCGGCCGGGCGCTGGGCCGGACCAGCGTGGCCATGTGCGCGGTGACGGACATCGGGTTCGCCCAGTCGCTGGTGAAAAAGCTGGCGGCGGCGGAGCCGGCGGTCTACGGCGCGGCGGCGGAGGCGCTGGACCTGAAGGCCAAGCGGGCAAGGGAACGGAAGGAAGAGCAATTACAGCACGAGAAGAACCTGCGGCAGGGCAGGCACCGCGTTCACGGCGGCAAGCCGCCGGAGCCGCCCCACGCGTCTCCGGAGCCTCCGGCACCGGAGCACAGGCCCCCCGCGCCGGAACACCGGCGTCCGCCGCGGCGGGAGTATCCGGAGGGACGCCCCGACCGGGTCTATAAGGAACGGAGCGGCCGCCCGCCCAGGGATAAACGGCCGGCAAAGAAGGAGGCCCCCGGCGCACGGTATGAAAACGCGCGGCCGGTAAAGAAGGGCAAGGGAAGCCGGAAGACGACCGGCAGATAACAGGAACACAGCGCGCCGTGAGCGCGGCGCGAGCAACTGAGATGGAGGTGGCTTTATTTGGGTAGTATCGCTAACAAATACAGAGTGCATGAGGTGGCCAAGGACTTCGGCGTGTCCACGAAGGAGATCACGGAGATCCTGACCAAGTACGCCGAAACGCCCAAAAATCATATGCAGGTGCTGGAGGACCGGGAGCTGAGCCTGATCTTTGAGTATCTGACCCAGCACAACCCGGTGAGCAGCATCGCGGTGATCTTCGCCGAGGGCGCCAAGCCGGAGGAGAAGAAGGCGGAGAAGCCCGCCGCCAAGCCGGCGCAGAACGCATCCGCGCCGGTACAGGGTCAGGGCCAGAGCGGCAAGCCCCAGCAGGGCGGCGCGCCCAAGGCGGAGCAGCCCAAGCAGCCCATGTCCCGCGTGCCCCAGCGGCAGGTGGTGGACACCCGCAAGGCCACCAACGTCAATCTGGACAAGTACGACGAGAAATTGCAGGATATGGCCGACGCCCGCAGCAGCGGCAAGCGGGACCAGCAGGCCCCACAGGGCAAGGAGAAGTTCCGCAGCAATAAGCAGCGGCGGGACAATAACTTCGCCAGCAACAAGCGCAAGCAGGAGGAGGCCGACCGGCTGCGGAAGCTGCGGCTGGAGGTCATCAAGAAGACCCCTGTGACCGTGCAGATCCCCGACGAGATCAGCGTGGGCGAGCTGGCCAGCCGGATGAAGAAGACCGGCGCAGAGGTGGTCAAGTGCCTGATGAAGAACGGCGTGATGGCCTCCCTGAGCCAGATGATCGACTTCGACACCGCCGCCATCATCGCCGAGGAGATGGGCTGCAAGGTAGAGAAGGAGGTCGTCGTCACCATCGAGGAGCGCCTGATCGACGACCATCAGGACAAGGATGAGGATCTGGTGCCCCGGGCACCCGTGGTGGTGGTCATGGGCCACGTGGACCACGGCAAAACCAGCCTGCTGGACTATATCCGCAACGCCCACGTGGCCAGCGGCGAGGCCGGCGGCATCACCCAGCACATCGGCGCCTATCAGGTGCAGATCAATGGCAAGCCCATCACATTTCTGGATACCCCCGGCCATGAGGCCTTTACCTCCATGCGCGCCCGCGGCGCCATGGTGACGGATATCGCCATTCTGGTGGTGGCCGCCGAGGACGGCATCATGCCCCAGACGGTGGAGTCCATCAACCACGCCAAGGCCGCCGGTATCCCCATTATCGTGGCCATCAACAAGATGGATAAGCCCGAGGCCAACCCCGAGCGCATCAAGCAGCAGCTGACCGAGTACGGCCTGGTGTGCGAGGAGTGGGGCGGCGACACCATCGTGTGCCCCATCTCCGCCAAGACCGGCATGGGCGTGGACAATCTGCTGGAGATGCTGACGCTGACCGCCGAGGTGGGCGAGCTGAAGGCCAACCCCAACCGCGCGGCGCAGGGCACCGTGATCGAGGCCCGGCTGGACAAGGGCCGCGGCCCCGTGGCCACGCTGCTGGTACAGAACGGTACGCTGCATCAGGGCGACATCATCATCGCGGGCACCTCTGTGGGCCGCGTGCGCGCTATGGTCAGTGACAAGGGCCAGCGCATCACCGAGGCCGGACCCAGCGTGCCTGTGGAGATCACGGGTCTGAGCGAGGCACCCTCCGCCGGCGCTACCTTCAACGCCGTGGCCGACGAAAAGCTGGCCCGCGAGCTGGTGGAGCAGCGCAAGGCCGAGGAGAAGGCCAAGGCCAACGCCCCTGTGACCAAGGTGTCGCTGGAGGATCTGTTCAGCCAGATCCAGGCCGGTGAGATGAAGAACCTGAACCTGATCGTCAAGGCGGACGTGCAGGGCAGCGTGGAGGCGGTGAAGTCCTCGCTGGAGAAGCTGAGCAACGAGGAGGTCCGCGTCCGCGTGATCCACGGCGGCGTGGGCGCCATCAACGAGAGCGACGTCATGCTGGCGTCCACCTCTCAGGCCATCATCGTGGGCTTCAACGTCCGGCCGGACGCCGCCGCCCGCGACAGTGCCGCCCGGGCCAACGTGGATATGCGGATGTACCGCGTGATCTACGATGCCATCAACGAGATCGAAGCCGCCATGAAGGGTATGCTGGCCCCCAAGTTCCGCGAGGTGCTGCTG
>OMBD01000311.1_pt1 | contig 17699 bp, 20 predicted proteins | sample 1644811 | NCBI WGS metagenome assembly OMBD01 (sample SAMEA103958128, study PRJEB25191) | human gut metagenome | reverse complement strand
AATACGGCATATCCGGCTTTCGGTGCATCGGCAGGTACGCCCGATATTTCGGCAAGCACGTCACGACCACGTTCATAGCGGTTTCTGTTGTCCGTTACGGCGGAGATTTCCCGACCGACCGTATCATTTATTCCATTCGCCTTTCGTTCGTCCACAACCTGCATGAATGTCTGGATGGCACGCAGGCTGCGTGGGAATCCGCAATAGGCATAGGCGTGAACCAGCACTTCGTTAATCTCGTTGATGGTCATGCCTGCTTCCAATGCTTGCGCAAGGGCTGGTTTCAAGTGTTCCAAGTCGCCTTTGCCCGTATGGGATGCCACGGCTACGATAGCCTGTTCCCTCGCGGTAAGCACCTTGTTTGCTTCGGCATAGCAGCTTTTGGCTTCACTTGTGGCTTCACGATATTGTTCATCGTTTACCGGAGAGAGCCACACAGCTGCATTGTCCTGCGGATTGGTTGTGATGGCGATGTGGGCAAACCAACTGTCCGGTGCTGCCCCGTGCCAATGCTCCACATCGGGAGCTATCTCCACGATGTCGCCCGGAAACAGACGGCGGGCAGGTTGCCCTTTCTCCTGATAGTAGCCGATGCCTGCGGTGGCGATCAAGAGTTGTCCGGCCTTGTGCAAGTGCCAACTGTTACGGCATCCCGGCTCGAAGGTAACATTTGCCATAGGAACATTCAGTTCTTTCTTCTCACTCAAAGACGCCAGCCATACTTCGCCGGTGAAGTTGGGATTCGGGGAAAGTTTGTTTCCAAGCGGATAGGGCTGACGGAAGGTTTCTGCGTTCTGTGCACATACTGCAACGGATGATATTGCCAACATAGTCGTAATAAATAAGCTCTTGATTTTCACATCTGTTTCTATTTGATTATTCTCCTAATGTTCTTGTAAAGGCAAGCGTGGAGAGTTGCCATTTGCCGTTTTCCATCACATATACTTCCGTCACAATAAAGGGGAAACGCACTGCATTGCCACCAACTACCGAGTTCAGATGAATCCGGCTGTACACCGTTGCCGTACCTGCGGCAAATTTCACCTGTACGTCGTGTATTTCTGCTTTCTTGTACCAGATGCCTCCTGTACGGATGGTTTCCAACTCCTGCTGCTTGCCCCAATAGCCGCCCATGTGGACGAATTGCGAGTTCTCATGGAACAGTTCCGCCAACTTATCCACGTTCTTCTCTGACATCCATTCCCATTTGCTGTTAGACAAATCGACTATCGCCTGTTCTTCGGCAGTAAACACTCTCTGATTCTCCTGCGCATTTGCTCCGACCGCCAAAGTCAGGAACATAAACGCCATAATGACTACTGATTTCATATCGCTTTGATTTATAATTATTACTACTGCAAAGGTAACGGTTTTGCAGAAAAGCGATGATATAAAAAAATCGGTAAAAATTGCACTTTTTACTGATTCTTCCTTATTGTTCAGGAAATGATATTCTAAAAGATTTCCCCAACTGTCGATACTGCCTTTAGAGTTATCTGAAGCTATAGTTTGTTTTCAACAAGCCAATCGTTTAAAAGTTCTGCGAGCCGCTTGTTATTCAAATCCTGCATTAAGAAATGAGTGTTGCCGTAGATGCCCATTTTGGGCAACTCTACCAGGGTGGCATTTCCTCCGTGCCTATTAATGGTTTCCACAAACTTGCGAGCCATCTGAAGACGCACACGCCAGTTCTCGTCGCCAAGGTTCTTGCTAGGCTTTTCCGGAATGTAGTCACCAAAATAGAGAACGACTGGAATTTGCGTCAACCTGCTGAAATCACTCGTTGATACTGGTATGCCTGCACACCCGCCTGTCAAGCCGTCTATTTTCGGTGGAACCTCGCCTTCGGGGAAAACAAATCCTCCAGGCTCGTATGCTGCCACGGCTTTCACATTCTTATTTTGTATAGCCGCCATCCAACCAGGAAGGCCTCCTGCCGAGTGAGTGACGAGTACACACCTGCCAACTTTGTCGGCCAGAGCTTTGATGGCAGGTACATCCTGGCGGTGATCGCTGAGGTCGGGAGTCATCTCACGGAAAAACTGCGACACACTCGCAGAGTCTTTCGGAAACTGTACACCCTCGTTCCACTTTGGATAAATACCCATACGCCAAATGTCGAACCAGAACATCTCATCAGCCAATGGTTTGACTGCAGATGTTGCGGATGTGCGACCAGCCCTGCCTCTGCCAGGCAAGTCCATCACATAACTGCTCCATCTATGACGTAGCATCAAAGTTGAGAATCCATCCCTACCATCGGGTGTCATCTCCCAACATACGCCAGAACCTCCATACCCATGCACATATACAAGAGGTGTACGATGAGGATTGACTGGAATTTGATAATCTACAAAAGCGTGGTTTACGCTAGCTTTTTGTCCTTCTTCTACCTGTGTCGCCCATCCGACAAACTTACTGTTGTCGTAAACGCCTTCATGCTGAATGACAGAACCGCCTACAGAGAAATGACCTTGTCGCTCAATAACTAGATTTTGTGCGATTACATTCAGAGCGCAGTTGGCAAGAATTGATATCATTGAAATTATTTTTCTCATATAGCTTTTCAATTTATTATTTCAGTTTGTCTCCAAAGAACGCTGTCAGCTTCTTTACGACTTGTTCCACATACTCCGGAACATAATATGTCTTGATGTGCGTGGCACCTTGGATAAGAAACAGTTCCTTGTCTTGTGTTCCAGTAGCCTTGGCGTAGCATTGCTCCGTCATATAGAACGTGTCGGCAATGCTGCCAGCCATCATCAGCAAAGGCTGGTTGATAAGGTACATGCTCTCGCTTGCATCAAACGCCATCAAGTCTACAAGACTACTCTTGGTGTAGCGGAATGTGGAGTTGGGATGTGCATGTGTCTGAAGATAATACTCGTAGCCGTCGCGATAGAGGTCGAACGGCAGTTTGGCAGCCTGCTCTGGCGTGATGCTACTCATGTCGCCTATATATTCGGGTGCTTCACCATTGGCTTCTTTCTGTCGAGCGGCACATGCATCGGCAAGACGCTCCTGCACCTGACCTATCTGCGAGTCAAGAAAGCCATTGCGGCGCACTAATCCCGTGTTGAACATACTCAACGTAGCCACCGCCTTGAAACGCTTGTCGGTTTGCGCGGCTCGCCCTCGCTATCGCCTTGATAGGCGGCATCGAAAGCCAGACAGATATAGCCGTTTTCTGCCATACGCTGGCTGTAAAGTCCTGCCCACCTGCTCCTTCACTCCTCCGTTTGGATGAGCCACAACGAGAGCCGGATAACATTTGCTCTTGTCATAATTGGCTGGTGTATACACGTTTGCCACAATCTTCAGTCCGTTCAGGCTGTAGCTGATACGGTGAATGTTCACCCTGCCTGGCTCATTCGCCGTAAGCGCACCTTTATAAACCAATCCGAAGGGATTTTGGTTCGGACTTTTTATTGTGCTAAAGTTTATTTCCGTAAAAGGTCCGTCTTTAGCCTGTTCCACCTTTTTCTTTGCCTCCGCTGTACCGCATACAAATAATGAGAGGCAAAATATTGTTGTCAGAATTTTGTTAATCATGCTCATATATTGCTATTACTTGGAAATCATATTTATCTGTTGCAGCCATGCCTTCACATTATCAGCCGAACTTGCCGAAGTACTGGCGTCAACACCATCGGGCAGTGGTTCAGAGAAGTAGGCGATGAGCACCTTGTGGTTATTACCTGGTACAATCTCCTCCGTTCCATTGGGTGTATCGTTGTTGTTGTCGCCGCTGGAACAAGCTGTGAAGCCAATAGCAAACACAGCGAGTATAGAAATAATGATGCTGGAAACTTTTTTCATAAACTTTTATAGTTTTGAGTTGATATATTTCTTTCCGTTCTGTATTACAATGCCATGAGTAAAATTTTCTTCATTGTCATATTCTTGATTTATAATTCCGCTGCAAAGTTACGAAGAATCAAGAATAGAGGCTTTACGATAAATTCGGGTTGTATTGCACAAAATTCATATAAACACAGTATTGGACACACAACGAGAATTTATGATACGAATATCATTATACAAGACAAAGACTGCATACGATGTGCTTGGTGTACCTGAGACCAGCAAGTCTGTCTTGAAGTTGAACTCTGTTGCAGGTGGCGGATTTGCAATTAGCATTCTTGCACAATAACACAATAAAATACAGAATTTTGAGTTATTATGAAAGAAAGTTTTTTTGAATAAATAATGTTGCTTATGAAAAGAATGAATAAAATGCTGTTGGTTGCAGCTTTGGCGGCCACCACACTTTCTGTTCAGGCAGAACAGAAGAAGGGACCGGCTTGGTTGAGTGATGCACTTTTCTATCAGATTTATCCTTCTTCCTATATGGATACTGATGGCAACGGTATTGGCGATCTTCCGGGTATCACTTCCAAGTTGGATTACATCAAGTCTCTGGGTGTGAACGCCCTCTGGCTCAATCCAATCTTTGAGTCGGGATGGTTTGATGGTGGTTACGATGTCATCGATTTCTACAAGGTGGATCCTCGATTCGGTACCAATACCGATTTGGTTACTTTGGTCAATGAGGCCCATAAGCGTGGCATCAAGGTTTGTCTCGACCTGGTGGCAGGACATTCCAGCACCAAGTGTGCCTGGTTTAAGGAGTCTTCCGAGAAAGATCCTAACCAGCGTTACAGCGACTATTATATCTGGATGAATGATATTCCTGAGAACGAGAAGAAAGAAATAGAAGCCCGTCATCAGGAGGCAAGTCCGGAGTCTAGTACCCGAGGAAGATATGTGGAGGCTAATGCTCCTCGTGCCAAGTATTATGAGAAGAATTTCTTCGAGTGCCAGCCTGCCTTGAACTATGGTTTTGCTCATCCAGATCCAAATCATCCTTGGGAGCAGGGCGTAGATGCTCCAGGACCACAGGCTGTCCGCAGGGAGATACGTAACATCATGGCTTTCTGGTTTGATAAGGGTGTGGATGGCTTCCGTGTAGATATGGCGTCATCGCTTGTCAAGAACGACCCTGACAAGAAGGAGGTTTCCAAGCTTTGGAATGAGATGCGTGCCTGGAAGGATAAGTATTATCCAGAGACCGTCTTGATTTCAGAGTGGGCTAATCCGCAGCAAGCCATTCCTGCCGGCTTCAACATCGATTTCTACATCCATTTCGGTCTCAAGGGCTATGCCTCTCTGTTCTTCGACCGCAAGACTCCATGGGGCAAGTGGGAGCAGAGTTACCAGAACTGCTATTTCGACAAGCAGGGCAAGGGTTCGCTCAAGGAGTTTAGCGAGAACTATACCAAGGCATTCAATGCCACCAAGAATCTCGGCTACATAGCAGTTCCATCTGCCAACCACGATTACCAGCGTCCTAATATCGGTACCCGCAATACGCCAGACCAGTTGAAGGTGGCGATGACCTTCTTCCTCACCATGCCTGGTATTCCGTTTATCTATTATGGTGATGAGATTGGTATGAAGTATCAGATGAATCTCCCTAACAAGGAGGGTAGCAATGAGCGTTCTGGTACCCGCACTCCGATGCAGTGGACCAAGGGCAAGAATGCCGGCTTCTCTACGAGTGCACCCGATAAGCTCTACTTCCCTGTAGATACGGAAAACGGAAAGTTGACCGTTGAGGCTCAGCAGGGTGATCCGAAATCTCTGTTGTCATATACTCGTAAGCTGACCGCTTTGCGTCATTCTGCAAAGGCTCTTGACAATGAGGGTGATTGGAAACTCTTGAACCAGAAGGGGCAGGAATATCCGATGGTATATGAGCGCACTTTGGGTGAGGAGAAGTATGTTGTTGTCGTGAATCCTGGTGCCAAGGCAGCCTCTCTCAATATCAGCTCAGTAGGTGGTAAGGCAGTTTCTGTTCTTTCCACAGGAAAGGTTGTGTATAAATCAGGAAAAAAGACTGATGTGATTAAAGCTTCTGGCATAAGTGCCGCCATATTCAAGGTGGAAAGATAGTTTATGAGAAGGAACGTTTATCTGAATGAGAAAACGTTCCTTCTTTTACTTTTTTTCAAGCGATATCTATTAAAAAAGCCTTCAATTCTTATTTTTGTTGCTTTTCTCTTTCCTATTTCGGAGTTTTACAGTACTTTTGTACCGGAGTAGGAATAAAGATAAGTAAGATGAATAGACGAAAAATGAAAATTGGTTCACTGATGATGTTGAAAGCATCACTTCTTGTGATGGTATTTTCTATGGGAGTGATTGCTCCTGCCATCGCCCAAAACAACCAGAACAGGAAGCCTCGAAAGAAGCTGAAGGAACTGCTGATGATGGCAGATAGCCTGCGACTCCAGTTACGGCAATCTGCCGATAGGGGATGTATGCTCCAATGGGGCGACTCTCTTCTCATGACAGAATTGGGTAAAAGTAAGATGAGTGAGAAGAAAAAGCAAAGGTTCATGAAGCATTATGCCAAGATTCAAAGACGATTGAGCCTCTACGACCGCCAATTGTTCAGAGGAGATTCCCTGCTGGCTGCCAATTATTACAAGATAAAGTATGATACTAACTACATCTCCCGTCCCAATGCCCGATGGACCATCAAACTGAGAGGTAATCTTTCGGGAGCAGATTTGGAAACTACGGCGAAGACGGATGGAATGAAAACGCATACCAAAGTGATGGCAGACTGCCGTGGAACTCTCTCCATGGCCGTGGCTTATCGTGGATTGGGACTTGGATTGGCTGTAAATCCAGCCAAGCTGGCTGGCAAGAACCAGGACTACGAGTTCAATCTCAACTCCTATAGCAACCGCTATGGCTTTGATGTGGTCTATCTCTCGTCCAAGACATTCCATGGTCACCAGAAAGTGGGTTACAGCGAGATTGATGTCCATAAGGGTGATATATCGCAGAAGGCTCTGAATCTCAATTTCTATTATGCTTTCAATTATCGTAAGTTCTCCTTTCCGGCTGCCTTCAGCCAGAGCTATATACAGAAACGAAGCGCCGGAAGTTGGATGATAGGTGCCAGTTTTGACGGCTCCAAGACGAAGGTGAAGGGAATGATCATCCGCCTTAATGAGTTGGCGCTCGGTGCAGGCTATGGATATAACCTTGTTCCATCCTCTCATTTTCTGTTCCATCTGTCAGCCTTGCCAACCATCACGGTATATTCTCATGACTATACCAAGATGAGAGTAGAAGTTGAAGAGGGGAGTAGTGATACTGAGATTCCAACCGTTCGTAACAGCATGAAATATCATTTCCCATCTGCGATCATTACGGGTCGGGGAGCGGCTGTCTATTCCTGGCGCAACAAGTTTGCCGGTGCCACTGCGGTTTATAATTTCTCTGTAGCTGGAGATGAGGATCACCTGCAGGTGAAGAGAAACAAATGGCGAGTAAGAATGTTCTTTGGATTCAGGTTCTAGGAACATACGAGGCTATATTACAGACGTACAGCACTTGTTGTGCGTCTGTAATCCAGCTATTAAAAGTAGGCTTACACCATTTTTTTCGCTTATGAACCATTATGATCTTGTTTAGTTTTGCAGATAAGGAATAGCAAACTTCACCAGACAATATCCACCTCCTAGGAGCCAGCAATAAAGAATGGCTGCCAGGAGGAAAGGCTTGAAGCCCGCTTTCTTGAACTTGTCAAAGCTAGTCTCGGCTCCCAGGGCAGCCATCGCCATGGTCAGGAGAAAGGTGTCCAATTGGTTGATCCATGCCACAATGCCTTCTGGCAACAATCCGAGGGAATTGAATCCGATAACTACTAGGAAGAGAATGGCAAACCATGGAATGCTGATCTTGGGCTTGCTGGCATCAGATGTTTCTAAACTGTCTCTTTTTGCAACGTCTCTTGCAACAGTCCATGCTATCACCAGCAATACTGGTACCAGCATCATCACTCTTATCATCTTCACGATAATGGCATTGTTGCTTACCTCGGCTCCCATGGCATTGGCTGCACCCACCACATGGGCTACTTCATGGACGGTAGAACCCGTGAAGAGTCCCATCATCTCTGGCGACAGGTCAAAGATGCCAGCTCTGTAGAGAATAGGGTAGAGGAACATGGATAATGTGCCAAAGATAACTACTGTGGCTACGGCTACTGCCGTCTTGTAAGGCTTCGGACGAATGGCCCCATCTACACCCAATACTGCTGCAGCTCCACAGATGGCACTTCCGCAAGCGGTGAGCAGTGCGATGCTACGGTCTATCTTCAGGAGTCTTCCCACCAGGATTCCCAAGCCGATGGTGCCGCATACGATGATGGCATCCATCACGATGGCAGAGAAGCCCACAGCCATTACATCCTGGAAGGTGAGCTTGAAGCCGTAAAGGATGATACCGGTGCGGAGAATTCGCTTGCTGCAGAACTTGATGCCAGGCACCCAAGTGTCGGGCAGGTTGTTACGCAGACTGTTGGCATAAAGCATACCAATGATGATGCCCACTACCATAGGGCTAAACGAAAGGGCCTTCACCCAGTTCATGTCTCCGATGTAGAAGGCTGCACAGGCAAAGAGAGTGATGAGCAAAACACCATGCAGCATACTGCTCCTTTGTTCTGATAATCTCATAATATTCTTTTTTGTCGGTTAAATGCTTTTTTATTTGTCTTTGAAAGGCGAATTTATTGCCTTTTGAAAAGCGGGTGCAAAGGTACGAAAAATCATGAGATGTTGTATATACAGAATAACTATGCGTTATAACCTTGGGTTATGAATCTCTTGAAAGTCTGCTGGAGTTTGGCCGTCTCGCCTCTCTTCTCAACAAACAGAAATTCCCGTTCCATCTTCAGGTTCTCTACTTCCAGAACCTTGAATACCTGTTCGTAGATACTTTTGTAGATGGCTCTTATGCTGATGATGCCCATGCAATGGGAGTGTTCCACGAAATGCTTGATTCCTTCCGTGGTTCCCAGGTTCATCTCTATGTTCAGATCAGAGAGAGCGATGCCGTTTTCCTGCAGGGCTTTTTGGATGACATCTAGTGTTCCAGAACCTAACTCTCGCAGTACAATCGGTGTCTGCTTCAGAAGATTTAAGGAAATCTCCTCTTGCTGGGCGAGGGTATTGGAACAATGTACGAACGCTACCAGCTCATCTTTCATGAAAGGGGTGTATTTAAAGGTGGGATGTCGCTTGATGCCTTCCACCATACCCAGGTCTATCCTTCCTGTAGCGAGTGCATCCTCTATCTCATGGGAATTTCCGCTGAGCAGGGTAAGGCGGATATCGGGATATTGTTTTCTGAAATCTGCAATCAGTTCGGGAAGAACATATTGTGAGATGGTAGTACTGGCTCCGATGCGCAGTTCTCCTCCTGATTTCTCCGTGAGCTTCTTCATGTCGAAATCAAGATTCTGATAGGCATCGATGATCTTGCAGGCATGGTCAAGCAGAAGCTGTCCGGCACGGGTGAGTTGGATGCGATTGCCGATTCTGTCGAACAGTTGCACCCCGTATTCCTTCTCAAGCTCTTGTATATGTTTGCTGATGGCAGGCTGACTGATGAACAGTTCGTTGGCTGCCTTGGTGAAACTCAGGAGTGTGGCCACACTCCTGAAAACTTTCAATCTTGTATCTATCATTGTATGTTCCTTTGGCTTTTGCGCAAATGATCATAAATCACTTAGGTTCATTTACATTCCTTCAGATACCAGTCCTTGATATAACCAGAATAATGCTTGGCAAACTCCTCAGCTTGTCCGGGAGCGCAGGTCTTCACCTTCTTGGCAGGAATACCCGCCCAAATCTCATGTGCAGGAACCTTGGTGCCATGGGTAACTACAGCACCTGCTGCAATGATAGCTCCTTCTCCGATATCTGCCTTGTCAAGTACAGTGGCATTCATTCCGATGAGTGCCCCTTTTCTGACTGTGGCTCCGTGGACGATGGCACCATGTCAAACTATTTCATATACTTTTTCAACCACAAGTCGAAGAACTTGTCATATACGATATAGGCATCGCCTTCTTGGGTGATGAAATCTTTTTCCAACAATCCCTTCAAGGCAGAGTTGACAGAACTTGGTGATGGGAGGTGGTATTTCTTGGCGAAGGCTCCGCTCTTTACGCTTCTGGCTTCGCCCTCTGCAGAGATGGCGATGAAGACGTTGCGTTGCTTTTCAGGCATCTGGCGCAGAAGTGTCTCGTAGGTGTCTGATGCCATGTTGAGATTGTAGTTGATGGCGTCATCTACCATATCCAGAGTACAGGTACCCTGCTCGGGAGTCTTGAGGAAGAGGACATTCATTACTCGCTGGATGTATGAAGTGACACCACCGAAATGGGTGAAGAGTTCTTTGATAATGGCAGTATCCAGATGTTTGTTGCGCTCCTCGAACTTGGCTGTGGCAAACTCCTTGTATTTCTCCACATCCAGAGGCTTCAGGTTCATCAGCGTTACGCTCTGATAGAATGGGCGGGCAGGAGATGTGAACATTTCTGCCATCAGATGGCGATGAGAGCCCGAGAAGATGAAGTGGGCATTGGTGCATCGCTGGATATAGGTACGGAGCAATGCCTCTATGCGATTGTCGGCATAGTTGGTGATTTGCTGAAACTCGTCGATGGCAACAAGACATGGCTTGTCGGCTTGGTTGAGATAAGCGAATATCTCATCAAGCGTAATTTCCGGATTCACCATGTTGCCGATGCCTATTCCCCAAACTGGAGCCCCGTTGATATCGAAAGAGATTTCTGAACGGAGAGAAGAGAGTGCTATCAGGAATTTCTCCCAAGCGCTTCTGCCTTTAGGGCGAAGTTCATCAATAATGGCTTTGCCGAACATATTGACCAAATCGCTGACGGAATTGGTTGAATAGATGTCAATGATAAAAGTATAATAATCTTTTTGGATGGCTGGCTGGGCGAAGCAATGGTGAATCAGCTCTGTTTTTCCGATACGCCGAGGGGAAACCAGAGCCATGTTATTCTCATTGGTCAGCATCTCTGTGATATGTTGGGTTTCTTCCACACGGTCGCAGAAGTATTCCGGACCGGCGTAACCGTTTGTGACAAAAGGATTCTTCATTACCATATCTATACTTTATTATATATTTTACAGTATGGCTGCAACTTTGCGAATCTGCTTAAGTTTTTCTACCAAAGCATTATCTTTTCGAGCAGTATGCATATTGTATTTCATCTGCAATTTTAGGAGAGAATCTGCAGGAATATCTAGTGCAGCCTCAAACATCAGAGCAGAAGTTGTGGTAACGGGACGTTTGCCATTCAGTATCTCGTTGAGTACGGAATATCCCATACCAATACTTTCCGCAAATTTTCTTTGCGAAATGCCACGTTCTTCTAATTCTTCTTTCAAAACCTCACCAGGGTGAGTTGGGTAAAAACCAAAACCTAAGTTTGACATAATGCAGTTTTTTATTTATAATGGTTTGATAATTCTAATATATTACATATCGTGATTTGTTTTTCGTTGCCAACAACTTCAGAATGAAACTCTATTCTATATTGGTCATTGACTCTAACAGATTCACGATCTTTCTTATCACCCACAAGAACTTCGTAATGTAAAGCTTTGTAGCGATAAAAATCAGCTGTACTGTTCAAGGATGCCATAAGGTCAATAACTCGAACGTACTTCTTTATGATTTGAGGTTGGAAGCGATACTTTTTGTTATGCGCTTTACCCTCATAATATAATTCTCGGAGATAATCCTCTTCAAATATTATTTCCATAATTATATATGTTTTATTGATTGCAAAGATAATACTTTATAATTAGTGTTCGCTATTTTTGCGAATATTTTATGGATTTTTATCTTTTATGCATTGATTTAAGCCGCTCTGTGATAAAGAGATTAATAGTTTTGGTAATTTTTCCATAATTGGTGAATGGTGAATTGAATCGTGAGTATGGTATGGAATGCAGAAGATATGAAGGTTCATCAGCAAAAGATACTTGATATTATCATAAAAAGATAATAAACGGATAAACAGAAAAAGGGTTGCAATCCTCGAAAAGATGGATTGCAACCCTTTATACCTTAATTATATATAAGAGTTAAGATAACTCTATCATATATTCAAATGTGGAAGTTTATTACAACTGAGCCAATTCTACAACCTTGTCAACTGCAGCGCTCAAGCCGTCCTTGTTCTTACCGCCAGCCTGAGCATAGTGAGGCTGACCGCCACCGCCACCCTGAATCAACTTGGCAGCTTCGCGAATCATCTTACCTGCGTTCAAACCGTGATCCTTAACCATATCATCGCTGAACATTACGCTGAGCATTGGCTTGTCGTTATATACTGAACCTACCACGCAGATCATGTTCTCTGGCAAAGCCTCGCGAACCTTGAATACCAAATCCTTGGCAGCAGCAGGCTCCATAGGCAATACGGCTGTGACAACCTTCACACCGTTCACCTCCTTGGCATTCTCTACAAGCTTATCCTTGGCACGCTCCACAGCCTGAGCCTGGAACTTCTCAACGTCCTTCTTCAGGGCATCGTGCTCGTCGATGTACTTTCTGATGACACCCTCGAGATCCTTGGCGTTGTTGAACAAGCCCTTCAAGGCTACGATGGTATCCTGCAAGCCGTAGATAGCCTCCTCGCAAGCCTTGCCTGTCAAAGCCTCGATACGGCGGATGCCAGCTGCTACGCTGCTCTCAGAGATAATCTTGAAGAAACCGATCTTACCGGTGCTCTTGGCGTGAATACCACCACAGAACTCGGCTGATGGACCGAAGCGAACCACACGAACCTTGTCGCCATACTTCTCGCCGAAGAGGGCGATGGCACCCAGTTCCTTAGCCTCCTCGATAGGAGTGTCGCGGTGCTCGTCAAGAGGATAGTCGGCACGTATCATCTCGTTCACTTTGCGCTCTACCTGGCGAAGCTCCTCATCAGTCACCTTCTGGAAGTGAGAGAAGTCGAAACGTAAGGTGTCCTTGTCTACATAAGAACCCTTCTGCTCTACGTGATCGCCCAGTACCTGCTTCAGACAGTAGTCGAGCAGGTGGGTGGCTGTATGGTTGGCAGCACTGCCCTCGCGGCTGTCGATATCGACACAAGCCATGAAGTCGGCTGTCAGGTTCTTTGGCAGTTCCTTCACGATGTGGATGCTCTGGTTGTTCTCGCGCTTGGTGTCGATAATCTCGATGGTCTCGTCCTCGTTGACGAGTACACCTTTGTCACCAACCTGTCCACCCATCTCACCATAGAATGGAGTGTTGTCGAGTACCAACTCGTAGAAGCTGTTCTTCTTCTGTGTCACCTTGCGGTAGCGCAGGATGTGGCACTCATATTCTGTATAGTCGTAACCCACGAAGTTCTGGTCGCCTTCCTTCAGTACTTCCCAGTCACCGTTCTCTACGGCAGCAGCATTGCGGGCACGCTCTTTCTGCTTCTTCATCTCCTCGTCGAAGCCTGCAGCATCTACGGTGTAACCATTCTCACGGCAGATAAGCTCTGTCAGGTCGAGAGGGAAACCGTAGGTATCGAAGAGACGGAAAGCGCTTACGCCGTCGAGCTGAGTCTCGCCATGAGCCTTGAGCTCGTCCATATCGCCATTGAGGAGGTTGATACCCTTCTCCAAGGTGCGGAGGAATGAATCCTCTTCCTCTTTCATCACGCGGGTGATGAGCTCCTGCTGAGCTGGCAACTCTGGGAAGGCTGCACCCATCTGCTCTACCAATACATTGACGAGCTTGTACATGAACGCCTGCTTCTGGCCGAGGAAGGTGTAAGCGTAACGTACGGCACGGCGCAAAATGCGGCGGATGACGTAACCAGCCTTGGCGTTGCTTGGCAACTGACCGTCGGCGATAGAGAAGGCTACGGCACGCAGGTGGTCGGCGCAGACACGCATGGCGATGTCGATCTTCTCCTGCTCATCCTTACCCTCGCCATTCTCACCGGTAGGAGTAGTGAAACCATACTTCTTGCCAGAGATAGCCTCGATTTCCTTGATGATTGGCTGGAAGATATCTGTATCATAGTTAGAGTGCTTGTCCTGCAACATGCGAACCAAGCGCTCGAAGCCCATACCTGTATCGATAACGTGCATTGGGAGTGGTTCGAGAGAACCATCAGCCTTGCGGTTGTACTGCATGAACACGATGTTCCAGATTTCGATGACCTGTGGGTTATCCTTGTTCACCAACTCACGGCCTGGCACCTGAGCCTTCTCCTCTGGAGTACGTGAATCCACGTGAATCTCAGAGCAAGGACCGCAAGGACCTGTATCGCCCATCTCCCAGAAGTTGTCGTGCTTGTTGCCATTGATGATGTGGTCGGCTGGTACGTGCTTTGCCCAGTAACCTGCAGCCTCGTTGTCGCGCTCCAGACCTTCCTCCTTGCAGCCCTCGAACACGGTAACGTAGAGGTCCTCAGGGTTGAGCTTCAGTATTTCAGTAAGGTATTCCCATGCCATATCGATGGCACCCTCCTTGAAGTAGTCGCCGAAGCTCCAGTTACCGAGCATCTCGAACATGGTGTGGTGATAAGTATCATGACCTACCTCTTCGAGGTCGTTGTGCTTACCGCTAACACGGAGACATTTCTGAGTATCAACACGACGTACATCCTTACCTGGGTCCTTTGTACCGAGGATGATGTCTTTCCACTGGTTCATACCAGCATTTGTAAACATCAGCGTTGGGTCATCCTTGATAACCATAGGTGCTGATGGAACAATTTTGTGGCCTTTGCCTTCGAAGAATTTCTTGAAGGATTCGCGCACTTCATTAGCTGTCATCATATCTATTTTGTATTAATCTTTATTTTTTTCCGAAATTCTTTGCAAAGATAAGAAGAATTGCTTAAATTTGCAAATCAATTAATCATTGTTTGATAAAAAGTTGCAAATTATGGCTCTGAAAACAGATAAAAACGTCAAATTGTACTACTCCATTAAGGAAGTGGCCGAGGAAGTGGGTGTCAACGAGTCTACGCTGAGGTACTGGGAGAAAGAGTTTCCTTTCCTCAAACCCAAGGTCACATCCAACAAGGTTCGTCAGTATACCGAGAAGGACATAGAGCAGGTAAAGGTCATCTATTCGCTCATCAAGGTGAAGGGCCTCAAGATTGCTGCTGCCCGCAAGTATCTGTCACAGAACAGGACTGGCGCTGAGAAATCTTCAGATGTTCTGGAGACGCTCATCAGTGTGCGCGATGAGCTGAAAGAGCTGAAAAAACATCTCGATGCCTTGGTGTAGGACTTTTACTTCTGAACCCGGCTAAAATTCAACAAATAAAAATATGGTAATAGATTTTGAAAAAATTGCTGAGGCTCATCTCGAGGGCTTCAAGGGAGGAAAAGGAAAGTTGGACACTCGAAACTTCGTGGACGACAAGGTGAAGATCATGTATTCTACACTTCGTCCGGGAGCTACCACAGGACTGCATACCCACGAGGGCAACTGCGAGGTGGTGTTTGTGATAAGCGGAACGGCTACATTCCACTATGATGACAGTGTGGAGGAGGTGCGTGCCGGACAGGTACACTACTGCCCCATGAACCATGCCCACTATATGGAGAACCTCACCGACCACGACTTGGTGTATCTTGCCATTGTGCCAGAACATCATTAATCGCCCCCCAAAAAAATGGCAAAAAGAGAATACGTAGAAGCCAACAAGCGTTGGTTAGAAGAGAAGGCTCGCGAGGAAGGCGTACAGGCCTTGCCCCGTGGCATCTATTACAAAGTGCTGAAAGCAGGCAATCCTGATGGTGCCAAACCAGGCCGAAGAAGCATCGTTACGGCACACTATACGGGATGGACCATCAACGGCAAGAAGTTTGATTCCAGCCGTGGTGGAGCTCCTATAGCATTTCGCCTGTGCGAACTGATAGAAGGATGGATTGTCGCCATGCAACAGATGACGGTAGGCGCCAAGTGGGAAATCTACATACCTGCAGAGATGGGGTATGGCAAGTTCTCACAGCCAGGCATCCCCGGTGGCTCTACCCTTATTTTCGAGATAGAGCTGTTGGGTGTAGCCTGACGTTTGTCTTTTCTTACTTCTTGGTCAACACATAGTGCTTGGCCATGGCGCCTTCTGGCTCGTTACCGATGGAGTCGGTCATGATGAGACTATGAGCATCTCTTACCTTATAGTAAGAAGTTTCTCCACTCGAAGGACGGGTGATTTCTATCACACCGTTCGACAGGAGTTTGTAGATTCCGCTTGCCTCGTCGTGTCCGTCTTTACGGTCAATGTAGTCGGCAGAATACTGGTAGGTGCTGTCTGCATTGAGGGTCAGTATGGTCTTGATGCCAGGACAGTCGGCAGCAGGAAGTGTTCCCTCGTAAGTACCTGCAATAGAGTCGAGTACAAAGTCGTTTGAATCAAGCGAATCTTTTTCTGCATAGCAGAGGCTGTCTTGATCGGTCTCAGGAGCGTTGGTCTTCTTGCTATTGCAAGATCCAACAGATAGAGCAGCGATAACGGCTGCTGTCAATACCAATTTCTTTTTCATACTTTACTGCTTTTTAATTTAACTTCTCTAACTTCCCCATTTGCAATAGTTGCGTTAGTATAATCACGCAGCAAATATACATGATTATTTTCTTATATGCAAGTTTTTCACCCTACATTTTTGGGAAGTTGGGGAGTTTTTGGGGATGTTGAAGTTTTTTGGGAATGTTGGAGAGTTTTTGGGAATGTTGAAGTACGGTTGAAATTACCCAATACACCCTTCCTGTATGATTGAGATTACCCAGCACGCCCTTCCTGTATGGTTAAATTACCCAAAACGCCCTACCTGTACGGTTGAAATTACCCAATACGCCCTACCTGTATGGTTGAAATTACCCCACACGCCCTGAAGGGGCAGAAGCTCTTAGCCCAGGGCATCGCCCTGGGCTATTTTGTGCGCAAACCTGTCGCCCTGTAAGGGCAAAAGCTTTAAAACTCGTGGCAATTTACAAAGCTTTTGCCCTTACAGGGCACCTTGCAGATTGGCATTATACCCAGGGCGCAGCCCTGGGCTATGAGCTTCTGCCCTTTCAGGGCGTGTTGCTTGTGTCCATAACAGCCCTGGGCTATGAGCTTGGGCCTTCAGCCCGTGCTTGCCCCCGTGCGATACTTGTGATGTTTAATTTCATGTCCACAAAGGCATTTGTCTTAACTCCTTTAACTCCTTTAACTCCCTTAACTCCTTTAATTCCTTTAACTCCCTTAACTCCTCTTCTTTTGCGTGTTAGGCAGGAATCCGGCAATGATGCCGAGCAGGGGCAGGAAGGCGCTTACCTGGAAGATGAACTCGATGCTGGTCTTGTCTGCTAACCATCCGAAGAAGGCGGAGCCCAAACCTCCTAAACCAAACATCAGTCCGAAGAAGATGCCGGCAATGAGACCCACCTTGTCGGGCATCAGGTCAGTGGCGTACACCACGATAGACGAGAAAGCCGAGGCAATGATCAATCCCGAAAGGAAGGTGCAGACGAGAGTCCAGAACAGGTTGGCGAAGGGCATGATGAGGGCGAAGGGTGCCGCGCCGAGGATAGAGAACCAGATGACGTACTTGCGCCCAAACTTATCACCCAACATACCTCCAGCCACAGTACCAATGGCAAAGGCGGCAAGAAAGACGAACAGACACAGCTGAGAAGCCTGTACCGAGATGCCAAACTTGTCGATCAGGAAGAAGGTGAAGTAGCTCGTGATGCAGGAGGTATAGAAATACTTCGAGAAGATGAGCAGCACGAGGATGAGCAGTGCCCCATATTTTGCCCGCTTCGAGATGTCGTTGTTCAGGGTGACG
>OMBD01000281.1_pt1 | contig 18840 bp, 15 predicted proteins | sample 1644811 | NCBI WGS metagenome assembly OMBD01 (sample SAMEA103958128, study PRJEB25191) | human gut metagenome | reverse complement strand
GTAAACTATGTCCTTGCACATTCTGTAAACTATGTTATCACACTATACAGGCTGCCAAGTCCCTCACCCTAGTCCCTTTGGTTCTTTCCCTCGTTCATAGCAGCAACGTTATCAAATGGAATAGCGAACCCGAGAAGTGCTACCCGACAAACAGAACTATCGGTAGCCTGCTATCATTGTTAATTACTAAAACGTTATAACAGAAGTGCACTAAAAACAGAATTTCTCAACATATCAAAAAAGTGAGCTGTGCGCACTATCTTTGCGCTTCGACTCACTTTATCTTTTCAGGGTTATATCATAACCCCACTTTACTATATTTTATCTTTCCTACCCGATGCAGTATCATCAAAAACCGTATCCGCAAACACACCGGCAAGATATTTATCATCGCCTACAGCGGCGGCAAACGGCGCATACGCATCACTGCCGCTGATATTTTCAAGATACGGTGCGGTTTTGCATACCCCGAGATAGTCCTTTATGAAATCACACTCACCGCTGTGAATTTCTTTGACCGTTTCCGCGTTCTCACACTCGCTGTCAAAGTTCATCGCACCGTTTGCCCCGAATCCCGAAAATGACGGCTCGGGAGCACCGAAAAGAAGCTCAAAATAGATATTGTGCTTCATATCCGGGTGGTGATTTTCGTAATATCTGCGGTTAAGCGATGACGAGAAGCAATACGGAATAAGCTTTCCGTCGGCAAAATACGTTTCGCTGAAATCACTGTCAAGCTGTACTCTGGTATTTGTGCACGCAAGTACGCCTGTCACATTTATATCCATACCGAATTTACGGTTCAGAAGCACATCAAGCATTATGCTTCCGCTTCCTGCCCAGCCACAGTCGACCGTCAGGATATTTTTACATCCGGCGGCTTTTTCGTCAAAATAATCCTTTGCACTTTTTATCATAGCGGAGTAGCTTTCAGCTATGCGCTGAATATTATTGTAAACAATCTCTTCCACACGCTTACGGTTGGCATTTGTCAGCATTTCATCGGGCATCAGCGAGTAATCTGTGCAGGAAAGCTCCATAGCAGAGAAAATCTCTTTGAGGGTATATCCCCTGCCGACCTTCTGACTTACAAACCGCCTTACATAATCAAACGGGAATATATCCGCACACAGCTTTGTAGCGGCTGTCCTCGACCAGTATATATACTCTGTCGCCACATCGGGATAAAGGCGGTCAAAAACTTGCTTTAAAATATATCCGTCACGAGCAAAGAAAAATATCTTATCAGCCTTTTTCAGGAGTGCCGCTTTATATATAAAGTTGCAATATCCGAGTATAAGGAGTCCTCCGCATTTGTAGCCATACTCATAAGCCTTTGAGCAATGCCCGCCGCAGTACAGCCTTGCATTTACAAGCCCCGAGTAAACCGAGCCGACAAGATATGACATATCGTGCGGTCTGTACTCCCCCGCAATGCTGTTGATGTTGGGATAGTAAACAGTTTCAAAGCCTGCCTTTGCGGCATTTTTAATATCTGAATGACGATTGTCGCCGATATGGATATAACGTTTATTTCCGTACTGTTTCTTTATTATATCATATATCCTACCGTCACTCTTTCCGCAGCCGCAGGCACAGGAAAGAAAAATTCCGTCATAGCCGTCAAAGCCGTTTTTATGCAGAAGCTCTTTGAAGAAACTCTCCGACATATACATATCGGTTGTGATAATGACGGTTTTCCCTGCCGACAATACTTTTTTATACACTTCGAGCATAAACGGATTGGCGCGGCAAAGCGCAAGCTCGGTATCGCATTCGGTCGTTATGCCGAGCTGCGGGGATATCCCCGCTTTCTTTCCAACAAGCTCATATATATCTTCGATTGTTATTTCCGTAGTACCGTCCGTCTGAAGCTTCTGCTTTCTCGCTTCGCTTTCGCACTTTTTGCGCAACGAACGGAAATCGGGTATTCCGAGCTTTTCTCCTATTACATAGAACAGGTCGGCGGGGGCTTCAAACGGTCGTAATATCAGCGTATCAAAAACGTCAAAAGATACAATATCAGCCTTGCAAAGCACAGCGGCGGTTTCTTCTGCCGACATTTTGAAAGCCGAACCGCTTTCATTTCCCGCTTTCTGCTTGTATTTAAGCTCTCTGTCCGGAATGTGCAGAAGCGTATATTTTATATTGAGCCACACAGCATATCCCCATGATATAAAAGGTGCTTTTGCGTGCAAACCATCATGTGTCATCACAAAATACTCATAGTGATGCTTTACCGTGCGGTTACGGTTTATAAGAAGATCATACAGCTTTAGTTTTGCTCCCATTTGAAAGAACTCCGCCTTTCCTTATTACTCTGTTATTTTATTATAATATCATAAAACGGGAAGAAACACAAGAACAGCCCTCATCAAGTTTATTGATTTACTCTGTTCAATGTATAAAAACAGCCGCAGTCAGTGCCGCGGCTGTCGATATATTCGCTTGCCGATATCAGATAATATCCCTGATATCGATATTTTCACCTGTAAGACCTACATAAGCGCCCTGCTTAGCCTCATCACTTTCTGCGTGAGCAAGAAGCCACTTGTTGCAAGCCCAGAGTGTCTTATCCTCTTCGTATACGGGAGTGATGCTGGGCTTTGCACCGTTTGTTCCCTTGGGAAGTGCAATAACCACCTTGAAGCAACCGTCCTTAGTTGCATTGCAGGGAGCGTAATGTAATGTAGTTGCATAAACCTCGACCACATCGCCTGCCTTTGCCTTGAAAGCCATTACCTTAGATGTATCGAGCTTGCCGTCAACGATATCGTCTTCCTTTGCTACAAGCAGGATAAAATCGTATAAGCCGATGTTGAACTCGCTGTCACGGTGATATTCAAGGCAGTTGAGCTTTGTGTTGTGACCGTTGCACCAACCGAGCTGGATAGGCATACCGCCGTAAGCGTTATTCTGTAAAAGTCCGAACAGCTTTGTGTTTTCAAGCGCCGCCTCGCTCGGAACATATCCTACAGCATCCGGTAACGGTGTGCTCTTGTCGAGCGCCGAAAGCAGATCGCCTACATCATAGCCTGTATGTACCTTGCCGTATGCGGCAAATTCCTTATCATTAACAGAATATATCTTCATTTTAAATACTCCTTTTAAAGCAAAACCCGGCACTGCCGTGTTAACGTTTTCATAAAAGCTAAAGAAAACAGCCATAAGCTTGAAAACTCATGGCTGTCCTTATGTTAATATTATTCCTCAGCGGGAGCGCCAACAGGACATACACCTGCGCAAGCACCGCAGCTAACACAAGTGTCAGCGTCGATAACGTACTTGCCGTCACCTTCGGAAATTGCCTCAACGGGGCACTGAGCAGCGCAAGCGCCGCAAGCGATGCAATCATCAGAAATTTTATAAGCCATCGGAATGATCCTCCTTGTGATAATTTGTCATAGAGTTATATGACTTGCTTATATTGTAACACACTTTCGGAAAAAATCAAGTCCTTTTGATAAATTTATATTGAAATATCGCGCTTTTTTCTGAAATTTTACGTCATTTTCAAGTTAGCGTAAAGTAACCCCAAAACCGCTCCCCGGCTGGATTTGCAGTTTTAGTCAAGTAAAGCGAGGAGCTTTTCCTTGCTGACAAATCCTACCGATTTGTCTATCTGTTTACCACCCTGAAAAGATATTACGCAGGGTATAGAATCTATGCCGAAATTGACAGCAAGATCGCGCTCCTCATCGGTATTGACCTTACAGATCTTAATTTCCGGGTGTTCTTTGCCGAGCTCGTCAAGCACGGGGGCAAGCATTCTGCACGGACCGCACCACGGTGCCCAGAAGTCCACTAAAACCGGCTTGTCGGACTGTAATACCTCTTCCTTGAAATTCTCAGCTGTTACTTCTATATGGCTCATAGCTTGTACTTCCTTTCGTTTTCGTTGTTTGTTATATCATCAGGAATATCGTGCGTAATTTTATCGCACTTATTCTGATTTTGATTTTATCATATGTAAAGGGAATTGTCAAGATAATCCGTAATAATTACTGATTTTAATTTTTCAAAAACAAGTTGCAAAAGCCGCCGGGATATGATATACTTTGAAATATGCGGAATGCCATGATCGGTGCGGATTTCTGCACTGAATGACGGAAAGACAAAAAGGAAAGGAAACTGGAAAATGGCGGAATTTTCAACAAACGAGCACGAGCTCGTACTCGTCATTGACTTCGGCGGTCAGTACAATCAGCTTATTGCCCGCAGAGTCAGAGAACATAACATATACTGCGAGGTCATCTCGTACAAAACACCTATAGAGCAGATAAAAGCGAAGAGCCCGAAGGGTATCATCTTCACCGGCGGTCCGAGAAGCGTATATCTTGACGACTCGCCCAGAATGACAAACGAAATATTTGAACTCGGCGTACCGATATTCGGTATCTGCTACGGCGCACAGTTTATGGTTTACGGTCTGGGCGGTACTATCGGCAAGGCTAACGAAAACGCTGCCGCAGAATTTGGCAGAACAGAGTGCGAATTTGACACAACCTGTCCCGTATTTGACGGACTTAAGAAGAACTCGGTCGTATGGATGAGCCACAACGACTACATCGAGGTTCTCCCCGAGGGCTTCAAGGCTGTAGGTCACAGTGACAAGTGCCCCTATGCCGCAATTGAGAACGTTGAAAAGGGATTTTACGCTACGCAGTTCCACCCCGAGGTAAACCACACCGAGCAGGGCTTTGATATGCTCGGAAACTTCCTGTACAAGGTATGTCACTGCAAGGGCGACTGGACAATGAAGAACTATGCGGAAGAAGCTATAAAGCAGATCCGCGCAAAGGTCGGCGACGGCAAGGTTCTCCTTGCTCTTTCGGGCGGTGTTGACAGCTCGGTAGCCTGCGCTCTGCTTTCAAAGGCAGTCGGCAGCCAGCTCACCTGCGTGTTCGTTGATCACGGCTTTATGAGAAAGAACGAGGGTGACGAGGTCGAGCAGGCATTCAAGGACTGGGACGTAAACTTCATCAGAGTAAATGCCGCCGACCGTTTCATCGGCAAGCTTGAGGGCGTGTCCGACCCCGAAACCAAGAGAAAGACCATCGGCGAAGAATTTATCCGTGTATTCGAGGAAGAGGCAAAGAAGATCGGCAAGGTCGATTTCCTTGTACAGGGTACGATCTACCCCGATGTTATCGAAAGCGGCACAGGCGATGCCGCAGTTATCAAGTCGCACCACAACGTAGGCGGTCTGCCCGACTATGTCGACTTCAAGGAAATAATTGAGCCGCTCCGTCTTTTATTCAAGGACGAGGTAAGAAAGCTCGGTACTGAGCTCGGTCTGTCAGACGTACTCGTATGGCGCCAGCCGTTCCCCGGTCCCGGTCTTGCGATTAGAATAATCGGCGAGATCACCCGTGAAAAGCTTGCAACTCTTCAGGACGCAGACTACATCTTCCGTGAAGAGATCGCGAACGCAGGTTTAGACCGTGGTATAAACCAATATTTCGCCGTTCTGACAAATATGCGTTCTGTAGGCGTTATGGGCGACGACAGAACTTACGACTATACTCTTGCCTTAAGAGGCGTTACTACAAGCGACTTTATGACCGCCGACTTCGCAAGAATCCCTTACGACGTGCTTGAAAAAGCAAGCGTGAGAATTGTAAACGAGGTCAAGAATATCAATAGAATTTGCTATGATATTACGAGTAAGCCACCGGCTACGATTGAGTGGGAGTAATATATTTAGCCCCGAAAGTCGCTTTAATGCGCCTTTCGGGGATTATTTTCTTAATTGAAAATGTCAGCATTGTTGATATATCAATTACGCAATACTTAAATCAAGGAGTGGATACCATAAACACTTTAATAAAATGGCCCGGCGGAAAATCCGGCGAAATCGACAAAATCGTCCCGCATATACCTAGGTTTAAAAGATATGTTGAACCTTTTTTCGGCGGTGGTGCATTGTTCTTCTATCTTAACCCTCAAAAAGCGGTGATCAACGATATTTCAAGCTCTTTAATGGAATATTATAGACTTATCAAAGCGCAAGACAAGCAACTTCAGGAACTGCTTTTGTGTTATAATAACAGCTTTTCTAACCTATATTCAGTTTGTTCTGCGAACTACTCTGATTTGCTAAAAATGTACACTGACCTGAAAAACGGCAAAATAAATGCGGACGGTATTAAAACTCAGCTTCGCTTATTTGTGGACAGTATTGCCGACATGGCAAATTCGAGTTTTTCCGAAAAGCTTTTACTTGACGAGAAAGCTTTTACTGATCGGCTTGTTAAAATGTCTGCTGACAAGATGCAAAGAACAGTGAAGAACGAGCAAAAAGCCCCTTTTTCTGACGAAGATCTAAAGAACAACCTGCTCACAGGATTTACAAGCGGCTATTATATGTATTTCAGAGATGTGTTTAATGACCTTCACTTAAAACGCATTGAAAGCCCCTCTGAACAATACCGGACAGCCAACTTCTGCTTCATCAGAGAGTACTGCTACGGATCTATGTTTAGATATAATTCAAAGGGTGAATTTAACATCCCCTATGGAGGTATGTCATACAATTCCAAAAACTTTCGTGCAAAAATTGACCATATGTTCTCAAAAGACATCAAAGATATTTTCAGTAGCACGGATATTTATTGTTCTGATTTTGAGGATTTTTTTAATGATGCTTCTCTGACAAGCGATGACTTTATGTTTCTTGACCCACCTTATGATACGGACTTCTCCGATTATGAGGGAAGGGATTTCACACAAGCTGACCAAGAACGACTGGCGCATTCATTGAAAAAGACTCCTGCACAGTTTGTTTTGGTTATAAAAAATACTGATTTTATCTACTCGCTTTATAAAGAAAATTTTACCATACTTTCGTTTGATAACAAGTATACATATAATGTTAGAAGCCGAAACGAACGGAAAGTTGAACACTTAATAATTACAAATTCCCCTGTCAAAGTCTGACAGGGGAATTGATCTTATTTAAGAGATTTTAACTCTTTTTCTAAAGCGCTTTCGATAAAAGCTTTTTTGTATGCGTCAATAAATTCATCAAAAGTAAAACTATCAGGAAGAATTTTTTGCCAAAATTCAATTCCATTTAAAATAGACTTGTTGTTAAGTATGGTATTGAGTTCTGTCTCTACGGCAGCAGAACATTTACCATAGCAAGTTGCAAAATACGCTGTACTAACATCCAAAAAGCTGAAAAGTTCAGAAAGATTTTTGACTTCTTGTGCGTTACTTTTAGCATTTTTTGTGTCAAGATTGCCACCCATTTTTATTTCAAATGCAATAGCTTTGAAGATAGTATCTTCACCGATATAAAGTAGCAACAAATCTACAGGGATTTTCTTCTTGCTTTTTTTGATGATGTTAAAACTGTCTTGAGATAACTTAAATTCATATGATTGATATAATAGTTTGTTGGACTTATTTTTAATTTTTAACATTCTTTTTACTTTATCAACAGAAAGATTTTGAGAAACAGTCACAAATTGACAATATGGATTAAACCCTGCTTTTTGATCGCTTTTATTCAAATCACAAGGAACACTGTAGACTGTAACCCGTATATTTCTATCTGCTTCATTCAAAATATCAATTGATAAAATATTGGGAACATTTAGTTTGCCATATCTAAGTCTTGCCGCATAGAAAATTATACGCTGCATACGATTTCCAAGTTGTGAATCTACACTTCTGCTTAAAGCCATATATTTATTTATAGACTCATCAGAAAAGGCGAGAAACACATTACTCTTTCTATTTTTTATGTTATCAGCATAGTTGTTTTTTACACTTTCTCTCATTAAAGAAAGCTCTAAACGCATAAAGTTGTAAAGCGCTTCTAATTGCTTATTTTCCATAATTTTTAATCCCTTTCGATTCTATTTTTTGCAGCATTAAAATACACTTCGTCAATTTCACACCCCGCAAATCGTCTGCCAAGTTCTCTTGCCGCGACACCTGTCGAACCTACTCCCATAAATGGATCAAAAATAATATCATCCGGATCGCTCGCAATTTCGATTATGCGTTTTAATAGCTTCACAGGCTTCTGAGCTGGATGTTTAGGTTCTCTCAAACGCTCCGGATACATACAGATCGGACTTTCAAAGAAATTATGCATTTCTTTCTGTGTTGTGAAATTCCATTTATGTCCTTTATTCCACATACAAATGATCATTTCGCAACTATTTAAGAAACCGTTTTTGTATATTTTAGGTGCAGGATTTGTCTTATGCCAAATAAAGAATTGAAATGTATCAAATTCGGGGTCAAAAACCTCGTGCCATTTTCCGATTAGATTATAACTTGTAAAAACAAATATATTACCGTCGGGTTTTAGTATTCTCTTGAAATCGGAAAGAAGATCTTTGGGTTCGATTGGAACAGTATCCCATTCTGCAATGTCATTGTTTAATGCTTCGCGACCCGGAAGCGCAATGTTTCCCGTTGAATACTGTGCTATGTTATATGGTGGATCAGTAAATATCAAATCAACACAGCTATCCGGCATTGTTTTCATAAACTCCCGACAATCGCCTTTTATCAATCTCGACATTATTGTTTTCCTATGCACTTGCTTATCATATCGTTTATACGCTTATTAAGATCAATCTCCTCTAAAGCTTCCCGATATATTTCCGAAAAGTCATCGAATGTTATCCCGTCCGGCAGTATCTTATTCCAGAATGCAGCACCTATCAAGAACATCGAAGGATAGTGTAAATGTTTCTTTACTGAACCCTTCCAAGTGTTTCCCTCACCATCTTTATTGTAAAGGGTTGCGAAATACGTATTGCAGTCCTTAATACCCATATCAACATAAATCGTCAATAGCTTCTCAACATTTGACGGAGCGTTTGAACTATCTAAATCGCCGCCTGCTTTAAGTTCCATAATATTCCATCTTCCGCCATCAAAGAATGCCAAATCAACAGGTTTTGAATAAATAGTTTCTGTTCTATACTTTTCTGCCAACGGAAACAGCTCTTCTCTGATTGACGTCTGTGTAACACCGCTATCTACCCTATTCTGACCTCTGCCACATGCTTCATTATTAGCACGAAATGCTGCAATCTGCCCACGCAAATTACCATTGTGGGTATCGACATCAGTTACAACGATCTGACCCGATACAGGTGCCGGTATGTTGTGCTTTAACCCTCTGGGATTGACGATCGCAGGAACATTCTCTTCTCCAAACTTAAGCCTAGCTATTCTCTTTGCACAAGTTTCTATAGCAAAACCGCTTTTTGACTCAAAGCTGCTTACAAATACCATACTAGCGGTTATCTGTTCGTCCATTTGGCTCAAAAGGAAGTTATTAACTTTGCGTTTGTAATTAGTTGCAAAATCGTCTTCAATCAATTTCGTTAGCTTTGAAAACTCCTCGACTATTATTTCCTTAATCGTTGCTTTCACTGTCATACTCCTCTCAAAAGTTCTGAAAGTGATATCTCAAGTCCTTTTGATATTTTTTCAAGATTGATTATGGATATATTACGCTTTCCATTTTCAACAGAGGCATAATAAGTTCGATCCATACCGATACTGAGAGCAAATTTTTCTTGACTTAAGCCGGTGGCTTGACGTAATTCTTTTATTCTTGCGCCTAATCGTTCCTTAACCACGTATATCACCTCATCATTATTTTAACAGTATGTAGTAAATACGGCAACGGACTATAAGCAACATGCATGCTTTTTGTTCTTCCACATGTGCACGAGAGTCTTTGCTAAATTTATGAAAAATCAAGATTTTCTTCAATAATCATTATAGAGTCTATTGACATTTTGATAGAAACATGTTATAATAAATTAATCCCAATTCGATTGTGTCTTGATAATGGCTCAACAAATCGCAGTTTCGATATTACTTTTGCTGATATTTTGAGTTTTAGCAATACATAACAAATTTGGAAGAAGCTACAACTTAGGAAAGAAGGACTTTTATGGCAAATATAATGACTTTTTCATATGACTCTCGTCCTATTCAAACAATTGTAAATCAAATAAAAAACTATAACAAACGTGACGGAATAGATTTACAGCCTACATATCAGCGTGGTTATATTTGGGGTAAAGAATTTATTGATAAGCTGTGGTATAGTATAATAAAAGGATATCCCATCGGTAACATTAGTTTGCGTGTTCTAAGTATTAAAAACGCAAAGGGCGCAATGCTAGAGGTCGTTGATGGACAGCAAAGATTAACCTCTATTTATAATTTCATAGTTGGAGATTATTCAATTCAGGGAGATGTTGCTAGAAGTATTGTTGAGTACATTGTAGAATACATGGGCACAGAAAACGACCCTCAACTAGAAAAGCTCAAGAAGAAGTTATGCAATCGAGGGAAAATCACAATCAAGTACGAACAATTACCTGAATTAATAAAAGAAAATATAAACTCATTCAACATCTCAATAACTAATATAAACAATTCGTCTGATGAAGAGATTACAGAATATTTTAGATACCTACAAAATCAAGAAAGGCTTAGAGCTGGTGAAATTATCAATTCGATACCAAGTTCTGCACTTGAAAAGTATATTGATAGAATCAGCGATAAGAATAGGATACTTGGAATACTAAACTTTGCAAATGATAGGAAACAGTTTGACAGAGTTTTTTATAGTGTTTTAGGGTTGTTAGATGGGAAAATCGGCTTTGGAGTACTAGACAAAGATGTATTAAGATATGCTTCTGATTGTGAAGAACTCACAGAAACTGCCAAATTACGATGCGATTTACTTATTTCACAGATAAACCATATTATAAGTGACACTACACTTCCACACCATTTGATTAAATCCAATATGAGATGCATGAAATTCTTTCTTTTGACCGCTTCTTTGGGATTTGTTGACTATTCGACTGACTCATCAAGTAAGCTCATTGCATTAGGCTCTATTAATGACAAATTGTCTGCTTTCAGCTCTGCAAAAGCTGGAGAGGTTGATAGAATTTTCAACGGCTACTCACCAGAAGTTATAGAGGAACATCGACTATTGGCTTTAATTTCCAAAGGCGGGCACTCCTTTACAAGAGTTGAGAACAGAATGAAAATTCTTGCCTATTATATTAATGGCTTCAATAATAAAATAGTTCCGTCGGGTATAATACCTGTTTAACTCAAAAACCCTTAAATTCGAAAACTTATTCATTGAGATTTAGGAGTTGCATTCTGGTATTAAGGAAATTCTTCACAGTGTTAATTCTGACCGCACTTTGACCTCAAAAAATAGATAATACGAAAAATGCGCTCAAGATGTGCGATTCGGTGCAAATAAATCGCATTATATCAAGGATTGATACCAAAATTACAGCTATCCGAAACGAGTGGGAGTAATACGAACTGATATAATCCAATACAAAGAGCTGCCATCATTCATATGATGATAGCTCTTTTTCTATAGTCTATATTGTCTTTATATCATTACTTTCACTTGTCAAGTATCCCCCATTGACACCCACCCTCTTTTTCACTATAATTATAAATGTTTCAGCACATATAATTCCACCCTGAAAAGAGGACACCAAAATGAAAACTACCCTATCTGATGACATAAACGAAATAAAAGGCGAGATAACAAAGACGGTATCTCACGGACGTGTGTACAACTTCTTCCGAAAATTGTTCGGTATCCGTGACGATATGATGGATAACGCCGAGATACAGCAGATGATGGAGGACAACACCGTTATCAGCGGCTCGAATATGTGGATACTGATAATGGCGATATTCATTGCGTCTATCGGACTTAATGTAAACTCTACCGCCGTAATTATCGGTGCTATGCTTATCTCTCCGTTGATGAGCGGTATTCTCACGATGGGCTATTCGCTTGCAACCTTTGACCTGACTTTGCTTCGGAAAGCATTTACACGCTTCGGCATTCAGGTGATAATCAGCCTTATCGCATCAACTTTATACTTTGCCATTTCACCGCTTAATGTGGCTACAAGCGAAATGATAGCAAGGACAAGCCCGACGCTGTGGGACGTGCTTATTGCATTGTTCGGCGGTATCGCAGGCGGAATAGGTAATACCAGAAAGAAAAAGAGCAACGTAATTCCCGGTGTGGCTATAGCTACCGCACTTATGCCGCCGCTTTGCACCACAGGCTACGGACTGGCTACCGGACAGCTGAGGTTCATAGCAGGCGCATTTTATCTGTTTGCGATAAATGCACTGTTTATAATGCTGTCGGCAGCTTTTATAACAAAACTCATGCGTATCCCGACCCACAAGATAAATGATACTAAAAAGGAGCGCAAAATACACAGATTTGTAGTGCTGATAACAATTCTTACGATCGTTCCGAGCGTTCTGATCGGATCTTATAAAGTATACGAAACCGTAATGAAACAGAATCTTTTAAGCTACCTTGATAATTCATTTACATTCAGTGATACCAAAGTCGTACAAAGTCAGATCGATATTATGAACAGTGAGGTGTCATTATCGCTTGTAGGTACCCAGCTTTCTGATGATGTGATAGCGGTACTTGAAAAAGACCTCAGCAACTACGGCCTTGAAAACTACAAGCTCAATATCACACAGAACAAGGCCGTTACCGCCGACAATTCCGATCAGATAACGATCGCTCTGCAGGAGCAGACTATCGAATCGCTTCAGAAACAGCTTGACGAGCAGGAAAAGAATATCAAGGAACAGCAGAAGGAACTTGACGAAATGAAATCTACTGCCGCTTCACTGCCCGATATGAAAAAGGTTTCCGAAAAAGCCGCCGCTATATTCACAGAAGTTTCCGATATCGGTTGCGGCATAATGACCGACTCTGAGGGCGAATATGTACTGCTCTGCGGCACAACAAAGAAGGCTCTTTCGGCTGATAAGCAACAAACTATAAAAAACTGGCTTAAGACCGAAACGGGCGCTTCAAGAGCCGTACTTAAAATTACAGTTAAATAAAACGTCGGCATTTCCGAAAAACACCGACGTTAAAAAGCATTGCCCCGCTTAAAAAAGCGGGGCGTATTATATTCCTCAATCCGCCACAATCATATTCCTGCCTGCCGCCTTGGCTTTATACAGCCTTTTGTCGGCGGCAGTGAATATATCCGTTATTGAGCTGTCCCTGCCGTACAACGCCGCTCCGGCGCTGAATGTGAACTCCTTGCCTTTCTCTCTCTCCGAAAATTGAGCATACTCCTTGCTTATTCGGTTCATTACCGTCAAAACCGCTTCCGCGTTATCCGTTGCAAACAGTATCATAAATTCCTCGCCGCCGAAACGTGCTAACAGATCTTTTTCTCCAAGATTTTCCTTGACCGTATCAGCAAACTTTTTTAAGACCCTGTCGCCGAAAACATGACCGTATGTGTCATTGACAGACTTGAAATAATCAAGATCTATAAGTACGGCATAGTGCTTTTCGTCCGCCATCTCTGCCGTCTGATTTTCCAGATAACGAATGAGATAACGTCTGTTTCTGATCTCTGTGAGCGGATCTGTGTTCACTGCCTGCGTAAGCTCTTCACCCATGCGACTCAGTTCCCTCGCCTGTTGCTCATACTGAATTATTACCATTGCCACTGCAACAAGTATTGCAAAAAAAGCTATTATAAACGATATCAATGTGTCAATACCCAAGCTGTCCGAAGCAACATTGAACTGCGGACAAGTATGGCGTACTATGAAAGCCGCGATATCAACAATGAATACCGCTGTTCCCATTATGACCCTATGACCTGCTTTCATAAAGGTTACTATTCCTATTTCCGCAACCAACATATACACCATTGTGCTTTCGCCGTAGGAAATATACAGCAACGGAAATTCGATAAATCCCAGTATAAGCAGTATTATGAACGTTGCAACATACGTTCTTCCGCTGAAAAAACCATACATAGATGCACTTATTATGACCACTGCGCATAATGCACACATAAGCGTTTGCGTTGTAAACCCAAACAGAATGGCATTTGCCGTAAAACCGGCTATATTGGATATACACCCTGTGATCGCAAGAACTGCAAATAATTTAGTCCGCAGATCGGAATTTTTAAAATCAAGCAAATTATCCATTCTAAGGATGCCTCTTTCGTTCTCACTTTTCTGTCCGTCAATGATGACGTTTCTCTATATCGGCAAGGATATCATCTATATCATATCTCTTATCGTCTTCATCTTGAAAAACAAGCGATATATCAGGTTCTGAGCCTGCCGCCGTTTTTTTCGTCTTGTCCGGAACAAATCTTTCAGCGACTTCTTTCTTTTCTGTAATTAAAGTCGGCTTATGAGCGGGTCTGCTGTCGGGTGCGGCGTTCACGGAAACAGTTCCTGCCGGTTTCGCCGATTTTTCCGTCAAGCTCCTGTCCTCAGACATTCTGCGCTTTGCAGCTGTTGAAAAATCCGCTCTGTCCCTTATCTCATCGGCATTGACCGTAGCATTCCGCTTTACCCTTAAGCGATCGGTAAATTCATCGGTCTTGCTGTGAGCGCCGTCCGTCAGCGGCTTACGGGTCAAGCCCGGTTTATCCGATATAGCAGGTATCTTAGCCTTGTTAAGATTGATTTTTGCCTGCTCCCGTTCTTTGGGCGCAGCAGGTGTATATACAGGGGTTTCTTCCTGGAGCTTTACGGGTTCTACCTTTGGTACAGGACGCTTTGAGAATATGAATTTGACTATCTCAAAAGCAACTATCGCAAGGCAAGGAAGTATTGCTATTGCCATTACACCGAACGGTGACATAGCAAAGCCTATCACAGCACCCAGAAAATCACTGCAATAGTTGACCCTTGCAACAAGCCGGCTTTGTGAAATCGTGATGTTCTCGCCGCCTTGTGTTTCTATATCAAAGCTCATAACGCCCTCTTTGAGCGTTGAAGAATTAACCTTTGCGAGTTGCGCCCCGCCGTTCTCATAGCGATTATATATTATCAGTTCTCCGTTGTTTACCTCATCGGGCCACACCTTCTGCGCTATAGCGGCAGTACCCGCTTTTAACTGGTAAAAACCGTTATCCTGCACTATGTAAACATTATAGCCGAAAATATCCGGTGCAGAACCGCTGCCGAAAGAAAACAGCATTGATGTAACTGCCAGGAATACGGCGAAAACAATAAGCACTATTCCGATCACAATACCGAACACTCTCGCAACCGATGACCTTTTTATCAAATTTGCCTCATTTCCGTCAAAAAAGCTCTTGACAACAAATTAAAAATACGATATAATTATATAGTCGATTTTAAGCATTCTTACAAATACGACTATAGTTATTTTATCATATTCGGTTACTTATTTCAAGTGCATTTTGCTGTAAGTAATACAGAAATAAAATGATTTTGCTTGTGTAGCACAGTTGGTAGTGCAGCTCATTCGTAATGAGCAGGTCGCAGGTTCGAGTCCCGTCACAAGCTCCATAGAAACAACCGCTTAAGCGTATTGCTTAAGCGGTTTTCTTGTGTTTTCAGTAATCATTATCAAATCGTGAATTTTACTGAAATTCGCTGAAATTTACTGTAGTATGCATGTCAAAATGCATGTCAAGCACTATCGCCTTCGCATTCGGCAACCAATACTCAACACCCCATTTTTAAATAAGCAAGAGTCCTTTCGACAGACTGACAGCGGCAATCATCAGACTGCCGCTGTTTTTATGATATATCATACCTCCCGTTTCAACGGATCACAGAAACGGGGCACATAGCCGCATTCAGCAGCCGAACTTGCCGCAAAGCGCCTTTATAGCATTGCAAAGGTCTGCAAAGCTGCATACGTTAAAGAAATTGCACATTGTAACGACCTCCTTATGTATTTCTCCCTCGGGAGATGTTCTTATTATACACGATTTAAGCATATATTTCAATACAAAGATATTGGATATCAAAGCAGATATTTACGCACAAAAACGGGAATTTTTTTGACATTATTCTCTTGCCGTGTTGTATTCCTCTGTCGATTTTGATATAATTATATAAAATTACATCGAATTACTCTCAATATAAGGGATGAGCAGAATGATTGATAACAGATTTGCGCAAGGTGAGGACGGACTTTCCGACAATATGGATCTCGCACAGACTATTCTGAATTCTATTGCAACTATAGATAATATCTCCGGTATCGAAGATATGCATGATGCAATTTCTTCAACGCTAGGAATGATCGGTGAAAAAACCGGTGCAGAGCGGGTTTATATTTTTGACAGGCAGGACGATAACTCGGACGTTTTTACAAACTCTTACGAATGGTGTGCCGAAGGCGTTGCCCCGCAGATAGACAACCTGCTGAAAATCTCGGCATCTGAAATGCCTTACTGGGTCGATAAATTCAATCGTGGCGAAACGATAGTCATAGACGATATCGAAAATATCAAAAGCATTATGCCCGATGAGTACAAAATTCTCATAGCACAGGATATAAAATCGGAAATATCCGTACCGATTTTTTATAAAGGTCATCTAAGCGGCTTTATCGGACTTGACAACCCCTGCGGACAGCCGGAGCTGCTTATAAAGCTGCTGTCGCTCGTAGGTACTCATATCGGCATCTCCAGAGCCAATATGAAAATGCTCACTTTGCTTCGGAAAAAGCAGAAAGAGCTTGAAAACAATATTGCTCATATACAAAACGAAAACGATATACTTATGGTGCTGTGTGCCGATAATGCGTCGGTATACCGTGTCGATCTTATCAACGATACTGCACAGGTCGTCAAGGTAGAGAGCTACACTAACGTTTTCAATTTTATCAGGTCGGAAGAAAGAATAACGATCTGTTATTCAAAAACGATCAAGTCCTATTATGACAATTATGTTGTAAACAGCTCCTCGCCGAACTTTCTCAAAAAGCTGAGCCGTGAAAACCTTATGAAAGAACTCAGCGATAAAGACAGGATAAGCATACGCTTTATGAGCGTCCCCAATAAACGCGGTCAGGTGTTTTTTGAAGCAAGGGCATCAAAGATAAAATCGGACAGCGATAAATTTCTGATACTTCTTGACTTCCGCCATATAGATGAAATAGTGAAAGAAGAATGCGAACGCCGCGAAAAGCTGGAATCCGCACTGAAACTTGCCAAGTTTAACAACGATATCATCTTTGCGATAAGTAAGATCTACTTCCTTATCTATCGTATAGATATCATTGCAGACTGCTTTGAGGAAATATCCAGCGGAAGCACAGAACACCGTCTGACAGGCAAAAAAGGCAAAGCGTCATTTGAGCTCAGATCGATGTGCAGCAGCTTCGTGGCTCCTAAATATCGGGAAAAAGCAAATGCTTTCTTCGATATTGCTACACTGAAAAAGCGCCTTAAGAACGACGAATCCACAGGCACGGAATATCTTACCTGTGACGGCAATTGGCATCTTGCAAGGTTTATTGTCCAGGAACGTGACAAAAACGGCGATCCGGCAAAGTTACTGTTTGTTGTAAGAATCATAACCGAGGAAAAGCAGCGTGAAAAGAGCTGGATAATAGCCGCCGAAGAAGCTAACCGCGCAAATGAAGCAAAGTCCGACTTTCTGTCAAGGATGTCACATGACATAAGGACTCCTATGAACGTAATTATGGGCTTCGTCAATATAGCCATACAAAACCTCGACAACCGCGAAAAGCTCGCCGACTGCCTTGAAAAGATAAAATACAGCGGCAATAATCTGCAGGAGCTGATAAATGACACTCTTGACCTGTCAAAGATAGAAAGCGGTCACTTTGAGCTTAACGCCGAGCCGTCCTGTTTAACCGAGATATTTGATTTCTTCAAGCAGTCGATGCTGGGCGCGGGAATAGGCAAAAAGCTGTATTACAACTGTGACCTGCACGATATCGAACATAATATTGTCAGCGTTGACCGCATAAGATTGGGTCAGATAGTAATCAACCTTTTGTCTAACGCCGTCAAATACACACCGGACGGCGGAACGGTAAGTCTTGAAATGTATGAAGAAAGCTCAGATGAGCCTGAAAACACACGTCTTGTTGTAATCGTCAGCGACACCGGCATAGGCATGAGTGAAGAGTTTATGAGCAAAATGTACGATGAGTTTACCCGTGCCGTTGATACCCGAGTAAACAAAGTACGCGGAAGCGGTCTGGGTCTTGCGATAGCAAAAAAACTCTCCGACCTTATGGGCGGCACGATCGAAGTTACAAGCAAGCTGCAGGAAGGTACTTCCTTCCGCCTCACGATCGACATACCGTACCTTGACGAAACCGCCATTTCAGATGAAAATGAAAAAGAAGACAGCTGCTTAGGAAAAGGTATGCATCTTCTTGTGGCAGAGGACAACGAACTTAATTACGAAATACTTTCCGAACAGCTTGAAATGCACGGCATTACCTGTGACCATGCAGAGAATGGCAAAATATGCGTTGATATGTTTACGAGTGCCGAAAATTTTTGCTACGATGCCGTTCTTATGGATATGCAGATGCCTGTAATGGACGGATCTGCCGCCGCTAAAGCTATACGCCGCCTGAATACGGATTATGCAAAAAACGTGCCGATAATCGCAGTCACTGCAAACGCCTACAGCGAAGATGTCAAGAAATGCAAAGACGCGGATATGGACGGACATATTTCAAAGCCGGTCAATATCGGTAAAATAATAAAATTGATAGTTGAGCTTAAAAATAAATAATAAAGATAATATTAAAGGGTTGTGTCACAACCCGAAAAAAGTGAGTCGAAGCGCAAAACAAAAATAGTGCGCTCGGCCCACTTTTTTAGTATGTGGAGAAAATCTGTTTTTATTGCATTTCAATTATGCTGTTTTAGTAATTAACAATGATAGCAGGCTACCGATAGTTCTGTTTGTCGGACAGCACTTCTCGGGTTCGCTATTCTGTGCGATAACGTTGCTACTATGTGTGAGGGA
>OMBD01000273.1_pt1 | contig 19053 bp, 21 predicted proteins | sample 1644811 | NCBI WGS metagenome assembly OMBD01 (sample SAMEA103958128, study PRJEB25191) | human gut metagenome | reverse complement strand
GATTGAAAACCCATGAATTTGGATTGCGTGCCACCAGCAGAATCAAGACCTTTGTGTTCAAGTTCATCTCTGTTCCTGCAAAATGGATTAAGACGTCACGTAGGCATGTATTGAACATTTATTCAGACAACTATGCTTATGCCAACCTGTTCAAGACAGACTTTGGTTAAAGGCCATGCTTTTCTGGTTAAACCGGCGTATTACCTCAAGTCGCTTTATGGGGTAAGGGAATTTTGTGTTTACGACGTTTCTGTTATGCCCAAGGAATATGTACAATAAAAGAATTTTGGTCGTTTTACAAGTAAATTCCCACGAAACCCTATAGGTTGCGGATTTGAGGATAGTTATAGTATCCTAAAGTTCTTTTTTTTGCAGGGGCCCTTCACGGGTCGAACACATTTTTGATGACTATTAATCCAACTGCAAAGTTACATATATTGGCAAAATCTCGCAAGCAGATAAGCGGAAAAGATGAAAAAAGTTACACAAACGGGACACGAATGTAACACGAACGTAACATGAAGGAAACATGAGGGAGACAAGATTGTTTTGGTTGAGCTAAAGGTAAAGAGCCCAACTTGCTCGGGCTACGCCACGCAGAGAAAACGAAGAATGAGGAGAAAACAAAATGGGGGTGTGTCAAAATTCACACCCTCTTTTAAAATATCACAAAGCCCGAACTTTCACAAGCTCGGGCTTTGCTATTCCATAATTTTTTTGTACCTTTATGGAAAGAAATTTCTAATATGTCAAAGGTACAATTTATTCCCAATCTAAGCAAGGAAATCCTGCTTTTTCCTTCAAGAATCGACGAAGATATCGCCGATGACGCTCCAGTACGCATTATCGACTATGTGCTTGACAAGATTGATATCAGCAACATATTGAAACTTTATCATGTAAAAGGGCGTAATGCATTCTATCCCCGTATGATGCTCAAGGTGATCATCTACGCCTACATGAACAATATTTATTCTTGTCGCCGCATAGAGGAATTGCTAAAACGCGATATCCACTTTATTTGGCTTGCAGGCTACAACAAGCCTGACTTCATCACCATCAACCGCTTCCGCAACCGTGTGAAAGACGAGATTTCAAACGTGTTCACACAGTTGGTTCTTCTGTTGGCAGAGAAAGGTTTTATCACACTTGATGTGGAGTATGTCGACGGCACGAAGATAGAGTCCAAGGCCAACAAGTACACCTTTGTCTGGCGCAAGAACGTGGAACGCAATATAGACAAGCTCAAGCGTCAGCTTGCCGTGCTCCTGTCTCAGGTAGACGACGCTATAGCCCAGGACAATGCAATCAAGCCCGAGTCAATCGAGATAACCCCAGCCATTATCTGCGAGATAACATCACGTCTGAAAGAGGAGTTATCGAAAGAGGCGCCACAGGCAAAAGAGGCGAAGAAAGCACTGCGTGAGAAAAAGAAGCAGATAAAGGAGATAGAGAAAAAGGCGGTCTCTCTTGCAGATTATGAACAGAAGAAGGAAACGCTCGGCAAGAGAAACTCCTTCAGCAAGACGGACCCCGATGCCACCTTCATGCGCATGAAGGAGGATGCGATGAACAATGGACAGACCAAACCTGGATACAATCTGCAGATAGGCACCGAGAATCAGTTCATTCTCAACTACGCCTTGTTCCCCAATCCCACAGACACTCTGACATACATTCCATTCATGTACTCCTTTGCTGCACGCTATGGACATCTGGCAAGTACTGAGGTTGCTGACTCTGGCTACGGTTCTGAGGAAAACTACCGCTTTATGGAGGAGAACGGTATCGAGGCCTACGTCAAATACAACATGTTCCACAAGGAGCAGCGTATGCACTATGCTCCAAGTCCATTTCATCAGGACAGCTTCTTCTACAATGCCGAACAAGACTATTATGTATGCCCGATGGGGCAGCACATGGAACGCATTGGCACCAAGCTCGACAAGACAGCAAATGGATACCAGACGGAAAGCGTAAGGTACAGAGCCCAAAACTGCGAAGGATGCCCGCTTAGAGGATCTTGTTTCAAGGCTAAAGGAAACAGAGTCATAGAAGTCAATCACCGCTTGAAGGAATACAAGCGCAAAGCATCAGAAAGGCTGACATCTGAGGATGGAATAAAGCATCGAGGTCGTAGGTGCATCGAACCAGAGGCGGTCTTTGGGCAGATGAAGGCTGACTACGGCTACAAACGATTCAGACATTTTGGAAAAGACAAGGTCGAAATGGACTTTGCCTTCTTTGCCATTGCCTTCAATCTGAAGAAAATGTGTAGAAAGTTGAAAAAGGCGGTATAATGGGCCTGTGTTTGCCATATTTTCTGTTTCGTAGAGTGTCTGGATGGCAATTTTAAGACAATGGGGCACCATATAACAAAAATAAATAAAAAACTTTGGTTTTGCTCTCGCTAAACGATATACAAAAGGAGGGTGCACCATAAATGACCATAGTCAATTATGACACACCCTCCTAAGAGCTTCTGCCCTTTCAGGGCGTATTGGGTAAATTCTACCATACAGGTCGAATTGTTTTCTGTAAGTTATAAATTGTTTTTCTTCTTGTTGTAAATTTCCATTCAAAAGGCATTAAATTTCCATTCAAAAGGCATCAAATCTCCGTTCAAAGGCTTTGAACAGACATTCAAAGGCTCTGAACGCACATTCAAAGGCTCTGAACGCACATTCAAAGGCTTTGAACAGAACTTTCAAAGGCTCTGAACGGAACTTTAAAAGGCTAAAAAGAACTTTTACTTTGTGAACCAGCAAAAATTCAATGATTAGAACTTCTTGAACTTCAGACGGAGGGTCTTGGAGCGAAGTATCATTCTGCTTCCACTAAGAGCCTCTTTGGCAAAATGCTCCTCCAACTCGTTGACACCATAATAGCGCAAAGGCTCTACATCGTCGACGGGAATATCGCCACCATCCTCGCCATTGTCCTGGTGCCAGTTGTTCTTATAGGCCTTGCCCAAGAAAAGGCTGTCGCCAGTCTGCTCGAAACGGAAATAATAACCCAGTCTTCCTTCGCGGTCGATATCAGACACACTGATGAGCCGGTGCTCTATGCCCCAAAAGAAACGACGGTTGGAATAATCGCCCGTCTTGCCAGTTGCCAAGGTATCAATGCTCTCAAGGTGCCAATAGCCATCAAGATCGCCATTATCACTCGACTCGAGAGTACATGAGGAAAGTGAGCCCAACGCCATCAGCAGTCCTGCCACTGCTGCCAGTCCAAGAGCAGCAATAGGATGCTGTCGTTGCGTATTCGACTTCATATTTTGTTTTTGATTGTTCTTTGTCATGCTGTTATTTCTATCCATTCGTTACTTCTTCTTTTTACCAAAATCCAGTATGCCCGACTTGCTCACGGTGAGCTGGAAACCTGCATTATGACCCAACATCTGATTGCTGCCGAAGTCCATGGCATAACCGCCCTTGGCATGCCAGCCATGAGCAAAGCGATAGTTGGCCTCGGCAAGGAAGCTCACATTGTGATGGGGCTTGGTGAAGGGATCCTGATAGGTTCCCCAGCCTTTCTGGTAGGTGGCCAGCACGCGATAACCCAGACGGGAAGTTGGCTGTCCGTCGAAACCAAGATGGAAGGCTACGAAGCGGTTGTCGTGCACATAGAGGTCGCCATTCTCATTATAGATAGGCGAACGGTAGAGCGGATTGCCCATCACCTGTCCCCAATGCTGCCAGCCTGGATAGTTGCCGTGATTATAATAGTCGTCCATTCCTGCCAGGTGGTCGGGAATGTTCATCGTATGGTCGTGATTGAAAGGTCCGCTCTGATACTTGGTATAGAGATACTCGAACACCACATTGCGAAGCCATGTGCCGTGAGGAAGATTCAGTTCGGCACCCAGCATGATGTCCTTCAACTTATAACGATAGTATCTGTTCTTCTTGCGGTCCTGCCATTCCTCACCCTCGCCATAACCGTCGTAGTCGAGGAAAAACATCTGACTGTGGTCCTCAAAGAAATGATCGGCATAAACACCGATATGCCAGGTGTCGGCCTTGTAGTTGAAACGCATCAGCCAGCTGCCCAAATGGTTTCCCTCCACATTGGCATAGGCTCCATCAGTGGCATCAGCACCACTGGGTATGAAGGCATGAAGGAAATCCTTAAAGCCCTTGCCCGTAGGTATCTGCACCATCTCGCCATTGGCTCCACGCCGATAGACATTGCCACCAAACTCGGCAGCCATTTCTAACCCCAGCTCAAGGCTCCAGGGACAGAAACGATCCTCGTTGCCGATACGCAGGAAGCCAGCCTTACTGTGATAGAGTACATGCTCGGCATACTTGGTGCGACACTGGGTGAAGTCTTTCTGCCAGTTGTCGTCGGTCATCATGCCAAAGGCCACATGTCCCTTCAGCTGTAACCAGCGTCCGAAGGCAGGAATAGTCCAATATTCGGGCAATGCCAACCGGACCTGTGGCACAGGACGGGCGTTGATACCCAATGTCTGACTGCCGCTGCTCAAGGTCTGATTCTTCAGTTCCAAAGGATATTCCTTGGCTCCCACACTCAGTACACCATGCAGCCAGCGAGCCTCAACAAAGGCTTGCTGCACCACAACATGACTGGTGTAATGAAGCGGAACAGCCACATCGGCACCATAACCTATTCCCCATCGGCGTGCAGAGTCGAGAGACAAGGGGCGAACAAGACTGCCTCGCAGATAACCATTGGTCGACGAAAGCGAAGAGAGGCCATACTTGTTGGCATTGAGCCACAACGGTGTCTTGCCATGCGAGAAAGACCCCTGCATCTCGACTTGATAACGAACGTCTTTGCCAAGGTCGAGCTTTCCCGCCTCGGCACCATCCTGCCAGGCATACTGTGCACGAATCGAAAGAGGCAGCATCGCAGCTGCCGCTAATATAATAAGGTGTATTTTATTCATCCTCTTGAGATCTCTAAAATCGGGTAAAGATTAATATGTTTTGCAAAAATAGGAAAAAGTTTACTTTCTGCCAAGCAAAAAGCAAGTTTTCATTGATTTCTGACCCATTTTTATGCCATAAGACGGTGGTTTAGGGATTTTCCCCTGCCCATTTAGGGAAAAACCTTTTCTTCGACCAGCATTTTGACCTATCTTTGCAACGTAAAACAAACAGAACAAGAAACAACAACTCTTTAAAACGATACGATTATGAAGAAGTTTATATTAGCTATGGTGACACTGTTCACAATGACAGTTTCTACCGCATCGGCCATGAGTTACGAGCAGGCTCGCCGGCAGGCTCTCTTTCTGACCGATAAGATGGCATACGAGTTGAATCTTACCGACGACCAATATGAGGCTGCATACGAAGTGAACCTGGATTACCTCATGGGGGTAAACACTTACGACGACCTGTATGGAGCATACTGGAGACAGCGCAACGCCGACTTGAGCTACATTCTCCTCGACTGGCAATACAGAGCCTTCCTGAATGCCACTTACTTCTATCGCCCACTCTACTGGAACGGAGGCTACTGGCATTTCGCCATCTACGCAAGATACCCTCGCCGAGACTACTTCTTCTTCGGACGCCCTCACTTCTACACCGTATACAGAGGCGGACACAGCTGGCACATGAACGGAGGAAGAAGCTGGTACAGCGGACGTACTTATGGCAGACCACATCCTGATGGCGGACCAAGAATGGGAATGAGAGACGGATTCAACCGTGGAGACTACGGACGAGGACAGAGTTTCGGCAACATGACACGCCAAAGCAGCACACGCACCACCGTGACACGCGATCGCCAGACGGGAAACAACCGCTCATTCGGTAATGCTTCAAGAAACAACAACCGTACTTTCGGTAATCCATCGAGCACACCTAACCGCTCTTTCGGCAACAGTTCAAGAGACAACAACCGTTCTTTCGGAACACCTTCGAGCACTCCAAGCCGCTCATTCGGCAACAGTTCCGGCAGTTCTAACCGTTCTTTCGGCAACTCAAACAGAGGCGGATCTTTCGGCGGTAACCGTGGAGGCTCATCCAATCATGGTGGCGGCTCTTTCGGTGGACGCAGATAAAACAAATATAAATAAACAAGCAGGAAAAGCAAATAAGTAAATATATCAAAACTAAAATAGAAATATGCGAAACGTTTAAACAAATTAGAGAGTTAAAGCAAAGAGAGGTGTAACCGTTATCGGCACACCTCTCTTTTTTGTTTGTTTACGGATTCATCTTTGGTTTGAGCCAAAAAGTCCTATTTGGCCAATACGATCGTCTTAAACCAGTCTTTCAAGACACCGGCATACTGGTCTTGAGAATCGGACAGAAGAATAAGCACCTGAGAGCCATCAGCCAGTTGCGGACCAAGACACATCCCTTCATAATTGGCAAAGGAACGTCCGAGAAGGGTAAGCCGGGTTGACCACTGAGTAAGCAAAGTCTTCCTGACATAAGGAACGTCATCACTGGCAAACGAAGCCGACATAGGGAAGACCTGTTCCTCGGCAGGATTGACGAGATAAAGCTTGCATTGGCAGGAAGCACCTATCTTGGACTTGGGCACATACACCTCACGCTCCAACACGAGAAGCTGTCCATCAGGAAGCACACACAACTCGCTCACTCCCATGGCATAGGTCTGAGGCCGCTTGCGAATCGCAGGCGCATCCATCCGGTAAGCGTATGAAACTGCTATAGGATGCCTGACGGAACCAAACATGGAAGAAGTGTCGGAACGCTCGCTCCAGTCGAAAGCAAACAGGCGCAACCTGTTGGCTTCTCCATTCTGCCATGATGCAGGCTCGCCGTCATTACGCAAGGTACTTTCAGAAATGCTCCACAGAAGATGACGCACAGAATCATAGGCAAGTGACTCATAGCCATAATTGGGATGAAAATCGGAAGGAGAATGAGTCGATGACCAAACAAAGTCTGCCGGCTTCTGCTTCCTGACATCCACCGACTCGCCCACACGAAAAGCACAACGGTCATTATTCATTCCGTATACAGGATATTCAGCAACACGGAACAAGCCCTCGCTGACTGTAACAAGAGTAGAATCAGACACTCGGGCTATCGCCTCGTGGTCTAACCCTTTCTCACAAACCGTCTCACTGAAGCCCAGGTTCTCGACGTGCTCCAACTCTCCCGACAGAGGATTCAACTGTATGCGAAATTTGAAGAACAAGGCGCTGTCGGATTTATCGCTCACCACAGCATAGATGTCGTCATGCAGATGAGTGATACCACTATAGTTGCCAGCAGCCACCATCTTAGGAAATGTTTTCTGAGCATTCTCCCTCACGACATGCCAGGCAGAAGACACAGACTCTGCCTGAAAGACTTGGGATGTAGCCACCAAGCCGAAAAAAAGAGAAGCGCACATCAGCACACCTCTCTTATATATATGATGTTTTACCATTACTTATATGTTTTTACTGCCAGTTTCTGTCATTTCGTCCACATCGAATAAGTCAACACAAAATCCATAGCGAGTTCAAAATCAACCCGTGCTGTCTTACCGCTCTTCAGGTTCTCAACATCGCAAGCCCAGTCGGACATCGTGTCAAAAGGCTTCACACGCATTTCCTCGAAGAGTAGATTCTCTTCCGAGAACAACTTGAACACCGTTTCCTTGGCACACCAATGCACCAACTTGGAATCCAAGGAGTCTGCCCGTTCGTCTTTCCTGAGAAACTTGGAAGCGATGCGCTCTACCCTATCACTCATATACTCAATGTCCACGGCCACCTCTGATTTTTTCGACAAAATAAGGGCTGCATAGCCTTTTGTGTGAGAGATGCTGACATGATAGCCCCTGAACAAAGGCTTGCCCTGCCCATTGTGGGTAAAGTCGCCAGCATGAGACAGCAACCCCTTGGAAGCTCCATTGACCCGTAGCATCTCATACATTAATGCACGAATGGCAAGAAACTCAAGTTTCCTGCCATCATTCTTGTATTTATCATCCAAAGAGGAACGATAAGGCAAGAGATGAGGATAAAGGTCGAACAACTGTTCGGGCGACTCATCCATCTGCCATAATCCTAAACTCACACCAGGATATACTTCACGTATGTTTACTACTGCCATCTTTGTTCACACTCCTCTTTATTTGTCATCACCATTTTTATTTGTCATCACCATGCCCAGAACTGACAGGATGCACAGTCACCTTGATCTTACTGATACGGCGCTCCTCTATACCCATCACTTCAAAGGAATAGTTCTTATAGTCCAGTTTCTCGTGCATACTGGGGAAGTCGCCCTTTATCTCCAACAATAGTCCCGCAAGCGTATCGGCATCACCCTCCACCTCGGCAAACTCGTCGTCATCGATATTCAGTATACGACAGAAATCGGCAAGCAGAGTCTTTCCCTCGAATACAAAAGTATTGTAGTTCAACTTGGAGTAGAACTTCTCTTCCTCATCATACTCGTCATTGATTTCGCCTACGATCTCTTCCATAATATCCTCAAGAGTCACAATACCGCTGGTGCCTCCAAACTCGTCGACCACAATGGCTATATGAACCTTGTTCTCCTGGAACTCGCGAAGCAAATCGTCGATTTTCTTGGTCTCAGGAACAAAATAAGGAGGACGTATCAAACTCTGCCAACGGAAACTGGCAGGCTTATCCAAATGGGGCAGCAAGTCCTTGATATACAGAATGCCGCGGATATTGTCCGTATTGTCCTGATAAACAGGTATACGACTGTAATTGTTCTCTACGATACACTTCAGCACCTCAGCATAGGTGCTCTGAATGTCCAGATCAACAATGTTCTGACGACTTGTCATCACCTCCTTGGCAGTCTCGTCGCCAAAACGGATAATGCCCTGAAGCATGCTCTGCTCGTTCTTGATATCGTCCTTGTCGGTGAGTTCCAGAGCCTGTTCAAGCTCATCCACACTCAGTACATGATTCTCTTTCTTCATCACCTTCTCGGCAAGCATTCCACTCTTCAAAAGAATGGTTTCTATAGGCCAGAAAATTTTACGGGCAAAGAGAATGGCATCCACACAGCGGCGACAGAAACTAAGAGGATTCTGACGGCAGTAAACCTTTGGCATGATTTCACCAAAGAGCAACAGAAGAAAAGTGAGAAACACCGTCATGATCAAGAACTCAAGCCAATAAGCCTTGGGACCGAACTTGACAATGCTGACAAAAATATTACTCAGCAACATGACAATCATGACATTGACAAAGTTGTTGGTAATCAAAATCGTTGCTAAAGTACGCTCAGAGTCCTCGCGCAACATCTGAATCTTTCTGTCACTCGGATTCTTGCCATCTTCCAGTTCTGCCACATCTGAAGGCGACAAACTGAAAAAAGCTATCTCAGAACCACTGGCAAAAGCAGAAAGAAAGACCAAAGCTACCGCCAACAATCCAGCCAACATAACGCCTACAGTAGGCGACTGGATTGTGACATCGCTAAAAGCCTCGGTTATGGTCGATATATCCAATGTTGTATAGTATCTTTAAAAATTAAAAAGGTAAACTGTCTGAATCCGAAGCGGGTGTCTCCTCTGTCTTGGTCTCGACATTAGGGGCCGGTGCATCCGTATGAGCAGAAGCCGATTTGAGGGTAAGCATCTCCATGTTGTCGACATAAATTTCTGTCACAAAGCGACGTTTGCCCAGATTGTCAGCAAAGAAGCGATAGCGTATCTTGCCCTCTACATAGAGTTTGTCGCCCTTGTGGACATACTTCTCTACTATCTTGGCAAGAGTGCGATAGAACACAAGGGTATGCCATTCGGTACGATCGGGAACCTGCGTGCCATTGGGCAACGTATAACCCTTCTCGGTAGTAGCAAAAGTAACCTGAGCCACAGCCTGGTCGGCATCATAATAACGCACGTCAGGCTCCTTGCCTACATTGCCTATCAACATCACCTTATTCATAAGCTTAAGTGTTTTATTTCCACATTCCCAAATAACGGAAATGATAGTTCTTTCCCTTTACAGATGGAAATTGACTGCGAGAATCCACACGCTCACGCAGATGCTCTATAATTCTGTCGTAGCAATCCTGTCCCGACATTGCCTTGACATTGGCTACGAAATGTGTGTCACGATATTCAAACTTGCCTGTAGCAGGAATCAATACCACACGCTTAAAGTCCAAGCTACCCTCATACCATCCCGGACGCACCTCCACAAGACGGTTGAAAACATTGTCATTCATCTCTCGCGCTACGGAAGCAGGACGAACAGCTTTCTTATCCTTGAAATCCTGCATATTGGCAGCAGCAGTCTTGATAACAATAAAATAAACGCGGGGACGTACCTTATAACGCTTAGGATAACAAACATCACTTGCTGCATATTCCCGAATATCGGCTTCCAAATCGGCATCAACACTAATCTCAGGAATACTTTTTAAAAAATCTATTGCTTGGTCTGCATTTGATACGAATACCTCTCGATCAAAATATCGTAAATATAAATTCATAAGTTAAGTGTATTTTTCTGAAAATAGAAAATAAAAAAAGAGCGGAAAACGGGACTCGAACCCGCGACCCCGACCTTGGCAAGGTCGTGCTCTACCAACTGAGCTATTTCCGCAAAATGTGAGTGCAAAGATAGTGTTATTTCTTGGAACAGCCAAAAAAAATCACATTTTTTTAGATGAAAAGTTGTTTTTTCTTGGCTTCTTCCCTGTTTCTGGCTTAGTTTCCTACGCTTACTGGGCAGCCAAGTCCGTCGTAGCTGATGCCGTATCTCATCAGCGCCTCGCCCTTGGCTCCTTCTGTAATGGCGCCTGTTTCCAAGGAATAGGTACGCTTGCACTTCTTGCACATGACCGACTGGCGTATTCCGTTCAGCTCGAGTGGATAGTTGGTGCCGCCGTATTGTGTGATACAGTTGGGGCATTGTCTGTCCCAGGCCACTTTTCCCTGGAAATTGCTGAGTCCGATAATGATTCCGTTGTTGGCTCCCAAGGGGTGAGTCTTGATGCGGTTGTCCCATCCCTCTGTGCGGTCGGTAGTAATCTTGATGTCCTCGGTGATGTTTCTTCCGTCGTTGAGTGTGGAATAAATGTGCCAGACACCAAGATTCTTCACGCTGATGAAGGTGTAGCTTCCGGGATTGAGCAGGGCTGTCTCAATGGAGGTTCCTGGATGCAGTTTGGGATTGAAGTAAAAACTGCATGGGAAGCGGGTGCTGATCAGGTCTTCCGCATCACAGCCGGCAATGACTGTCAGACAGAAGAGCAAGGCCATGCTCCACGCCCAGCCATGCTTCACCTTATTATATATATAGGAGAGTTTCACTTCTTTGTCTTTCTGCTTTTAGTTTTTACCTTCCGAGCAGTTCCTTTTCAGCATTCTCCATGCGCTCAAAGTGGAACTCGGAGAGTGTGTTCTCCATCAGTTCCTGAATCTTGTCGTTGCACAGGTTGCCGATGCTTCCCTCGTGGGTGTGGTGAATGTCCTTGTTGGGCTTAAACTCGCCAGCCTCGATTTCCAGTCCTACTTTCTTGTAAGCATCACGGAAAGGAGTTCCGTTGGCAGCCAACTGGTTTACTTCTTCTACCGAGAACATAGGGTCGTAGCGAGGATCGTCGAGGATGTGCTCGTTCACCTCCATCTTGTTGATGATGTAGGCAGCCATCTGCAGGCAGTCTTTCAGCTCGCCGAAGGCAGGGAGGAACACCTCCTTGATGATCTGCAGGTCGCGGAAGTAGCCCACTGGCAGGTTGTTCATGATGAGCATTACCTGCTGTGGCAGACTCTGCAACTTGTTGCTCTTGGCGCGAATCAGCTCGAACACGTCAGGGTTTTTCTTGTGAGGCATGATGCTCGAGCCAGTGGTGCATTCCTTAGGCAGCTTGACGAATCCGAAGTTCTGACAGTTGAACATACATGCATCGAAAGCCATCTTGGCGAGAGTTCCCGCCACGGTAGCCATGGCGAAAGCCACGTTGCGCTCCATCTTTCCTCTTCCCATCTGGGCATAAACCACGTTGTAGTCCATGCTGTCGAAGCCGAGCAACTGGGTTGTCATGGTTCGGTTGAGCGGGAAACTGCTTCCGTAGCCGGCAGCGCTTCCCAAGGGGTTGCGGTTGGTCATGCGATAGGCTGCCTGCAGGAAGAGCATGTCGTCGGCAAGGCTTTCAGCATAAGCGCCAAACCACAGGCCGAAGGACGATGGCATGGCTACTTGCAGATGTGTGTAGCCAGGCATCAGCACGTTCTTGTACTGTTCGCTCTTCTGTATGAGTTCATCGAAGAGAATCTTCACGGCATCGACGATTTCCTTCAGTTCGTGGCGTGTGAAGAGCTTCAGGTCTACCAGCACCTGGTCGTTGCGCGAGCGTCCGGAGTGTATCTTCTTTCCCATGTCGCCCAACTTCTGTGTCAGCATCAGTTCCACTTGGGAGTGTACGTCCTCTACGCCGTCTTCAATTACGAACTCGCCTTTTTCGGCTATGGCGTAGATGTTCTTGAGTTCAGCAAGGAGTTGTGGCAGCTCTTCCTTGCCGAGCAGTCCGATGCTTTCGAGCATGATGATGTGCGCCATGCTTCCCAGTACGTCATACTTGGCGAGATAGAGGTCCAGTTCTCTGTCGCGTCCTACGGTGAAGCGTTCTATCTCCTTGTTCACTTCAAAGTTTTTTTCCCAAAGTTTTTGTGCCATTTTCTTATGTTGATTTACTTCATGTTACTAAAGTTCCTCTTGCCTGGAATCGTCTTGTTGCTTATTCCTCTTGAGGGGAAATGTCGTTGTTTTAATCTTCGTATGAAATCATTGCCAGGGCATTGGCAATCTTCTCTATTCCTTCTTCGAGCGGCTTCTTCACCATGCCTTTGATGAATGGGTTGAGATCGGCCTTGATGGTAAGCTTCATCTTGCAGGCTGTGTCGCTTGTAGGCAGCAGCTGAATCCAGAAGTTGAAAGGAACGGGGCTGTTTTCTGTTTCAAACTTGATGGTCTTAGGCTCCTCGCGGTCGATAATTCGCATCTTGATTTCGCCCACCATAGGTGCGGTAATAGAGATGCTGTCGCTATCAAACTTGAGGTCCTTCAGCTTTTCCATTTCCTTTCTCTTGTCCTCAGGAATCTGGTCTTTCACCTGCTCGAAGCGGTCTTTGAGTCGCTGCAGGTTGTTCAGGTCGCTCAAAGTGTTGTATACAGATTCCTGCTTGTGTGGAATCTGCTTGATGCTGCTTTCAAATGTCGTTGTGCTCATGTTGTAGGAGTTGTAGGAAATATTACTTCTTCCAGTTGGCTGGGTCTTTGCGCCAGTCGTGGAGCAGTTCTACGTCTTCCTGTGCGATGTATCCAGTCTCCAAAGCCTCGGCTACAACGTGCTCATAGTCGGTAAGAGTTACCAGCTTGACACCAGCATCGGCAAATGCTTTCTCGGCAACAGGGAACCCGTAAGTGTAGCTTGCCACCATGCCGATGACCTCGTTTCCGTTCTTTCGGAGAGCCTCTACGGCTTTGAGTGAGCTTCCGCCGGTAGAGATCAAGTCTTCTACAACCACAACTTTAGCGTCAGACTTCAGTTCGCCCTCGATGAGGTTCTGCATACCATGGTCCTTGGGTTTAGAACGAACGTATACGAAAGGCAAGTTCAGTTCGTCGGCCACCAATGCGCCTTGTGCGATGGCACCAGTTGCCACACCTGCTACGGCGTCAGCCTCTGGGAACTGTTCGAGGATGGTGTGTACGAGTTCAAGCTTCACGTAGTTGCGCAGCTCTGGGAACGACAAAGTCTTGCGGTTGTCACAATAGAAAGGAGACTTCCAGCCAGAAGCCCATGTGAAAGGGTCGTTAGGCTGCAGTTTGATAGCCTTGACGTTTAACAACTTTGATGCGAAATCTTTTTTCAGTTTGTCCATAATCATTAAAGGATTAAAGTTTTGTTTGCAAAGGTACGTTAAAACGCAGACAAAACCAAATTTATTATTTATTTTTTGAACTTATTGTCCTTTGGCGTATCCTATGGTGAGGATGCTGAACTTCATCGAGTCTGTTGCCTTCATGAGTTCCCGGCAGCATGAAATGATGGTGGCTCCTGTTGTGCACACGTCGTCTACGATGAGCAGATGTTTGTGTTCGAGGCTTTCGGCCTTGCTTCCTCCTGGTGCGTAGTCGGGCGACAGGGCAAATACATCCTGCACATTGATGTTGCGTTCCCATCGGTTCTTGTGTGTCTGGCTTTCGACGAAAGTCTTTCTTCTGACGAGTTTGTTGAGTATGGGAATCTTTGTGGCTTCGTGCAGTCCTCGCGCTATGGCCTCGCTCTGGTTGTAGCCTCGCTCTCTTTTTCGTTTGGGCGCCAGGGGGATAGGCACGATGGCGTCTATGCCATCGAAGAACTGTATGCGGAGGGCTTCGTTGGCCAGTAGGTGTCCCATGCCTACGCCTACTTCCTCATGCTGGTTGTATTTGAGCTGGTAGAGCAGGTTGCTGGCAGGAGCGTGCCCGTGATAATGAAACAGGGCGCAGCATTTCTCTACGGGAATACTGTGCCAGAAGAGTTTTGCCATGTCGTTGTCTTCTGGCTGTTGCCAGGTGTTGGTGCGTGGCAGATGCAGATTGCACGCTATGCATATGATTTCCTCCTCTCCCAGCAGTCGTTGGCCGCAGATAAGGCAATGGCGTGGACAGAGCAGGTCGAGAATCTGGGCTAATAGGCTGAGTCGCATAGGCCGGTCGTATTTTAGAATTGTTCCTCTTCGAAGTCTTCGTCTTCAGCTTCCATTCCCATCTTGTCGATGCACTTGTGTATGAGGTCTATGCTGAAGCCTCTTCCCATGGCAAACCGTATGAGCTTCATCGAACGCTCATAGTCGTTTTTCGCCTTGATGGTTTTGTATTTGCTCTTCATCAGGGGCAGCAGGGTTTCCATGTAGAGTCCGTCTTCTATCTCCTCGAAGATGGGGTCGGATATTTCCTTAGGTATGTGTTTCATCCAGAGAGCCTGTTCCACCTTGCGCCGTCCCCACTTGTTGTATTTTATCTTGTCGTTGATAAAGAAGCGGGCGAATCGTTCGTCGTCGATAAACTTCTTCTGTGTCAGGAACTCCATGTTTCGTGCAATGGCTTCCTCGCTCAGTTCCCACTTCTTCATCTTGTCGAGCATTTCCTGCGAGCAATGTTCGGCTTGGGTGCAGAGAGTGGTGAGCTTCAGCAGGGCTTGTTGCTCGGTCATGGGTTTCTTCGCACGACGTGGTTTATAATTGTCATATTCCATATTGTTTCTTATATTTTGACAGCTCGCATTATTCTCTTTTTCCCGAAAGAGTCCTCTTTGGTCTCGATGTCCTTGAAGCCAAATCCTTCGAGCATTTCTCTTGTCTCTTTTTCGTAGAGAGGGTTGATTTCGAAATAGAGCAAGCCCCAGCTTCGCAATTCTATTGAGGCGAGCTCGGCGATGGCCCGATAGAACTTCAGAGGGTCTTCATCGGGTACGAAGAGGGCGAGACCGGGTTCGTAATCAAGGACGTTCTTCTCCATCCCTGCCTTCTCCTTTTCGCAGATATAAGGAGGATTGCTCACGATGATGTCTGCTGCAAGATGATTTTTTCTGCTTGTTTTACATTTTTCGAGCAAGTCAAAGATGTCGCATTTGCTAAAGAAAGCATTGGACGCTAACTGCTTGGCATTCTTTGTTGCAACATTGCAGGCACAGTCGGAAATGTCTATTCCTAATACTTCTGAATCAGGAATCTCAAGGCTCAGGGTAATGGCAATGCAGCCGGAGCCGGTACAGAGATCTAAGATTTTTGGTCGAGGAGAGACTAATTTAGTGTGCATAGCTTTTTTATAACTACGTAACATTTTGACGAGGTATCTCAAACGTAAATATTGGCGCTTGAGCCATCCTTTTGCCTCAAACATGTTAATGTCATCAAAGTCAACATTAGGGTTAATGTTAAATTCTTTCCTGATAATTGCCTCTTCTTTTTCCCAGTTCTCGTTCTGTGTTTCCACAATCCACTTGCAAAGCTCGGCAGTCTCAGGCCTTGGAATGAGCACGCCCGGCTCCACGTGGAAAGTTCTTCCGGCGAAGTCGGCTTGCCCCAAGACATATTGCACAGGTTCGCCTTTTTGCAGTCTTTTTATAATTTTTCCCAATTCCATGCTCTCGTCTGCAGATAATTCAGTAATTTTGCCACAGATTATGTCGGTCAGCGTCATTCCGTATTTCACTTCCAGTACGGTGCGGACGATAGCTCTTGCTTCATCTGCATCGTAGAGAGGGGTGAGTGATTGCCAAAGTTGCTGATACGTATTCATGTCAGTCTACAATGATTTGATTTATTTTTCGAGAACAAAGATACGACATTTTGTCGAAAGCAAGTAAAAAACAACGAAGAAATTGTGATATGGAGCAGAATAATATATCTTTGGGAAAACCTCTTGTGGGCAAACCTTCCCCTTCTCAGCAGGAGATAGACGAACACTTCATGCGCCGCTGTCTGCAACTGGCGAAGAATGGCCGTCAGAATGCGAAGCCCAATCCCATGGTGGGAGCCGTTATCGTAAGTGAGGATGGCAGAATCCTGGGCGAGGGCTATCATGTGCGTTGTGGCGAGGGTCATGCCGAGGTCAATGCCTTTGCATCGGTCAGGCCCGAGGACGAGCATCTGTTGGCTGGAGCTACAATCTATGTGAGCCTTGAGCCTTGTTCGCATTATGGCAAGACGCCTCCCTGCGCCGACCTCATCGTGCGCAAGCGGGTGAAAAGATGTGTCTGTGGTTGCGTCGATCCTTTTGCCAAGGTACAGGGCCGTGGCATTCAGAAGATTCGTGAGGCAGGCATCGAGGTGACGGTTGGCGTCTTGGAGTCGGAATGTCTCGAACTGAACAAGCGCTTCATCACCTACAACACGCATCAGCGTCCTTACATCATACTGAAGTGGGCGCAGACTGCCAATGGATTCCTCGACAATGAAGGCAAGGGAATGGCAGTCTCTTCGGCCTTTACCAAGATGCTTTCTCATAAGCTCAGGGCTGAGAACGACGCCATCCTGGTGGGTCGTGTTACCGATGAGCGCGACCACAGTCAGCTGAATGTTCGCGACTGGTATGGTAAGAATCCTGTGCGCTTGGTGATAGACCGCCATCATCCTTGTTTCGATGGGCTTGACTTCTCCAAGGGCAACGAGGCGGTGTTGCGCCAGATGATGAGCTTCCTATATATTAATAAGGTGCAATCGCTGATTGTGGAGGGTGGAGCCATCACTCACCAGTCTTTCCTTGATGCCGGTCTTTGGGATGAAATCAGGATAGAGACAGCCACGTCAAAGTTTGTCAAGTCAGGCACCGAGGCTCCTCGGCTTCCTCACGATGTGAAGCCGATAAGTCATGCGGAATACGATGACAACGTCATCGACATCTATGAGCGAAGCTGACATTAAACACTCACGTTAAACATTCAAAACAATGAGCAATAGATTTACATCACGCCTGAGCGATAATGACGATTACAAGCGAGACGAGTTGATTCGCAAGATAGAGCATGCCGTGGAGCACATGACGCTCTCCGAGCTGGAAGCTTTGTCTTACGATATGTTTACCAAAGGGTATATTACGGATTGAAGTTTCGCAAGTTTTACCCCACACGCCCTGAAGGGGCAGAAGCCACATGCGAAAGTTCAATCAGTAATAAAAACAAAAACTCGTAGTTTCTTGTCCGATAAGTCTTAGCTTATGGAGGAAAGAAACTACGAGTTTTCTATGATGTGGAACCTTCATGAGAAGGCTTTGCCTGCTTAGAGGTTGAACTTGTAACCTATAGTCAGCTGCAGAACATTTGTGTAGCCGTCACCATGCTTTGGCACCTTGGTAACACCGATGTTGTAGCGAGCATCTACTACGAATCTGTCAAACTCGTAAGACATTCCTACAGGCACAGCGAGGTCGAAAGTGTTTACTTCTTTCATGTCGTCCTTGCTGACCATGAATGCAGGCTGAAGACCTGCCTTGAGGGCAAAGTTCTTGGCCACATAATAGTTGAGTGTTATAGGAATGTTCAGATAACCAGGGTTCCATGAATAGTCGTCGTCTTTACCACCCTGGAAAGAATAGAGAAGTCCACCGGCCAGACCCATCTTGCTTGTAAACTGATGCTGGATCTCTGCACCGAATACGAAGCCAGCCTTCCAGTCTAAGTCACCTACGCTTGATACATTCAAACCGATTTTAGGCTGAATAGTAGTCGAACCTGTTCTGCTCTGTGCGAAAGCACCAATTGATGATAATGCCACAAGGGCGATGAAAAGTAATTTCTTCATAATCTCTAATTTTAAGTTGTTATTACTGGATAGTTAATTCTCTCTGATCTGGGGAGTTTCCGAAAAAACTGCTGACAAATATAGTAAAAATATGGATATGTGATTTCTTTTTTCTTTGTTTTAAGGCATTTTATATGTTTTTTATGAGATAATAACAGTTTTTTGTTGCAGTTTGCACATAAGTTTTGCAAGTTCAGAAGTTATAGAAGTAAAAGAAGTTATCACTCCCTTCGTTTGTTAGAAGTTATAGCCAACAGCTTTTTGTGTTGAATATTTAGCTGTAAAGGCATACGGCTTTAACTTCTCTAACTTCTGAACATGCGAAAGTTGAGTAAAGTCATTTTATTTTCCCAACTGGGGAATTATTTTTCTCCAGTTAGGGAAGTGATTTCGACACCTTTTTGAGTCGCAATGCATCGTTATGACATCTCAAATAGGCAAGAGTTCGATGGGAGATTGCCCTTCATACCGCATAATTCCTTCCAAATGAGGTCAGGATACATGAATTTGGCTCCACTTACGTGCACTCCGAGAACAAGGAAATTCATCGGAACGATAGGTTCGTGCATGGATTTTGATGCCTGTGAGAGTAAAAATGGCACTATTTTCGTTCATATTTCCCAGTTTTAGCACCTTTGTAGCGGTCTTTTTTGAGATGTCATTCTTCATATTTACCTTTTTATTTCTTGATAAATGGCTGATTATTAGCCTTTTAGAGAAGAGACTAAGTTGCCTGCTGTTTCAGTTTCAGTTGTTTCAATTAATTTTTTGAGGGTTCCAACTTTCGTTTTTGTTCTTTTTTCTTTACTATATTATATT
>OMBD01000243.1_pt1 | contig 20719 bp, 17 predicted proteins | sample 1644811 | NCBI WGS metagenome assembly OMBD01 (sample SAMEA103958128, study PRJEB25191) | human gut metagenome | reverse complement strand
TTGCATGCTTGTTGATTCACAAATTACAATTATGCGGGAAATCTATTACTTAGAACCCCGCTTTTTTATAGGAATTTTCTATACCGCAAATTAGAATACATATTTCCATGATAACATATTACAAGATTAAAACAAGTAATTAAATGCCTATCAGCTTGATGTATAATTAATAATATGAAAGCTGATTTACACATACACTCCAACTGTTCCGACGGAAGCGACAATGCTCTTGAACTCCCTAAAATTTTGAAAGATGCGGGAGTAGACATTTTTGCACTCACTGACCATGATACAGTTGAAGGATGCCGGCAATTAGAAAATTTTGAATTTATACGCGGGATTGAACTCACATCAAAATGCAAAGATATAAAATGTCATATTCTCGGCTACGGGATAGATATTAATAATCCGGAACTCAATGCGCTTATTGAAAAAGGAAAAAAGCTCCGGCGCCAGAAACTTGAAACAAGAATTAAATACCTGAAAGAGGTTCATAATTTTGAATTTACACCGGAAGAGCTTGACTGGCTTTATACCAGAAAAAGTGTTGTAAAAACGCATCTTGCAAACATTCTTGTAAGAAGAGGATTAGCAGAAGATAACGTTTCTGCGATGAAAAAATATCTTGACTCGTGCAAAACCGGAAACACCCGTTTTGACGGCATTGAAGCAATCAATACAATTATTTCTGCCGGCGGAATACCGGTTTGGGCGCATCCTCTTGGCGGTGAAGGCGAAAAACACTTAAGGCCGGAGGAATTCCTGCCTGAACTTAAAATCATGATTGAATGCGGTATTCAAGGACTTGAATGCTATTATTCCAGATACAACACACAAGAAACAGAATTTCTGCTAAAGTGTGCAAACGAAAATAATTTGCTAATCTCAGGCGGGAGCGATTATCACGGGACCAACAAAGACATTCCCGCAGGAATGCTGAATATTACGGCAGATAAACTAACTATTGTTGAACGCCTGCAAGCTGTATCAGCTGATTAATTGTATCCTGATATTCAATCTTATCATCAGTCGACTGCAATAAGAAATTATTAATATCTCCCATCATCTCAATCGCTTTGTCACACACAGGGTCAGAGCCTTTTACGTACGCACCGATATTAATCAAATCCTCATTCTTTCTATGAACAGCAAGCAGATTTCTGAGATACCCTGCAGCAGCTCTGTGTTCTTTTGAAGTCACATCACCCATAACCCTGCTCAATGATTGCAGAACATCAACTGCCGGATAATGGTTTTTGTGCGCCAAATCCCTTGAAAGCATTATGTGACCGTCAAGAATACTTCTTGCAGTATCAGAAATAGGCTCGTTAAAATCATCACCTTCTACCAGTACCGTATAAAGCCCCGTTATTGTGCCAAATTCATTTGTACCTGCTCTTTCCATAAGTTTTGGCATAAGCGCAAATACAGAAGGTGTATAACCTCTTGTAGCAGGAGGTTCACCGATTGCAAGTCCGACTTCTCTCTGAGCCATTGCAATACGGGTTACACTATCCAGCATAAACAAAACATCCAGACCTTTATCACGAAAATACTCTGCAATTGATGTTGCAACAAAAGCCGCTTTAATCTTAACCAGTGACGGCTGTTCAGAAGTTGCTGCAATTACAATCGAACGCTTCATTCCTTCTGCGCCTAAAATCTCTTCAATAAATTCCTTAACCTCACGTCCGCGTTCACCAATCAATGCAATTACGTTTAAATCAGCAGAAGTATTCTTTGCCATCATACCGATTGTAGTACTTTTTCCGACGCCTGAACCTGCAAAAACCCCCATTCTCTGTCCTTTTCCGACAGTCATAAAGCCGTCTATTGATTTTATTCCAAGTGACAATGGTTCGGAAATTCGTTTTCTTTTTAAAGGATTAATCGCGTCTGCCATTGTGGAGCGATATTCTGTAAACCTTATATCACCGAGAGTATCAATAGGTCTTCCAAGTCCGTCCAGAACTCTTCCGATAAGCTGATTTCCAACGCCTATTTTCATAGCTCCGCCCGTGTTAACAACAAGCGCACCGGGATGTATTCCGTCAGGAGAGGCAAGAGGCATAAGAAGGATTTTGTCGCGCTTAAAACCTACAACCTCTGCCATTGTAGGGGTATCATTATAATTGTTATAAATATAACATAAATCACCGATAGAAGATTTTGGCCCGTCAGATTCAATAGTAAGCCCGATAATCTCGGTAATCTTTCCAATCTCCTTAATCGTCTGAGTTTCTTTGATTATGTCAAGATATTTATTTTTGTTCCAATCCATCGCCCGAACCTGTAAGCATTTTTGCAGCAATCTCTGCTATTTGAACCGAAACCCTTGAATCCAATCTTGTATCAGGAGTTTCAACAATTACACCGTCCGCAGAAAGAGAGTTATCCTCCAGTATTTTTAGTGACTGGAGATTTGGAATAGCTTCCCTGAATTTGTCTGCCAGTTTGTTTATATTATTAACAAGCGCCGGATTAACTATAATAGTTATATTTTCTTTGTCGTTTAATTGTTTTACCGCATCAAGAGTAATCTTGTAAAGCACATTTATATCAAACTTCTGGTGGCAGACTTTATCTGCAATAGCGATTACAAGATCCACAATATCACGCGAAGCTGAGTCAATAATATTTTTCTTAATCTCATACGAGCTTGAAGATAGTGTATCCAGCGATTTAAGAGCCTCTTGAGCATCGTTTTGAAACTTATATAAGCCGTCCTGCTCACCTTTCTTAAACCCTTCCTGATAAGCCTGCTCTTTTATCTTGTCGTACTCCTGCTCGGCTTTCTTTTTGGCATTAGCAATTATACTCTCAGCCTCGGTATTAGCAGCCTGAATAACAACTTGAGATTTAGTTTCGGCATTATCAATAATCTGACGTGCTTTTGCATCGGTTTCATCAATTATCTGCTGAACCTTTGCCTGCTGGCGCGTAACACGTGTCTGCTCTATAGGCAGAACATAGTTATCACCCATCTGAATTTCGTCTGATTTTATCCTGCTGCTACTCAATTAATTCATCCTCAACACTTGCACGCGTAATAGTGATTTCACCTGTTGCTTCAAGATTTCTAATGGAATTAACGATTCCTGTTTGAGCTTCCTGAACCTCTTTTGCTCTAACAGGGCCGAGATATTCCATATCATCCGTAAGCATTTGCCTTGCCCTCTCAGACATATTCTTGAATATCTTGTCCTTAATCTCATCCTTTGTACCCTTGAGAGCAAGTGCAAGCTGTTTAGTATCGATTTCTCTAAGCAGCCTTTGAATAGCTCTGTCGTCGAGGATAATAATATCTTCGAATACAAACATAAGGTCGCGGACTTCCTGAGCCATCTGCTGGTTTTCAATATCAAGCCATTCCATAATATTCTTTTCTGTACCTCTGTCGCAGCAGTTCAAAATGTTTGCAAGAGATTCTACACCGCCCGCATTTGAGAAGTCCTGAACAAGGAGTGCTGAGAATTTCCGCTCTACAATATCTTCTATGGTAGAAAGGATTTCCGGATTTGTAGGAGTCATGTCCGCAATGCGCATTGATACAACTGCCTGAATATCAGGAGGAAGGAATGCAAGAACCTGTGCAGCTAATTCCGGTCTTAAATACGCAAGTATTAAAGCCAGAAGCTGAGGATTTTCTGAGGCAAAGGTATTCGCAAGCTGTGAAGGATCAGCTTCGTTAAGAAAATAAAACGGGTTTGTATTAACCATTGAGTTAACTTTATCAAGAAGTTTGGATGCTTCGGCTTCGCCATAAGTCTGGGCAAGAAGCTGTTTTGCATAGCTTATGCCGCCCTGAGCAATGTAATTGCGTGCCTGAAAAACTGTCTTAAATTCGTTGAGTACGTCATTCAAATCTTCATCAGAAATCTTACCAAGATTAGCAATATCAAGAGTTATCTGCTCAAGCAAATCCTCGTCTTTTATATTTTTAAGTATTTCAGAAGCAGTTGCCGGCCCTAATGCAATCAACAGTGCCGCAACCTTCTGGCTCGGACGCGTTATCGTCTTCTTTGCCTCTTCTTTAGCTTTTTTTATTTCTTCTATACCCATTTTTCAACCTTCGGGCGGGTGACATTCCGCCATACTACTAATTTATCTTTTACTTACCGGTCACCCTTTGAACGAACTACCGGTTGGATGGGCGCCCGGCCCCTCTAATCCTTTATAAACGATGTCAGAAGCTTGGCAGCATCCTCTGGAGATGCCATTACCGCCTCGTTCAATTCATTTATACTCTGCTCTTTTTGAGATTTAATCTCTTTTTTGCTCAATTCTATACGCGGCAGCTCCTCTTCCTGTTCGACCTCATCTGGTTTCTCAGTAACAATTTCTTCCTGCTGTACTACACGATCCTGACGTTTTGCAGAAGGCATCTTTGATATAAAGTTTTTCAATATGTACAGTGCAAAACATCCAAGAATTAGAACAATGATAAGAGGTATTACAGAAGATGTTATAAAGTAGAACATCTGTTCCTTCTGATACTGTTCTGCAAAATCTTCTTGAGCTTTCTTATCAATCGTAGCGCCTTCAAATTGAAGTCCTGAAACTGAAATTACATCTCCGCGTGAATAATCGACGCCGGAAGCAGAAAGAACAAGGTTTTTAAGCTCTTCTTTTTCAGATTCTGTTAAAATCTTATTAACCGCAACTGCAATGGAAAGACGTTTTATTGTACCTGGTGCATATACAACCTGTTTAACCTCTTTAGAAACGCTATAATTCACTGCTGTTTTTTGTTTTGAATAATTCAGATTGCGCTGGTTTACGTTATTTGGATTAGGCACATTGTTAGGATTTTCATAAGTTTCGACCTCTGTTTGAGAACTTGTAATTACGCCTTCTCCCTTATCATTAACAGGAATATAGCTTTCAATAGTCGATTTTGCAGAGTTAAAATCTATATCTGCATTAACCTGAACTGAAACATTTCCTTTTCCGACAATTTTCTCCAGAACGTCAGAAACTTTTTTAGCTGTGTCTTTTTCAAGATTACTCTTGAAACTCTCCATATCAGTTGAGTTTTTAGAAGTTTCATCCGAAAGGCTGTTTCCATTCTGGTCAGTAATAAACACCTGCTCAGGAGTCATTCTCGGAACTGCGTAAGCAACAAGATTTTTAATCGCTTTAACCTGAGAGCTCTTAATTTTATAACCCGGTTCAAGCACAAGAACTACTGATGCAGTCGGTTTTTCATCATTATCATCAAATATGGAACGCTCAGGTTCAGCAAGCTGAACTCTTGCATATTTAACACCCTGAATTTTTTCTATGGAACGGGTTAATTCTCCCTGAAAGATTCTCTGTTTTGTTAACTTGTTTTTAAAATCTGTAGAGCCAAGCTGCATATCATCCAGTAGCTCAAACCCGCCGCTGCCGTCCTTTATTAAATCATTTTCTGCTACGAAAACGCGCATATCATCACGTACATTAGACGGTACTAAAATTGTTTTATGATCTTCGGAAACCTTATACTGGTATCCGTTTTTTTTCATACTTTCAACTATGCTTATTGCATTAACTTCGTTCAAATCTGAATATAATACTACCCAATCCGGCTCCATTGCTTTTGATAAGAAAAAAGTTGCCGCAACAATCGTAACGACAATCAGTGCAAGCATTCCAAGTTTCTGGTTCCCGTCTAAACCGTTCCATAACTTCTTCACATCATTAGCTAAAAGTGCAAAATAATTATTTTCCATATCTCCCCGCGCACAATCCTTCAATATAATAATATCTTATCAAGAAAATCTTTTCAAATTGTAAAATTATATTAACCTGAAATACCAGCTTATTAAGTAAGGAAAAGTATAAAAAAACGCGTTCTAAAAAATACCATATATCTTCTGGTAACAAAACTATTCCTGCTGTTCGCCAAAACCATCCGGAAGCTCCTCTTTAAGCAGCCTGCCAAATTCTTCAAAACTTAAACCAAGAGCCTGAACTATCCTGAATAAATTAGTTGAATATGTCCTATTTTTGCCCTGCTCTATCATATAAAGAGTAGTTTTAGAAATATCATTCTCATAACAGAAAATAGTAAACTTTAAATTCCTGCGCTTTCTCTCTTTATAGATGACCTGACCTATAGCTTTCTGCATTATTTTGTCATAACCTTGCATAAAATCAATAATAGTGCTAGTATTAAAAAAAATGTTTCGCAAGTCGGAAACATTTTAGGACAATTCAAAAATGCCCAAAAATTTACTTTTTAATTTGGACATCAAGTTTGACAAAAATTTTTTAGATTTCTGGCAGATAACATCTAAGAGCTCTATAAGAGCTCTGTTTCTTTAATATATCTAGGTCTGCCCTTAACTTCATTAAATATCTGCCCAATATATTCACCAATTATACCCAGACAAAAAATTTCCAGACCGCCAAAAAATGCCAGAAGCACAACCAGAGTTGCCCATCCGCTCGGTGTATCGTGAAAGAAGTATTTTTCAAAAACAACTTCCATAGCAAGCAAAAAGCTTCCTAACATCGTCAAAACTCCAGTTGCTGCTATTATGCGTAAAGGCACAATACTAAAAGAAGTTATACCGTTCAATGCCAGACTTGTAAGCGAAAAGAAATTAAACTTAGAACATCCGGCTTTCCGCTGTTTTACATCAAAATGAACATAAGAGGTTTTTAAACCGATTTCATGAAAAAAACCGCGCAAAAATAATCCGGATTCAGAATACTTTTCTAATATCTCAAGCCCCCTGAAACTTACAAGTCTATAATCCGAGTGATTAGGCGGAATTTTTACGCCCAGTAAATTCATTAGCTTGTAAAAACAAAGTGCCGTATATTTTTTGAAGAAAGAGTCTGTCTTTCTATCATTTCGAATTCCTGACACAATATCTGCACCCTTATGATATTCATCTATAAAAGTTTCAATAACATTCTCATCCTGCTGCAAATCCGCATCAATAGAAACAACACAGTCACAGCCGATTTTTTTAACCCCGAGAAGCCCTGCTATCAAAGCTTTCTGATTTCCGTAGTTTCTTATAAATTTCACTGCTTTTACACGACTGCCATATATATTGTGCAGATTTTCTATAATCTCCCACGTGCAGTCTTTCGAGCCGTCATCAACAAGGTAAATATAACTTTCCGGAGAAATTTTTCCTTTTGCAATTATACTGTCAAGAACTCCTAAAAGTGTTTCTACAGTTGACTTAACAACGAGTTCTTCGTTGTAGCATGGAACTATTATTGCAAGTTTTGATTTGTTTTCGCTCATTGTATTCCTCTTGAAATTATAATACAATAAACATAATAGAAAAAGGATGCGCATGTCAGATAAAAAATTTATATTAAATGCCGATGATTTCGGTATGAGCGAAGCTTTTAACAGAGCCGTACTGGAAGGATACTCTTCCGGTATTTTAAAAAGCGCAAGTCTTGTAGCTAACGGAGATGCTTTTCAAGAAGCATGGAAAAACGTTATTCCTGCCTGCCCTAATCTTGGAGTCGGAGTTCATCTCAATATTATTGAAGGCAAATCTCTATGCTTAAATCTGGACAGATTAACAGATAAAGAAGGAAATTTTAATAACTCTTTTGGAATGCTTCTTTTGAAATCTTTGAACGTTAAAGATAAAGTATTTATGGAGCAGCTTGAAAAAGAATTCAGGGCACAAATCGAAGAAATAATGAATGTTACAGAAGTTACACACATTGATTCTCACGTACATACGCATTCAATCCCGAGAATTTTTGAACTCGTGTGTAAGCTGGCACAAGAATACGGAATTAAACAAATAAGAACACAGTATGAACAGCCGTACATTATTCCTGATGTTTTCAGACACCTGACTTTAAAATATCCGATTAATTTGATAAAAGTTGCACTGCTGAACTTTTTTACATTGATTAATGAGAGTAATGTGCAAAAGTATGAACTCAACACAAATGATTACCTTATAGGCGTTACATACACTTCTATGATGAACAGCCTTGCAATATCATACGGGATTATGGCTATTAAGTATGACAAATTCACAGCAGAAGCCTTAATACATCCGTGCAGATACGAGGACGGAACTATTGATAATCATTTTGTAGAATTTCAAATAACAAAAAACCTGAAGTTGAAAGAAAAAATTGAGAACCTCGGGTTTGAAATTGTAAATTATAGAGATCTCTCAAAATGCGAAGAAAAATCGTCTGTATAATCATTTTAATTTTTCTGTTTGTTCTTTTTCTTATATTTTTGCATCCGAAAGAAAAAGAATACTATGTTCGTGAAGTTATTTCTCCAACAGAATTTATTCTTGATAACGGAGAAATTTTCAAAGTAAAAGGTCTGGAAAGTCTTGACCCGTATTTCAGCTCAAGAAATAAAGAGCTTGCTTCAAAACTTAACCTGAGTGAAGAAGACGCGTTTGTCACAGGAAACCTTGGTAAATACTGGGCAAGAAATATTCTTGAAGGAAGAAAGATTAATATCTACGGCAGCGAAATTATTTATCATAAATTTAACTACCGTTCTATATTTATGAACTCGCCTTACTGCATCAAAGACGGCAGATTTGTTAACTCGAAAGCTTCTGAAAAAGTAATTAAAACCGTAAAGCGCACAAATTACCGGATACTAAACCTTGAAACTGACAAAGTCTATCCAATCTCACCTGATTTTATACCGGAAAACTATATTGTTATTAAAGGGGTAAATAAAGCTTGGAGGTTTGACAATCCAGCTGCTCCGTCGGATATAAAGGGATACAAGAAGAAAAAACACACCGAAAAAAAGACAGAACACACAACAACAATTGAACTTAAGAATTTCAAACTCTTACTCACCGATTTCACACAAAAGCTCAAACCGGACAGAAAATGCTCAAGCAATATTTGCAAGGAAATCCTGAGTAATATTAACCAAGCCCAGAGTTCAATAGACATAGCAATCTACGGATATTCATCAGTACCGGCAATTGAACAGGCAATTAAAAATGCACAGCAGAGAGGAGTTAAAATCCGGCTGGTACATGATATGGACAGCAAAGGTAATAATATTTACGAAAATACCTCAAATCTTGCTAAACTAATACAAAATACGCAAAGTGACAGAAATTCTAAAGAAGCTTCTTTTATCATGCACAATAAATTTTACATATTTGATAATAAAACCGTAATCACAGGTTCTGCAAACCTTTCACATACAGATATGTCCGGCTACAATTCAAACGCAGTGGTTGTTATAAATTCAGAAGAAGCTGCAAATATTTACCGGAGAGAATTTGAACAAATGTACGAAGGCAGATTTCATTCTGTAAAAACATCAATGAATAAAACCTCTAATATTTATTTTTCACCTCAGGATAAAACCATAACAAACGGTGTTTTACCGCTTATAAAAGGTGCAAAGAATTACATTTATATTCCGGCATTTATTGTAATAGAAAACAGAATAATAGAAGAGCTTATCAGTGCTAAAAAACGCGGCATTGATGTAAGAATTATTGCAGACGCGCTCAACGCTTCTGCCAGACATTCGAGGGTAAAGGATTTAAGAGAAAACGGAGTCCCTGTAAAGATAGAGAATTACGCCGGAAAAATGCATTCAAAAACCATGATAATTGATGACAAATACCTGCTTCTCGGTTCAATGAATTTCTCTTACAGCGGTGAAAACAGAAATGACGAGAATTTTATAATTCTTGCAAATCCTGAGGCTGCAAAGTTTTATAAAAGCTTTTTTCTGTATCTCTGGGATAAAATTCCTGACAAATGGCTGAAATATTATCCAAAAGCTGAAAGTTTTGATTCGGTAGGTTCTTGCTCAGACGGAATAGATAATGATTACGACGGGCTTATTGACAGTGCGGATGAAGGCTGCCGAGCGAGGGGAGAGAAGAGTTAAACTGTGTTAAACTAAAAAAAGGAAAGTCTTGCAGTGTGTGCAAGACTCAAAAATATACATTTACCCCACTAATTTTATACCACAATAAAACAACTTTGTCAACTACTACGCACGTAAACAAGTTGTCAGGTAAAAATTAGTGTCATTCTATTCGTTTGCGGACAATTTTTCTCTTACAAGAGTTTCTACCTGATTTAAAATTTCAGGATTTGCAGCAAGAAATTCTTTTGCTTTATCACGTCCCTGTCCAAGCTTGTCATCATTAAAACTGAACCAGGAGCCTGCTTTTTTAACAATATCCAAATCAACAGCTACATCCAGAATATTTCCTATTTTGCAAATACCCTTTCCGAATATAATGTCAAATTCTGCGGTTCTGAAAGGAGGTGCAACCTTGTTTTTCAAAATACGAACTCTGACATGGTTTCCGATGTCTTCTCCGTCACCCTTCAAACCTTCTACACGTTTGATTTCCAAACGGACAGATGCATAATACTTAAGTGCATTACCGCCTGTAGTTGTTTCAGGATTACCGTACATAACACCGATTTTTTGTCTTAACTGGTTAATAAAAATAACTGTTGTTCTTGTTTTTCCTATTATACCTGTAAGTTTTCTTAAAGCTTTTGACATTAATCTGGCCTGCAAGCCCATCTGCTGGTCTTCCATAGAGCCTTCTATTTCAGCTTTTGGAACAAGTGCAGCAACAGAGTCAACAACGATTACATCAACAGCACCTGAGCGTACAAGTTCTTCTGTAATATCAAGAGCTTGTTCGCCTGTATCAGGCTGAGAAATAAGAAGTTCATCAACATTAACGCCTAGATTTCTAGCGTATTCAGGGTCAAGTGCGTGTTCAGCATCAACGAAAGCAGCAATACCGCCTCTTTTCTGGCATTCTGCAACAATGTGCTGTGCAAGCGTTGTTTTACCGGAAGATTCAGGCCCGTAGATTTCTATAATACGGCCGCGCGGAATACCGCCGACACCGAGCGCTACGTCAAGTGCTAATGCGCCTGTAGGTATAGTTTCAACACTTACAGCAGGTTTGTCGCCAAGCTTCATTATGGCACCTTTACCAAAATCTTTTTCTATCTTGTCGATTGCAAGCTTAAGCGCTTTTGCTCTTTCATCTGTTACATTTGCTTCTACTGTTTCTTTTGCCATGTTTTTCACCCTACTGGCGGGCTTCATCCCGTCATACTACTAACTTTTGCTTACAACATAAAATTCGCATCTTCTTCTTTTTTAATATAGAATCCGCATAGAAGAGGTTTAAAGCTGTTTAAAACATTCTTTAATTTAAAGTTTTCTTTGTTCAGCTCATTAACTTTATTTTTCAAATTTTCGTTTTCAGTCTTGCATCTTACAAGCTCTAACACTACATCGTCCATACCTTCAAGCTTTTCATCGATAAGCTTTGTCATTGATGTAGTAATATTATTTTCCATCTTGTTGAGGGTTTCCAATAAACCGTTAACTACGGCCTGTGAGTTTGGTTTTGTCATAACGGGTAATGTCGCTTTCTTTTCATTCATTCCTGTAATCACTGATGATTTAGCATTTCTTAATTTCTTAACTTCATCTACTGAAAAATATATTTGACCTTTATGGTCTTTTCTCGGGGTAACTGAAGTTTTTTTACATAATTCAACTATCTCTTTATTATCAACATTTAAAAGTTTTCTTACATCATTAGGTAAAAGTACTTTATTAGCATTCATTTTAAAAAATTCCCCTCTATCTATACCCAATAGATATTCTAATCAATAAAAAAAATTATTTCCACTATTTGTTACAATTCGTAAAGGATAATAGTTAATACAGCAAATTTTTTATTTAGCAGTTTTGTGTTAAACAGCACTAGCCAAAAAGGAATTTAAATGAACATTACATTACACTCTAATGCACATCATATTGTGCAAATAAAACAACCGGTTTTTCAAGCTTCAAACAGAATTACAGAAGTACGCGCAAATGAAACGGAACAAGAATGTCTGCTTGCTTTGCGCAAAGGAATGATAAAAGCAGATGATAGAGCAATAGACTGGAATAATCCTTCGGGCGACAGAATTCCATTTTTTCATTATCTGGTAGAACGAGATTATATAACTGCAGTAAATTATCTTCTTGCAAAGCCTGAAAACAGCAGAAAGTATGTTAATCTCGCGGCTAATGGAAAGACAGCACTTGATATAGTAGTAAGTCACAAAATGGAGACCCTTCTAAGATCTAGGGGAGGACTCTATTATGAAGAACTCCGTGCTCAAACTGCTAACACTGATGCAAAAACTGTTTCTGCTAAAATTTTTATGGATGACCCTGTAAAAGTAAAACCGGCTCAGATGCAGCCGATTAAAGGGGTAAATAATCGTTTGGAGGACTCAAATCAAACTACTCCGCCTAAAACAGATTACTTTGACGCTTTTGAAGAAATGGAGGATGACCGTTTGGAGGGCTCAAATCAAACTACTCCGCAGGGTGAAAAAGGGGTAAATGACCGTTTGGAGGGCTTAAATCAAACTACTCCGCAGGGTGAAAAAGGGGATTATGAAGAAATTCCAACCGCTCAAGAAGACCCTCAACAGCAGAAAGTAAAAGAAGAAAAATATAAACTACCTTCTTCATACAAAAACTATCCTGTTCTGGAAATTACAGAAAATGCCCCGAAAACCATTGACGAAATCATCGGGATGGACAAAATAAAAAATGAATTAAGAGAAAACATAATTATCCCTCTCAACGAGCAGTCTGTAAATGTTACTTTAAAAGCCAATGACATTGATATTCCAAACGGAGTTTTAATTGAAACCGCCGAAGATACAGTCAATATTGTAAAAGCTCTTGCAAACGAAACTAAAATGCCGGTTCTGCAATTATTTACGCCTCAGGAATTAAAACCGATGCTTAAAGACATTGAAACCGAATATAAGAATAACGGGAAGAAAACAATAATATTAATAAGAGGTTTTGACAAGTTCTTTACAACAGGTGCAAACTGTGATCTTGATAAAAAGAATTTTCTTCTCTCAATAGAAAATTGCGGTGATAGAGGCGCTCTTCTTGTTGCAACAGCAGATAAAAAATGCGACATTGATTCTAAATTTCTGAGTCCGGAAGTTTTTGACAAAGTGCTTGAACTTAAAATTCCTGACTTGAAAGATAGAAAAGAATATCTTTCACAGTATTTTAAAGACAAATATCTATTCAAAAATTTAAATACAGAAGAAATGATTGAAGAAATAGGGCTTAAAACAGAAGGTTTCAAATACGCAGACATTGAAAAAGTACTTGAAGAAAGCGCAAGAACATCTGTATCAAATCATAAATACGAAATTGAGCCAGAAACCATCAGAGAAGAACTTGCAGAATTCACGAAACAGGCCGGTATTTGTCCTGTAGACGAGTATAATAGAACAACAATGTATGACACTCCTGAATTTAAGCGCATTCCTGTTGAAGCAGGCGAGATAATGAAGCTTGATGAACTTGGCGGAATGCCTGATATAAAGAATAAGCTTAATAAATTATATATAGAACCATTCAAGAACCTTGACAAACTTCGCGAACATTTAGGAAACAGCGCCATTCCTGACGGAGCAATTTTTTACGGTCCGGCAGGAAACGGTAAAACTTTGACAGCAAAAGTTCTTGCAAGAGAACTCGGACTACCTTTCTATGAAACAAAACTTTCCGATGTTGCAAGTTCTTATATTCACGAAGTCAGCAGACGAATAGGAGAAATGGCAAAACAGCTTAACGACAAATACGCAGCAACCGGCGAAATGTCAGTCTGGTTCTTTGATGAATTTGATTCAATGGGTGAAACCCGTGATGGTAATACTGCAAGCCATAAGCAGGAAGTTACTGATACACTTTTGCAGCAATTCAATAATCCATCTTCAAAAGGATATATCTTAATCGCCGCGACCAATGATTTGGAAGGTGTTGACCCGGCCCTGAGGCGCCGCGGAAGATTAGGAAACTGGATTGGCTTTTCAAACCCTGACACAGAAGCCCGCATTGACGTAATCAAAAAAGAACTTGCAAAAACACCTTTCACAAAGGAATTAAGCGAAAACAGAGAATTTCTTGAAAAGGCTGAAAAAGAATTTGACGGAAGTTCAATGTCGTCAATTGTTTCTGTACTTACTGACGCTAAACGTGAAACAATCCTTACCGGTAAAGCTTTTGACGAATGCATAAAAGAATGTTTTGACGACCACAATAAGCGCTTAATGGGCGAATTTTGCAACAAGGCGGGACTTAAGCCGCACCAATATAACGAATGGGATTTTCAATCTCTTGACGAGCTAGGCGGCATGGAAGATGTCAAAAAACAACTTGAAGAAAACATTATTGATATCTGGCGTCCGGAAGTCCGCGCAGCGCTCATTGCTAACAAAAGAAGCCTCCCTGGCGGGGTAATTCTTGAAGGCCCTCCAGGCACAGGTAAAACCACAATAGTGGAAACTCTTGCAAGACAAATGGATGTTCCGCTTTACAAAATGAGCTATTCTCAGGAAGGAAATGAGTACATACACGGTGTCGCAAGAAACGTTACAGACATTTTCAACCGTCTTGCACTTGAAGCAAAAATAATCAAGAAACCTGTAATGCTTTTCTTTGATGAGGCAGAAAAATTCTTCCCGCGCTCTGCAGAAAGACATCAGGTTGAAGAAGTAAATACATACAAAGACCTTATGAACACCGCTGCTGCAAGCGGAATAATACTTGTGGCTGCAACAAACCATATTAATATGGTTAATCAGGAAATTACAGGCAACCCGAGAAGAATGGGAACAATAATCCATGTCGGAAACCCGGATTTCTCTTCAAGAGTAAATCTGTTTACCAAGCTTCTTAAAGATTTGCCGATACTTGAAAATTCTCTCAATCATTCGCATTTCGAAAAACTGGCAAGTTTATCAGAAGGATTTTCTATAGGTAATATAGCCGATACAATCGATAAAGTAATCACTCAGGCGATTAAAAAGCGTATTAACATTCAGCCGGAAATTCTTATGCGTGCATTCACTGCAAAAGGAAGGATTTAAATGCAAATTCAAAAAATACAAAACAATTATAACCAAAACTTCCGCGCTTTACACGCAGACAGGAACGCCCTGAAAGAGCTTAACTGCCGTACAGCCGATATACTCAACAATCGTTCAATCAAAGAATGCGCTGATAAGTATGAAGTTCTGCTTAAACGTAAAAAAATTAATATTACAAAACCTTACGATAAATTTATTACAGCAGTATGGGCATCTGTTTCAAGTGTGATTGGCGGAGGAATCGGTTTAATCAGTATTACCGGTGCAGGCGCAGAAGCCGCTTTTTTACCTGTACTTGCAGGATTAACAATTCCGCCGGCCCTATTTCTATTAGGAACTTACCTGTACCATAATAAACCTTCTTATCAGTATTCAATTCAGGCCGGCAAAAAAATATCCGATAATCAGTTCGGAAAACAGGTACTGGGCGGAACATTATCAAGAGAATTTATTGTTGCTGACAAACGTGACATAAGAGATGTTCATTCGCTTGGTGAAGACATTGAGAAAAACGATTATGACAAGTTTTTGGATCTTCTTGATAATTACCATTCCGATGATGTGATATCTATCTTAAAAGACAAAAAAATTAAAGAAGAATTCAAAGACGGCGAGCATTTTAATTTCAGCGTTGATGCAGATGATAACACGCTTTTAACAAAGTTTTTTGACATTATTCCAACACAAGAAAATCAAAAAGATTACAACAAAATCCTTGATAGTATGAAAGATATGAAAAAAATCAATTTCAATCAGAAAGACAGCTTCGGTATTTCTGTACTGGAAAAAATTCTTAATGCAGAGAACAGAAAAGCGCTTAATCTGGTTAAGGATTTTGAATTTGAATACTCTCCGGAACTGGACTCTGCGTATAAAAATATTTCAGACGAAAATTTTAAACTTAGTGTCAAAGACCTGAAAATAAAATTTACACACGCGATTGACGCTGTAAGAATAGACTCTGCTAAAGCATTAAAGATTGCTATAAAAGAATTTGACTCACCGCTATGCGACAAAAATAAAGAAGTAAAAAACTTGCTTGACTTCTATCACAGCAATACCCGTCGTTACGGCGCATCAGCCGGCGTTATGCAGGTAATGGAAGTTTTTGAAGAAAATGAAAGGCTGTAAAAATGAATATATCACCTGTACAATCCCCGCAAACTCAGAATTTCAGAGGGCTTCACGTTAGCAAGAAAGCCTTAAAAGGACTTGAATGCACTGAAGACACTTTGTTAAAAATACCGGAAATTAAAGAATGTGCAAAAAAATATGAAGTACTTATTAAAAGAGGCAAAGTTAACGGCCATAAAAACCTTGATTTTATTATTACGGCTCTGGGTGGAATGCTATCATCCGCAATAGGCGGAACAATAGGATTTTTTATCTCAATGTATATGTGTATGAAAAATAAAGACATAACAGCCATGGAGTCAGCGCTGCCAATGCTCAGCGGAATGTTCGGCGGCCCTCTTCTATATACAATGGGAACTATTTTATATCGCAACAAACCAACTTACGAATACACTGTGCAGGGTGGAAAGGGAATAACTCATAATGCTCTGGGTGAAACACAACTTACAGGTACAAAATCTAAAGAATACCGGATTGATAAAGATAACTGGCATGGTGTAATCCAGAATATGACTAAAGAAATTCAGGATGAAGACTACGGCCGTTTCAGCAGGACAATCAGAAAATATAATATTAACGAACTCGACAATACAAAAAATATTCTCAATATTCTGAAAGACCCTGTGATTAAAAATGAGTTTTCAAACGGCGACTGCTTTAATTACAAAATAGGGCAAACATCCCTCTTAAATAAATTCTTTGACATTATTCCTACAGAAGAAAATCAAAAGGATTACGACGGAATCCTGCAATCTATGAAGAGTATGAAAAATATTGATTACAATCAGATTGATGAAAACGGTATTTCTGTTCTTGAAAAAATCATAAACTCTGAAAACACTAAAGCTCTTGAACTTGTTAGAAATTTTGAATTTGAATATTTAAGAGAGCTTGATTACGCTTACGAAAATATCCAAAATGATACGTTCAAAAGAAAAGTTAAAAATCTGAACGTTAAATTTCCTCATGTTTTCGAGGCTTTGAAAAATCAATCCCCTGATGCGCTTGATGCTGCTTTTGAAGAATTGAACTCACCTTTCTGCAGAAAAGAAAAACTTGTAAGAGAAATGATTGATTTTGCTTCCACAAACTGCAGAGGCAGTTTTCTGGCAAATGTTTTGTTTAGAAAACTTCAGGATGAAAACCTGCTTCCAAAAGATGCATATGACAGAATGATTGCTGAACGTGAAGACAGATATAACAGGTGGAGATAGAAAATGAGAATTTATTCACAATATAATTGTCAAAACTTTCAAGCCCTCCATGTCAATCCCAAGACTTTAAAGCGACTGGGCACAACAAAAGAAGCACTTTTAAAAAATGCGTCAATAAAAGATTGTAGTGACAGAGCAGAAGTTACTTTGAAGTCAAAAAGACATTATGATTTCAAAGAATTTTACAGAGAAGATATTGAATCTATAAGCGCATTAACCGGTTTAGCAGGAGGATTAGTCGGCGCTGCAGGTACACTTATTGTAGGATTATTACGTGCACTTTCACTGGTAAAAACTGACGCTGCTTTATGGTGGCCTTTTGCAGCAGGATGCAGCATTCCGGTTCTTTCTATAGCTTCGTATCTTATAAGCAGAATTGTTCCAAGAATCAGATACACAGGAGAAATTCAAGCCGGTGACAGGATAGAAAACAACAAGCTCGCCGGACGAGTAACCAAACAGCATGAATTTTATGAAAAAGATAATTATAAGCTCGCAGAAGAGCTTATGAAAAAAGGAAATAATGATTTCAGAATGGTTATGACTAAGTATACAATCGATACCCCAAAAGGAATACTCAGTATACTAAATGATGATAAAATTAAAGAAAATTTCACAAACGGCGACTGTTTTAATTACAAAATCAATGAACAAGGGGACACGCTGTTAACCAGATTTTTTGATATTATCCCTGATGCGGATAATCAGAATGAGTATAACCAAATTTTAGACAAAATGAAAAACATGAAGGGCATAATCTATAATCAGAAGGATAGTTTCGGAATTTCGGTGCTTGAAAAAATTCTTAATGCGGAAAACTTTGCAGCCCTTGAACTTGTAAAAGATTATAAGTTTCCATACTCAGAAGAGCTGGACGATGCCTGCAACAATATCGCTGATAAAAATTTTAAAAATAAAGCTTTAAATCTTAATTTCAGCTTTCCTCAAATTGAAAATGTGCTTAGCGAAGGCGGCTATTTGGACAAGGTTTTACAAAAATTATCAGCTTCACCATTTTTTAATGCTAATAAAGACAAACTATCTAAAGAAATTCTTGTATACACTGATAATTGGAATAAGAGCTACCGTTCAGAATTTCTGTTTCCGGTACTGCTAAAACACGGCATGCTTCCTAATGAAGTAATTGATGCAAGAATAGAAGAATTAAAAAATGTGGAAACTGAACAAAGGCTCAGAGAAGCTTCAAATTACGGATTTTATTCATAAGGAAAGGTAAATATGATAATAAACAGAATTAATATACTAAGTTTCAAATCAAACGAACACAGAGAAGCAGAACTTCGCGAGCTTCAGCGCTTGAGAGAATTGCGGCGCCGGTATGAGGAAGAAAAACTTATCCAGAGTATGACTTATCCTGAAATTGATAATCAAATAAGCACAAAGGCAGCAGCTTTCTTTTCAAAATTCACCTGTGCTATCCAGAACGCTTCCGAACACAATGTTATGGAATTTTTCGGTGATGAAAAAACAGCACAGGAATTGAGAAAAAATCTCTCACCCGAGTGTCAGGCTGACAGCAAGATGTTAAGAAACGAAATTCAGCAGATGGAAGAACTCAAAGACCCTGTGATGACACTTATCTGTGCAAACAGAATGAAAAAATTTGCTCCAAAACAGGGAATACTTTCAGAAGAACAACATACAAATTTTGTAGAAGGAATAAAGAAAACTATTTCAACAATAGTAAGAAATTCTAACCTCGATAGGTTTGAACCGGAAGATAAAGCCTCAATTTTAGAAATGGTGCAAAAAGTAGAAGCTTCTGACTCGGTAGATTTCGGGATAGAACAAAAACTGAGAGTTCTGGTAGACAGATTAAACTCAAAAAAATTCAAACCCGGATTTATACCGCCTGTAAAAGTTCGAGAACTCGACTGCGGAAAGATTAAGAGGTTTTTAAAATGAGAATAGGAAACGTAACAAGGCCGGATAACCTTTCATACAGAGGGTTACATGCGAGCCGCAAAAAATTGACAAGATTAGGTCTCAACAATTTACCGTATGTTCCGGAAATTGAGAAATGCGCTGACAAATACGAGATTGTTCTCAAGAAAACTGCCAGCATTGTTGACAAAAGACACAAGATTATAAACAACTCGCTCATTGCAGGGCGGAAAATATTTCAAAAATAACAAGGTTATACGCTCGGTTTCAAAAGAATATGGGCTTAACACACACATAGATATAGACACCATAAATTACATCGGAAAAAAAATATACCACGAAGTTGAACAACAGGAAATAAACAGATTTCTTTTGCTTCTCGCAAAATATAGACCCGAAACCGAACCGGCGCAGTATTTGTCTGTTATAAAAGAGTTCGGTGACGCAAGCTGTATGAATTACAAAGTTTTTTGACATTGTTCCGAATGAAAAAAATCAGAAAGCTTATAACAAAGTGATTGAAAAATTGAGAAAGACAAAAGATATAGATTACAACCAGAGAGATAATTTTGGTATTCCTATTCTTGAAAAAATTCTGAATTCAGAAAACTCTCAGGCGCTTGAGCTTGTGAAGGATTTTGAGTTCGATTATTCACCGGAACTGGATTACGCTTTTGAAAATATTTCTGATGAAATTTTCAAACTCAAGGCCAAAAACCTGAATGTAAAACGAATTTAAATATCGCTGAATACAGGAGGAACAGCCGATTTGTTCTCATAATTCAGTCTTATATTAGTTGGAACAGTCAGCTCAATAGGTGCAGAAATATATTCAACCTTAGAAGCCGGCATGGTTGCGTAAACTTTTCCGTCAATATCTACGCATTTAACAGCGCAGTCAAGCAGTTCTTTACTTCGCTCATCAGGGCTCATCATCTCCAATTCCAAAGCCTCATCAATTAACTCTTGCTGCTCTTTTAAATTCCTATCCTGAGGAAAAAATCTTCTTCCGCGTCCGCTTGACTCAATCAAATGCGATTTATCAAAACTGGTAAGGTTTTCCGGTCTTAAGTAAGGAATATTTTCAAGCGCAGAACCTGTCATTTTTTCGAGTTTGGAATAAATTTCCTCATACAAACGTCTTGTTTCGCTCTCTCCTACAAGCTCATTGCCTTTGTAATCCGGTGCATGCCTGTATATTATGCTCGCCTTTCCAGTTCCAAAAAGTTTTAAAAACACCTTTAAAGCATTCGCCATCCTGTCTGTATAAACATTTCTGAAAAATTCTGCCCTGCTCTGATTATTCTCTCTCAAAGCCTCCCGCGATTTTTCCATAATCCCGGAAAAAGGATTAATAGAAACCTCAACTGATTTAACAAAATCTGGTTTTTTTTCAATCATGCCGGCAAGTTCTTCCGAATTCTGCTGAGAATATTTAGATGCACTATTCCAGCCGGAAGTAACAAAAATTGAAGGAAGATTAATTTTTTCATAAATCATCTTTAAAGCTTCATTAACACTGTGGTTCCTGCTTTTAC
>OMBD01000196.1_pt1 | contig 22626 bp, 19 predicted proteins | sample 1644811 | NCBI WGS metagenome assembly OMBD01 (sample SAMEA103958128, study PRJEB25191) | human gut metagenome | reverse complement strand
CCGGACGGCGCTGTTGACCGGCGGCGGTGTCTTCACCGCCGCGCCCAGCCGGCGTGACAGCGGCTCCGCCAGCGGGAGCACCCGCACCTGGCCCTCATAGCCCGCCAGAGAGAAGGCGGACAGCACCGACACGCCCAGCCCCGCCGCCACCATAGACAGTATGGCCGCGTCGTCCGACGCCGTGACCTCCAGCCGTGGTGCCTCCGGCGGCAGCAGCCGCGCCACATACTGCTCCGGGCAGGAGAGAAACGTCTCCTGCAGCAGGCGCTCCAGGGGGATGACGTCCTCCGTCCAGGGGAAGTCCGGCGGCACCACCGCCACCAGCGGCGCGTCCGTCAGCGGCGTCCAGTAAAAGCCCTTGCCGCAAGTCTCCTCCACCAGGGCCAGCTGCACCCGTTCCTCCTCCAGCGCCGCGGCCAGCTCATAGCCGCCCACCAGCACGTCGATCTTGATCTCCGGGTGCAGTTTGCGGAACTTCTGCAGTAGCGCTGGCAGCCGTGCCCGGGCGATGCTGGCAAAGCAGCCGATCCGCAGCACGCGGTTGTGGGCCTCGCCCTGGGCCGCCGCCTCCCGCCGCAGGGTCTCACTGGCGCGCAGATAGTCCTGTATATAGGGCAGCAGGTGCTCACCCTCCTCCGAGAGCCGGACGCCGTGGCTGCTGCGGGCGAGCAGGGTGCAGCCCAGCTCGGCCTCCAGCTTGTTCACCATGTGCGTCATGGCGGACTGGGTGTAGCCCAGCTGCGCCGTCGCCTTTCCAAAGCTGCCGCACTGCACTGCCGTCAGCAGCGCCCGCAGCCGTTTGTCATCCATAGGGGCCTCACTTTCTGTACAAATTGGACAAAATTGCAACGATTATTTTTAACTATATCACAAGAGCTGTCGCCGTTCAATGCCATAAACGTAAACTTTCCACCAACGATTTGGAAAATACGGTAAACGTTTTTATACGCCATCAAAATTTTTCATGTGCCGTTCGATAAGCGTCATTTCCGTAATGATGAAAAGCATGATACGCTATATGCACAGGATGCAACGCGCTTTAAAACGTGAATTTGCACCGGCGCGCCGCAGTCGGCGGCGTGGGAACAAGAGAAGAGAAATGGAGAAATCAGAATGATCGGACAGAGGAAAAACACCGCGGCAGATATCGTTGTCGTGGGCTTTGCGCTGTTTTCCATGTTTTTCGGCGCGGGCAACGTGATTTTCCCGCCCTTTTTGGGCATGGAGGCCGGCAGCCAGTGGCTGGCGGGCTTTTCCACCTATTTCATTGCGGATATCGGTCTGGCGATGATGGGTATGTTCGCCCTGCTCCGCGTGGGCAGCAGCGAGAAGGTACTGGAACGGGCGGGCAAAGTCCCCGCCGAGATCCTCATGTGCGCCATCATTCTGTGTATCGGCCCCATGGTGGCCATCCCCCGCACCAGCGCCAGCACCTATGAGATGGCCATCGCGCCCAACCTGTCCGGCGTATCGCCGGTGGTGTTCTCCGTGGTGTTCTTCGCGGTGATCCTGGCTCTGTGCATCAAGGAGTCCGCCGTGGTGGACATTGTAGGCAAGGTGCTCACGCCGCTGCTGCTGGTGGGCCTGTTCGCCATTATTATCAAGGGTTTGATCACGCCGCTGGGCGACATCGCGCCCCTGGCGCAGATCGACAACGTGGCCGTCACCGGCATCAAGGCCGGCTACCAGACCATGGACGCGCTGGCGGCCCTGCCCTTCGGCATCATCGTGCTGCAAAGCGTCACCGCCAAGGGCTATCAGCGGGGCCAGAGCCAGCTTCGCGTGGTGGGCGGCGCCGCGCTGCTGGCGGGCGTGCTGCTGCTGGCGGTGTATATGGGTCTGGCCTATCTGGGCGCCACCGTGTCCGCACAGTACACGTCCTCCATCGGCCGCGCGGCCCTCATCATGGCCATCGTAGAGGCGTTGATGGGCAAGACCGGCATGGTGATCTTCGGCGTGGTGGTGGGCCTGGCCTGCGTCACCACGGCCATCGCCCTGACCAGCTCCGCCGCGGCGTATTTCACGGAGCTGTGCCGCGGGAAGATCAGCTACAAGGTGTTCGTGACGGTCATCTGCGTGTTCAGCGCAGTGGTGTCCAACCTGGGCCTGGACCGTATCGTGGCTGTGGCCGCGCCGGTGCTGGATATAGTATATCCCCCCACGCTGGTGCTTATTTGCGTCTCCCTCATCATACCCAAGGTCCACGACTTTGTCAGCCGGGGCGCCGCGCTGGGCGCACTGCTGACCAGCGTGCTGTGCACCCTGCACACCTGCGGTGTGAAGCTGCCGCTGGTGGAGGCCCTGCCGCTGTATGATCTTGGCCTGAGCTGGTTGCTGCCCGCCGCCGTGTTTGGCCTTGCCGCCCAGCTGCTGACGCTGCTGCCCGGCGTCCGCTGTGCGGAGAAGCCCGCCCGCCGCGCCAGCGAAAAGCATTAAACCGCTTCCCCCGGGCGGGGCCGTTCTTACCCCACGGTCCCGCCCTTCTCTCCTATATTTATTATATACCGGCGGCTGTCTGAAACAGTCCGCCGGCGGGATCGGCTTGACAAGAGCAGGCGTTTGCCGTACAATAAACACGCTGCTGACGTCGAAAGTACGCTTGAGACGGAAGATGCGCCATAGGTTCTGCGCCCGCGAAGCGGGCGCTGTGGTCGTGTCGCGGTGGCGGCGCGGCTTTTTTATTTGGCCGCGGATCTTACGACGGGAGGTTTTGCTATGGAAACACGGGTGGCGGTCATTGCGGTCATTGTAGAAAATGAGGACGCGGTGACGGAGCTGAACGCGCTGCTGCACCAGTACGGTATGTATATCATCGGGCGGATGGGCGTGCCCTACCGCGCCCGGGGCGTGAACATCATCTCCGTGGTGCTGGATGCGCCGCAGGACGCGATCTCCGCCCTCAGCGGAAAGATCGGGCGGCTGGAGGGTGTCAGCGCCAAGACGCTGTACTCCAACGTGATCACACCGATAGAAGACAGATAGGCATGCTGCACGACAGCTTTGTATAAGAGACCGTATCACGGAAAGGAGAAAACAACATGAAAAAAATGATATCCCTGCTGCTGGCGCTGGCGCTGGCATTGACGCTGTGCGCCTGCGTAACGCCGAAAACGCCTATGCCCATTGAGGATGGCGACAAATCCGCCGCCCAGCCGGTCACTGTGCGGTTGGGCGGGCTGAAGGGCCCTACCTCCATGGGCATGGTAAAGCTGTTTGACGATGCGGACAACGGCCTGGGCCAGAATGCGTATACGTACACCATCGCGGCCAGCGCCAATGAGCTGACGCCCCAGCTGGTGCAGGGCGAGCTGGATGTGCTGGCGGTGCCGGCCAACGTGGCGGCAATCCTGTACAACCAGACGGAGGGCGGCGTGGTGCTGCTGGCCGCCGGCACGCTGGGTGTGCTGTATATCGTGGAAAAGGGCGGCAAGACGGTGACGGACATTGCCTCGCTGAACGGAAAGACCATCTACGCCACCGGCAAGGGCGCTACCCCGGAGTACGCCTTGACCTATCTGCTCTCGCAGCACGGGCTGACTCTGGGTGAGGACGTACAGGTGGAGTGGAAGAGCGAGCCCACGGAGATCGTGGCCCTGATGGCGGAACAGGACAACGCCGTGGCCATGCTGCCCCAGCCCTTTGTCACCGTGGCGCAGAGCCAGGTGGAGGGCCTGCGCGTGGCGCTGGATCTGAGCGCCGAATGGGATGCGCTGGACAACGGCAGCCGCCTCGTTACCTCGGTGCTGGTGGCCCGTAAGGCATTTGCCGATGAACACCCGGCGGCGCTGGCGGCCTTTTTGGAGGACTACGCTGCCAGCACGGACTACGCCAATGAGCACCCGGCCGAGGCCGCTGTGCTGGTGGAGAAATATGGCATCGTCAAGGCCGCCGTGGCGGAGAAGGCGTTGCCCCAGTGTAACTTGGTATGTATTACCGGCGTGGATATGAAGGTCGCCGTGGGCGGCTATCTGCAAACACTGTATGACCTGAAGACGGAGGCCGTGGGCGTCGCCATGCCCGGCGACGGCTTCTACTGGATGGGCGCATGAGCACACCTGCGGACAAAAAAATAAAGACCTGGCAGCGTGCCGGCGCGGTGGTGCTGGTCCTGTCGGTCTGGCAGGCGGCCTCCTGGGCCGTGGGCTCGGCACTGCTGCTGCCGGGACCGGTAACGGTGCTGGGGCGGCTTTGCGCCCTGGCGGTGACAGCGGCCTTCCGGCGGGCGGTGGCGTTCAGCTTTTGCCGTATCGCCGGCGGCTTTGCCCTGGCACTGGTGCTGGCCTTTGTGCTGGCGCTGGCGGCGGGACGCTGGCCGGTGGTGGAGGTGCTGCTGCGGCCCTATGTGCTGGCCATCAAGGCGGTGCCGGTGGCGTCGTTCATCATCCTGGCACTGATCTGGATGCGGACATCGGCGCTGCCGCTGTTCATCTCATTCCTGATGGTCTTCCCCATTCTGTACACCAACGTGCTGGCGGGCCTCCGCAGTGCGGATAGCCAGCTTCTGGAAATGGCCCGGGCCTTCCGGGTGCCCTGGCGGCGGCAGCTGCACAGCATCCTGCTGCCGGCGGTGGAGCCGTTCCTGCTGGCGGGCTGCGCCGCGGCCCTGGGCATGAGCTGGAAGGCCGGTGTAGCGGCCGAGGTCATCGGTGTGGTGGCCGGCTCCCTGGGCGAGAGACTGTACGACGCGAAGATCTACCTCCAGACCGCCGACCTGCTGGCCTGGACCGTGGTGATCGTGGCGCTGAGCGCCCTGTTTGAGCGCGCGGTGCTGGCCCTGCTGCGGCGGGGCTTCCGTCGGCTGGAAAGGGGGTGCGGCGCATGAACGCGGCACATCTGTACAAGCGCTTCGGCGACAAGGTCGTGCTGGAGGACGTGAGCCTGACCGTCCCGGACGGGGCGGTGGTGTGTCTGATGGCCCCCTCCGGCCGCGGGAAGACCACACTCCTGCGCTGTATCGCCGGGTTGGAGATGCCGGACAGCGGCACCGTCACCGGCGTGCCGGAGCGATTGGGATTCGTGTTTCAGGAGGACCGTCTGTGCCCGCAGCTGGACGCCGTGGAGAACGTGCGTCTGGTCACGGGCCGGGCCATGTCCCGGCCGGATATCGAGGCGCACCTGCGGGAGCTGGGATTGGCGGACTGCCTGGACCAGCGGGCGGCGAAACTGTCCGGCGGACAGCGGCGGCGGGTGTCCATTGCCCGGGCGGTGTGTTATGTGCCGGAGCTGCTGCTGCTGGATGAGCCCTTCAAGGGCCTGGACGGCGCGGCCCGGGACCGGACGGCGCAGTATCTTCTGCGGCACCGGAACGGCGCGGCGGTGCTGTGCGTCACCCACGACCGGGCGGACGCCGCGGCCCTGGGCGCAGAGATCGTGGAAATATGAAAAGAGACGGCGGATGCCGTCTCTTTTTGCTTTATCTGATCTGCCCGTCGCCGCGGATGACGTATTTGTACGTGGTCAGCTCATCCAGCCCCATGGGTCCCCGGGCGTGGAGCTTCTGGGTGGAGATGCCCATCTCGCAGCCCAGACCGAACTCGCCGCCGTCGGTAAAGCGGGTGGAGGCATTGACATACACGGCGGCGCTGTCCACCCCGTTGACAAAGGCCTCGGCGTGGGCGGGGTCTTCGGTGACGATGGCCTCGCTGTGGCCGGTGGAGTGGGCGGCAATGTGAGCGATGGCCTCGTCCACGCTGTCTACGAGCTTCACGGCCAGGATATAGTTCAAAAACTCGGTGTCGAAGTCCCGTTCGCCGGCGGGCGTTCCGGGGATGATCGCCGCGACGTGCTCGTCCAGCCGCAGCTCCACGGGGACCTTGCCTGCGGCGGCTCGGTCATCCACCAAACGCTTTTTCAGCTGGGGCAGGAATTCCGCCGCCACCGCGCTGTGTACCAGCAGCACCTCTTCGGCGTTGCACACGGAGGGACGGCTGGCCTTGGCGTTTTCCACAATGTTCAGGGCCTTGCTCAGATCGGCGCTCTCGTCCACATACACATGGCAGATACCGGTACCCGTCTCAATGCAGGGCACGGTGGCGCCGGCTACGCAGGCCCGGATCAGTCCCGCGCCGCCCCGGGGGATCAGCAGGTCCACCAGACCCTTGGCGGTCATGATGTCCGCGGCAGACTGGTGGGTGGTGTCGTCCACGATGTTCAGAATGTCCGGGTCGCCGCCCTCGGCGGCGATGCCGGCCTTCAGCGCCTGCACGATGGCGCGGGCGGTACGGTAGGCCTCCTTGCCGCTGCGGAGCACGCAGACATTGCCGGATTTCAGTGCCAGGGCCGCCGCATCTGAGGTAACGTTGGGGCGGCTCTCATAGATAATGGACACCAGCCCCAGAGGGACCTGTACCTTCTGGATGACCAGACCGTTGGGGCGGCGCACCTCGGACAGCACACGGCCGGTGTGGTCCGGCAGGGCGGCAATGGCCCGCACGCCGTCGGCCATGCCCGCCAGTCGGTCATGGTCCAGCCGCAGCCGGTCCAGCATCACATCGGAGATATGCCCCCGGGCATCGCTCATGTCGGCTTCATTTTCCGCCAGAATAGCGCCCTCATGGGACAGAAGACTGTCGGCCATGGACAGCAGCAGGGCGTTTTTGCCTGCCTCGTCCAGGACGGCCAGTCCGCCCCGGGTGGCGCGGGTCTTTTTCAGAATATCGATAGTGGTCATGGCTCACTTCTCCTTTGCCAGAAATCGGGTGCCCACAGGCTTTCCGCCCACGATGTCGTACAGCAGGGCGGGCTTGCTGCCATTGGCGATGACCATCTGGCAGCCGACCTCGGTGACGATCTGCGCCGCCTTCAGCTTGGTGGCCATGCCGCCTGTGCCCAGGCCGCTGCCGCTGCCGCCGCCCAGAGCGAGAATGTGCGCGTCGATGGACGGCACCACGGGGATAAGCTTCGCGGTGGGATCCCTGTGGGGATCGCCGTCATACAGGCCGTCGATATCGCTGAGCAGGATCAGCAGATCGGCCTGCACCGCCGCCGCCACGATGGCGGAAAGCGTGTCGTTCTCGCCGATGGTGTTCTCCACGCCCACCTCGTCAGTGGCCACGGTGTCGTTTTCGTTGATGACAGGCAGCGCTCCCAGCTCCAACAGGCGAAAAATGGTGTTCCGCATATTACGGCTGCGCTGCTCGTTCTTTACATCCTCGCCGGTGAGCAGCACCTGTGCCACTGTGTGATTGTACTCGTTGAACAGCTTGTCATAGGTGTACATCAGCTCGCACTGGCCCACGGCGGCGGCCGCCTGCTTCGTGGGCATATCCTTAGGCCGCCCCGGCAGGTTCAGCTTGCCCACGCCCATGCCGATGGCGCCGGAGGAGACGAGAATGATCTCGTGCCCGGCGTTTTTCAGGTCGCTCAGGACCTTGCACAGGCCCTCCATCCGCTGGATGTTCAGCCGTCCTGTGGCGTGGGCCAGAGTAGAGGTGCCGACTTTTACCGTGATACGCATAGAAATGCCCCCTTCGGGAAAAGAATTTGGAGCCATTATACTACGAAACCCCGGGGATGAAAAGAAAAATTTTCCCTTGACAGGAGGGAGAACATCGTGATATGCTAACTGTACTAACACGCATAATACACTTGACACAGAAAGGAGCGTGTGCGATATGATCGTGCTGGACTACCGGGACAGCCGTCCCCTGTACCAGCAGGTGAAGGACAGCCTGCGGCGCATGATGCTGACAGGGCTGCTGGAGCCGGACGAAAAGCTGCCCTCCGTGCGCTCTCTGGCTACGCAGCTGGCCATCAACCCCAACACCATCCAGCGGGCTTACGCGGAGCTGGAGGCGGAGGGGTACATCTACTCTGTGGCGGGCAGAGGGAGCTTTGTCTCCGCCGGGGACGGCGAGCATCTGCGGCGCATCGCTGAACTGACGGGGCGGCTGGTCCCGCTATTGGAGGAGCTGAAGAGCCTGGGCTATACCCGGGAACAGCTGCTGGTACTTTGGGAAGGAGGAGAGGGTAAATGATCGAGGTAAAAAACGTCGTCAAGACCTTTGACGGCTTCCGGGCGCTGGACGACCTGACCATGACGGTGCCCCACGGCGCGGTGTACGGACTGGTGGGCCCCAACGGTGCGGGCAAGTCCACCATCATCCGCCATTTGGCGGGCATCTACCGGCAGGACAGCGGCGACGTGCTGGTGGACGGTCAGCCGGTATATGAGAACACCGCCGTGAAGAGGCGTATGGCCGTTATCGGCGACGACTGGTACTACTTCCCGCAGTCGGGCATCCGGGAGATGGCGAAATTCCTCGCCGGTATCTACCCGGATTTCAGCTGGGAGCGGTACGAGAAGCTGAAGCAGGTCTTCCCGCTGGATGAGAAAATGATGCTGCGGCGGATGAGCAAGGGTATGCAGAAGCAGGCGGCCTTTTGGCTGATGGTGTGCTGTATGCCGGAGTACCTCATTCTGGACGAGCCGGTGGATGGCCTTGACCCGGTGATGCGGCGGCAGGTGTGGTCCCTGCTTCTGGGCGACGTGGCGGAGCGCGGCACGACGGTGCTGGTCTCCAGCCACAACCTGCGGGAGCTGGAGGACGTGTGCGACCACGTGGGCATCCTGAACCATGGCAAGGTGCTGCTGGAGCGCAGTCTCAGCGATCTGCAGGACAACACGGTGAAGCTGCAGGTGGCCTATCAGGGCGTTACCGAGCCGCCGCTGCCGGCGGAGCTGAACATCCTGCACCGCAGCCACGTGGGACGGGTGTACACCTATATCGTCCGGGGCAGCAGTCAGGAGATTATGCGCCGGATGCAGATCACCGAGCCGGTGCTGCTGGAATCCATCCCGCTGACGCTGGAGGAGATATTCATTTACGAGCTGGGAGGTGTGGATTATGCCGCGAAAGACATCCTTCTGTAACGCCGCGCTGCTGCGCAGCGATATAAAGCGCTACTGGCCGCTGCTGTTTTTGTATGTGGCCGTGTGGGTGGTGATCCTTCCCATGCAGATACTGTCGGCGAGCCGGGAGTGCGACGGCGTGGCGGAGGGCATCATGACCGTGCTGCAGCTGCGGCAGCACAACGTCATCATCCAGTCCATACCCGCCTCCGTGGTCATGTCCCTGCTGTTCGGCTGCTTTGCGGCCATGGCGGTGTGGTCGTACCTGATGTCCGGCCGCACCGTGGGACTGATGCACGCCCTGCCGGTGACACGGACACAGGCATTTTTCTCCCACGTCCTCTCTGCGCTGGGAGCGCTGACGGCGGGGAACGTGCTGATCTTCCTGCTGACCGCTCTGTGCAGCGCCGGCTTCTCCTACGTGGACTGGGCGGCGCTGGGCACGTGGCTGCTGCTGACGGAGCTGATGGCGCTGTTCTTCTTCGCGCTCGGCTCCCTGTGCGCCATGGTCACGGGATGGCTGCTGGCGGTGCCGGTGCTCTACGGCGCGATGAACGTCATCGCCCTCCTTCTGTAGGCGGTGATAAGCACGATGACGCAGATGTTTTACTTCGGCTACAGCAACAGCGACATTCCGGAGTTCATCACCTGGCTGACACCGGTGGGTCGGATCTGGGATGCCGTGGCCAACGGCGGCGCCCAGCCCATCGAAGTGCAGTTCCGCGAGCCCATCGGCACCCAAAGCTATCAACGCGTCCAGCTGCCGGCCTCCGCCTTCTCCACCTGTATCATCTACGCCGCGGTGGGCATCGCACTGCTGGCGCTGGTGTGGTGGCTGTATAAAAAGCGTCCCAGCGAGACGGCCGGCGACGCTATGTCCTTCCGGTGGCTGCGCCCCATCGCCCGGTGGAGTATCGGTCTGTGCGGCGGTCTGGGGCTGGGTCTGTTCCTGCGCTATACCGCCTTTATCGATGGCGGCTTCGCCTGCCTGCTGATCTGCCAGCTGGTCATGGGCGTGATCTGCTTCTTCGCCGCCCAGATGCTGCTGCAAAAGAAGTTCCGCATCTTCAACAAGCGCTGGTGGCTGGAGACGGCGGCCATGGTGCTGGCGCTGGCGGCGGTGACGGTGTGCGTGAAGCTGGACATCACCGGCTATCAGCACCGCGTCCCGGACGCGGAGGACGTGACCTCCGTCCGCTTCAGCGCCAGCTATGCGGATTTCACCGCCGATGATCCCGCAGCGGTGGAGAGCGTGATCTCCCTCCACCGCGCCATTCTGGAGCAGTACGATGAGACAGGCGAAAGGCCGGAGAACCAAACCTATCTGGACACGGAGGGCGGCCCGACCACCCGCTATGTGCGTGTGGACTACCAGCTGCGGAACGGCACGAGTCTGTGTCGTGAGTGGAGGGTATCGATCGTCAACGGCTCCGATATCCACCGGCTGCTGACCCAGCTGGTGAGCCGCACCGACTGCCGGGAGTCCCTTATGGGTTTGGATGCCCTGCGGAAATATGGCGGCGTGAGCAACGTGGCGGGCGGCTACGTCAGCCAGTACGAGACCGGCGCGTTTGCGGATCTGACCCGCCAGCAGGCGCAGGATCTGGTGTCCCATGCGCTGGCGGACGCCGCCAACAGCCGCGCACCCATCGACCCCCTGCGCGACGATATGTACAGCAGCACCAACCTTGACATTGAGATTCGGCTCAACACCGACAAGGGCAACGTCTCCTTCAGCCTCAACGTCCCCGACTTCGCCGTGGAGACAAAGGCGTTCCTCGATGCACTGGAATTCGAGGAGCCGGTGGACGATACCTATGATAGCTCCACCGTGGCCGTGGACGAGATATTGTACAACTGAGCTGATACGCCAGCCCCCGGCTCTGCCGGGGGCTGGCGGTATACGTGAAAGCAGTCCCCCGGCAAGGCCGGGGGACTGCTGCTGTTTACTCGTTGGTGTAGTTGTCGAAATAGCCCTGAATGTAGACGATGGGGGTGCCCTTGTCACCGGAGCCGCTGGTCAGGTCGCACAGGGAGCCGATCAGGTCGGTGAGGTTCCGGGGCGTGGTGCCCTCGGACACCATGTTGCCCACCAGAGACTTCTTGGCGTCCTTGGCCTTGATCTTCTCGGAGATGGCGTTCTTCAGCTCCTCGCCGCTGAGGTCGGCGAACTCCTTGTCCGCCAGATACTTCAGCTTCAGCTCGTTGGGCGTACCAACCAGACCGCTGGTATAGCCGGGAGCCACCACGGGGTCGGCCAGCTCCCAGATCTTCCCGGCGGGATCCTTAAACGCGCCGTCGCCGTAGACCATGGCCTCCACCCGCTTGCCGGTGGCGCCGCTCATCGCCTTGCCGATGTCCTCCGCCACCGCCTTGGCGTCGCGGGGAAACAGCTTCACGCGGTCGTCGTCCGCCTTGTTGCTGCCCAGCAGGCCGTACTGGGCGTTGTAGCCGCTGCCGTCCACGGGCGCGGTCAGCAGGTCGTCCAGACCCAGCACCACCCTGGCACCGGCGGCGGTCAGCAGACGCTTGCTGCGCTGGCGGCTGTGGATGTCGCAGGTGATCACCGTGTCGGTGTAGGGCAGGATAGAAGTGACGCGGTTGGCGAACACGATCTCCGCCCGGGCGCCGGCCTCTTCGATGATGGACTTGTAATAGGCCACATAGTCCACGCCGGTGAAGGGATGCACCACCTCACCGAAAGCCGCGCGGAACTGCTCCAGCGACAGCACATCGTGCCACGGGTCGATGCCGGCCTCGTCCAGCTGGTCCAGGCTCACCAGGTGGTTGCCCACCTCGTCGGAGGGATAGCTCAGCAGCAGCACGACCTTCTCCGCGCCCATGGCGATGCCACGCAGCAGCAGGGAGAAGCGGTTGCGGCTGAGGATGGGGAATGCCACGCCCACGGTCTTGCCGCCGGTCCTGGCGCGCACGTCCTCGGCGATCTGCTCACAGGTAGCGTAGTTGCCCTGGCAGCGGGCCACCACGGACTCGGTCACGGCCACCACGTCGCCGTCGCGGGCGGTGATGTTGTTTTCAGCCAGCGCATTCAGCACGGTGCTGACGGTGATGTCCACCACGCTGTCGCCCTCGCGGAAGATGGGGGCGCGCACGCCCCGGACCACGGTACCCAAAGTTCTGCTCATAGCGGAAGCCCTCCTGATATAATTAAGGTGTTGTGTTGAAATCGTCAAAGGCAGCGCAAACGCGCAACAGAAAATAGTATATCACAAAATAAACATAAGTAAAATACATAAAATTGATATCTGCATTTTGATTAGCTAATGATGCGGCTGGCGCAGAAATTCCTCTTGCTTTTTTGCGGGAAATGTGTATAATAACAGGGTACGCAAGTGAATACGGGCTTGTAGCTCAGCTGGGAGAGCAAGCCTGACATACCGCAACCATACAATTTCATATTCGGGCTTGTAGCTCAGCTGGGAGAGCGTTCGGTTCGCATCCGAGAGGTCGAGGGTTCGAATCCCTTCAGGTCCACCAAAAGTCCACCGTAATTTTGATAGAATTACAGTGGACTTTTTCTATGCCCAAAAATCGCATGAAATCAAGGTTTTTGCCGTTTCGGAGCATAAACGAATCCCGCCACAGAGCGATTCTGCGGCGGGACTTTCTGCGTTTTTCGGATTTTGCGTCGGTTTAAGCGAAAGTAAGCGTTAAAATTATGGGTATTCGTTGAAAGATTGGGGTATTCGTTAAAATGTACCCCATAAAGTTAAAGATTGAACAAGGCGAAATTTGTAACTTAGCTTTTGACGCAACCACGATTGTCGCTGGGGTCAGGCTAAATGCGGGAACTTCTGTAAATCCATTCGTTTCCGCTTATTATTCTGGTGATAGTCACTCACGTTTAAATATTCCGATATTAAAATAGTCCTGGATCCGATTGATTGTGCGCTCCGACCACGTGCCGTACTCTATGATCTCCCCGTTGTTGTTTTATTTCAGACTTCTCATTGACAAACAGTAAAAAGATGTTATAATAACACCGTTATCGATTATGCCGTTATCGTAATTTGGGGAGGTGAACACATGGCCAATAGAGACCATTCCCTGGATGACGGGATCATTCAGGCTGCCTATTCAGAGTTTCTTGCTTACGGCTTTCAGAAAGCCTCTCTGCATAAGATCGCTGAAAAGGCCGGCGTCACAACGGGGGCGATCTACACAAGATACAAGAATAAAGACGCCTTGTTTGCCAGCTTGCTTCAGGATTTTTTTGAGACGATGAGGACCTTGTTTACACCCGTTGCCGAAGAATACGAAAAAGCAAAGCACAGCGCCCAGCCGGAAGATATCCTCCGCACCATCAACGCCGAGGAACAAGTATATTTTCGGCTGCTGACCGAGCGCCATGACGACTGCACTTTGTTTTTCTGCCGCAGCGATGGCAGCTCCATGGAAACCGTGCTGCATAAACTAATGGATCAAAAAGCGGAACAAACGGTGGAATTCTTTTCGCATATCTATGGGAAAGCGCCAAATGCCGATGCGATCCGCCTTTTGATGGGCTCCCAGTTCTGGTACTTCCGCCAGCTGCTGGATCAGCACATGGAGGAAGGCAGAATGCTTACCTGCTTACAGGCGGTCCTTGATTTTACCAACGCCGGTTGGCGGCAGTTATGTGACAGCCTGAATTAAATTGGCAAAGGAAATGGGCGGTGCGTGCGCCCATTTCTTACGGACGCCAGTTAGAGATGGCTAACTGGTGAGAAAAGAGTTTACGATGATAGATTTTGAATTTGAATTTCAATATGCAGAAGAAAAGCAGCCCACCTTGCAAAAAGTCGGCGGCAGCATCCCGGCGGGACGCTGCGTGGTGCTCTGCGGAGGCAGCGGCTGCGGAAAATCCACGCTGCTGCGGTGCATCAACGGACTGATACCGCAGTTTTATGAGGGAGAGCTGAAGGGCTTCTGCCGCCTGAACGGACAGGACACCGCCGGGCTGCGTATCGGCGAGATCGGCGAGCTGGCAGCATCGGTATTTCAGGATCCGCGGAGTCAGTTTTTTACCGTGAACAGCTCCAATGAAGTGGCCTTCGGTCTTGAAAATCACGGTCTGCCGCACGATAAAATCCGTCAGCGGGTGGAGGAGGCCTTCCGGATCTTTCATCTGGAGCGGCTGAAGGATCGCAACGTTTATGCGCTGTCCAGCGGCGAGCGACAGCTCATCTCCATTCTCTCGGCGTGGGCAATGGACACAGATATTTTTCTCCTTGACGAGCCAACGGCCAACCTGGACTTTGCAGCCACGCAGCAGTTAAAGGAGATTCTGCTGGCGCTGAAAAGGCAGGGCAAAACCCTGCTGCTCAGCGAGCACCGGCTCTACTATCTTGCCGACATTGCCGATGAATTTTGGGTCATGGCAGACGGCGAGATCAAAGGAAAATACACTGCCGCAGAGGCAAAGGCGTTCTCGGCGGAGCAGAGACAAACACTTTCTCTGCGCACGTTCGACCTTGCGGAGATCACTGTGCCGGAGAAAGAGCCGCTGCCGAAAACCGCGCCGACGGCGCTTGCCGTCTCAGATGTCCGCTACACATACGGCAGGAAGGCCGGAGATACCCTCTCCGGTGTCAGTTTTTCCGTCCGGGCACATGAGATCGTCGGTCTCGTGGGTGCAAACGGCTGCGGCAAAACGACCATCGGCAAGCTGATTGCAGGGCTTTACCGCCCCTCCGGCGGCAGGATAATGCTTTTTGGAAAGCCGCAAAATCCAAAGCGGCTGCAATCGCAGGTGCTGTTCATCCTACAGGAGGCGGAGTTCCAGTTCTTCACCAACTCCGTCCTGCACGAACTGCAATACGGCCATGCGGTGATACCGGAGTTTGAAGCAAAAACGGAAGCGCTGCTGAAAAGCATGGATCTATGGAACTGCCGCGACCGGCATCCCTTCTCCCTCTCCGGCGGGCAGATGCAGCGTCTAACGCTGATGATGGCATATCTGTCCGACAAGCCGATCGTCATACTGGACGAGCCGACAGCGGGACAGGACGCGGAAAGTTTGGAGCGGTGCGCTGCATTGATCCGGGAGATGCGGAAGGGAAAGACGGTTCTCATCATCACCCACGACCTTGAGCTGATCGCAGATGCCTGCGACTACTGCATCGGGCTGTCGGATGGATGTGCAGAGGCAGAATTTCCCGTTCATTCGGAACGAAATTTGCAAGCGGTACGGCAATATATGGAGCGCTTCCATCCTTCCGATATTCCGGCGAAAAAACAGCATCAAGAACGATCCCACCCGGTGACGAAGCTGCTTTACTGGCTGGCTCTGCTGGTCGTGATCTCCACGGCAAACAATCACCTTGTCTATGCCTGTTATGCGGCACTGATCCTGCTGACCGCAGCTGACGGCTGGTTTGGGACTGCGCTTCTGGGAGGTTTGAGCTTTGGGGTGCTGTGGGCGGCTAACACCCTGGTGCCGGGCACGGTGTTTTCCTTTATGCTGGTGCTGTTCCCGCGTATCATTGCCATTGGCATTTCCATGCGGACCCTGATTGGACGAAATGAAGCCAGCCGTACCCTGGCGGCGCTGCGTAATCTGCACCTGCCGGAACGGCTCATTATGATCGTCGCTGTAATCTTCCGCTTCTTCCCCGTTCTGTCGGGAGACATGAAGCTGCTGCGGCAGTCCATCCGCACGCGGGGCGCATTTGCAACGCCGCTTCAGAAGCTGCGGGCGCTGCCATCCTATATCGAAATACTGACCGTACCGATGGCTTTGCGCGTTATCCGCATCGCCGAGACGCTGTCCGCCTCTGCCGAAACACGGGGCATCGACTTAACCCGCCGCAAAAGCAACTATCTGTCGCTTCGGTTCTCTGCGTGGGATGCTGTGTTCTGTGTCCTGCTGGCGGCATCGGTCGCCGCCGGCCTTGTTCTGTGATCGCCGTCTCTGCGACGTTCAACCATATTCCATTCAAAAAGGAGTCTTTAACCATGAGTACTGCAAACCCCAATAAACTGAAAGTCAAGGACATCATTACCGTTGTCTTGCTGGCCCTGATCAATGTGGTCATTTTCTTCGCCAGCTCCGTCCTGTACGCAACGCCCATTACCATCATTCTGATGCCGGTGTTTTTCGCCCTGCTGGAGGGCATCGTCTACTTCATCATCGGCACGAAGGTGAAAAAGCCCGGTGCCATTCTGATTTACAGCATTGTCCGCGCCATTATGGGCGGATATCTGCCGTACATCATCCTCTTTATTCTCTCCGGTGTCATTGCCGAGCTGCTGCTGTGGAAGATGGGCTACGGCAATGCAAAGGCGCTGACCGTCAGTTATGTCATCAATCAGGTGATGGCCGCCTTCGGCAGCACCATCATTCCCTATGCGATTGCTGCGAAAGCGATGGCGGATCAGATGGTCACCGATGGCCGTCAGGACACCATCCTTGCCGCATCCCAGATGCTGCAGTCTTGGGTATCCGTGGCGCTGGTGGCCGGTGTGATCGTGGCCGCATTCATCGGAGCAGCTATCGGCAAGGGCATCGTGAAGAAGCATCTGGCTGCGTAATGCAGTCGAAAGGAGTTCACCATGAAAGAAATTGAGCCAAAGCGCTCCGCCGCCTCGTGGCTGGCAGAGCTGGCAAAAGGGCGGTACGGCGAGTACGCTTTGAGCGTCCTTACGGCGCTGCTGGGCGTCGCCTGTTCGCTTATTCCGTATTTCATCATCATCATCCGGCTCATCACCGCACTGGTAAACGGCACGGCGGAGCTGACGTACTGCCTGACGCTCTGCGCGTGGATGGAGGGCTGCTGGGTGCTGCGCTATGTGCTGCACAGCGTGTCCACGTCCCTCTCCCATCACGCCACCTTCCATGTGCTGGCCAATACCCGCACACGGCTGCTGGACAAGCTGGCAACGCTGCCCCTTGGCACGGTGCTGGACCATTCCTCCGGCTCCTATAAGAACATTATCGTCGAGCGCGTGGACTCCATTGAAACCACCCTTGCCCATTTGCTGCCGGAGATGACTGCCAACATCGTCGGTGCGCTGGCGGTGCTGGTGCTGCTGTTCCTCGAGGACTGGCGCATGGGGCTTTCCATGCTGATCGTCGTGCCGCTGGGCATTATCTGCTTTATGTCCATGTTCAGCGGCTATAATGAAAAGTTTCAGCGCACGGTCACCGCGACAAAGGCGCTGAACGACACGGCTGTGGAATACATCAGCGGTATTGAGGTCATCAAGGCCTTCGGGCAGTCTAAGACCAGCTACGCAAAGTTCGTTTCCGCCGCAAAGGAAGGGGCAGACTGCTTCATCGACTGGATGCGGGGCAGCCTCTTCGGGCAGGTAGCCGGAATGGCGATACTTCCTTCAACGCTTCTCGGCATCTTGCCGGTGGGGTGCCTTCTTTATATGCACGGCACACTGTCGGCGGAAACATTTCTGACAGTCATCGTGCTTTCCTTCGGCGTTATGCAGCCGCTGATCACCGCCTTTTCCTACACCGATGACATCGCCCAGGTCAAGACCATCGTGGACGAGGTGGCGGAGGTGCTGTCCGGCGAGGATATGCAGCGCCCGGAAAGCGCGGAAAAGCTGCCTGCGGACAACTCCGTCGAGCTGAAAGATGTCCGCTTTGCCTATCACGACAAGGAGGTGCTGCACGAAATCAATCTGCACATTGCCCCGGGGACGGTCAACGCATTGGTCGGGCCTTCCGGCAGTGGAAAATCCACCATCGCCCGGCTCATCGCCTCCCTTTGGGACGTGAAGGACGGCTCTATCGAGCTGGGCGGCGTGGACATTCGCACGCTGCCGCTGGCGGAGTGTACGAAGCGCATCGCCTATGTATCCCAGGACAACTACCTCTTTGACCTTTCGGTGATGGACAATATCCGCATGGGCAGAAAGGGTGCGACCGATACGGAGGTCATTGACGCCGCGAAGAAATGCGGCTGCCACGAGTTCATAATGGGGCTGGAGAACGGCTATCAGACCGTGTGCGGCGCGTCGGGCGGGCATCTGTCCGGCGGTGAGCGGCAGCGCATCTCCATTGCCCGGGCTATGCTGAAAGATGCACCCATTGTCATTCTGGACGAGGCCACCTCCTACACCGATCCGGAGAACGAGGCAGTCATCCAGTCGGCACTGGCAAAGCTGGTACGGGGTAAGACGCTGCTGGTCATCGCCCACCGCCTGTCTACCATCGCCGATGCCGATCAGATCATTGTCGTGAATCACGGCAAGATCGAAGCCACCGGCACACAGGCAGCGCTGCTTGCTTCCTGCCCCCTTTATCAAACCATGTGGAAAGCCCACATCAGCGTCAAAGACGACGGGGAGGTGGCGTAATGCTTCAGACACTGAAAAAATTCTTCGCCTTCTGCGGTGAAGACAACCGCAAACTGTTTGTCACTTCTATCTGGCTGGGCGTGGTCAGCGCCATCTGCTCCGCCATGCGTATTCCTGCCGCTGCCATTGTCATTCAGGCGCTGCTGCAAAAGGATGTCACCATGGCGACACTCTGGACGAGCCTTGGAATCATCGTCGCTTCTCTGATTGTGACCATCGCCATCAACATGAATGCCACCATGCTCCAGACCCGTGCAGGCTACCGCGCCTGCGCCAACAAGCGGATTGAGATTGCGGAGCATCTGCGGTATCTGCCTATGGGCTGGTTCAACGACAACAGTCTCGGCGAGGTCACGTCCGTCACCACCAACACCATGGAAAACATGGCGAATGTGGCTACCCGCGTGGTAATGGTCACGACCCGCGGCTTTCTGACCTCCGGCATCATCGCGGTCATGATGTTCCTCTTTGACTGGCGTATGGGGCTTATTACGCTGGCGGGACTGCTGCTGTTCTTCGCCGTCAACGCCGCCATGCAGCAGGCGGAGCAGGCCCTTTCCCAGCGGAAGTTCAATGCCGACGAGCGGCTTGTCTCCAAGGTGTTGGAATATGTGCAGGGCATCGCCGAGGTCAAGAATTTTGACCTGACTCACGACTCCGCTACGCAGGTACACGGCGCTGTGGAGGAATCGCGCAGGGCGTCCTTTGCCATGGAACTCCCGTCGGTGCTCTATATGCTGGCGCAGTTCGTTGTCAATAAGCTCACCGGCGTCGCCGTCTGCGCTGCCGCCATCGTATTCTATTTCGGCGGCACCATGGAGCTGACGAACTGCCTTTTGATGCTCATCTGCTCCTTCATTCTCTTTGAACAGCTGGACAGCGCCGGGAGCTTTTCGGCTCTGTTCCGCTCCATCGACATCGGCGTGGACAAGGCAAATGCCATCCTGCGTGTGGAGCCCATGGATATTGATGGGGAGGAGCTTTCGCCGGAACGCGAAGACATCACACTTTCTCATGTGGATTTCTCCTATGACAGCAAGCCCATTCTGCACGATGTATCCCTGACCATTTCGGAGAAAACGACTGTCGCCATCGTCGGTCCCTCTGGCAGCGGCAAGACCACGCTGTGCAATCTTATGGCGCGGTTCTGGGACGTGCAGTTAGGCAGCGTGAGCCTTGGTGGGCACGATGTGCGGGAGTACAGCTACGACAGCCTCATCCGCAATTTCTCCTTCGTGTTCCAGCGGACCTATCTGTTCTCGGACACCATCGCCAATAACATCCGCTTCGGAAAGCCCGATGCCTCCATGGAGGAGGTGCAGGCCGCTGCAAAGAAGGCGCGGTGCTACGACTTTATCATGGCACTGCCGGAGGGCTTTGACACCGTCATCGGCGAGGCAGGCAGCTCGCTTTCCGGCGGCGAGCGCCAGCGCATCTCTATCGCCCGGGCAATTATGAAGGACGCGCCTGTCATCATTCTGGACGAAGCCACTGCCAATGTTGACCCGGAAAACGAAAAGGAGCTCATGGAGGCCATTGCAGAATTGACCCACGATAAGACGGTCATTATGATTGTCCACCGGCTGAAAACCGTGCGCCATGCCGACCAAATTTTTGTTGTCGATCACGGTGAGATCGTTCAGCAGGGCACCCATGACGAGTTGGTTGCTGTTGACGGGCTCTACCGCCGCTTCGTGGTGGAGCGGCAGCAGGCCGCCGGGTGGAAGGTCTGATTTCACTTTGCATATTATTCAACAAAGCCCGTACCAGTTAAACTGATACGGGCTTTGTTATGCTCCGCGTTTATCCGCCCCCCTAACGCTAATAACACAGCGACTGCAAGGAGCAGAGAAGCACCTTGCCGCCTCTCTGTTCCCTCACTTTCTTGCTTATTTTCGGGGATTTTCTTTTTCGTCCAGCAGGTCGGTCATATTCCGCAGGCTGATGCCCAGGGTGGACCCGTTGTGCAGCAGTGCCGAGGTGGCAGGTGGCAGTACACCCGCCACGCCCAGCGCGATCAGCGTCAGGTTGAAGCCCACGATGAAGCGGTAGCTGCCGTGGATACGCTCCATCAGTGCCTCACCGAGCCTGCGCAGCGTTACCAGCGCGAAGAGATCCTCCGAGGCAACGGTGATGTCGGCAATCTCCCGGGCGATGGCCGCGCCGGTGGAGATGGCGATGCCCGTGTCCGCTTCGGAGAGGGCGGGAGAATCGTTGACGCCGTCGCCCACCATGATAACGGTGTGGCCCTTCGCCTTTTCCTGCCGGATAAAGGCGGCCTTGTCCTCCGGCAGCACCTCGGCATACACGGCGTCCACGCCCACCTCGGCGGCCACAGCCTCCGCCGTGCGGCGGTTATCGCCGGTCATCATCACCACATTGGTAAAGCCGCTCTCGTGCAGCGCCCTTACCGCCTCCCGTGCCTCCCGGCGCAGGGGATCGTGGATGCAGATGACCGCCGCCAGCTCCCCGTCTATGCAGAGGTACAGGTGGGAATACGCGGCGGGCAGGGTGTCAAATTTCGCCTGTTCTCCCTCCGGGATGCGGCAGCCCTCGTCCTCAAAGACAAAGTGTGCGCTGCCGATGATGACCTTCTTGCCCTCCACCATGCTGGAGATGCCGTGGGCCACCACATACTGCACCTGCGAATGGTACTCCTCGTGGGTGAGCCTGTGCCGCTTTGCCTCCGCCACCACGGCGTTTGCCATGGAATGGGGGTAATGCTCCTCCAGACAGGCGGCAAGCCGGAGCATTTCCGCCTCATCGTGGCCGCCGAAGGGGATGACCGCCGCCACGGTGGGCGTCGCATAGGTCAGCGTGCCGGTCTTGTCGAACACAATGGTGTCCGCCTTGGCCACCGCCTCCAAAAAGCGTCCGCCCTTGACGGAGATGTGATAGCCGCTGCTCTCCCGCATGGCGGACAGCACCGCAATGGGGATGGCCAGCTTCAGGGCGCAAGAGAAGTCCACCATCAGCACCGCCAGCATTTTCGTCACATTCCGGGTCAGAAGATACGTCAGTGCCGTGCCGCCCAGCGTGTAGGGTACCAGCCTGTCCGCCATCCGGGACGCCTTGTCCTCGGCGGTGGATTTCAGCTTCTCCGACTCCTCGATCATGTGAACCACCCGGTCATACCGCCCGCTGCCGGAGGATTTCTCCACGGAGATGACGCACTCGCCCTCCTCCGCCACCGTCCCGGCATAGACGGGACTGCCGGGGTGCTTCGCCACAGGCATGGACTCGCCGGTGAGGGAGGACTGGTTCACCATGGCCTCGCCCTCCACCACCCGGCCGTCCAGCGGGATCATGCCGCCGGTGCGGATCACGATACGGTCCCCTGGCTTCACATCGGTGATTTTCGTCAGCACCTCGGTGCCGTTTACCTGCTGCCAGACGCTGTCCACCCGCAGGCTCATGGCGGAGGCAAGATCGGCCACGGACTTTTTGTGGGTCCACTCCTCCAGAATTTCGCCCAGATGCAGCATGAACATAACGGAGCCGGCGGTGGCAAAATCGCCCCGTGCCATGGACACCGTAACAGCGGTGGCATCCAGCACGGCGACGGAAAGCCATCCGTGCAGCAGTGCCGAAAGCCCCTCCCGGATGTACTTTACGGAACGGAACACCGCCAGCGCCGTGGTGATGGGCGCAGGCAGGAACAGCTTGGAGATGCATCTGCGCATAACGGCAACTGCCAGCTTGTCCTCAAACTCCCGGTTCAGCGCACGGGAGGTATGCTCCGGCACCAGCTCCATGGCCTCCGCCTTGACGAAGGAGAATACTGCCAGCGCACGGAGTATGCTTCCACGCTCCGCGTCATAGAGCACCACCGCGTCCTGCGTCCGGTCGTAGACCTTGACCGCCTGCACGCCGTCCACCGCCAGCAGATAGTACTCCAGCACATCCGCTTGGGATAAACTCATCCGCCCGCAGCACAGGTGTACCCGCAGCCGCCCCGGTAAATCATGTAGGATCGTGCATTTCATGGATCACTCCGCCTTGCTTTCCTCCGCAGAAGCGTCCTCCACTACAGCGGCGGCCTCCGCCTCTGCGCGGCGCTCGTTGATGGCCTTGGCTTCTGCGTAGATGTCATCCGCGCCCTCCCGCACGGCGGTGACCGTTTTCATCACATCCTCCTTGGCACGCAGCGCGGCAGCAGTGGTGTGGGCGTAGACCTTCTTGGCGTCCTTGCTGCCCAGCAGCTTGATACCCGCCGTGCCGAACAGCACGCCTGCTGCAAACAAACCGATTTTTTTCATAATGATTGTCCTCCTATATAAAATATATATGTCAAACCGATGGCCGCGATGGCGGCATCGGAATGATCTTACTGTTTCTTCTTCCCGAAATGGAAAAAGCCTTTCTTCTCGTAGACTGCGGTGCTGATCTCTCCCGCCGTGTAGCCGATGTCATCGCCGCCTTATTTTCTTCCCAGCAGCAATGTTGAGCCGCGAAGCATC
>OMBD01000107.1_pt1 | contig 31387 bp, 38 predicted proteins | sample 1644811 | NCBI WGS metagenome assembly OMBD01 (sample SAMEA103958128, study PRJEB25191) | human gut metagenome | reverse complement strand
GCAGAATGCAGAGCCGTTCTAAGTACGGTGCAAAGAAGCCAAAGGCTGCTAAGAAATAAGCCTTATTTTAATGGATAACAATAGTTTATATACCTATATATATAATTATAAATATATATTATTACATACATAAGTATGTATATAGTTATTTAATTATGTACATATATATGTATGTATATTGTAATAATGAACATAGTAACTAAATTGCTTTTTTGTTACTATGTACTTTGTTATAATGTATATGATTAATCCAGATTAATAAATCAATACTTTTTCCCCATTTGTTTTCATACTTGGATATTATTGTATATATTTGCTGATGCAAGGTATGTTTTTGTAGGTACAAAAAACCTTGCGACAGCCGAGCTGTCGGTTGATGTTCGTTACACTCACATACGCTGTATATATGAAAGAGAATCGAAATATAAGCATAAAGATCCGCTTGACGGAAGCAGAAAAAGAACAGCTTCTTCAGCGTTCAAAGGAAGAGGGAAAGTCCCTTTCTTCCTTTATCAGAGAGTCAGCCTTGAAAGGCAGAAGCATATCGAAAACTGATGTGCAAATGATATATGAACTCCGTAAAATCGGAGCCAATATTAATCAACTTGCCAAACATATCAATACGCTTCCGTCTGATAAAAATATATTGTATTCATTGAGTCGGATTAATCAGTACCTTTCAGATGTGGAAACCATTAACCGGAAACTATTATGATAGCCGAGATACAGCCCTCTTTTTCATCCCACCTTTCCATGAGCCGGAAAATCGAATACCAGCTTTCCAAGGTCAAGGAAGGAAACGGCAAAGTGCTTTGCACCTCCACCGGTGACGAGCTGGCCGCTATGCCTGCCTACATGAAACTCATCTCCCAGTTGAATGACCGGGTGAAACTACCTTATGCGGAATTTATTCTGAGCCTTTATCCGGGTGAAAACCTTTCCGATGAACGGTGGCTTTCCCTTACGGAAGAATACATCGAGAGGATGGGGTACGGTAAATCCTGTTATGCCGTTGTTCTGAATACAGATAAGGCACACAGTCATGTGCATGTGTTATTGACCACTATTGATGAAGAAGGCAAGAGCATCCCGTCAGGGAATAATTACAGCCGTTCCGAAAAGATTTCAAGGGAGTTGGAGCAGAAATACGGCCTGTTACTTTTGGAAAGGGAAGGAGGCAAGAAAACCACATTGGGGGAGTCACAATACCGTAGCTATTATTTTGACACTGCTTTGAAAAAAGCCATGCGTAGTTATAATTACAAGGATAAGTTATCGGTTGTTTTGGAGCGGTCCGATACATACCGGTCTTTGGATAAGCCCTTGCAGGAAATAAAACTGGCCAATGAAGAATGGCGTGTTCTGTTGGGTGATGAAAGTTATGACAACCTTTTCGTATTGCTGGAAAAAGGAAGTTTCTTCAAACCCTTGTTTAAAGATGAACTGTTGCAACAGCTTGACCGTATTTATGCTTTTTCCGAAAGTACGTCTGATTTCAGGAGGAACCTGGAACAAGAAGGATTGTATATGCGCTTGGTTACAAAGAAAGACAAATCTTATTATGTCTATGGTATCAGGAATTCTGGATTTTACCTGAAGGATACTTCGCTTCCACAGAAATTCCGCTTTGGTAATATTCGTTTTGATGGTCGTGGTATGACTGCCGATGAGCAGAAGCATTATCTCTATGACCATGTGTTTAAGGCATTAAACGCTTCTTCTGGCTATGAGGATTTTAAGAAAAGGTTGGCGGAAGAATCGATCCGTGTGACGGAACATGTAAACAGCAAAGGCGCATACGGGATTTCTTTTTATATGGAAAACGTGGAAAATGCTCATGTCTTTAAAGGTGCGGATCTTTCTCGTAAGCTCACTTATCTGAATATCCAAAGGCATTTCGATGGTGTGGCTGTCGGTCTTTCACCGCATATAGATAGGGTAGGGGAGTTCAGCGAACGGGTGGATCGTGAGGCTTTCTATATGCAGGTTGGAGGTGTTACATCCATTCCGGAGCTTGACATCACTGATAGCGGCAAGAAGTCACATGAGGATGATTTCATGCCGTCCAAAAAGAAACGGAAGAGAAAGAGTGGTCCCGATTTCTCTTTATGATGAATATTAATTTAATACATTTTCTTTATGAATTATCAGACTGTTTTACAGAATTATCATCCCACCGAACAGGGGGATTTCATGTTGAAATATGAGATTGATGGCAAGGGATATGTTATTTACTCACCAGAAAAAGGTTCGTTCTCTTGTATCGAATTGCATGGCTTTTCCGAGCTTACTCCTTGGCAATTGGCATTTGTTCTTTCGTTGGATATGCAGCAGATGAAAGAACAGGATGAGTTTTCTCTCTCCGTATGTTGCAAGCGGGAAAAGCTCTTGTCTTATCTCTTTGATGTGGAGGAAAGCGAAGCTGCATTGAAGACAAAGCATGTGTCTGGGTGGCAAGGCTATCTGATGATGGATATACACAAACCTGATAAGGTGCGGAACGTGTTCCAGTTTCATCCGGAAACGAAAGAATCCCGTTGGGTTTTTGATAACCGTTTATGTGTTGCTTTCCTACGGGAGAAAGAGAAAGGAAAGCTTATCCATCTCTGTTGGAGTCCTTCTGTCTTTGCTGCCATCGACAGGGGAGGAGAGCGTACTGCACCGGCTTATCTGTTGGCTTCTGATGCTGTCTTGTTACATGGATATGCCATGAAAAAGATTGCGGAGTGTTTTGCCGGTACACCGGCTGAAGAACGTGTTATCGGTATCCATGTGGGGGATAATGTCTATGAAGCCTTGTCTTTTGTGTGCTATTACGCCCGTAACGTGCAGGATGAATATGTGGTTATCCCTGAGAGAAAAGATGGAATGGTGATTCTTGAAACCCCGAAATGGAATCCGATACGCCAGGCCAACTTTGTGGCTTCACTGAACAAGATGGCTGTTGACCAGGCGAAGAAACGCTATCCGGAAATGGAGGTTCCGAATGAACGGCCATTTACCTGTCTCTCTTTTGCTCGGAAATCTTTTGTTTATTTCCCGGATCTGAAGGTGTATCAGGAGGTATTCTTGAAGCTGTATTTGGGTTTGGTGAGGTTACAAGATGTGCATTTGTTATAAAAAGAGTTATATACTGCTTTTTTAAAGTAAAAAGTTGATACAATTATTTTGGTTAGTTGTTAAAATAAGTCCATTTTTATTTATTTTCCACCATTTGACCTACTATACGCAAATCACTGTACTATAGTGTATTTTGGCAAATTTTCTCTCCAAATAATTTGCATCGTTGCGCACCTGAACCGGAACTCGTCCGGATGTCCGAAGACATCAGGGAGCGTGACGATGCGATTGCCGAGGTTGTGCCAACGTTTTGACACAACCTCCTTTGTTAGAGTTCTTTTATTATTTGCATTGGAAGATTAGTATATTCCGCTATTTTTTCTAAAGCTACATTGTCTTTTTTCATTTTTGATGCAATTTTGATAGTAGAATATCCATAAGAAGGAGTCTGGAATAGTATGTTTGCAAGATATTTGATTGCTTTTATCATTCTTTCCCTGTCTTGTTCATTGTTTAAATTGATTCCGCTAAATTCCGACAATTCACAATGAAGAATCATATAGTAAATACCTCCTATAATTAAGGCTGATATGGCAACAATATCTATTTCCGTTTCAGCAAATGCATCTGCAAATTTCTTGCATAATGGAAGCGTATGCAATTCTCTTAACTTAGCGGTTCTAATGCTGTTTTTGTCTTTTGTTGCAATTTCCCATCTTAATAGCTCCTGCATAATCTTGTTGTTCCATAAGGAATTTAGAAGATTGCATAAGACATTTTCATATTGAATATTGATATTGCTGTCTAGGCTGGATTCTTTAATAATATCACTGAACCAATAATCGAAAATCTTTACATACTCACTAATAAAGGCATCAAGATCTTTATATCGTTTATAGAATTGAATTGGCTCTATTTCAGCCTTTTGCATTATTCCGGTTGCTGTGAGATTACCGAATCCACCCTCTCTTATTAAAACGGTAGCCGCATCAAGAATGGCTTCTTCTATATCTTTACTATTCCTTCTTTTCCTCCTTTGTTCCATGTTTATTTAATAGGTATAATTTTGTTTATTTCCTCCAGAGCATTAACAAGGGAATCAAGATGTTCTTTCTCATGAGTAGAAAGAACGCTTACTCTTAGTCTTGCTTCCTTAGTTCGCACGGCAGGATATACAATTGCGATGGTAAATATACCTCTTTCTTGTAACATTTTCGCAATTTGATAAACTTTTTTATTATCCCTTACCATTATAGGAAAAATGGGACTGACTGATTTACCTATATCGAAGCCTCTTTTCGTCAGTTCTTTTCTGAGATAGTTGGTGTTATTCCATAATTTTTGTCTGATTTCAGGCTTTGTTTTTATTAACTCCAGTGCTTTCAATACGGAGGCAGTTACTTGTGGAGTAAGAGCCGCAGAGAATACATTACTGTCTGCATAAAAACGGAGATATTGTATGAGTTTTTTTGAAGCTGCGACAAATCCTCCAACACCCCCAAAAGATTTGCTGAATGTGCCAGTTATAATATCAACTTGTTCTAAGCAGTTAAAATGCTCGACTGTTCCTTTTCCGTTTTCTCCCATGACTCCTATTCCGTGTGCATCATCTACCATCAACATTGCATCATATGTTTTACATAAGGCAATGATTTCCGGTAGCATTGAAAGATCACCGTCTTGCGAATATACTCCGTCAATAATAACTAATTTCGTTTGATATTTGTCCCTTACTTCTTTTAATGTTTTTTCAAGATATTCCAAATCATTATGCCCTATTCGTTTGATATTGGTTTCGTGTAATCCGGCTAATGTACTTGTATGTATGAACGGATCTGTAAGTGCTATGTCGTTTTTTCCTAATAATGCTCTTAATACTCCTGCATTTGCACCAAACCCAGATGAGAATAATAATGCATCTTCCTGTCCTACGAAATTTGCAATTTCTTCTTCCAGTTGTTTATGGATATCCAAATACCCTCCAATTACTTGTGCGGCACAGGCTCCTGTTCCATATTTTTTTAGGGCTTCAATTCCTGACTGTATGGTTTCTTCTCTTTGCGACATACCTAAATAGTCATTGGCTATGAAACTTACGATAGGTTTATCGTATCCTTCAATGTTCATGGTGGCTCCAATACCTGTGTGCGATGCAATCCAATAACTTTTGCATCCAAAGTCGTTAAGCTGGTTAATATACATTTGAAAGTCTTCAGCTCTTTCAATAGCGCTTTTCTCATAAGATAGTTCAAAGTCTTTCAGTGAGTAAATTTTCTTTTCCATAGTTTAATATAATATATATTGTATTGCAAAGATACAATTTATATGTTAAAAATAGGTTTTTAGCATATAAATATTGCTTTTTATTTGGGTGTATACAATGTCTATTGTATATTTGCGGTGGGTTATAAATTAAATATTAACAATGAATAGTTGGTTTTTTAATCATAAAATGATTAGTATATATTTCTTGTTTCTATTATTATTTTCATCTTGTAAAAGTGAGTTTGAAAAAGAATATAGTTTATTAAAAGGTAGCCATATAGCTTTTCCTAATACATTATCTATGACTTTTGAAGGGAAAGATACTATTGTAAACGAGCTTTTTAATAGTCAATATAAATTGGTTGTTTATAAAGATTCGATGTCATGTACCCCATGTTATATAGAAACTTTATCAAAGTGGAACCGAATTTTAAATAAATACAATAAAGATGTATTGGCTATTTTTTTCATATTATCACCATCAGAAGAAGAAGAGGATTTTAGATTATTATTAAGATATAGTGATTTCAAATATCCTGTTTTAATAGATAATGAACAGATGTTTCTAAAATTGAATAAGCAAATACCTAATAATAAGAAACTTCATACATTTCTTTTAAATTCGAATAATGATGTCATATTTATAGGAAATCCTTTAGAAAACGGGAGGATAGAAGATTTATTTGAGAAACAAATTCAATGATTAATTATATGTTTAACTAAAAAGATTTTTTATGAAAAAAGTTGTAGTTTTTTGTTCGATGCTATTATTATTTGCATCAAGTATGTGCCTTTCGTCTTGTAGTAATGATGAAAATTTGGAGGTTTTGAAAGAAAATCAGAAAGAACAAATTACAGGACTTACTCAATCATCTAAAACTTTTAAGAATAATCTGATAGATGTTTTGGGAAATCAGCAAACAAGAAGTAGGATTCAATTATCTTCTGAACAATTAGAATCATTGTATTCTACTTCAAAGGATGTTCTTGTAGAATTTGGTTTCAGTACCGAAGAATTAGCTTCGTATTCTGATAATCATCAGGCAGTGATTCTTATGGCGTCTGTTATTGTTGGTATGTATGAAAGCAATCCAACAATGCCTCTTTCTGATGATAATGATCCTACTTGTTGGAGTAAAGAAAAAGCATTTGAATGTTTTAAAACAACTTTGGAAAATTGGTTAGCCCTTCCAATTATAGAGGAAATTTTTAATGTAACAAATGCTTATCGTTGTTTAACAAAGAAAATTTTGAAAGAAGCATTAGAACAAGGTGCTAAAAAAATTCCCGGTGTTTCTATTGTTTCTATAATTTATGACTATTCAAGATGTATGGGATGGTTTTAATAAATGGAAATATAGGCTGTTTCAAAATAGAATGGCAAAAGTAAGAATATTATAGATTGAAACTTAGGAATAAAAAATCTCCTGCTTTAGCCCTTATTTATTTCAATTATTGTAGGACTAAAAAACAGGAGATTTTTATGTTGTAATTTATAGGTTACTAAGTAGACCTTTATTTTGAGATAGCCTCTTTTATTTTAAAAGAATGACTGTAAATATAAAATTTGTGATTTATGCTCTAATAATAATATTGGGAACATTAGGGTTGCTTGATGATGATAACTTGAGTGGGGAAAATATTTTTTATTCATTATTAAAATGGGTTTCTTTTATATTGTTTTTTATGATTTTAATAAACTATAAATATATTTGGAAATATGCCAGTATTTTAAAAGTAAATATATTCATTTGTATATTTTTCTTGCTATCATGTTTCTTTTATGTATTGTCGTTTGTTGGAAAATTATGTAACCTTATTTAGATAAAGAAGGAAGTTTTTCTTCCTTCTTTATCAAGAACATAGCAACCTTTATTTAAAGGTCCTATTTGAAAGCAAGTATAAAGATTCCTTTTATTTTGTATATATAGTTATATTGCTATTTTTAGTCGATGACTACATTAGCAGAAGACTTTTTATGGTTGTTCGTATTTATTTAGGTAATTCAAAGCCGCTTCTTGAATGACATCTTTAAGGGTTACCCCTTTGCGTATTGCCAGCGTTTTCAGGCGTGTGTGAATACTCTGATTTATCACAAAGTTGCAGTGTACCGCCTTTTCCTTTTTAGGCTGTCCCGGTTCCTGAAACGGTGCGGTCGGTTGTATCAGGCTGTCAAGACCGCCTGTCATCCCGGCCGCTATGCTGTTTTTCAAATCTTTCTTATTTGCCATAGTTTAGTTCATCTTTTCCGTTAGTAACTCGTTGCAGACCTTCTCGTAATCTTCCACTCCGGCTGATTTAGGTGCATAGTGGAATATGTCTTGTCCTTGTGTCGGCGCTTCGGCAAGCGCAATGGCGTTGCGTATGTGTGTGTTGAATACCTTTCCCTGAAAGGTTTCCTGCACCAGTTCCGATACGCTCTTGTTCGGGTTCTTTCTTCCGTCATACTGAGTTATCAGTACTCCGGCAATTTTCAGATCAGTGTTAAGACGCTGCTGTACCTTGCTTACGATCTGCATCAGCTTAGCCATACCTCGCATGGTGAGATATGGCGCCTGTACCGGGATGATTAGCTGATCCGAAGCGGTCAGCGCATTTAAGGTCAGCAATGACAATGACGGGGGCAGTCTATCAGGATATAGTCGTACTTTTCCTTGCTCTCTTTGATAAGGTGCGCAAGGAGAAGTTCACGCCCTGCCTCGTTTATCAGTTCCGTTTCGACCGCTAACAAGTCCAGACACGAAGGCACTACACTCATACCGTCCTTGTGCTGGTATATCGGCAGTGGATATTCGCCTTTCATCGCTCCGTAAATCGTTTGGGGCAGTTCGGCCGACAAGCCCAGCGATTCGGTCAGGTTTGCCTGTCCGTCAAGGTCGATTAACAGCACCTTGTAACCTTTCTGCTGCAAAGCCGTCCCCCAAGTTAATGGTGGTCGTGGTCTTGCCTACACCGCCCTTGTGGTCAGAATACATAAAACAATTGCTTTCCTCATAAATACTTGTATTTTAATTTCCTGATGTTTCTTTCTGCAAAAAGAATGATAAATACTAAAAGTAGTATGTACTAATATACTAATCTTAGTGCTTCGTTTTTGAATCGGATAGAATATTATGATAATTCTCCCCCTTGTCTTTTGCAGTAAGCGGTTAAATCATCGACTGCATCTTCAATAGAAAACAGGTGTCCTACTTCATATCCCTTGTCGAGAAAGTCAATTCCTTTCCAACTTCTGAGATAATTGAATGATTCTGGCAACATGAGTTTGGGTTTCTTAGCAAACTCGGATATACAAATCACGATGTATTCTATCTTGTCTTTAATATCTTTTTCCATAAATTTTTTGATACTCCATTCTTTCATTGCCAAATGTAGTATTTACTACCGTAAGTATTTTAGTCTTTTTCCTGATTGAAATATTCTTCTGCGGCTGCCTTTAAATCCATACTGATAAGTTCCCACGCATAGCCCCTGTAACAGTCTATCCCTTCAGGGCATTCTTTGACATCAAAGATTCTTTCAAATCCGGCTTTTATATCGTTTTTCGTAAAGCTCCATTCATCACGCATCATCGCCCATTCTATCATTTCTTTCAGGCTGTACGTGTTGTTGAGTTCGTAAATGTCCCAAAAGTCTTTTTGTCTGGGTTCCTCCTGAGTGATTGCCTTGATTTTCATTGCCGCAATCTCTCTTATGTCCGCAAGCCTGATGCCGTCCGTTTGTTTTACGGGGAAGATAAAGTTTTCCGTATAGAAGAAGTCAGCTTTGATGCAATCTGCCGGAGATTCACCGATGCGGACAGAATAACCCAAAGCAGGCTGGTCTAAGCTGTCTAAGTTTTCTGAATATGGGAAGTTTTCTTGCAAGAAAACTTTCATGGCGGTGGTATTCATGCTTCCGTAGTCTATGGCTGTAAACAAATCTATATCTATGGAGCGTCTGTGTCCTAATTGTAGGCTTAGACACGTTCCACCAACCAAGTTGAAGTCTTTGAATATATCAGATTGCATAATCGTTTTCAGGCAACGGATTAACCGGGGCGATACGGTTTCATTATGAAGTTTCATTGTACAAATTCTTTAAAATTTCTTTCTCTTGTTTCTTTTTTCCATTTACTGTGTGTTCCCTGTAATACAGCCTGTATTGTTTCTTTGCCGTAAAACCTTATGCCTTCTCCTATTTCCTGACTGTTTCCATATTCAAATATGCGCTGAATGACCCATTCCTTGTTTTTAATCCAGTTGATTTTTTCTATTTTCGTGTCCCAAAATAATGCCATGCTGAATTTTGACAAGTCCGGGTGTCTTGTCTGTTCTTTTTCTGTCAGGTAGGCATAGACTTCATAATTGGCTTGTATCTTGTAGAAATAGCCTTCAATACTTATTCCCAATGCTTTTTCTATGGCGATGGATTGCTGAATCGTGAAATCCCTTGTGCCTTTGATTAGCTCACTGATTCTTTGCGGATAGACACCTGCCTTGATGGATAGTTGCTTTTGGGTTATTTTTGCCTTTCTCAAAATATGCTCCAGAACTTTTCCTGCTGGTGTCTTTTCTGATTTGATATATTCCTCATACATGCCTGCTGTATTTTATATGTTCAAGTACAAAAATACATTTGTTTTTGCAAATAACCAAATTTGGTTATCGCCTTTGCAGACCTCCTTCAGTCTTTTCAGAAATATCTTTCAAAAAGATTATCTTTCTGAAAGATATTTCGATGTATCGTTTTTGATGTCTGTTGTACTATAAAAACAGCTTGCTGTGGCTCGATTTGATAAAACTGCTGTCGGTTGTTTTGACAAATCGGGGTATTAGGCTCCCCTTTCCTCGAAAGGTGCGGCAGTCTTTATGTCTTTTCGTATGATGTACCGATTTTTTTTCTTTGATTTTTTCAGTATATTTGTAATACAAACCAATGGGATGGTCATAAACGAAAAAAAACGTTCTTGATGAACGGGTATATCCTTGACTTGGTTACGTGTTTTGATAACAGAGGCTTTACCAAGCATTACGATACAAAGGTACGGCAGGGAAATCGGTCACTCACCCGATAGAGACGGTATTTGAGGTGGCGATCTATAAATTGGGGCTGGAGAACTTGTATTATCCGGTAGCCGGTGAAGATGGCCGTACATCTTATAACTTCGTGCAGATCTTGAAACGATTTGATATTGTTACCGACTTCGAGACAAAGAAATCGACGAAAAGGCTGTATTCGGCGATGATAAGCCCGGAGATTAAAGACTTCATGTTTTCGCTCTATAACCTCTTGGAACTTCAGGATTATCGAAACTTACCCAGCCGTTATCGTTATTTTTACTTGGAGCTATCCAAGATGATTTACCTGATCAAGTATAAGGTCAAGAATAACGAAACTCCTTTCTATGTGCTGACAGTCGATCAGTTGGCTAAGAGGTTGGGGATAGAAATAGCTGAACCCAAATATCGGAAAAAGAAAATCGTCTCGATACTTACGAAAATGAACGGCTACCTGAAATATACCAATTTCAACTTTTCCTTTATCAAAGGTGAGCATGATAGATAGGCTTATACCGTTTTGTTCTCGTTTCCCCAAGATACGTTGTGTTATTTCGATGAAGGACATTATAAGAGTCTGCTTAGGTTATATGTGGAGCTAGTTTATCCTGAGATAGAGTTGGAATCTAGAGGAAAGAAAGTGAAAGAACTGGAGAATGATAAGGAACTGTATGGCGAATTCTTTCAGTGGAAAATATCGAGAAGAAAAAGCAGTTATATATAAATGATTTTGTGGCTGTTTTCGGCAGGTTTCCCGAAGGGTGGACACCAAAGAGGCAGCAGGAAGTTCCTGAATTGGAAAAATTCATTTCTTCAAAGATTGGTGCTGATAGAAAGTCCTCAACTGTGTAAAATCGTCCACTTTTTACGTTTTTTTGCTGTCTTAGTTGTGTAAAAGTGTCCCGTCTTCTGATTCCAGATGTATGTAGGTATCCGCATTGCCCTTTTTAGTTGTGTATAGATGTCCTGTTCTTTGCTTTTGGCTGTATGTAACCATCCCTGCTTCCTGCTCCAGTTATTGATAGGTGTGTGAAAGTATCCACTCTTTTCAAGAAAGGAGTAATAGGGAGGTAAGTCAGTACATGATTGTTATATGGCCGAATAAAGAAACGGGATTTTCTAAAAAAGCCTGATAGCTGTATAAAATGATCCACCATATTACATAAATACACCTAAATCCCTAATTTATATTCCCCAGAAAACTACAAAGAAATGACCGGGAAAATGAATTTTCCCTTCACACGCTCTATACTTACTTCCGGAAAATATTTTCCGGAAGTAAGTATAGAATTTTAGGTTTTTAATATGTCTGGAAGGGTGTCTTGTTCTTTTATGCCAAACTTATTTTTTTAGGGCGTTCCCTTTCGGTCGGGCTATCCGTTGCAAGTCCTCGTTACCCTTCGGGCTTTTCCCTGCTATCCCTAACGCTTTATGCTCCGGCTATGCCGGAAGAGAGGTATGATGATTTTTTCCTGAACTGATAGGAACATTGCGAAGGTAGGCGGGGGCGGAACGTCCGATATTGAAAAGCCAAATCTCCAGCCTTCCCTTTGGGAAGGTAGTATTTACCAGTTCAATCCCGTCCTTATATCCGTCTTTCCCGCTTTCTCTTCAATGCATTGTTCCCAATCAGTTGAGGAAAAATTTATGGTTGGGGCGACAAGCGATGTTTGCGAGTATTAATCTTTTAATTTTGGGCAGTATGGGAACAAAGAGAACCGTATTTGAAGTGAATGACGTTTATCGGGTGATGGAAAACAGCGAGTTGATTTATACTTTGACGAACAGTGAGAAACTGAAACGTGAAGAGTATAAGTATGAACAGATGGAAATGGACGGGCTGTATCTGTCGGATGTATTGGAAACGCTGACACCCAACCGTAAAAAAGTAGCTTATGCAGCGATTGAACTGTATAAACGGTTGAAAGAAGGACAAATAGAAAGACCTGCTCTTTTAGATAGTAATAATGTTTATAAGGTGATGTATCCTGTTTTGTGCGATATTTCCACTGAAGAAGTGTGGGTGTTATTGTTGAACAGTTCTTCCAAGCTTATCCGTAAAGTCCGTATCTCATGCGGTGGGCTAAATACTGCTCTTGTAGATGTACGTGTTGCCATGAGGCAGGCATTGTATTATAACGCCGTATCTTTTATCATGGTGCATAACCACCCGTCAGGAGCACGCAAGCCCAGCAGTGCGGATGACCGCTTGACGGAAGCGGTGAAAAAAGCCGCTGAAACATTGGATATCCGTTTGGTTGACCATGTGATTGTGGCAGGCAATAACTATTATAGCTATGCGGACGAGGGCAAATTGTAAAAGAGGCAAAAGGTGGACGGGAGAAATCCCGTCTGCCCGGCATTTCTGCTTTGGAGTTCTTTTTTGGCAGTCACCCCAAAAAAGAACCAAAAAAATGCTTTCCTGGCTATCGGGTACGATAGTCTGCAATAAGCTGAATAGAGGCCTTTCGGAATATACGTTTTCTATTCACTTTTGTTTTCGGATTTTAGCGCAATGCCATTTCTTCGTAACAAACGATATACCGTTCCGCTGCTACCTATATTTAATATTTTCTGTATCTCTCTGACTGGTGTTCCTGATTCGTAGAGCTGGATGCAGCTTTTCTGTTTGGCGATGTTGTTTTTGTTGATAAGCGTTTTCCTGCCGAATTTGACGCCTTTTTCCTTGGCGATTCTTCTGCCTTCTTGTGTTCTCTCATAGATAAGGTCACGCTCAAATTGGGCGAAGGCACCGAGAATGTTGGCCATCAATTGGCCGGTTGCGCCTTCCGTGCTGATGCTGTCTTGCAGCGAGGTGAATAATATGCCTTTATTCTTAAAGTCCTCCAACAGTGTAAGAATGTTTTTCAGAGAACGTCCGAGCCGATCCAGTTTATATACGACAAGCGTATCACCTTCCCGGAGGAAGTTCAGACAAGCATCCAATTCCGGACGGTTTTGTTGGCGGCCGGTCATTTTTTCCGAGAAAATTTTCTCACATCCGGCAGCTCTTAACGCTTCCAGTTGCATATCCAAATGTTGTTCCCTAGTGGAAACACGTGCATATCCAATTTTCATTTTGTATTGTTTTAGTTGGTTAATGAAGGTTTAATTCTTCATTCTCTCTAATATGAAGACATTAAATCTTCATATTCTTCACGGCTGTATTGGTTGAACCCCTTTTGCTTCATTGCCAAAAGAAGCCTTTCCAATTCTCCGATGGTCACTATTTGTTTACCGATAACGGTAAACTGTTCCCATTCTCCCTTTTCGTTGAGCAGGTATTCCCGGTGTACAAAACAATAGAGAGAACCGTCAATGTCATTTCGTTTCTGCCATTGATGCAGGTGCTTCAAACTGGTGAAACTACCGGTAACAGTACGTGGGATGGAAACCAATACGTCGATTTCCATCTTGAATTTTATATTCTCTTCCGCTTCTCGCATGGTAAGGAGCTAATTTGGGGCTATTTAAGAATTAATGAATTTATTGACTCTTTGAAATCTCATAAGCAATAGCACTCGGAAATTCTTCTCCTTGTAAATATCCAATTACAGCTTCCTTATCCATTTGTTCCAATAATTTTCTTGTATTTTCCATTGCTTGTTTTCGTCTGCTGTTCAGGGAATCCTCCTGTAAATTAAAGACGCGGATGGTTTCTGTTGCTTCTCTATCATTCCTATCTGCTGGTTCGATAACGCCATTTGTTGAAAAAATAAAACGATTTTCCATATTCTCTGTTACAGGATTGAGAATACAGTTATATTTTTTCAACCGTTTGTTATAATCGTTTTTATTGACTGTCTTATCCTTAAAATCAGCTCCAAATTTGGAATCATGTACCGCTGCAATCATATTTTGCCAATCAAATGTTTGGCGTGGGTCAATATCTCTTTTTATGAAATGATCAATGTGATAGTTGTCATCAAGTTTTATCTCTGTATAGCCACATAAGTAATTTTGGTCATCCATACATTGAAACAGGCAATCTTCATATATAGACCGATTCTGTTCTGTATGAATGTCTTCCCATTTATTGGAAGAAGTTTTACGTTTGAGTTTGGTCAGGGAGGAAGGTTCCCCTGATTTATTTTTTTTTTCATCGTTCTTTTTTCTTACAGATTCCAGTTTTAAATTAACCATATCAGGATCTAATTTACCTAATTGCTTGCCTAATTCTTCAAATATTTCTTGAAAAGTAGTAGAATCGTTTTCTTTTAACGCCTTATATGCCTTATTTATTTGTTCTTTTACTTTCAAGTTTCTTGCCATTGAAATGGAAAAGTAGTTGGCTAATACTTCATTTACTAGTTTTCCATAAGGGTTGAATGATGTATGATTCAGATTGCCGTTATCTAGTATGAAAATCTGTCGAGGAGTAAGGTCAGAAAGTACATGGGGTGAATGGCTTGACAAGAAGAATTGACAATTAGGAAAAATCGTTCGTAATTTATCAATAATTTCCATTTGCCATTTAGGGTGTAAATGCAAATCAACTTCATCAATGAATACAATACCTTCTCCCTGTAGTGGGTAGTCACTGTTTGGATTGGCCATAGCGAACCTTCGTGCAAGATCGCATACTAAAGCCAAATAACATTTTTCTCCTTGTGATAATTGGTTGAATTCAATGATTTCAGAATCTTTTTGAATAACATATCTTTGAGGATTACGACGAACACGAAGATCACTGAAATCAGGGAAAAATCTTTTGATGGCTTCTCTGATTGCAGAAAGTTTTTTGTCCTGATAACTTCTGTTGTCACGTATGTGTTCATTCTCGTTATCTTCTTGTTTTCTGTACCATTCAAAAAAAGAACGAAATTCAGTATTCCCTTTTAGTGCGTTTTCATAGGTGTCCCAAATCTCAGGTTCTTTTCCTCCTCTTTTCAGATGAGCTGGTGCATTGTTAATGGCTCGGTTTACTGGATAATACATGATTATAGGTATGTTTCCCCCCTGAGTTACACAGTGATGTATCTCATTGATATATTCCATCATATCCCGGAGTTCGGTTTTTCCGTTATCAACCTTACTTTTAGCATAAGATTTAGAACGATATAAAATCCATTCACCGGAATTTCTCACTTTGATAGAAATTGAACATCCACCTTTCGAATTGTTTTTTATATCTGATTCTGAGATAAGCGTACCGGATGATTTTGGATTTCTGATTCTGGCTAAAAGCCAAGACATTACAAGGGAGAAGGAATCTAATACGCTTGTCTTACCAGATCCGTTGACACCGACGAACAGATTTATATGCTCGTCCAATGTAGGTATTTCTAAATATTCTATACCCCTGAAATTTTCTATTTTTATTGATTCTATTATCATAATCGATTCTTTATTTCTTTAACAAAGAAAGCGAAAATCTTTGGAATAACCGACAAAAGAAGGCTTAAAGTCGCCAAAAAGCTTAATTACAAAGCCTTTACAGTGTCAAACGAAGCCAGCCGTAAAAATTGGGAAACGCAAAGGAAAGCGGTTTTATGAAGCAGAAAGGTTTTCAAAGCGTTACCCGAAACAAAACGCATTTTTAACACCTGCGGCGTCGATTGCGGCATTCTGCGGAGATTTGCTTGTCAAGGCTTAACTCGTAATTAGTTTTGCAATCAAAAAAAACGAGGGCAAGTAGCACACTCTTGCCCTCGTTAAAACTCACTTTTCTTTTCGCACACCTTTAAACGGTGTACCATCTTGTTTGACATTCATGAAACGCCCTGTATCTTTATCCCGTTTTACCCATTGCTCTGTTTTGGGATTATAAACTTGTGAGCGATTTCTTACTGCACCATTGCGATGTCCGTCTCCTGACGGTGGATTTGTTGCCATATTTAACCTCCTATATTTTGTTCTTGAATTAAATAGCCAAGAACACGCTGTTATATTTACAGAAAAAATGATTAGTTTAATCAACAGGATATTTATCAATGCTGACTAATCTATCGTTGTTTTGTCAAATTATACCCATCTGCATCGTTTTCACTTTTATCATAGGCATTGTCAATATACTTTTGAGGATTGGACAAGAATTCATCTTCTTCTATAAAAGCAATATAAGATCCTGTCAATGCATTTACACATTTACATTGATTACAAGCATATACCTTGGGATTCTGATTATATCGATTATTGTTAATAATGTCATAAACCTTTGAATCATAGTAATTAGTAACCGAACATCCATCTGAGTTAGTTGTGGTGTATTTAAACCAGTCATAGCCCCCATTTACTTTCATTATAACACCAACAACGCCATTGGTATGTGACGTTCTATTTTTTCTTTTTATATTTTTAAGGCAATACTCAACCTCCCAATCTATCCACTTGCTTTCTTTTATATGTGGAGAAATAACAACAATCGTTACAGATGTGTCATACATCATATCCTTCAGATTCTTCTTTATATTTTCTGTAGATGTATCTGTTAAGTCTGGAGAATCACTTGTTTCGCCCTTATAGTAACTTGCATCATCTCCCAATGCTTTTATTATTCTATCGCGAAGATTCTGCGCTTCACTATATTTATAAGAAATAAATGTTTTATGTGCCATAACTATTTTACTTTTTTTATCAACTCTATTACTATTTCTATCACCTCGTCTAGCGCTTTAGTATTATCACCCAAAGATACAATATCATGTCGATAAATATCAAACGTATGGTCATCTTGTTTTTCTTTCAACAACTCATTCCATAGCACTTCTGATATATATCCTGTTCTACCAATTGGTATTAAGAAATTACCTTGTTTCTTTGATATTTCATATTCAGACCTCATTCCATTAGATAAAACAGTAGTTTCACCCTCTTTCTTATTACCCAACAAGAAAATTGATATACCACTATAAGATATCATGTCTTGCCTATAAATTTCCCACATTTCTTTTGCATCGTCACCTTGTGGAAAAGGTCTTAGGATTAATTGGTCTGTAAGTGATTTTTTTTGTTTATGATATATTTCATAAAGAGCACCACTTATTACTGCACTGCCAACCCCCAAGCCATACCCTGAAACTATTTTATATCCTTCACAAATTAAACGACCACTTAATTTGCTTATAAATTTTTCGTAGGCTTCTTTACCATTAGGCTTATATTCCGCTGCGGCCCCAGATATGTACACAGTTCGACTATTGTATCTTCTTCTTATACTTTGTAATATTTCTGTTATCTCTGAGTACTCTTTAATAAGTACGGTTTTGATATTAAAGCGTTTCAGATCATCTATAAAATACGATAATTTCCTTTTTTCATATTCAACTTGATTTCTGTCAGGATAATCAGTATCAGAAATATCTTTTAAGAAGCAATAGTGTCCTCTCATATTTCCCTTTAAATGCGTTCTTAAATGAGTACATATATAAGAAAAATTAGGATCAGTAAAACTAAAGCCAATGAACAAAAATGTTTTTGTCATTAGATCTCCTGCTAATGCATTTATAAAAGGAGTTTTTTGATGATAATATGACTCGTAATCATCACGAATCAAAACAGATTCTTCTGGACGATCTACATCTCCATGCATTTTATAAACTACAGCGTCGCGCCCTTTTAAGGAGGTTGTTAGACTTGCACAACAAGGTTTTACATCACATATTTTACCATTATTCTCTAAAGATTTTTCTATCAGCTTGTCATAGTTTGTTGTCCAATATGTAGAAATTGGTAAATGAGCGAGTATGTTATGATTTTCATTAGGGAACTTACCTGTTTGGAAAGCGTCTCTAATGATCTCATTTAATTTTGTGCGATTATTTCCGCTTTTATTGTAATGGTACTGAGCTATTGCAACTAAATCCGATTCTTTTTCAATATCAAGAGCTAATTCCGCTGCAATTCCATTTAATAACTGCTTCCAATTAACACAGCCACTTGGTACAGACAATCCTGCACCTGCAAAAATAGCGGCATCACCATTATTAAGTGCTTGAAGATAATTATCTATGAAAATATCTTTTTGTATAGGCATAACTCAAATTTTATTTAGGATATTGATTACGAATTCTAATAGCCTCTTCTACCCAATCATTTAGATGTTCTTTGATATAATCATACACATTGGTACTAATTTTATATGGTGGATCATAAGTCTTACATATTTCGGATAAATTAATTTCATTACTATCAGCTGGGTGTTTATGTTCGACTATATAGTTAAATGTTTTATCAACACAGAATAATTTGAATGGATTATCTCCTTTTATATCCTGCTCTCCATCAATGTTCTTTAGATTATGCACATAAATACCAACAACTCCTTTACCCTCTTTCCATGCATGTTTAATTTCATACCTACACCATTTTCTTGATGCAGTATCAGAACCGATTAATACAATAACACAAGAGCGATAATCCATATGAGTGTCTATCCACCTTTTAATAGAATCATCTCCTTTGCGCTTAACCTCTTCCCAATCATTGGAAGAAACTGGCGTATTTCCTTCTACTACTCCAATATTCCGAACCTGTCCAGCTCTCCATGAGTCATTTTTAAAATGAAAGCTGTAAAATACTTGTCTTTTTGTCATATCTGGTTTATTATTAAATTTTTATTTAGCAATTTGATAATATTATGTACCTCCGAATATGCTTTCAAATCCTCTGGCGAGTCCTTACAGAGTTGGCATAATTTTTCGGAATTTGTCATCGCTCGTTCCAAATCACCATTCTCTGTCAGGTATTTATAGAGGTTGGTGCGTATGAAATACCGTTTTGTCTTTTCATACCCAGGCATATATTTCTGCAATTCGGGGAGCAGTTGCTCATAACTCTCGTATCGCCGACAAACCACATTAGGCAAGAAGTGGAGCAGAAACCAAAATTCCGTGCAAGGATTCGTTTCTACGAACATAACCTTTCCGGCATATTTCTTCTTGCCATATTCTTTCTTTGCTCGCTGATACAATTGCATTTCGGAAGGAAATTGATACAGTCTGTCCATATCAAATAGGCATACGACATAATCATATTGCTTGTTCAAATAGGACTCTACAAGTTTCAAAATATGATTGATGTCGCTGTGCTGCGGAAAATCCGGAGCGACCTTGAAAGGATAACGACACGCAATCCTCAGAGAATCGAAATAAAACCATTCCGTTTCTCCCTCGCCTATGATGGCAATACTTTTTGTTACTGTCCGCCCCATATCATTAGTCATTTAGATTGATATACTGACTACCCAAGAACGGCAATTTTACTAATTTCCCCTGCTTGTAAGCATTATATGGGGAAAGATTCTTATGCAGTCCCAAAGAAGACAGGCGCACAATTTTTGTTTCACCAAATTCGTCTTTGTCGGTAAACCATATAGTATCACGGCGAATGAAATCCTCGTTGAGAAGATTAATGTCATGCGTTGTCAGAAGCATTTGGGATGTTCCGTTACTGTTTGCTAAAAATACTTTTATGAAATAAGCCAGCAGTTCATAATGAATACTTGTTTCCACTTCATCAATGGGCACAAACCGATTGGTCTTTAACAGGTAATTCAGAATTACAGCCATTCCCAAGAATCTCATCGTACCATTGGATTCATATTCTTCCGATAAATCATATACTTTATCGCCTACCTTATGCATGAAGGTCAGTTCCGTATTTGTGATTTTACCCTTTCGTAGTATCTCTGCCTTTGCCTCTTTGTCAATAGGGGCATTCTGAACCAGTTGCTCCAATTCTGGAGTAATCAATTCTTCTTCTTCTCGCAAGGCAACATCTTCTATATTAAAATCAGAAGCTTTCAGGAAGTCTAAAACAAACTTTTTCAAATCCCCGGTTTCATCTTTATCCAATCGTGATTTAACATATCCCGAAAGCAGCATACCGGGAGCCAATACATCCTTCACTTGTTTGGCAAAGTAATCGTACACATCATTCAATTTAGTCCGTTCTACATTGCTCTTGCCAAATGCGGCAAGCACACTGCAATTGTTTATGGTATTACCCGAAATGACATCCTGACTCTTTTTGCTCATTTTCAGATTTGCTCCAAACTCTATGGTTGTTGAATCCGTATTCGCATCGTAACTGCGACTATACAATTTTGTAGGACGGATGGATTCATAAACAATCAATGTTTCAGAGTAAATGTATTTCTCGTCCAATTCAAAACTAAGGATATATTTTGCTTGGTTGATGTAGAATACCATTGACATTTTCGTTCTTTCATTCCTTGAAGTTTCATCCAACATGAAAGGAACAACTCCGGTTTTTTCATTACGGTCTTTGGGCATTCTCAAAACAAGCATTCTGAAAAAATCAACAGCATTCAATATATTGGTTTTTCCTGAAGCGTTGGCACCGTAAATGATTCCTATTTTCAATAACCGGATACCCTCTTTTACTTCATACAAATATTCATCGGACATAAAAGTGTCTGATGAAGGTTCAAAACTGATTTTTTGAACCGACTTAACGGAGAAAAAATTCTCAATACTGAACTCTGCTATCATAATCGTTGCATTTATCTTGTTTTGAGTACAAAGATATAAATAAAATGCCGTATAATAAAATTATAGACAGATATATTGTAGTTAAATTACAAAATTTGCAATTAAAAATAGAATTGATATTTTTATGATTCGTAAAAATAACCAAATATGATGATTAATTTAGATACGGCATTGAACATTCAGAAAATATGATTATCTTTGTCATCAGCTAATCATTCCACTTCTATTTGAAGCAAGGTGTAGAAGATAGCACGTTACAAATCCATTACCTATTACCATAAAATGGATTTATAGATCTTTGAAAGATAGAGATATACTACTAAGCAAAAGAATTGTTGGCAAATCGTTACCTCAAAATCGGGCTATCTACCCAAAATCCTTATTCCCTTAGAATAAGGACTTTGTTCCGAAATTACACTAAATAACTGGATAACAGATGTGTATCAAAAGAAATCATTAAAGGTTCTCCTATAGCTGCTAATAATCCACTTGAAAAGTTATACCGTATGATTCAATTGGTAGGGTATGTTCTCTTCTGCTTCTTGTATTTACAGTACGTTTATGATCGTATGGGCAGGAAGATCCAGCTTAGAGAAAGCGAATATTTTCTTTCCCAAATCCTTCAGAGATGCCCCGATATGGTACACTTCTGTTTCGTCTATGACCAGGAAACGGTCATGGCAGCTTTTGTAAGTTCTTACCTAGATAGGTGTATATTGATCATTATGTCTGTTAAGGTCTAGTTGGAGTTGTGCGCTTATCTTGTGCGTGTAGATAGTGGCTGATACTCCTGAACAACGCTTACTCAACATGAGCAATACCGATTCGTCCACATAATTATCAATAAGTATAAGGGAATGTTTGGCTGATTTGATTAGGTCAGTCGCAAATTTATAGGCATCGAAAATCTGGCCGTCAAAGAAGATACCTTCTACTGGAGGCAGCGAAGTGCGCACGAAAAAGTCGATTTTCTTGTCATGTTCAGCAATGGTTTTCTCTATCTGGAAAAACTTGTTATCCATTCTCTGCTCAATCTCATTCAACCGTTGATTGATTGAATACCCTTTCAGCAAATAATCCTTTAATACATTATTTGCCTAGCGTCTAAAAAGAGTTGCATTCTTACTATTTACCCGGTAACCAACCGATAAGATTGCATCAAGATTATAAACCTTAGTTTTATAGATCTTACCGTCTGAAGCAGTTAGTTCCAAAATGGAACATACTGAATCTTCATCCAATTCTGAACTACTAAAAATATTTTTTAAGTGCTTTGTAATCGCTTGTCGTCCTGTTCCAAAAAGTTCGGCTATCTGCGCTTGTGTCAGCCAAACAGTTTCGTCCTCTAAGCGTACTTCCAGTTTTACGGCTTCATCCGGTTGGTATAGTATGATTTCTCCTTGCTTCTCCATCTGATGTTTCTGTTTTATTATCCATTGACAAAGATAATAAAAAGAAACAGGTAAAAGCATTTTTTCCGGAAGTATTTTCCTTATTTTCTTGTTTCTTTTTTTTATTAATAAAACAGAAACATTCTGCTGTTTTAAAAATCAGTTATCTGTTTGCTATTCATAGTTAGGGTATCAAATAACTCAAATTCAAATGGAAATGCAACTTTACATTTTATGTAGATTTGTTTGTTAACTTAAGTAATAGTTGCTACATTTGTTTAGCTATATACATGGATGTAGGGAATATTGCAAATAAAGGAGAATTGTTTTAAATATAATTTGGGGGCTCTTCGGACATGTCTGGTGTAAGACTGAGAAGTATAATCGAAACAGATAAAGATAATCATTTGTTTGCAGTTCTTAGTAAAATAGCAAAGGCAAAAGTAGTGAGAATGGGAAATAATATTTTTTCTTAAAAACGGAGTTGAAGCAAGGTTATGAAAGATATACATTATTATTTTATTTTGAATGCCGGTGTGACTGATGGTGAAGAGATTACCTATGGAGTGTTACAGGGAAAGATAGAATATAAGCCGGGGGCTTTTGATTCTTTCTGGAATAGGAATGATGCGGTTGCTCGACTAGAAAGTGAAGAGATCCGCAAACAGATGGAAGAGTTAGGTGTGCAGATGGAAATTGTACAGATGGCTTAACCGGAAATTGTTTTCACAAGGCTTGCTGCGGATGCCAGACTTTAAATAATCCATTGGATTAATTATCTGTAAGCATCCGATAAAGTACACATTGTATTTTCATAAAATAGAAAACTCGATATCAACTTTAGTCAAAAGCTAATATCGAGTTTTTTTTTTATTCTTCAACATAAATATTTAAACTCCAATTGGATTCGTGTTGGATTTCTCTAACTTCCAAACATCCGGAAGAAGTTCACGAACATTTTTCCCGGAGTCCTTTTCCAGATAGTATGGAAGTTTGGCTATGACATCATTCAGCCATTCCCTTGGGTTAATTTCCTGTGCTTTACAGGTAGCTAATAGTGAGCATATGATTGCTGTATTTTCAGCTGCTTCGTGGTTACCACAAAAGAGGAAGTTCTTTCTGGACAAAGTAAGTGGTCTAATCGCATTCTCCGCCAGATTATTATCGATTTTCAGATTTCCATCTTTCAGGTAATTCTTCATTCTTGGCCAAAGAGGATAAGTATAGGTAATAGCTTGTCCCATGCGACTTCTTGGTGGTACTTTTCCATAAGTCTGTTCCATCCATTTTTCAAAGGAGTCAAGTATGGGAGTTGCCTAAACGCTGGCGGAGTGCACATCGTCCCTGCGCATCGAGTTTTCGGGCATCTGCTATCTGTTCAATATGATATAGTTCCTGTTTACTCATTGATCGTTTCATAACTACGTTTTTGATTGCAAAGTAATAGAAGAGTTTTTAGGTCTACAATGTGTACTTTATCGGATGCTTACGGAGAAGTCGAAAATTCAACAGGTGGAGAAAACGCCGGACATCGAGCAGCCTATTTCCAAAAAGAAGCAGCAGGAGAAAGATCTGGAACTCCTGAAGAAGTCAAAAAGGAGCAGAGGTTTCGGAATGGGCATGTGAACTTATTCTGAGAGTATGAATTTTGTACCGTTATGAGGTAACGAACAAGGATGAACTTCATCAGGAAATCTATCTTGAAGAAGAAAAAACTCCTCTTGAGTAGTGTTATTTGTAAGCCCCCGATAAAGTACCCGTATAAAAAAGAATCGCTATAGCAAATCGAACAAAGCTATAGTGATTCTGTATTTATATTCTTGTTTTTCGTTAGAGTATTATTAGAGTTCTTTGGAGTTTCCCGATTCCCAGCAATGGGGTAGCAGCTCTTTTAGGTCTTTCTCCTTGTTGGCTGCATAATACGGCAATAGTGCAATCACCTCCGTGAGCCATTCCCGGGGGTTAATGTTGGAGGCTTTGCATGATGCCAAGAGCGAACAGATTATGGCAGTGTTCTGCGCGGCTTCATGGTTTCCACAAAATAAGAAGTTTTTTCTTGATAAGGCTATCGGACGAATCGCATTTTCGGCCAGATTATTATCTATTTTAAGCCTGCCGTCTTTCAGATAATTCCTCATACGTGGCCAAAGTTGATACGCGTAAGCGATAGCTTGCCCCATCCGGCTTTTAGGAAGCACTTTCGGATAGGCTGTTTCCATCCATTTTTCCAGTTGCTCAAGTATGGGAAGTGCCTGTTCCTGTCTTCTAAGCATGCGTTGCTCATAAGTGAGTTCCTCCTGGTCGGCAATCTGTTCGATCCGATAGAGTTGCTGTATTTGAGCCAGAACATATCCGGCCAGGGATTCATTCTCTTCTTTGGCAACCTCGTAATGTCGCCTTATGTGGGCAAGGCATCCGACAAGGCACACCTCTTTCTTACCCTCAAAGATGTTGTAGGCCGCATAGCCGTCACTTTGAAGATATCCTTTGAAGGTTTGTAATAATTTCCAGGCTGTTTCCTGTGAGCGGGAACCGTCATCATAATGAAAGAAGACCAATCCATCTATAACCGCCCTGACTATCCACAAGTATTCCTTAACCGCTTTATGATTCTGTTTGTTGATAACCGGTAATGTCGTTTCGTCCACCTGGATATAGTCGGCCTTCAATACCTGTTTCTTCAACTCTTCATAGAGAGGTTTAAGTAATTCACAGGCAGGTTTGAACCACCCCTGAAGCGTGTTTTCCGAGATCTTCAGGCCTAAATGGTGAAACTCACGCACCTGACGATAGAATGGTACATGATATTCATATTTTTGCAAGAGGATTTCAGTGAGCAGGCTGGCACCGGGAAGTCCCTTGTAGATAGGCAATAGCGGAAGAGGGGCTATAATAACACTGCCCTGATGCCCCTGAGGCAAACTTATATTGTCTTTCAGGCCATACTTGGGACGTATGATCTCTTTTACGTATAATTTGCCCGGTTCAAATTCAAGTGTACGTGTGCGTTCCTCGCCTATGCGCTTGTATTTATCCGGATCGACTCCTTCGGGTTCTATGACAATCTCCACTACAGGAAGGCCATCCAACATGTTGCGGTTCTGACGCACTTTCTTTTTGGGAGTCGTCGAGCAGACAGGTTCTTGGGCTGCGGCTTCTTCCGGTATTTCGTGTTCCAACGGCTGAACAGGTGGATCGAACAGTGATAGCTGGTTCGGATCCAGATGGGCTAATTTCTCGCTCTTACGGCCGAATAACTGACGATTTAACCAGGCTACCTGAGCCAGCAGTTCCTGAAGCTTATTTTGCAGCTGTTCGTTCTGCCGGGTCAGACGCTCGATTGACTCAGACTGGGAGCTATTAGCCTGCTGGAGTGTGGCCACCAAAAGTTCTAATGTTTCTGTCTGAGTCATTCGTCATACCTGTTTTGAACAATACAAAAATACAGAAAAGCAACCGTATAATCAAGGTTTCACCTGCTGTTTTTCAGTACTGCATGTCACTTTTTCGTAACGCTTTCAGACGTTTGAGCCTTTTGGAAGGTTCGTCGTTGATTCCCTCTACCATCAGAACCAGGTCACGCCACTGCATAGGGTACGACTTGCTTTCTTTGTCATAAGAGGGAAGGCGGAAAGTGCCTTCTTCAAGTCGTTTTATGTACAAAACCAGTCCGCCATCTTCCGCGTGTAGCAGTTTCATTGTAGTGCGCTGGCGGTTGATAAAGATAAACACATCACCTAAACGGACATCATATCCCATTTTATCATGAACAACCCCGCATAATGAGTTCATACCTTTACGCATATCTGTCTTACCCGGACAGAGAAAGTAGCGCATCGTGTCATTCAGGCAAAACATGGCGATTGCAGAGTTGAGTGAGCAATTGCATGGCCGCCTGGGATTCAGCCATACCACTGAAGTGGGCGATAATACCACCGGGGAACTCTATCCGGATCTCACCCGTTTGTATAGCGCCACTATCACAGGCAGAGTGGGAAGCAGGTGAAGAGGTGAGGCTAACCGGTGCAAACTCCTCTAAAGAGGAAGAATGCCTATCCATATGATAACGCCTCGATAGGCCAAACTTTCCTTTCCAATAGTAAAAGCTTGATTCGGTATAGGCTTCATTTATACAGAAGTCTTTTATCGTCAAACCGCTACGCTGTTGACGAGACAGGATTTCAATGAATTCTTCTTTACTCATTTTTTGCATAGTCTTTTTTCTGGCAAAGATCGAGACTTAAAGATACAAAGACAACGGGTACTTTATCGGGGGCTTACTGTTATTTTTTTGTTTTTTAGAATATTATATCTTTTGCTTTTGTAAATTTAGAGTGCTGAAAGAACTCTAAGAAATATATCTTAGAGTTCTCAAAGTATTGTTTTTGTAGGGTATTAATATCTTCTATACTTATTTCATTTTAAATTGAATTTTAAAATAGCGTCCTCATTAGTTTCAAGATTAATACCATAAATGCATTTGTATTTCTCATCAACAATTAAAGAAGATATATTATTATTTAATAAAAGACGCTTTATAGGATTCCCTTTCCAATCATATACTTCAACGGAAGATGAATGAATTTTTTCTGAATCTCCCCAAGGAATACCAGAATATAAGGCATATATTCCTATTTGAGTACAACTTAGGTCTTCATAACGAACAATATTATTATCTACATTATATTTAAATTTGCTTCCAAAGGTATTTCTATTAAATAAATAGAACTTTGGAGGAAAATCAACTCCTATTTTACCAGTTAAATATAGTTTGCCATTCCTTATTTCTCCAAATTCAATTCTATCAATAAAAAAATAAGCAGAAGCAAAATGATTTCCTGAAACAGTAATCCACGTATCATCAAACTCGGTATAGTAGTCTTTCCCTAAATCCTCAGTTAAATTAAATGTATTGGGTAGCGTATCTAATAATAATCGTTGTTTGATATTCCATAATTCACGAGTAGAGCTTTTACTATTGCTTCTTTTCGTTAAATATTGAGTTGTATCAACATAATTCATTTCCCAAAAAAATTTATTGTCAAGGCTTGGTAAATAAAATTCTTCTTCCATGATAGCACAAGTATCAGTTAATAGATAAGATACATATTTATCTGTGGCATGATCACGAAAGGCAAATCGATTTTCAGGCATATTTTTTATGACAGTAGGCATCAAATATTCTCCCGGTCCTGTTCCAATGGGGCAAAAAGAATATAAGAAATGAAAGGAAGGTAAAGAGTAGACATAAAAATTATATTTAGCATTTGTCTGTATGTCACGAAGGATTATATAATCTTTTGATTTATAGATATTACCTGCTTTTATTATTTCATTAATTGGAACTTGTATGGCATTTAATGTTTGTTGTTTGGGAAAGTTTTTTATATAAGTATTGTTCTCATTGTTACATGAAATGACCAATAGTAAGAAGCTTATTATTAGCAGTTGTCGAATATTTAACATAGGCTTACTTATAAACTGTAAGTTACAATATAAAGAACTCCTGCTTTAGTCTTTGTTTATTTCTATTTATAGAACTAAAAACAGGAGATTTTTATTTTAGTAATTCTATTTTGAGACAGGTTCTTGATTTATAATAATAAATGAGAAAATATTAGCATCTGTTTTTACATTTTCCTGTATATCTACCACAATCACAAGCTATACCACCTCCGGAATTTCCAGACCATTCTTTACAACTATCAGTACACTTAGCAGTTTCTCCACTTGCTAATGCTTCTATATTAGCTATCATTAAAGTTGACATTTGACTATTATTTTCTGTTTGTTTTATACAATATACATTGTAAACTCCTATTGAAATAATCAAAGATACAGTTAACTTTAAAATTTTCTTTTTCATATTTTTATGATTTCTATCTACAAATATAGGAACTATTTATAAAAAGAAAAAGAAATAAAATTATTTTTTTTTGATAAAGGAGTTTTGTATGTGCATCTACAAAGCAACCACCGAAGCCGGATAAGATGTTAGGTTGCGTGTAAGTGACCGTTACAAGGGTTTGTTTCATGAATGTTTCAATTTTGTCTATAATGGCTTCCATTGGCTTGCTCAAGCCTGTAGCTTCAGCAGATACCAATACTAAATCTCCTTCTTTTATGTTTTTGTTCATGGACAAGTCTTGTCATTACTATATTCCCATGATATCTTGAAGGCACAAAGGTAACTCCGCACGCCGCATTTGTAAAGGGACGTTTCACTCTCCGGATAAAAAATCTCCTGTGCTTGCTTTGTTCGTGCGGTATTTTTTATCCTTCGCCCTTGACAAATACTCTGTGCTTCGCTGGCAGGTGTTTAGGAAAAAAGAAAAAAATGTTGTTCTTTAGTGGGTGTCCGTTTTGTCATTTTGTTACCGGGATTTGTCCGCATGGTGGGAGAACCGCACCGATCAGCTGGATATGCAATATCATTTTGTAATAATTGGCAGGTTGTTTTTGCAGTTAATGTTCTGATATCGCTTTCCTTTTGCTCTTAGCCTGTATAAGTGTATATTTATCGATTTATTAATGAAAAGAAATGTTCGTTTGTTTTATGATTTCATATGGGAAGGGAGATATACAAGTATCCTCCCTTCCCATATAATTTAGTAATTTTTTTCTTCTGCTTGTGCTGTTCTAATAGCTGTTCTTCTGCCTGAACTTGTTGTTAAAGTAAAAACAGAATTATCTTTTGTGTAATATCCTTTACAGAATATAGGAAGTCCAAAATTAACTTCTGAATAATTGATCTTGAAAGCATTTTTTATATCATCTAAAGAATTGAAGAATTGATTGGCTTCTCCTTGTGTATCGTCAGAAATAAGATATAGTGTGATTGTTGATTTGTTTTTGTAGGGTGTAACCGGTAATGCTGAGGAAATCTGGTCTGTATTTAGCAGTGACACGCGCACATTCTTTAAACCTGATTATGCAAGGATGTTCAATGCCACTTATATTGGCGGAATATTGGAATTGTTTAGTGTAGGGCCCGGCTGGAAATTGACCATGGATACGACTTTATGTATTTATGAACCAGTCTACGGATTGGCAGAAGGAGCTGTCCCAGCATTTGTCGTAGGTAACGAAAAAACTCAGTTAGGATTTGAAGATGCTTATGCGGGAGACGAGTTTGTTTATGCGCTACTACATGAGGAAGGAGATGCGATGGAGCCCGAATCGGTCATTGTGTTTGACTGGCAGGGGAACGCTGTTAAGGAAATACGGACCGGTCAACGTTTGGCACGTTTTTGTGTAGACGAGACGCATAATGTCATTTATGCACTGGCGTTGGATGAAGAAAACGGTTATAAGTTGGTACGTATTTGCAGTGATTAAAATACGGATTTCATGTGACTTTAATAATCTTTTTCATGTCCGATTGTCTTGTGCAGTTTTATGTTTTGCTTAATTTTGAGTTTGTAAAAAATCAGATGCTTGTATAAAAAATACTATAGGAATTTCTGTGTTTCCGTTTGTTGCTGTCGTAATCCTGTTCTTGTATGGATGTTATTCTGTAACTTTAAGTCTAACAAACAACAAGTTACAAAATAAATAACATGATTACCTAGGATAAAGGTATGGAAATTTTCTGTATTATTGATGAGTTTGAGTTAAAGAAAAACCTTCTTCTAGTCGCTGATGGAAAGAAAATCGTAATCGTAAAGCCTCGTTGTCGGATAGTGAAATAATGACCATTCTTCTGCTTTTCCATTTCATCAATTGTAAATCTATATGATAACTTCTCCAATGCTGCATTGTCAATGTATTCATCCATGTGACTTCACTGGGTACGCTATTCATCATCAGATTGACAACGGTCATCTTTACACAAATCAAATCTATGTCCGAGCCATAACAAAAAAGTCTTCCTCCATCATTCTCTTCCGCACATTTTTTTACAGCGGAAAGTAGCATCCCGCCGGAACCACTGCACGAATCACAGACCGACTGTTTAGGTTTCAGCCTATTTCCCCATACATGCCATCAAATCAGCAACGTGTATCGGGGTAAAGAACTGTCCGTTATTCCCATGACTGACACACTCCATGAACATATCTCCCAAGACATCGCAAAATCCTTCCGAATATTCAGACACCCTATAAAACATTTGAACAAAAACTTCCATTTCAGATGGCTTATATCTTTTTTCCACTCTACGGTAATCCTCTGCCAACATCCTGACAGACAAATAGTAAAGACAAACATCCAAAAAATCCCGAAAGGCTTCTTCATATCCCCGACTGAAAGCAAGCTTTTCATAAAGTTTCATTATCTCCTTTGGTATCATACTATTCTGATTTCATTATTCACAATATTCTATATTCCTTGTGCCATAGATTTTATCAAAAGCCGCTTTTATCTCCAAGCGATATTTACAGCCCTTCTCAAAACAAAGTTGTTTTGTCCAAAAATCGAAATCAAAACCATCGGTATTATCAATCGTTACAGAAACATAATCAGTCATACCACTCTGACATACAACCGTATGCCGATTTACACAAAAGCGGTCATTTAAAGCAGTTTCTTTTCAGGTAATGCATTCTACCATCTTATCTATCCATTTCATACTTATAATATTTTATGTAACTGCCCCATTCTAAGAGGCAGTTACGGTTATACTCATTAAAAATCGTTCTCGTTCAAAAACACCACATCGCCTTTCATCACCATCCAATTAATCTCACTCAAATGATAGCCACAATGCTCACTCAAAAAAATCTCAATCTCTTCAGTGGTCTGTAATCGCCTGTCTGGGCTTATCACAGCAACATTTCCGGAATTACAATCCAATACAGCCAGTTTCTCATAAGCCCACTCACCAAACTGGCAGAACTCGACAAAATTGGCATAAGTTATCCGTATGCTATTGTTCGCATCAAATTCAAGGGGTGACTTTGTTATGAATGAACCTGCATGATTCACCACCACAGAGGGGCAAATCTCTGCCAATGAAGATAAGCTGTCATCCCACCTAATCTCATAAAGGAAAAATCCTTTTGGCAATGAATTGCGGTCTATACGATAGCTAGAAAAAATACCGTCTATCGTTTCATTAATAACCAACTGTTCATAATCTCCTTCTAAATAGTGTACTCGTGACATAACTCGTTGTTTTTTTTATTTGTTAAACTTCTGATTTTATGCTTCAGCTAGATTTAAAGACCTTTTTTTAAAA